>FTCO01000129.1_pt1 | contig 12476 bp, 8 predicted proteins | sample 1639701 | NCBI WGS metagenome assembly FTCO01 (sample SAMEA3914869, study PRJEB12502) | metagenome | biome: forest; material: soil | place: USA | collected 2012-03-12 | depth 0.1 m | reverse complement strand
GGATCGCCGAGGGCAAGCCCGGCAAGGTCGTGGCCGGCGCGCCCGTCGAGAAGCCGATCTCGATGGCCCACAGCTCGCCCCCCGAGGGCAAGGCGGGCCAGAGCATCCGGCTCTCCGGCACCATCGACGACCCCGATGGGCGCGTGCGCGGCGTGCAGCTCGCCTACCGCACCGGGACCAAGGGGCGGTTCATCACCGCGCCCGCCACCTACACGCTCGGGGCCTTCGCCGCCGTCATCCCCGCCGCGGCCGTGAAGCCCCCGCTCGTCGAGTACTACCTCCAGGCCATCGACAAGGGTGGCCTGCCGCTGGCGGCGCGCGGCGACTCCGACGCGCCCCTCCGCGTGGTGGTCCCCGGCGGCGGCGTGCTCACGAGCCCGTTCTTCTGGGTGCCGGTGGGCGTGGTCGTCGTCGGTGGCGCCATCGCCACGGCGATCCTGGTGTCGAGGGGCAAGACCAGCACCTCGACGGTGACGGTGGGGGTGCGAGAGTGAGCGTCGTGGAGCAGAGGTACCCGTTCGTAGCCGTCGACTGCACGCCCGAGGAGTCCGACATCGTCGGCGGGGCCCTCTTCGAGCTGGGCGCGACCGGCGTGGAGGAGCGCGACGACGCCACGCTCATCAAGGGCAAGGGCGCCGGCAAGGTGACGCTGGTCGCCAGCTTCGAGACCAAGGAGGACGCCGACGAGGCCATCGTCCAGCTGGAGGAGGCGGTACCTGAAGGCAACGCGCGCCTCGAGGAGGTCGTCGGCGACGCCTGGCGCGATGCATGGAAGGAGCACTTCGCTCCCTTCGCGCTCACCGCGCACGTGACCGTGGTCCCCCCGTGGGGCACGCGGCCGGGCGGCGCCCCCGGCGTCCACTTGCTCGAGCTCGAGCCCGGGCGCGCCTTCGGCACCGGCCTGCACTCGTCGACCTCGCTCATCTCCGAGATGCTCGACGAGCGCTCGACCGAGCTCCCCGGCGTCGAGCTGCTCGACGTCGGCACGGGCAGCGGCATCCTCTCGCTGGTCGCCTTGCTCTTCGGCGCGAAGCACGCGCTCGCCATCGACATCGACCCCGAGGTCGTCGACGTGGTCCGTGAGAACGCCGAGCGCAACAAGCTCCAGGATCGCATCGAGGCGCGCGCCGCCACCGTCGACCAGATCGATCGCACGTACCCCTGGGTCCTCGCCAACATCGAGGCCCGCGTGCTCGGCCCCATCGCCGAGGACCTGCGCAAGACCGTGGCCCCCTCGGGCACGCTCATCCTCTCGGGCATCCTCGGGAGCGAGCACGACGCGATGGTCGCCCGCTACGAGTCGCTCGGCCTCCGCCACACCGGCACCAAGAGGCGAGGGGACGCGGCCGGCGAGGCCTGGGTCGCCATCGCCTTCCAGGCCTAGGTCGGCGCGCCGATGAGCAAGGGCCCGCTCCGCGTTCCTCACGAGGGCCTCACCGCCGGCCCGGCCGCGCTCTCGGAGGACGCGGCGGCCTACGTCGTTCGCGTCCACCGCCTCACCCCGGGCGCCAAGCTCGTCCTCTTCGACCCGGAGCTGGGGCTCGAGGCCGACGCCGAGCTCGTCGACGCCGACAAGCGTTCGGCGCGCGTCCACGTCTTCGAGCCTCGCCCCGCGACCCGCCACGCGAGGCCCATCGCGCTCCTTCAAGGCGTGGGCAAGGGCGACAAGATGGATGCCATCGTGCGCGACGCCACCGAGCTGGGCGCCGCGCGGGTCATCCCCGTCCTCTGCGAGCGCAGCATCGCTCGCCCCGACGCCGCTCGCTCCTCTCGCTGGCGCCGCATCGCCGTCGAGGCCGCGCGGCAATCGGGCAGGGGAGACGCCCCCAAGGTCTCGCCCCCTCTCACGCTCGCCGGAGCCCTCGAGGCCGTCACGGGCTCCGCCGGCCTCTGCCTCGACCCCACCTCGACCGACCCGCTCGGCCTCGCCCTCCAGCGCCTCTCGGCCCGAAGCGAGGATCGCGCCGATGGCCACACCCTCCCCATCGCCCTCCTCGTCGGCCCCGAGGGAGGCCTCACCGACGCCGAGCTCACCCAGGCCCAGGAGGCCGGCTTCGACCGGGTGACCCTCGGCCCCATCGTCCTCCGCACCGAGACCGCGGGCGCCGCCGTGCTCGGGGCCCTGCTCGTCCACGCTCAGTTGGCCTTGGGCTGAGGCTTCTGGACGCGCCCGGCGTCCTCGAGCGCCCTCCGCACCACCCGAGAAGGCAGCCCCGCCTCGCGGCCGATCGCCTCCACCGTCGGCTTGGTCCCCGAGACCATCGCGAGCTTCCGCGCCGCCGCCACGACCTTCTTGATGATCTCCACCCCGCCCTCATCGGGCGGCTCACCGACGCGGAGGCCCGCCGCCTCGAGCAGGTCGACCATCTCCTCGACCTCCTCGTACGACACGGCATTGTCCCCGATGGCCTCTTCCAGGTCGTTCAGGTGGACCGCGTCCCCGGCCTGATGCCGGCCGAGGATCTCTTCGAGGATGGAGAGCACCAGGGGTCGCACCCCACGCCCATCGCATGTCGCGAGATGCAACGCACGCCCGATCACGATGGGATCGAGTTGACCGGGGCCTGCTATTGTGAGTTTCTAGCGACTTCCGAGGAGCACGAACATGGCAGGGCTTCGCTTTGATGGTGTCGGTCGGCTTTACTGGACGCGAGCCGTCTTGTTCGGTTCAGGGGCGGCGCTCGCCGCCCTCGCAATGAGCGTCGGGGTGGGCTGCGCCGGCGGCCAGTCCTCCGGGGTCGGCGGCGGCGGGAGCGACTCCGGGTCCACCAGCTCCTCTTCGGCGGCCTCCTCGGTCGTCTCTTCCACCTCGGTGACGAGCACCACCGGCGGCGGCGCGACCGGCGGCGGCGGGGCGGGGGGCGGAGCGCAATCCACCTCCTCGTCTTCGAGCTCGAGCTCGAGCGCGAGCTCCAGCAGCTCGTCGAGCGCCGGGAGCGGCGGCGCGGGCGGAGCGGGTGGCGCAGGCGGGGCCGGGGGCGCGACCGGCACCGGCGGCGCGGCCTGGATCCCGCCTACGGGCACCGCCGACTACCCGGCCGAGAAGGAGACCAACGACCTCCGCACCACCGCCAACGTGCTGGCCAGCGGCACCAAGGGCTTCACCGCCTCGCTCTACCCGGCGGGCGACATCGACTTCTTCCAGGTCAACGTGACGAAGGACGGCACGAGCCTGGCCGTCGCCATCACCGACGGCATGGGTGGCTGCCCGGCCGGCGCCCAGACCTACCTCCGCGTCCTCGACTCCACCGACAAGGTCATCGCCTCCGACCTGGGCTCGGGCCCCGGCGACTGCTCGCTCATCACGACCACCGCCTTCCCGGCCCTCGCGACCCTCGCCGTCGGCACCTACTACGTGCGCGTCGAGAGCCTCGATACGATGGCCATCCCGTACTACCAGATCGCCATCACGGCGAAGGAGCCGGGCTGCGGCGACGGCGTCATCCAGTACAAGAACGGCGAGCAGTGCGACGACGGCAACACGACCCCGGGAGACGGCTGCGACGCCGCCTGCCACATCGAGGGTGACTGGATCACCGAGACGGAGCCCAACGACACGCTGGCGACCGCGAACCCGGTCGACGGCCACCTGGGCGCCATCGGCTCGAGCTCGTCGGCCACCGACAAGGACTTCTACTCCTTCAACGTGACCGTCGCGGGCTCGTCCGTCACCGCCGAGGTCGGCGACGGCCTCGGGGGTTGCCCGAGCGGGTTCGACTCCAAGCTGACCCTCTACAGCCCCTCGCACGCCACCCTCGTCACGGACGACGACGGCGGCGTCCCCAAGTGCTCCAAGATCTCCCCCGCCAAGTACACGGCGGCCACCAACCTCGCCGTCGGGCTCTACACGCTCGAGGTCGACCGGCTCGCCAGCACGGGCACCAGCCAGCCTTTCTACGCCCTCAAGGTGAAGGTCGCGGCCCCCGGCTGCGGCGACGGCATCCTCCAGGCCGGCGAGCAGTGCGACGACGGCAACACGGCCACCGGCGACGGTTGCTCCGCCACCTGCCAGTTCGAGAAGAGCTTCGTCCCCGAGACGGAGCCCAACGACACGCAGGCGCTCGGCAACGCGCTCCCCGCGGGCGCGGACGGCTTCGTCGGCGCCATCAGCCCCGCCGGTGACTTCGACTACTTCACCTTCAACGTCACGGTGGCCGGCTCCTCGGTCAGCCTCCTGACCTCGAACGGCATCGGGGGCTGCCCGACCGGCTTCGACTCGAAGATCACCCTCTACGACATCAACCACGCCCAGATCGCCGTCGACGACAACAGCGGCGTGTCGCCTTGCTCCAAGATCAACCCGACGCTCTATCCGGCGGCGGCGAACCTCCCGGTCGGCACCTACACCGTCCGCGTGGAGCGGGTCGGCGGCGCGGCCACGCAGTCGCAGTACGTCCTCGAGATCAAGGTGACCGCGCCGGGTTGCGGTGACGGCATCCAGCAGGCCGGCGAGCAGTGCGACGACGGAAACCTGAAGTCCGGCGACGGCTGCGACGCGACCTGCATGGTCGAGGCGCCCTTCGAGATCGAGCCCAACGACGCCCTCGCGACGGCCACCTCGCTGTGGGCCGGCACCTCGCTGTGGAAGGGCGCCATCAAGCCCGTGGCCGACCACGACTGGTTCACGTTCACCCTGGCCGCGACCAGCGACGTCACGCTCCTCACCCACGACCCGGGCGACGCCACGGCCTGCACCGCCCCGCTGGCCAACGACACGACCATCACCCTGTACGACAAGAACGGGCTGATGATCGCGAGCGACGACGACAAGGGCCCCGGCAAGTGCTCCCTCATCGACAAGACGGGCTACCCGCAGGTCGCCGGCCTCCCTGCCGGCCAGTACTACGTCATGGTCCAGGGCTACCAGGACATGACGGTCTGCCCCGCCTACCAGCTCGACCTGACCACCAACTGAGGGCAACTCTCGGGCCAAGTCCCAGGGAGTGGGACCGAAATGGACATCGATCCTACCTCCGGATACCCCTACCGTATCCTCAGGTAGGATCGATCCCCTCCCGAGATGCCCAGAGGGGTACCGAGAAGGGGATCGATCTCGATCTGGATACCCTCCGGGCAACTCGAGGGGGATCGATCTCGATCTCGGTACCCCTCCGGGCAACTCGAGGCAGGATCGATCTCGATCTCGGTACCCCTCCGGGCAACTCGAGGGAGGATCGATCCCCTTGGAGTTGGGCTCCCACCGATTAAATGGCCTCGCGTCTCGATTTCGCCTGACGCGCCCTGTGCCACGGCAGGGCATGACCGCCGCTCTCACGCACGCGGACGGAGCCAAGCGCGCGGCATTTTCGGGGCGGCATGCCCGCTGCTTGGAGGTGCTGGAGAATGACCCTGAGCCCTGCGCGCCTCCTCGCCGGCCTGACGCCCCTCTGCCTCGCCCTCCTCTTCGCGTGCAACGGCCGCGTCGACGTCAATTACACCGGGGGAGACGGGGGCCTCGGCGGTGGTGACCCGGGGAGCGACGCCGGGGACGACGACGGCTGGTGCTCCGACGCGCACCCTTGCGCGCACGGGGGCATCTGCATCTTCCCGGTGGACCAATGCAGCGCCAGCGCGGTGGGCACCTGCCTCGGGGCGTTCTCCTGCGATGGGCCGCCGCCAGGTCCTGTCTGCCTCTGCTCGGGGGAGATCGGCGACGGCTGCGTCGCCTCGCGAACCGCCTCGGCCGCGCACTGCTCGCACGGCACGTTCCCTTGCGGCGACAAGGCCTGCAAACAGAACCTGGAGGCCTGCGTCGACACCGCCGGAGGCCCTTCGGGCGAGCCCGTTTACGAGTGCAAGACTCCCCACGAGCTCGAGGGCAGCACCTGCGGTGACATCCCCGCTTGCTCCTGCCTGATGGAAGTGGCCTGGAGCGTGGGCTGCATGGCCGGCGCCGATGGCCAGGTGACCATCGACGTCGACCTGCCGTGATGGGCCCGAGCAGGACCTTTCCAACGGCTGGCCAGCCGGTGGACTCCCCTGCGAGCCACGATGACATGAGGCCGGCCTGACGCGGCCTGTGCCACCGCAGGGCAGCGGCGCCGCCCTCTCCCCGAAGAAGAGAGCCATTCTCCTCGATGGGCACCGCGGCATACGCCGTGCTCTCGGGCGCCGCGGAGAATGACCATGATCCCCTCGCGCCTCTTCGCTCCCCTCGCGCCCCTCTGCCTGACCCTGCTCTTGGCCTGCGGGGGCTCGGTGGCCTCCGGCGAATCGGGCGACGGGGGCTCGAACGGCTCGGGAGGCAGCGGCGATGGGGAGTCGTGCTCCGACTCGAGCCCATGCTCCGACGGCGCCGCCTGCCTCTACGCGGAAGACGCCTGCTCGGCCGACGCGAAGGGCACCTGCGGCGGGTTCTCCGCGTGTGACGACGGCCCCGACCCCGGGCCGGTGTGCCTCTGCTCCGGCGAGGTATCGACCGACTGCAACGCTCCGCGGACCGCGTCGGCCGAGCATTGCTCTCACGGCACGTTCGCGTGTGGAGACAAGGCCTGCAAACAGAACCTCGAGGCCTGCGTCGTCACCCAGGGCGGGGTGGCCGGCGGGTCTCCCTCCTACCAGTGCAAGACACCGGAGCAGTTCCCCGACTCCAGCTCGTGCCACCAGATCCCGGCCTGCGGCTGTCTGAACGGGCGAGGAGGGTTGACGGGCAGCTGCGCGGCCGGCGCCGATGGCCAGGTGACGGTCACCATCGACGTGCCGTAACACGCCGGTCCGGCTCGGTTTTCGTGAGCCTGCCCCCCAACGGCCGAAAAATGCGGGACGATTGATCTCGATCGATCTTTTTTTGACTGAAAAACTTGGCCCGATCCCCGACGCTGCGTCATCCCCCGTGACGCCGATGCGACGCCCTCACCGGGCGCGGCATCGTAACGCTACCCCCTCGGAGGTTCGATGCGCGACAAGAAGCCCCGCCGTCCGGAGACCCGCAAAACTCCCAAGGCCAGCTTCGTCGACATCGACGAGACTCCTCAGCCCACCGTCACGGTGGTCTCGCAACCTCCGCCGGCGCCGCGGCTCCGCGCCCGGCTCGCCCCCCGCCGCATCATCTCGCGCCCGGCCCCGGTGGAGGCCGAGATCGACGCCCCCCCGCCCAGCTCGCAGCGCTGGAAGCCCTGGTCGCCGAAGCGCACCATGGCCGTGGCCCTCGCCTTCGGCCTCTTGATGACCGCCGGCGTCCTCGTCCGCCGCGGCACCGGCCCCGACCTCCACACGAAGGCGACGCATTGGCTCGAGTCCCTCATGGGGGCTCGCTCCGAATCGGTGCTCGCCTTCGGCGTGACCGCGCCCGAGCCCGAGAAGGAGGCTCCCAAGGAGGTCCCCGCGGCCGAGCGCGCCGACGCGCACCTCGATCGGGCCCTCCACAGCCCGCAGATCGCCAATGGCTTCATGACCATCCCGCCCTCGTTCGAGTCGGCGGATGGGGCCTACGATCTGATGATCCACTTCAATGGCAATCCCGACCTCATCGAGGAGAGCGTCGGTCTGGCGCACGTCAATGCCGTCGTCGTGATCCTCAACCTGGGAGTCGGCTCCGGGGTTTATGAAGACCTCTTCTCCGACACCACGATGTTCCCCGAGGTGCTCCGCCGTGTCCAGGTGACCATGGAGCGCCGCGGGCTCGAGCACGCCCGTTTGCGCCGGGTGGCCCTCACCGCCTGGAGCGCGGGATACGGCGCCGTCGCCAAGATCCTCGAACAGCCGACGCTGGCCGAGCAGGTCGACTCGGTGATCCTCCTCGACGGCATCCACACCGGCTTCGACTACCCGGGTGGCCCCATCCTCGAGCGCAAGCTGGTCCCCTTCGAGCTGTTCGCGCGCCGCGCCGTCGAGGGAAAGACCTTCTTCCTCATCACCCACACCGAGATCCCCTCGGGCCGGTACGCCGGCACGCACGTGACCACCGACGTCCTCTTGCGCGACGTGAAGGCCGAGCGCAAGCCCGGCGGCGTGAAGCCCCCGATGGCCGATCTCAAATCGATCATCGGAGTCGTCCCGCGCGACAACGTGGTTCCCCTGGAGCCCCTCACGGTGGCCGACAAGGGCAACTTCCACGTGCGCGGCTATGCCGGCGACCAGCCCGCCAACCACTCGGCGCACCTCATCCAGATCTCGACGATCGCCCTCCCCTCGCTGGTCGAGCACTGGGCCGCCCGGCCCTGACCGGCCCTCGCCCTTTTACCCGCTCCGCCGAGAACGAGGACCACGGCACCATCATCCCGAAGAAGGGATGGAGGCAGTCGAATCGACACGCGGGGTGGCGCCTCCGCTCTCGTCGACGTGGCGCAGGGCTTTGATTCAGAGCGCCTCGAGGATCGCCAGCGCCACGCCTGTTTCTCGTCGCAACGGGACCGGCGCCCTTGGCTCCCCGTTACCGCCCGGCGCCCAGCAGCTCCTTGGTGATGTTCTTCTGGTGAGACTCCAGCGTACCCCCGCCGATCTCGAGCAGCTTGGCGTCCCTCAAGAAGCGCTCGACCTTGTACTCGGTGCAGTACCCCCAACCTCCCAACACCTGCATCGCGTTGTCGGCGACCTCTTTGCCGACCGGGGCCGCGAACAGCTTGGCCGCGTCGGTGCCCAGGCGATTCCGAGTCCCCGGACCGACGCTCCGCGCCACCGAATAAATCAGCGCGCGCGCCGCCTCGGTCTTCGCGTAGCTCTCGCCGATGTAGCGCTGAATCTGCCCGTGCTCGGCGATTGATTTGCCGAAGCTCCGCCGCTCACCGGCGTAGCTGGTCATGATCTCCATGCAGCGATCGGCGATACCCAGGCTCATGGCCGCCAGGGTGATGCGCTCGATCTCGAGGTTGCGCATCATGTTGCGAATCCCGCCGCCCACCGTGCCGAGCACGTTCTCTTCGGGGACGAAGACGTCGTCGAGCTGCAGCTCGCACATCGTGCTTCCGCGCATGCCCATCTTCTTGGTCTTCTCGTCGCTCGAGAAGCCCTCGAAGGTTCGCTCCACGAGGAATGAGGTGATCTTGCCGTCGAGCGTCGCGTAGATCACGAACACGTCGGCTTCGGGAGCGTTGGTGATGAGCGCCTTGCGGCCCTTGAGGCGATAGCCGCCCGTGTCCTTGCGCGCCTGCGTCTTCATCCCGAGCACGTCGGTGCCCGCCGAGGGCTCGGTCATGCCCATGGCGCCGATCCACTCGCCGGTGAGTACCTTGGGGAGATAGCGAGCGCGCTGCTCGTCGTTCCCCGCGTAGAAGAAGTTGTTCACGAACAACATCGAGTGGGCGAGGTAGGCCAGGGTGAAGCCGGGGTCGCTCTTCGCCAGCTCGTGGTGGACGATGACGGCGGCGAGCGCGTCCATGCCCGCCCCGCCGTGGTCGGCCGGGATGGTGATGCCGAGCAGCCCGAGCTCGCCGCACTTGCGGAGCAGGTCGACGTTGAGCGTGCCCGAGTGGTCGTGCGCCTCGGCCTGGGGCTCGACGGCGTCACGGGCGAGGTCACGCACCATCTTGCGGAGCATCGCGTGCTCCTCGGTCGGGTTCTCGAGGTCGAAAGGTAGGCCGCTCATGGGGCGCGGACACTACCACCGACCTCGTCACGAGACGGTCAGATGTGCGCCGATCCGGGGCAACCGGACCGTGAAGGTCGTGCCCTCGCCTTCGCTCGACCGGACCATGACCGTGCCCTGGTGGGCGTCGGCGATGGCCTTCACGATGTAGAGGCCGAGGCCGACGCTGCGGCTCGCGTAGTCGCTCTGCCCCGCGACGCGCTGGAAGGGCTCGAACAAGATGGGCAGCTTCTCGGCCGGGATGGGGTCGCCGCCGTTGCGCACCGCCAGGGTCACGTCGGCCTCGGTGGCCGTGAGGTCGACCTCGACCGCGCTCTCCTTGGGGCTGTATTTCAGGGCGTTGGTGACGAGGTTGTGGGCCACCTGGGCGAGCCGGTCGGGGTCCCAGCCTCCCTCGGTCGCGGGGCCTGCCTCGCTCGGGAGGCGGGCTTCGATGCGGCGGCCGGGGAAGGCGGTGGCGACCTCGTCGAGCGCCCCGCGGACCGTGGCGCCGAGGTCGGCCGGCCGGGGGTCGAGGGGCAGCCCGCCGCCGAGCCGGGCCTTGGCGAAGTCGAGCAGGTCGCGGACCAGCCTGGTGGCGCGCTCGACCGACGACTGGATCTGCGCCGTCGAGTAGCGCGCGTCCTCGTCCAGCCCCTCCGTGTCGGCGAGCAGGGCGCTGGCGAGGGAGATGACGTTGAGCGGGCCGCGGAGGTCGTGGCTGACGATGCCGATGAGGTGCTTCTCGAACTCCATCTGCCTTTGAAGGAGCGCCTTGGCCCGGACCTCGGTGCCCACGTCGCGGAACCAGACGGCGATGCCTCCGTCGGGCGTCGGGTTGGCGTGCACGTCGGTCCAGAGGTCGCGGGGCTCGTAGTACTCGACGAACTGCACGTCGACCCGGTCCCTCATGCACCGCTGGTACTCGCGCCAGTACATCGAGCCCTCGTCGCAGGTGCGCGGGAAGACCTCCCAGAAGATCCGGCCGACCATGTCTCCGCGGCCCAAGGCGCACATGCGCTCCATGCTCGCGTTGGTGGCCGAGATGCGAAACGCCGGGTCGAGCGAGAAGAAGCCGTCGGAGGTCGAGTCCATGACCGCGGCCAGCCTCTGCGCCGCGCCGCGGCGCTCGCCCTCGGCGCGGGCGAGGCGGATGGCGCCCTCGATGCGCGCCACCAGCTCGCGGGCGCCGAAGGGCTTGACGATGTAGTCGTTGGCCCCGGCAAGCAGGCCCTCGACCGCCGCCTCCTCGCCCGCGCACGCCGAGAGGAGGATCACGGGCACGTCACGGAGCCTCGGCTCGGCGCGCAGGGCGCGGGTGAGCGCGAGGCCATCCAGGATCGGCATCATCACGTCGGAGAGGATGAGGTCGGGGGGATGATCGCTGGCCGCGCGCAGGGCCGCCTGGCCGTCGGCGACCGCCTCGACCACGAAGCTCTCGGCGAGCAGGCGGGTCACGTAGCCGCGCATGTCGACGTTGTCGTCGGCGAGCAGCACGCGCCTCCTCGGGCTCGGGGGGACGAGCGACTCACCGTGCTCGCCCACCGGCACGGAGCGGCCCTCGACGGCCGGGGCCGGGAGCCACTGCGCCGCCTCGCGCACGAAGGCCGCCGCGCTCGCGCCCTCCACGCGACGGAGCACCGACTCGGGGCCCGCGGCGTCGCTGGCGACGTCCTTCGCGGGGAGGTGGCCGGTCCCGCCGAGCAGGTCGACCGTGAAGGTGGTCCCGACCCCGACCTTGCTCTCGACGCCGACCTCGCCGCCGTGGAGGAGCACCAGCTCCTTGACGAGCGAGAGCCCGATGCCGCTGCCTTCGTGGCTGCGCCCGTGCACCCCTTCGACGCGGTGGAAGCGCTGGAAGACGTTGGGCAGCTCGTGCGCCGGGATGCCGACGCCCGTGTCGGCGACCGTGAGCCGCGCGCCCTTCGAAGTAGGCGCGAGCCGCACGGTGATTTGCCCCGCGTGGGTGAACTTGAAGGCGTTCGACACCAGGTTGAGGACGACCTTCTCCCAGATGCTCGCGTCGACCCACACGGGCTCGGGGAGCGGTGGGCACTCGACGACGAGCCGGAGCCCCGCCGCCGAAACCACCGACTCGAAGGCGCTGGCGAGCCCCGCCGTCAGCACGGCGAGGTCGGTGGGCCGGAAGGTCGCGCGCGTCCGGCCCGCCTCGGCGCGCGCGAACTCGAGCAGCGTGTTGACGAGCTTGAGCAGGCGCTGGGCGTTGTTGTGAACGTGGTCGAGCGCCTGGCCGGTGAGCGCGCGCTCGGGCGCGGCGAGGGCCTCCTCGGTCGGCCCGAGGATGAGGGTGAGCGGCGTGCGCAGCTCGTGGCTCACGTTGCTGAAGAACTGCGTCTTCTGGCGGTCCAGCTCGGCGAGCTGCGCGGCGCGGTGGGTCTTCTCCTCGAGCGCGCGGGCGCCGGCGATGCCGCTCCCGAGCTGGCGCGCGACGAGGGAGAGGAAGCTCCTGGCCTCGTCGTCGAAGGGGATGCGCGGGTTCGCGCCGACCACCAGCGCCGACGTCGTGGCCAGGGCCCCGCCGGTCTCGACGGGGAGGACGAGCGCGCGCCTCGCTGCTTCGCCCGAAGGCCCGCCGGGGAGCGATCCGAAGCGCGCCTCGAGGTTCTCGACGGCCACCTCGCGAGGCTCACCGCCGGCCACGCTGGCCAGCGGCCAGACCGCGTCGTCGAAAGGGATTTCGATGGGCGAGGCGGGCCCGCCGCGCTCGAGGCCGGCGCTCATGATCAGCCGCGCGCGATCGCCCGCGGGCTCGTAGAGGAGCGCGAACGGCACCTCGGCGGAGGCATTCCCGAGCGCTCCTTCGGTGGCTTGAAGGACGGCGGCCACGCTCTGGCAGAGCGCCGATCGGGTCGACAGCTCCCGGATGAGCGCGAGCCGTCGCGCGCCCACGACCTGCGCCGTCGTCTCCTGCACGACGGCGATGACCCCGCCGACGCCGCCCGCCTCGTCGCCG
>FTCO01001470.1_pt1 | contig 12492 bp, 10 predicted proteins | sample 1639701 | NCBI WGS metagenome assembly FTCO01 (sample SAMEA3914869, study PRJEB12502) | metagenome | biome: forest; material: soil | place: USA | collected 2012-03-12 | depth 0.1 m | reverse complement strand
CTCTTCGGGGGGAGGAGGGGGCTTGCGCTCGAGGGGGCGCGCCAACAAGGCCTCTCCGACGGGGACCAGGTCGGCGGCCGTCTCCACCTCTCGGTCGAGGGGAGCGCCGTCGCGCGGCCAGACCACGAGGTGTCCGGGGCCGCGCGGCCCGCGGAGCGAGAGGAAGGCCGTCGCGCCCCCACAGCCCCACGGCAGGCCTTCACGCGCGCTGGCTCGCTGGAGATCCTCGGCGGCCTTTTGCCACTCGGCGGGGAGGATGGGGGGATCGGAGGCCAGCCGCAGCGGGGCACAAGGGACTTGAGCCAGCGCATCGGGAGACGCCGCCATCACGAGGGGGAGGACCATGGCCAGCGACGTTCCTCGAGCGAAGCTCAACTGCGTGCCGTGAGGATAGCCGTTCCGGCGCGCGGCGCTTGCCGCTTCGGCGCCTTGGACTGGTTGACCTGGTTGACTTGGTTGACCTGCGCGAGCTGGGCGCGGCGCAGGGCGCGCTCCTTCGCCGCGCGCTCGCGGGCCAGGATGCGGTTCAGGGTGCGCCGGTCGATGCCGAGCGCCACGGCGGCCTTGGTCTTGTTGTACCCACAGGCCGCGATGATGTGATGGATGTAACGGAGCTGGAGGACGCGCCAGGGAGGCCAGTCGCCCTCGTACAGCGACTCGATGGGTGCCCGGTCCGCGGCGAAGGGGGCCGAAGTGGCCGAGGAGGACGCGAGGGGCGAGGCAAACGAGGCGGGGGAGGTGAGCTCGGTCGTACTCATCGAAGGTCCTCGCCCGGGAGGGGCCGAGTCCTTCGGAGGAATCGTCAGGAGATCTGATTCCCCTCGGTGGGACGGCGGAATCCGATGGTCAGGTCGTGGGGGAGGGGGCGCTCGTGCCCCATGGGGACGAGCCCTTCGCTGGCGGCGAGGCGGGTGAGCCAGGCGCGCGAGAAGAGGTAGGGGCGCAGGCCGCGAGCGGCGTAGTTGAGCCAGTATCCGAATCCGAAGGCCGACCACTCGGTGACCTGGAGCACCAGCACGCCTCCGGGGGCGACGTGGCGGCACAGGCGGCGCATCACGTCGGCCGGGTCGGTGACGAAGTTGAGCACGCCAATCGCCATCACCTGGTCGAAGCGCCCCTCGAGGTCGAGCTCCTCGAGCCGACCGTGGATGGCGCTGGCGGCCATCTCGCGGAGGCCTTCGACCATGGCCGGGGAGGCGTCGAGCGCCGTGACGTTGCAGCCCCGTCGGACGAGCTTGCGCGTGAGCAGGCCGCACCCGGCGCCGGCGTCGAGGACGCGATCGCCCTTGCCGGCGCCGGACAGGCGAAGCGCGGCGGCGTGCTGGCGTCCGCTGGAGAAGCGCACCAGACCGGTCTTGGCGCCAGGCTTGTAGCTGGCGGCCATCCCGTCCCAGTAGGCGAGCAGGCGGCCGGCATCCACCGGGCCACCGAAGATCCCCGGGCTGTCATTGGTCGTAGGGGTCGTCATTTGTCCTGCCCGCTCTCGCCCAGCATCGGGCGCTTCCTTCGGCACCTTTTCCGAAAGGCGATACTTATCCCGGGATTGTGTCGCTCGGGGCAAAGATTCGCGGGGCGGGACGAATCGCCGCTGGGAGAGGGCGAGGGGGCCGTTCAGACGTCTGAGCGGCGGAGCTTTCCTCAAGCCTTTCGGATGATTTGGCGCTCGATCGAGAAATCTCGCATCGTGTGGCCGATGCCTCCCGTCCCGAGCCCGGATTGTCCGAGCCCCGCGAAGCGCATGTCGTCGGTACGGAAGGCGGTATGCTCGTTGATCATCACCGTCGAGCCGGGTAGCCGCTCCGCCCAACGCTCGCATCGGGCGAGGTCACGCCCGAAGACCGAGGACTGGAAGGCGAAGCGGGGATGCTCGGCCAGGGCGATGGCCTCGTCCTCGTCGTCATAGGCAAGCAGCACGAGGACGGGACCGAAGACCTCCTCGGTGCGCAGCCGGCTCGCCAGCGGGACGTCGGTGATCAACGTCGGCGCGTAGAACGTCTGCCCTCGCCGCCGGCCGCCAGTGACAACGCGAGCGCCGCCGTCCACTGCCTCGCGCACCCATTCGTCCACGCGGTCGACCTCCGCCGGTCGGATCAAAGGACCCACGTCGGTGCTCCTGGAGGCGGGGTCGCCCACCTCGAGCTTGGCGACCCGGGCGGCGAGAGCATCCGTGACCGCCGCGAGGAGCGAGCGCGGGACGATGAGCTTCTGGGTCGAAATGCAGACCTGGCCCGCGTGATAGAAGGCGCCCTTGGTGATGCGGTCGGCCGCGAGCTCGACGTCGGCGTCGTCGAGGAGAACGGTGGGGGCGACGCCGCCATGCTCCAGGGCGCAGCGAGTGCCCGGGTGGAGCTTCGCGCGAAGGCTCCAACCGACGCGGGCGCTCCCCACGAAGCTCAGGAACGCGACGCGCGGGTCGCACGCGAGGCGCTCGGCCAGCGAGACGTCCGCCGTCACCACCGTCTGCCACGCCTCCGGCGGACACCCCGACGCGAGGACGAGCTTCTCGAGGAGCAAGGCGGTCATCGGCACCCGCTCGCTCGGCTTCACGATCACGGGCGCCCCGACGGCGAGCGCCGGGATCGCCTGATGGACCAGCAGGTTCAACGGATGGTTGAACGCGCTGATGGCCACCACGGGGCCGACGGGCCGGCGCTCGACGGCGATCGCCCAGCGCTCTCCGGCGGGCGTCACGGTCTGCTCGGCGTGGGGGCCATTGGCCGTGAGGGCGGCCATCGCCAGGCCGACCCCGGCGATGGCGCGCTCCACTTCAACCTCGGTGTCACGAAGCGGCTTGCCCCCCTCCGCGAGCGCCGTCGAGCACAGGATCTCGAAGCTCTCCCGCATCCGCTCCCGCAATGCCCCCAGCACAGCGAGCCGCGTCTCGACGGGCAGCCCGCGAGGGTGCCGGCGAAAGAACGCCCGAGCCGTCGCGAGCTTCTGCTCGACCGCGGCGGCGTCGTCCGTGGGCACCGTCGCGATGGGGGACCGGTCGAAGGGATTCTCCACGACGAGCATCGGCGGCTTCCTTCCTGAGGTTGGAGAGGCGGGCGAGGATACCGGCATCAACGTCGGACGAGCGCCTCGCGCATCGCCTCGGCGAGGGGGCCGGCCGACGCCGGGTTCTGGCCGGTCATGAGCCGACCGTCGAGCACGATCTTCGGCTGCCACGGCTTGGCCTCCTCGTAGAGGACGCCCTGCGCGCGAAGCGCCGTCTCGAGCTCGAAGGGAACGTCCGCCTTGGCGTACCCGTCCTCCTCCGCGTTCGAGAAGGCGGTCAATCGCTTCCCTTGGAGGAGAGCAGTCCCGTCCGCGAGCTTCACGTCGAGCAAGGCGACCGGGCCGTGGCAGACCGCTCCCACGAGACGGCCGGCGTCCCAGGCTTCGGCGATCACACGCTTGACGGTGGTGTCTTTGGCCAGGTCGACCATGGGCCCGAGGCCGCCCGGGAAGAAGATGGCGTCGTAGTCCCGAACGTCGATCTCGGCGAGCTTGCGGCTGTGGCCCATTCGGCCGAACGCCTTGCTCTCGAGGAAGGCGCGCTGGGCCGGATCGTTGGCGTCGTAGCCATCGTGGGGAGGGGTGCCTCCGAGCAGCGTCGCGAACTCGATGGCGATCCCGGCCTTGTCGAACACCTCGAACGGGTGGGCGATCTCGGGGAAGTAGAACCCAGTGGCGCGGCGCTTGGGTCCGATGGTGGCGGCGTTCGTCACAATGAACAGGACATGCTTGACGGTCATGGCGTTACCCTCTTTGCTTTGGAGTTGCCGGTCTGCTGCCCCGGTTTGCTTCCGACGAAGGGGAACGTAGGCCACGCCCTCGGCGCCGGGCAGAGCCCTCGGTTTTGACGGACTGGCTCATCCGGTGCGACAATCGGCCCGGTGCGCCAGGACAAATGGATCCTCGATGAGCTGCGGGCCATGGCGGTCTTCGCGACCGTCGTGCGGTGTGGGAGCTTCGCCGCCGCGGCCCGCGAGCTCGGCCTCACGCGGGCGGTCGTCAGCCATCACATTCGAGCGCTGGAGACCGAGCTGGGGGTGCCGCTCGCGCAAAGGAGCACGCGGAGCTTCAGCCTCACGCCGGCCGGAGAGGCCTTTCGAGTCCATTGCGAGCGCCTGGTCGAGGACGCCCGTGATGGCTTGAAGAGCATGGATCTGCTCCGCGCCGAGCCTCAGGGAGAGGTGAGGCTCACCTGCTCTCACCACTTCGGGAGCAAGAAGATCCTGCCCGCGCTCCTCTCGTTCCGGCGGCGCTATCCGGCGGTGAGGCTCCATGTCGCCATGTCCGATGGCAACCTCGACCTCGTGCAAAAGGGCATCGAGCTGGCCGTGCGCGCCGGCCCGCTCGACGACTCGTCCCTTCACGCCAAGAAGCTCGTCCACGAAGAGACGATGCTCTGCGCCTCACCGGCTTATTTGAAGCGACACTCGATGCCCGCCACGGTGGCCGAGCTGGAGCGCCATCGCTGGGTGGTTTACCCGCCGAGCTTGAAGAAGGTGGTGGTGCGCTCGGGCGGACAGGCCGTCGAGGTCGCCGTTCAAGGAGACGTGGTGACCGACAGCGCCGCGGCGAGGCTGGCGTTCGTGCTGGCCGGGGAGGGCCTGGCCCGCCTCCCGGCCTACGACGCGGCCACGCCCTTGGCCGCGGGGGAATTGGTGCGGGTGCTGCCAGATTGCGAGACCGACCCGCTGGACATCTACCTGGTCCACGGGCCCCGCATCGGCCCCTGCGCGAAGCTCTTGAGAGATTATCTGCTCGGTCAGGGCGCGTAGGCTCCATAGCTGGCAGCGGCGCTGTTGGTCGAATGATAATCCCCCTGAGCCGAGTTGGCGAAGTCGGGGTCTCCCATGGTCAGGGGGCCGGTGATACAGTTTCCCTGCGCGCCGCTCGGCGCCGATCCATGAACGAAGTTGTCGCCGATGGAGAAGCCCAGGGTCGTCCCATCATAGCAGTCGTTGATCAGCGTATTGCCGACGTAGAAGATGTTGTGGGTGATGCTGGTCCCGGCGCCGCCGCCCGCGTCGTCGATGTTGATCTCCGAGCGGCTGGTCGAGGTCGATCCGGAGCCGTTGGAGTCGAAGGTGTTGTCCTCGATCGAGATGTTGGTCTCCAGCCCGCCCGCGAAGCGGATGGCAGAGTAGTAATTGTGATCGAGCACGTTGTGGCGAATGACGACGTTGTTGATCGTCCCCGTGCCGGAGGAGTTGATGACGATGCCGTCCTCGTAGTCCTCGTGCCCGTTCTGGTAGATGCGGTTGTCCTCGATGGTCACGCCGTCGAGCGTCCCGTAGGCGCCTCCGTTCGTGTAGAGCTGAATCCCACGTGAAGCGTTGCCGCGAATGAGGTTGTTGCGGAAGGTGAGATTCTTTCCGTTGGCGAGATAGACCCCGTGCTCCTGGTGGCCATCGGGCCCGCAGCGGCCGAACTTCTCGAGGATGCAGGCCTCGACCAGCACGTTGTCGCCGCTGTTGATCTCGATGTGTCCGCCGTTGGCACCCGTCTGGCAGTCCCCGGTGAAGGTCACGTGGTCGACGGTGATGTTCTTGATCGTCCCCGTCGGCGAGTCGCCGATGCTGAGCGTGTTGAACGAACCCGACTGCGAGTAGCCAGTGAGATCGAAGGTCAGGTTGGAGATGGTCACGTCGGAGACCGCGTCGTCCACAGCGCCTCGTCCGTGGATGACCACGCCGTCGCGGCTCTCCCCAATGAAGTAGCGACGCGAGCCGCCGGGGACTCCGCCTTTCACGACGTAGAGCACCGTTCCCGTCGTCGTGTAGGTGCCGTTGTGAATGAAGTAACAGGTGCTGGGCGCATCCCCCGAGTACGCATCCTCCCCGCGCGCGGCCGAGGCGAGCTGGTCGGCGGTGGTGATGTCCACCTTGGGGATGCCGTTCGGACAGGCGCCGGGGGCGTCCGTCCAAGCGCCGATGACGACCGGGCCGCCCCCACCCGAGCCACCGGTCGAGGTTGAGGTACCGGAAGAAGACGAGGTGCCGGTGGTCGAGGTAGCGCCGCCCATCCCTGTTCCCGTCGTGCCCGTAGTCGCGCCGCCCCCGTCCCCGCCGCTGCCGTTGGAGGAGGAAGAGGCGGTGTCGTTCGAGCCCTTGCTGCTGCTCCCGCAGGCCACCAGCGCGAGGGGGAGGAGGAAGGCGAGAGTGCGGGTCGACGCGGAGCGCATGGAGGACGAGCCTACCAAAACGCTGTCGTCACTTCTCCAGCTCGGCCACCACCGAAGCGATCTCGGTCTCGGACAGCTCGCTGAAGCGCGCAGGCGGCATCTTCTCCCGCGCATCCTTGGGGAGGCGAAGTCGGCGAATGGCCTGCTCTTTCTCGTAGCGGCTCATCGTCTCCAGGCGCGTCGCGTCGAAGCGGGCGCGCGAGACGGTTTGATCGAGCGAGGGGTTGTGACAGCGCCCGCACATCTGACGGAGGATTCCGGCCCCGCCCAGGCCCGGCTTCGGCCTCTCACTGGTCATCCAGCGCGCCTCGTCGTTCTGGAGGTCGGCGAGGGACGGCATCTGCTCGCGAGGGAGCTTACCGTCCATCACCGCGCGATAACGTCGGGCTGCCTCGTCGAGCCGCTTCTCGTCCGAGGCGCGCATGCCCGGGTAGGGCGTGGGGATGGCGCTCCCGTCGACGGCGTGTCGGAAAATGGCGCGAAAGTTCAGGCTCTTGGCCGGCTCGGTTCCGCCCCCCAGCTCGAAGCCGATGGGCGCGGTGGGGAACTCGTTGGGCTGCGCTTGGAACCCTTCGTTCTCGACGAGCCCTTCGAGCCGGGCCGGTTGCGAGTGGGCGACGATGAAGGCAGGGATGCCCGCGTAGCTCTCACCGGAAGCGTGGGCACGGAAGTAGTCCGAAATGATCTTGTTGCCCTCGTCGACCGCGCGGAAGAAGTGAGTCCAAGGCGCCTGTAGCTCCTGCATGCGGAGCATCTTGGGCGTCCCCGGTCCGCCCGGCTGGTGGCACACTCGGCAATCGAGCACCGTGTTCTTCAGATCCTCGTCCTCGTAGACGCTGGCGCGGGTCCAGTTGGATTCGATGGCCGGGCCGAAGAGATCGAGGTTGTCGCAGCCATGAGTGCTGGCATTGCAGGCCTGCTCGAAGCGCACGAGGAAGAAGCGGAGATCGTTGGACTCGGGGTCACGGGCGACGAGCTCGACGAGCTGCTCGCCCCGAGTAAAGCCAAGCGCCACGAACGCAGGATTCTTGTGCGCCTGTCGGCGGAGCCGGGCGATGGAGGCAGGGCTGGTGAAGAGGAAGGCTCGCGGGTTGATGGGAGATACGAAGCGTCCCGCTATCGAGGTGGAGTGTCCGAGCAGGGCGAAGGAGGCGTTGTCCCCACCGCCATTGCCGCGGGCGGGATCGACGATGGCGACGCCGGCTGCGTTCTGGAGATCGGCGAGGCTCGAGAGTTGCGGGCGAGCGCAGAGTCGGAGGCTGATGGGATCCTGGTGCTTGCGGGCGCACAGGGCATCGAGCTGCGTGTCGCCGGCGGGGAGGCCGGCGAGGACGTCGGAAGGCGCGAGCAAGCTTACGACGGGGCCGACGGGCAGGGCGGCAGCGCTGGGTGCTGGGACGGGAGTCGGCTCGGTGGGCACGGGGGCTGCCTCGGCCGTGGCCGGGGAGACACGCGGTGCGGCTCCCAGACACCCGGCGACGAGCGTTGCAAGCGAGAGAAGCAGGGAGAAGCGTTTGGTGTCCATCGAGGCTGCGAGGGACTTCGCAGCCGGCGTGCCAGAAGACGGCGAATTGGTGCTCGAGGGGCGTGCCTAGCCTGCTGGGGGAGACGGGCGGCCGGGCCGGGAGCCGCGGCGCGAGGAGCATGGGGATCTTCGGCTTGGACCCCACGGCTTGTCGAGGGTAGCAGAGCGGCGCGGCTCGCAAGCGGGAGACGTCCGGTAGTCGGGCGTACGCCTGCTGGCTGTGGTGAGTCGGAGAGTCGAGGGAGAACGACGAAGGCTCCAGGGTAGTTGGACGCGAGCGGGCCGTCGATGCACGCCTTGCCTGGCCTGCCTTTCGCGAAGGAAGGCCTCGAGAGGGGGGTAACCATGCAAGCACGGCAATGGCGCTTCGAGAGGGGGCGATTGCTCGGGCTCTCGGCGCTGCTCGTCGGGGGAGTCGCTTCGATCGGCTGCGCTTCGCCGGTAATGAATGGAGACGACCTGGGGGAGGCCGAGTCTGCCTTCACCAAGGAAGCCTTCGTGACCTTGCCATACGCGAGCGCAATTCGCGTCGAGAGCCGGTTGGAGTCGCCACCCTTCATGGTTTCCGAGGGAGGGTCCGTGGCGATCGTGGCAAGCGGCCAGTGGGACCGCCCCGACGCTTGCCCGGCGGCGATGTTCACGATCAGCCTCGTTCGGGATGCGTGGATTGGCGGCGACGCGGGCGGGCGGGCCTTTCCTGCCGATGGTCAACCTCACCAGGAGACGTGGGTGAGCCTTCCGGCGGGGAGCTACGAGGCAGAGATCTCCACGGGAAGCGAAGATGCCGCCTGTGTGCTCGAGGGGACCATCAAGATCATGAGGTGATTGGGGCGAGCCGGTCACGACGAGGTGTTTGGATGGCCACCGACTGCCAAGGTAGGCGTCGTGGCAAGACGAGCCATCCGAGTGATGGCAGGCCCCCTGCCCCCCGGCGCTTTCGGCCTGCCAAGGGCCGACACCCCTGGTAGCTTGGCTCACGATGGCCCGAGAGACTCGTAACCCGAGCAATGAGGCGCTGGCCCACCTTACCCGGGAGGGACGGGGGCACTTGCTGCTCGACCACGTAAGGCGTGTCCGCAAAGCTGCTACACGACCGGATCGGTCGGTCGGGCTCGCTCGAAATACCGCCTGTATTCCTCGACTCGCCCTCCCTAGCCTCCGGTCGCTCGCGACGTTTGCGGATACGCTCTTTAAGAGCCCGATCGAATTTGCTTGATCGTCATCGCGCAGCACGGCCGAGCCGGCAGCTCGAATCAAGAGCATCATGGCAAGTCAATTATGGCGGTCTCCTTATCCGGCTTCGTCGACTCCTCAGAGCTGCCCATCGCGCACCGGCGCCTGCTTCCGCTTCTTACCCACCACATGCCGCGTTCCGCGGTTCCCCGTCAGCCGCTGGATCCTCGGGTCCTCCCGATGCGCCTCCGCGACGTCTGCACGCGCCCGGATCATCTCCTCGATCACCCAGCCCTCGACCAGGTTGACCTCGGGCGTGTCCCGACCCTCCGGGGTTCCCTTCTCGATTACCAGAGCGCCCGCGGTCGCCAGGGCTTCGCCGGCTGCGCGCGTGTCGCTCAAGAGCTGAGGGGTGAGCCCGGACGTTTCGACGAGGGCGCTGGGGCCCTCGGCGCGCCAGCGTAGGCCGAGGGAGATGAGGCGTGCGATGGAGAGCACGAGGCCCTCGTCCGTTCGCTCTGCGCCCTGCGCCTCGGCGATCAGCGCGTGGTGGTCGGGGCGGCGGCCGGCGAAGCGACGGAGGACGATAAGGAGACGCCTTCGCGCAGCCATTGCGCCGGAGCGGCCGCTGGTCGCTCCTTGCTGGGCGGCGCGCCGGGCCTCGCCGAGCTGAAGCTGGGCGCCTACCCTCGTGACGAGCTCCTCGGTGCGTTCGAGGAAATAGGAGAAGCGTTTCGGATGGTAGTGTCCCGATAGCGTTGGGTAGAGGCGTAGCTGACGGTCGATGGAGCCGACCCAGACGAGCGCGTCGGCAGCGACGGCGATCGAGCGGGTCCGTATGCCCAGGGCCATGCGACGCTCAGGGGTGGAGAGGGCGTCGAGGGCGGCGCGTTCGTCGTCGGTGAGGACAGGCCAACGAGCGCGGAGGCGCTGGAGGGCGACTCGGGCGGCGCGAGGCTCGAAGTCGTCGGCGGTGAGGGCGGAGGTGGGCGCGTCGTCGATGGGCGCGAGGTCCTCCTCGGACATGGAGGGCGATGGGGAGCTCGCGATGGCTGGGCTTTCCGCGGGAGCGGCTTCTGGGGTCGGGAGCGCTTGGAGGGTGGTGTCGGGAGCTTGGTGGGCCTCGTCCGGCGGAAGGGGCTCGGGGCTCGGCGCCTTGGGCTGCGTGGGGGCCATGCCTTGAAGCTACGGGGCGTGTGCTCGCTGGTCATGTCAGAGAAATCCTGAATCTGAGGTCAGGAATTCCCGAATGGCTTGGGGGGCTTGCGCGGGGGTGTGGTGAAGGCCAAGGTAGTCGAGGGCGGATGCTGAGGGTCGGAAGGTGGGGGCTCGAGCTCGAACGCGCTACGGTTGTTCGGCGGGCGTTTCGGCGGTGATGACCGCCTCGCCAGCCTCGTCCTCGTGGACTCGAACGACCTACACGTCCACGGCAAGGGGGGGCCCGCTCGAAGAGGCGGGGGAACGGCTCGCTCCGGTCTGCCGAGAGCTGGCGCAAGAGGCTCTGGCCGGTTCGTACGCGCCTCTGCACCGCGGGCAAGAGGCCCTGGCTCGTTCGCAAGTGGCTCTGGTCGGTGTGCAGGAGGCTCCGGCACGTTCGCAGGAGCCTTCGGCTCGTTCGTAAGAGGCTCTCGGCCGCGCGTGAGAGGCTTTGGCGCCCTCGTAAGAGGCGGCGTCACGTTCGTGCGACGCTCCGGCTCGTTCGCGGCAGGCTCTGGCTCGTTCGCAACAGGCTTCAGCTCGTTCGCAACAGGCTTCGGGCTGCGCGTCAGAGGCTCCAGGCGGTGCGCAAGAGCCTTGGGGCTGTGCGTAACAGGCTCCGGGTGGTGCGTAAGAGGCTCCATGCCTCTTGCTCGAACCCCATCCGCCCCGCCGTCTCGAAGCTCAGACGCCTGGGCGAGGCGGGATTCATGAATCATTTCAAGCGTTCTTCGCCTGCCGCGCCCAGGTTCCTCCGGTGCCCCTCGGCACCGCGGCGGCCGCCAGGACCTGCAGCACCGCCGCCGGGTCACAGCCGCAAAGACCGCTGGCCCACGCCGGGTTGCCCTCGACCACCACCCACTCGCCCGAGTCGAGGCGGCCCACGTCGATGACCAGCGCGGGAGGGAGGGATACCGCCTCGTCGGCGAGGAGGGCATTCAAGAGGCCCAGCGCTCCCTCGCGCTCGCCGGGTTGTTCCACCCAACCTTCGGCGACGGCGCCATCGCGAACATAGACCGAGAGGGCAAGGACCTTGCGGGCGGCGACGAAGGCTCGATACTCGACCTCGAAGCGAACGGGGGATGAGACGAGCACGGCCGTGTCGCCAGGGAGGTCGTGAGTCACGGCGGCCAGGTCGGCGAGGTGGTCGTAGACGCGAGCAGCGAAGAGCTTGTCGTCGGGCGGTTTGACGAAGAGGGGGGACCAGGCCGCTCGACGATCGAAGAGGTCTCCGGTGCTCGTCAGCTCCACCCAGCGACCGAGGTATTGGCGCGACAAGGACGGGAGCCACTCGGGCGTCGGCTGGAGGAGGGAGATGCCGAGGGGCTCGGCCACGGCGTCGGCGAAGAGGGGCTCGCCGTAGAGGAAGGCATTCGAAGGGATACTCGAGAGGCGCATACCTCGGGCGCGCTCGACGTCGATTCCGAGGTCGAGCGCGGCCCGCCAGAGGACGTTGGAATCGTCGCTGAAACGAGGGGAGAGGACGAGGGTAGAGCGCCCTCCCATCCTGCTCACTCGGCTGCCGTGGCCTCGATGGGCTCGGCGCTCTTGCCGCGCTGCGGTCCGCGGAGCCAGAAGGAGGGCTTCCACAGCACGGAGTAGTCGGGCTTCTCGATGGCCTCGTACTCCTCGCGGGTGCGCTCGCCGCGCTTCACGGAGCAGCCGGCGCAGAGGCAGGTATCGGGACCTGCCTTGTAGACGCTGCCGAAGAGCTGGTCCCACGCCTTGAGGAAGAAGCCCGTGTGAATGGGCTTCTTCAAGGTCGACTTGGCGTGGTGCACGTAGTGCTGGAAGGCGGTGTTGATCCAGGGGTGGTGGGCGTCGAGGATGGGGTGCTCGAAGCCCCAGTGGAGGTAGACGCCGTAGGCGTAGAAGAAGGCTCCATAGGTCATGAAGAGCAGGTCCATGTTGACCGGCATGACCAGAGGGATGATGAGGAGCGGCGCCGAGCGGATGAATTGGTCGATGTGGTCGTCGGCGATGACGGCGAAGGGAGACGGGTTGTAGAAGACGTGGTGGGCCTTGTGGTGCTTCCACCAGAAGGAGAACGAGTGACCCAGCCGGTGGTAGGCGAACTCGTAGAAGTCCGAGCCGATCCATACGACGAAGAAGGTCATGATGAGGTAGCCGACGCTGTGGCCGCCGAGGCCGCCGTAGGCCTTGGACCAACCGTAGTCGACGAGGTGAAGCGCCGCGGCGGGGCAGAGGGTCGCCGTGTAGATGCCCTTCATCATTTGAAGGACCTCGCGGCGGACCAGTCCCGGGTCGGGGTACTTGGGGTTCGACTTGCGACGCCAGGTCTCGAAGGTCGGACGCGCGTAGTAGAAGTAAAAGAGCGGGCCCGACATCGCCATCATCATGACGAAGGCGGCGACGCTGAGCGCGATCCAGGTGGTGAAGAAGTTGCCGCGACGGGCGAGCT
>FTCO01000552.1_pt1 | contig 12556 bp, 7 predicted proteins | sample 1639701 | NCBI WGS metagenome assembly FTCO01 (sample SAMEA3914869, study PRJEB12502) | metagenome | biome: forest; material: soil | place: USA | collected 2012-03-12 | depth 0.1 m | reverse complement strand
CGCCGACGACCGTGAAGCCGCTGGCCGCGCTCATGCGGCGCGCCAAGGCGATGGTGCCGCCCGCGAAGGCCGGCGTCTCGAACAAGCCCATGGGCCCGTTCCAGAACACCGTCTTGGCACGCTCGACGGCCTTCGAGAACAGCTCCACCGTCTTCGGGCCGATGTCGAGCGCCATGTGGCCCTCGCGGACGTTGCCGGCCAGGACCGCCTCGCCCTCGGTGGCGTCGAGGCTCTTCGCGACCACCACGTCGATGGGGAGGAGCACGTCGACGCCGCGCCCCTGGGCCTTCGAGAGGATGGTGCGCGCGAGGGGGAGCTTGTCCTCCTCGACGCGGCTCGACTGCATGTTCTTGCCCTGGGCCGCGAGGAAGGTGTTCGCCATCGCGCCGCCGATGGCGAGCGTGTCGACCACGTTGAGCAGCGCGTCGACGACCTCGATCTTGTCCGAGACCTTGGCGCCGCCGAGCACCGCCACGTAGGGCTTCTCGGGCTTGTCGGTGACGCGCGTCAGCGATTGCAGCTCCTTCTTGAGGAGGAGCCCGGCGTAGCGCTCGCGCATCAGGCGAGGCAGGGCGTGGACCGAGGCGTGGGCCCGGTGCACGGCCCCGAAGGCGTCGTCCACGTAGACGTCGGCCAGCTCGGCGAGCTGGCGGGCGAAGGTGTCGTCGTCCTTCTCTTCCTCCTCGTGGAACCGGAGGTTCTCGAGCAAGCAGATCTGGTCGGCCCGCAGGTCATGGATGAGCTTCTTGGGCGCGTCGCCCACGCAGTCCTCGGGGAGCAGCACCTCGTACTCGGTGATCTCGGCGAGGCGAGCGCCCACGGGCTCGAGGGTGAGGTCCTTCTTGCCTGGCTTGGGACGACCCATGTGCGAGGCGAGGATCACCTTGGCCCCCGCCTTCACCAGGAGGTGGATGGTGGGCAGCGCCTCGCGGATGCGCGAGTCGTCGGTGATGGCGCCCGTCTTCTTGTCCAGGGGGACGTTGAAGTCGACGCGCACGAAGACCCGCTTGCCCTGGAGGGCGTGCGCGTCGGTCTTGAGCAGGTCGTCGATCCAGCGGATGCCGTCGAGGCGCATGTTGGTCAGACGCCCTTCTTCGCCATGAGCTGGGCGAGGTCGACCATGCGGTGCGAGAAGCCCATCTCGTTGTCGTACCAGGAGAAGATCTTCACGAAGCGCTCGCCCATGACCTGGGTCATGGTCGCGTCGAAGGTGCTGGAGGCCGGGCAGCCGATGTAGTCGCTCGAGACCAGCTCCTCCTCCGTGTAGGCGAGGATCCCGGCCATGGGCGCGGTCTCCGAGGCCTTCTTGATGGCCGCGTGGATGGCGTCCTTGGTGGCGGGCCGCTCGGTCTCGAGGGTGAGGTCGATGATCGACACGTCCATGGTCGGGACGCGGATGGCCTGCCCGTCGAACTTGCCCTTGAGCTCGGGGATGACCTCGCTGAGCGCCTTGGCCGCGCCGGTCGAGGCGGGGATCATGCTGACGGCCGCGGCGCGCGCCCGTCGGAGGTCACCCTTGCGGTGGGGCACGTCGAGGATGTGCTGATCGTTGGTGTACGAGTGGACCGTCGTCATGAGGCCGCGCTGCACGCCGAAGTTGTCGAGCATGACCTTGGCGACGGGGGCGAGGCAGTTGGTCGTGCACGAGCCGTTCGAGATCACCTTGTGCTTCGACGGGTCGTAGAGGTGGTCGTTGACGCCCATGACCACCGTCAGGTCCTGACCCTTGGCCGGCGCGCTGATGAGCACCTTCTTGGCGCCGGCGGCGATGTGCGCCTCGGCCTTCACGCGGTCGGTGAAGAGGCCGGTGCACTCGAGCACCACGTCGACGCCGAGCGCCTTCCACGGCAGCTCGCTCGGATCCTTGTGGGCGAGGACGTCGACCTTGTGGTCGCCGATGAGGATGGCCTTCTCCGAGTGGGAGATGTTGCGGCTCTTCAGCTCGCGGTGGACCGAGTCGTAGCGGAGGAGGTGGGCCAGCGTCTTGGCGTCGGTCAGGTCGTTGATGGCGACGAGCTCGAGGTCCGCGACGTTGCGCTCGCAGAGCGCCCGTACGATGCAGCGCCCGATCCTGCCGAAACCGTTGATCGCGATCCTGGTCGCCATCGGTGGTGCTCCTCTGAAAAAGTGGGTGGTGGGGCCCGGTTCGTACTCACCCCGCCAGGGAGGGTCAAGCGCACGCCCCCCGAGCCCCTCCAAACCAGGCTGCGCCCTATTCCGCAGGCGAGAAGGCCTGTTCGCAGCTACCCGCCCTACGGCCGAAAGCGAGCGAGGAAGAGGCCGTCGGTCTCCGTGCTCAGCTTCTCGCCGCCGACGTCGACCTTCCGCACGAAGTGACCGCCGAGCAAGAGGTCGGAGCCGAGGGGCTGGACGCTGAAGATGAAGGAGTCGTCGTTGCCGAAGCGCCATTGCTTCACGACCTCGCCGCCATCGTCGAGCTGGCGGAGAAAGCCGGTCAGGCCCATGCCGCTGGCCGTCTGGGAGCCGCCCACGTAGACGCGCCCCGACGAGTCGATCGCCGCTCCCATGGCCTGGCCGTCGCCGATGTCGAGGTCGTGGAGCCAAACAGGGCTGCCTTGCGAAGAGAGCTTGGCCACGAACGGTGTCCTCGTCTCGACGCTGGTCGAGAGCGCGAAGGCACCCAATCGAACGTCGGATCGAAACGTACCGGCCACGGTGACGTCGCCCGCCGAATCGACGAGGACCGCCGCGATCTCCGGCAACTGGGAGGACTCGATCGGCACGCGCCAGCGCTCCGAGCCCTCACTCCCGAGCTTGGTGATGAAGGCCGAGCCTCCCGGGGGCTCATCGGGCTGACTGAGCGCGTCGATCCCCGTCGAGCTCCCGCTGACGCCCGACAAGAACACGGCGCCTCCGGCGTCGAGGGCCAGGTGCCCGATGTAGTCGTCGGAGGAGCCGCCGAGCCGCCGGCTCCAGACGTGCCGGCCCGCGGCGTCGAGCTTGGCGACGAAGGCCCCTTGGCCGCTCGTCTCCAGCCCCGCGCCCCCGAAGCCGATGGTCCCCGTGAAGCTTCCCGCGAAGACCACGCCCCCGGCTTCGTCCGCCGCCACCGCCGCGGCCAAGGAGCTCCCGGTCCCCTCGGGGCCGCCGTCGTCGGCGCTGAAGTGTCGCACCCAGGTGGCCTTCCCCGACGCGTCGCGCCGGACGACGAAGGTATCTTGCGCGAGCGCGATCTCGTTGCCGAGGCCGAAGTCGACGCCTCCCTCGAACGAGCCCACCGTCACGCAACCTCCCAGCGCGTCGAAGGCCATGGCGAGCCCCTGCGCTCGAGCGGCCTCTTGCTCGACGTTCAACCAGCGCGCCCGGCCGTGGGGATCGAGGCCTGCGAAGAAGGTCCGGGAGCCCGAGGCGGCGTCGATGTTTCGGCCGCCGACGCGGCCCTGTCCCGAGGCCTGACCGGTCAGCGCGATGGCGCCCGCGGGGCTGGTCGTGATCTGCGTCGTGCCGATGTCGGCCCCGAGCTTCTCGATCCACGGCGCGGCGTCGGAGGGGTCGGAGCCCGACGAGCACGCCACCAAGGCCAGCAAGGGGAGGGGGCTCGCGCGCGAGACCAACCATCGCATTCGTTCCATCGCCTTCAATTCGCTGCTCCATGGAAGCGGGCCACGAACAGGCTGGGGTCGGTCGAGGTCAGCGCGGTGTCGCCGAGGTCGAGGTCGTCGACGAAGTGGCCCACGAGGAGCAGGTCCGAGCCGAGGGGCTGCACGCGATCGACGCTCGTCTGACGCGCGCCGAAACGCCAGAGCCTCGCGACCCCGCCCGCGTGGTCGAGCTGGCGGAGGAACCCGACGGTGCTCCCCCCGCCGGAGGCCTCGAAGCCGCTCAGGTAGACGTTGCCGGACGAGTCGGCGGCGGCCCCCGTGCTCGAGCCGTCGAAGCCGAGGTCTCGTAGCCAGATGGGGTCCCCCGCGGGCGAGATGGCGGCGGTGAAGGGCACGAAGGCTTGGAGGTCGTCGTCGAGGTGGAAGTCGCCCAGCGTCAGCTCGGATTGGACCACTCCGGCGAGGATCACGTCGCCCGAGTGGTCCAGGGTCATGGCCCCGAGGGCGGGGAAGGTGGAGGCGTGGAGCGACCTGCTCCATTGCTCGGAGCCGTCGCTCCCCAGCTTCATGACGAAGACCGTGCCTTCGTCGGGCAGCTCCGGGGAGTTGGGCGGCGCGATGTCGAGCCCGGCGTTGCTCACGCCGGTCACGAACAGCGACCCGTCGGCGTCGATGGCGATATGATCGACGGAGCTGCGCGAGGCGCCGAGCGATCGGCTCCAGACGTGGCGGCCCTTGCCATCGAGCTTGGTGATGAAGGCCCCCTGCCCCGACGCGTTCAGCGCGGCGCCGCCGAAGCCGAGGGTCCCGTTGAAGATGCCGGCGAAGACCACGCCCCCCTGCTCGTCCGCGACCACCGCGGTGGGGATCGAGCTGCCGGCGCCGGAGGGCCCGCCCGCGTCGGCGCTGAAGTGCCGCATCCACGTGGTCTTCCCCGACGCATCGAGCCGGACGACGAAGGTGTCCTGCGCGAGGGCGCTCTTCTTGCCGAGCCCGAAGTCGACGGTGCCCTCGAAGGCGCCGACCTGGATCAGCCCGCCGGCGGCGTCGGACACCATGGCCATGGTCTGCTTTTGCCCGGCGTCGTCGGAGGCGAAGACCCAGCGAGCCTTGCCGTGGCGATCGAGGCCGGCGGAGAAGGTCTGGGTCGAGGTGCCCGCGTTCACGGTCTCGCCGCCGACGTCGGCCGGGCCCGACAGCTCTCCGGCCAGCGCGACCGTACCCGCGGGGCCCGAGACGGCCTGGACCTGCCCCTCGGCGACGTTGATCGTTTCGCTCCACGGCGCGGCGTCGGACGAGTCGCTTCCCGACGAGCAACCCATCGATCCATGCGCGGCCAACGCCGCCGCCAAGCCGTGAGCCCAGTTGATTTTCATGGTCGGAAGCGGGCCAAGAAGAGGCCGTCTTCGCCCGCGCTCAGGTTGGTGCCGCCGATGTCGATCCTGCCGGCGAAGGAGCCCGTGAGCAGGAGGTCCGAGCCGAGCGGCTGCACGTCGGAGACCACGGCCTCGCCGTCGCCGAAGTCCCAGCGCTGCGCGATCTTGCCTTGCTCGCCGAGCCGGTAGAGGAAGCCCACGCTGCTCCCAGCGCCGACGACCTCGAAGCCCGCCACGTAGGCGCGCCCGGACGAGTCGACGGCGGCCCCCAGGGGGCGGCCGAAGCCGCTGATGTCGAGCTCTCGTATCCAGAGCGCCTCGCCCTTCGACGAGAGCTGGGCGGCGAAGGGCGTCACCGCGCCGGGTCGGGCGTCGAGGTGCAGGCCGCCCAGCTCGACGTCGGACTGGGACTGCCCGGCGATGATCACGCCGCCGGAGGCATCGACGGTCATGGCGTCGAGGTCCGGCAACAAGGACGCGCCCAGGCGTGTCTCCCAGCGATCCGAGCCGTCGCTCCCGAGCTTCATGACGAACCGCGCGCCATCCTCGGGCTCGTCGGGGTTGGAGGTGGGGTCGTCGGGGCTCGAGGCCATGCGGGCGCCCGTCAGGATCAGATCTCCTTCGGAGTCGATGGCGAGCCGCTCCACGTAGGTGGGAGCGGCCCCCAGGCTGCGGCTCCAAACGTGCCGGCCCTCCCGGTCGAGCTTGGTGACGTAGGCGCCCTGCTGGGCGGCGTCGAGCGCTCGCCCCCCGAAGCCGATGGTGCCGGTGAAGTTGCCGGCGAAGACCACGCTCCCATCGGCGCCCACGACCACCGCCGCGGGGTTGGAGTTGCCGGCGCCCGCGGGGCCGCCGTCGTCGGCGCTGAAGTGCCGCACCCAGACGACGTTGCCCGAGGAGTCGAGCCGATCGACGAAGGTGTCGACGCCGATCGCCGTCACCTCTCCGCGCCCGAAGTCGACGGTCTCGATGAACCAGCCGACGGCCACCAGGCCCCCCGTCGCGTCGGCGGCGAACCCCTTGACGGCCGTCCGGTCGAGGTTCGAGCCGCGGACGAGCCAACGAACGTCGCCTTGGCGATCGAAGCTCGTGAAGAAGCTCGCTTGGTCCATGCCGAAGTCCACGCTCCGGTCGCTCACCTGGCCGGGCCCGGAGATGGTGCCCGCGATCGCGATCTCGCCCGACCGGCTCGGGGATGCCATCACCGACCCGTCGCCGAGCTCGAGCGACTTGCTCCACGGCGCCGCGTCCGACGAATCGGATCCCGTCGAGCACGCGGCCAGCAAGAGGGCCTGGGCGACCGCGACTATGGTTCTCGTCGGTTCCATGGGCCCTCAGCTCATCACATCAGGGCCGAAAGCGCGCCAGGAAGACGTCACCGCTCTCGGACCTCAGCTCGTCTCCCCCGAGGTCGATGGAGCCGAGGAAGGTGCCGCCGATCAGCAGATCGGTCCCGAGGGCCTTCATGCTGGTGATGGTCGAGGACCGCTCGCCGAGCTTCCACTGCCGGGTCGCCTGGCCCTCGGAGTCGAGGCGGAAGATGGAGGCGATGGGATCGACCCCGCCCACGCTGGTCGTCGCGGCGACGTAGATGTGGCCCTGCTCGTCGACGACCACGCTCGCGACATCGGAGCTGGTCACGTCGAGCTTGGTGATCCATCGCCCCTTGCCCTCGGGCGAGAACATGGCGGCGAAGGGCACGGTGCCGCCGAGGTCGGTGTCGAGGGTCGACTTCCCCACGCTGACGACGCCGGTGGCCACGCCCCCCACGATGACGTTGCCCGCCGCGTCGGTGGCGAGGGCCAAGGCGTACACGTAGCCCCCACTCGCGTCGGAGGCGATGCGCGTCCCCCAGCGCACGGAGCCGTCGGGCCCGAGCTTCACCAGGTACGCGGCGCTGTCGTAGAACCCCGCCCCGCCGGGCGCGGGCGCGGGGTCGACTTGGCCCGAGTTGGTCGCGCCGAGCACGAGCACCGAGCCCTCCGGGTCGATGGCGACGGCGGTGGCGTCGTTGTTGGTGCCCCCGAGCGTGCGGCTCCACAGATGCTCGCCGGCGGCGCCCAGGCGGGCGATGAAGGTGCCCTCCTCGACGGCGTCGAGGGGCGCGCCCCCGAAGCCCAGCGTGCCGGTGAACGAGCCTGCGATGACGGCCCCGCCGTCGCCCGTCGCGGCCACGCCGGCGAGGACCGTGGAGGAGCCGAACCCCGAGGGCCCCCCGAGGTCGGCGCTGAAGTGACGCACCCAGCTGGTGTTGCCCACCTCGTCGAAGCGCGCGAGGAACGTGTCCTGGCTCAGCGCCGTGATGGTCCCGAGGCCGAGGTCGATCTCGCCGCCGAACGAGCCCGTCGCCAGCGTGCCCCCGAAGGAGTCGAAGGCGACGCCGTAGATGCTCTCCTGGTCGTGGCCGCCGGTCGCCGTCCAGCGGGCCGTGCCCTCGGCGTCGAGGCGGCCGAAGTAGGTCTGTTGGTCGAAGTCGTCCTTGGCCTTCAACAGATCGCCGCCGAGGTGCGCGCTCTTGATGAACCACCCCGCGAGCGCGATCTCCCCCTCGGCGCTGGTGGCCGCCACGACGTTGCCCTGGCTCGTGTGGAGGTTCTTGCTCCAGGGCGCGACGTCGGGCGAGCCGCCCTCCGACGAGCACGCGACGAGGGCGAGCGAGGCGGCGGAGGCCAGGAAGAGGATCGGTCGGCGCAGGGCGGCGCGGTTCATCGCCGCCGGCCTCTGCACGGCTCGTTCCACCGTCCCGACGTCGGGACGAGGCCGGCAAGCCCGCGATGGTGCACGAGATTGTCGAATGGTTCGGCGACCCTGTGCCATGCGTTGTGCCACCCCGTTGCGCGGATCGAGGGGATTCGATACCACGGGACCATGCGTTCGGCCGCCCTGTGTTTCGTCGCTTCGCTCATGCTCGTGGCTTGTGGCAGCTCCGGATCCGGGGGCACCACCAATCAGCTCACCGGCTCGGGAGGAGGGGGAGCGGGCGGCGGGGGCGCGGGCGGCCAAGGGGGCAGCGGCGAGAACATCGTGCGCAAGCCCATCGCCTGGCACGAGCTGCCGACCGGCGGCGCGCCCACCGCCCGATCGAAGCACACCGCGGTGTGGACCGGCACGCACATGATCGTGTGGGGAGGCCTCGACGGCTCCGGCCCGACCAACGCCGGCGCCTCGTACGACCCCTCGACCGGCGTGTGGACCGCCACCTCGACGACCGGCGCGCCCAACGCGCGCCACTCGCACACGGCCGTGTGGACCGGCTCCAAGATGATCGTGTGGGGAGGCTTCGGCAGCGCGGGGATCGAGCAGGCCGGCGGCGCGTACGACCCGGCGACCGACTCGTGGGCGGCGCTCTCGACCACCAACCAGCCGCCCGCGCGTAGCGCGCACACGGCGGTGTGGACCGGCTCCAAGATGATCGTGTGGGGAGGCTCCATCGACTCGAGCATCCAGGCCGGCGGCGGGATCTACGACCCCAAGGCCGACTCGTGGGCCACCGTCGCCACGTCGGGCTCGCCCAAGAAGCGGCAGCTCCACTCGGCGGTGTGGACCGGCTCCTCGATGCTCGTGTTCGGCGGCACCGACTTCGTCGATTGGTTCGACGACGGCGGCGCCCTGTCGCTCGACCCGGCGCCGGGCGGCTCGTGGAAGGACATCCAGAGCGCCGGCGCGCCGGCCAAGCGCCAGAGCGCGACCGGCGTCTGGACCGGCTCTTCGATGCTGGTCTGGGGCGGCTGGACCGGCGGCCCCTACCTCGACACCGGCGGCCTCTTGAACCCCTCGGCTTCCGGCGGCGGCAAGTGGACCGCGACCTCGCTGACCGACGCCCCCTCCGAGCGCTCCGAGCACGTCGGCGTCTGGGGGAACCACGAGCTCATCGTGTGGGGTGGTTGCAACGGCGATCAGTGTGGCAACGTGCTCGCCGACGGCGGCCGGTTCACGCCCGACTCGTCGGGCGGCAAGTGGACCTCGTTCACGGCCCAGGATGGGCTCTCGGCGGCGCACGGCGCGACCGGCGTCTACACCGGCGACTCCATCATCGTCTGGGGAGGCACGGGCGCGACGGGCGACGCGGTGGCCACCGGCGCCCGCTCGTTCCTGTAGGGCGGGTCAGTCCTCCTGCTTGCGCAGGAAGACGCGGGCGAAGCCCCAGATGGCGCCGGCGGCGATGAGCACGGTGGCCACCCAGGTCAGGCGGATGGGGAGGTCCTGCGTGTAGGCGCGCAGGGCCATGTCGGCGATGGCGATGACGGCGCCCACGCCCACCGTGAGGCCGGGGGCGGTGAGCAGCTCGGTCATCGAAGGGCCCTGGGGGGCGCGCGGTCGCATGGGGCGGCGGCCCAGCGTGGGCGAGAGGAGGGGCGGGAACGAGTCGCGGTCGAGCGGGGCCCCGGGCGAGCTGGGGCTCGAGATGCTGCGCGAGCCCGAGGGCTCCGACACGCCGCGCGCGACCATCGGATCGGAGCTGCCTCGCGGGCCGGGCGGGCTCGAGCCGGAGACGCCCGAGGGCTCCGAGCGGCCTCGCACGCTCGACACGCCCGAGGGCTCCGAGCGCGCCCGCGCCAACAGCGGATCCGAGAGCGGGCCGGAGGACGAGCTGGGATCGGAGCGAGCCCTCTCGAAGCCGGCCCGCTCGAAGCCGACCGGCGTTCGATCGCGCCGCGTGAGCATGTCGGGCTCGGGGTGGAGGCGCGGGCCGCTCTGGCTCGCAGGGCCCGGCAGGCTCGGGTTCGAGGCCATGCTGTCGCGGCTCGCCGCCGCCCGGCGCTCGACCGACGCGACCAGCGCCGCGCGGCGCGACAGGGCCTCGGGCGCGACCTCGTTGATCCACGCGCCCACCTCGCGCGGCGAGGCGAGGGGGATGGCCGCCTCGAGGGCCGCCGCCATCTCGCCGGCGCTCGCGAAGCGCTTGGCCGGGTCGCGCGCCATGCCGCGCATCACCACCTCGTCGAGCTTGGCCGGGACCGCGGGGTTCTTGGCGCTGGGGGGCTCGATGGCCGAGTCGAGGATGAGCAGGATGAGCTCGGCGGCGTTCTGCGCGCGGAAGAGCGGCTCGCCCGTGAGCATCTCCCAGAGCACGATGGCCGACGAGAAGACGTCGCTGCGCCGGTCGACGGCCTGACCGCGCACCTGCTCCGGCGACATGTAGGCGATCTTGCCCTTGATCTGGCCCTCGCGCGTCGCGTGCAGCTTGCCGGCGGCCTTGGCCACGCCGAAGTCGAGGAGGCGCGCCTGTCCCTCGGGGGTGACGAGCACGTTTTGCGGCGACATGTCGCGGTGGACCACGCCGAGCGGCGCGCCGTGCTCGTCCTTCGCCTCGTGGGCGGCGTGCAGGCCGTCGAGCGCGCCCGCCAGGATGCTGGCCACCACGGCGGGCGGCGGGCGCTTGCCCTTGCGGCGCGCGGCGGTGGCGAGCTGCGAGAGGGCGAGGCCGTGCACGTACTCCATGACGAGGAGCAGCTCGCGGTCGAGGGCGACGACGTCGAGGGTCTGGACGACGTTGGGGTGGTGGATGCGCGCGGCGAGGCGCGCCTCGTCCATGAACATGGCCGAGAACTCGGCGTCCTTCGCGAACTGCGGGTGCAGCCGCTTGATGGCCACCACGCGCGAGAAGCCCACGGCCCCCTCGAGCTTGCCGAGGTAGACCGTCGCCATGCCCCCGGAGGCCAGCTCGTCGTAGATCGCGTAGCGCCCGACCACCCCGGGGGGCGCGCTCATCGTCGGCAAAGCGTTGGTCACTGTCCCCCTCAGTCTTCCGATCGTTTGGGTGCCAAGAAGATACGCGTAAAGGCCCAGACCGTGCCGCCGATTACGAGCAGCTCGGCGATCCAGAGGGGCCGCACCGGCAGGGAGATGGTGGTTCCGATGCGCAGGCCCCAGTCGACCGCCGACATCACCACGCCCGCCATGATCACCTTGATGGGCGCGTCGAGCCGCTGGCGCAGCGACTGGGAGGCTCGCGAGCTCCCCTCGCCGTGGTCCGAAGGCAGGCGGCGCGGGCGCGAGATGGGCCGCGCGGTCTGCGAGAGATCGACGACGTCGAGCGGCTTGCCGAAGGGCGCCGGCCGCGCCGTGCCGGCGGTGGAGTCGGCCAGGTTGGTGGGCCCCGTCGCGCTGGGCCCGGCGGGTTTGGGCGGGCTCGCGACCGCCAGAGCCATGGGCGGGGCCTCGGGGGGCCTCGCGGGGAGCGCGGCCGGCGGTGGCTCGTCCTTGGTGGGCGGCGGAGGAGCCGCCGCGCCTGCCGGATCCGGCGCCTTGGGAAAGGGATAGAGCGGCGGCACGGCCTCCGGCTCTCCCTTGGGCGCGAGGGGCGCGAGGGGCGCGAGAGGAGTCAGAGGCACGAGAGGCGCGAGAGGTGAAGCGATGTCGGCCATCGCGAGTGCCGGCGGTCGGGCTTGGGGGGGCGCGGGCGGCGGAGCGCCCTTCCTCGGCGGCAGCGGAGGAGGGCCACCCTTCGGGGGCGGGGGCGGCGCGCCCTTCTTCGGCGGCAGCGGCGGGGGCCCGCGCTTTCGAAGGTGGGGAGGGGGAGCCGACTCGGGCTCCGGCTCGAGCTGCTCGAGCTCGACCTTGGCCCGCACTTGAATCTCCTGGATGCGCGGCGCCGGCTCGGTGCTCGGGATGCCGGCCTCGGTCTCGGCGCGCTCGCGGAGGCCGCTCTGGCTCGGCGGCCTCCCGGCGGCGGGCAGCTCGGTGGAGGTGCTGGTCAACGCCCGGCGCTCGATCTCGGCGAGGAGCTGGGCACGGTCGGCGAGCAGCTCGCGCCCCATCTCGCGGACCCAGGCGCCGATCTCGCGCGGGCTGGCGATGCCGACCGCGACCTCGATGGCGGTGGCGAAGGCGCGCGCGTCCGGGAAGCGCACCGCCGGGTCGCGGGAGAGCGCGCACATGAGCACGCCGTCGAGCGCCGCCGGCAGCTCGGGCACGCGGCGCGTCGGCGGGTCGATGGGGGCCTCGAGCACCTGATGCATGAGGCTCGCCGCGTTGGTGCCGGAGAAGAGGTGCTCGCCGACCAGCGCCTCCCAGAGCACGACGCCCGCCGAGAACAGGTCGCTCTCGCGCGTCACGGCGTCGCCGCGCACCTGCTCGGGCGACATGTAGGCGAGCTTGCCCTTGAGCTGGCCCTGCCTCGTCAGGTGGTGCTGGCCGAAGGCCTTGGCGACGCCGAAGTCGAGGATGCGGGGCACCCCCTCGACGCTGATGATGACGTTCTGGGGCGAGACGTCGCGGTGGACGACGTTGAGGGGCTCGCCGCGCTCGTCCTTGGCCTCGTGGGCGGCGTGCAGGCCCTCGAGCACGCCCACGAGGATGCCGCCGACCACCGACGGCGGGAGGCGCCGCCCGCTCTTCTGGGCGACCTCGAACATCAGCTCGAGCGAGACCCCGTGCACGTACTCCATGACGAGCCAGAGCTCGCTGCCCACCGCCGCGACGTCGATGGTCTGGACGACGTGGGGGCTCTGGATGCGGGCGGCGAGGCGAGCCTCGTCGAGGAAGAGCGACGAGAACTCCTTGTCTTTGACGAGGTGAGGGTGGAGCCGCTTGATGGCCACCGTACGCACGAACCCGCCGGCGCCGACGAGGCGGCCCAGGTGCACCGTGGCCATGCCTCCCGACGCGATCTCG
>FTCO01000942.1_pt1 | contig 12559 bp, 9 predicted proteins | sample 1639701 | NCBI WGS metagenome assembly FTCO01 (sample SAMEA3914869, study PRJEB12502) | metagenome | biome: forest; material: soil | place: USA | collected 2012-03-12 | depth 0.1 m | reverse complement strand
CTCGCCGGCCGCGGCGTCGGCCTCGACCTGGCCCTCGAGGCCGTGCATCGATTGGGCGGCACCATCCGCCTCGCGAGCCAGCCGGGCATGGGCCTCCGCGCGACGCTCGACATCCCCTTCGAGCCCGGCCTCGTCAAGGTGCTGTGGGTCGAGGCGGGCGGCGCCACCTACGCGCTCCCGGTGCAGCGAACGCGCCGCATCTTCTCGGGCAAGGACGCGGAGGCCGAGGGCGCCATCCCGCTCAGCGCCTGCCTCCGCGGCCCGAGCGCGCCGAGCCCCGGCGGCGACCTCGACGACCGCCTCGAGCTCTTCCCGAGCTTCGTCATCGCCCTCGAGCCGGCGCGCGAGGGCGTCCCCATCCCCCTCCTCGGCGTCGACCGCATCGGCATCGTCGAGGAGGTCGCCCTCCGCGGCGTCTCGCCCCTCATCGCGACCGCCGGCCCCTACGCGGGCGCCGTGGTGCGCGGGACCGAGCTCCGCCTCTGCCTCGACCCCCTGGCCCTCGCGGAGGTCATGGCGGCGGGCGGGGGCTGAGCCCTCCGGGACCTCCGGAGGTCCGAGGACCCCAATGCATTGCCCCCCCGAGACCTCCGGAGGTCTCTTTGGGCAATGCCTTGCCTCGAGATCGGCGCCGGAGGTCCTCGAGGGCCGAGGCGTTGCCTCTCGAGCCGCGGCGGAGGTCTCGACGAGGCTCCGCGTTGCCTTTCGCGAGGCTCGGGAGGTCCCGAGACGGTAGCGCCTCGGCCTTTCGGCTGCTCGCGAGCAGGCAAAGGGTCGAGGCGTTGGGTTTTTGTGCTGGCGGAGAGAGCGGGATTCGAACCCGCGGATCAGTTTCCCGATCGCACGCTTAGCAAGCGTGTGCCTTCAGCCACTCGGCCATCTCTCCGGGTACTGCGCTGGCTTGTCAAAGTCGCTCCGCCAGGGGGCTCCCGGCGAAACAGGCGCGCACGATACAAGAAACGCGGCGGCAAACAAGCTCCTTGAAGCCGAAGGCGCCGAACGGTAGCCAGGCCACCATGTCCGAGACCAGCAAGCTCCGCGTCGCCGTCATCTTCGGGGGCCGATCGGCCGAGCACGAGATCTCGCTGCTCTCGGCCCGTTTCGTGGTCGAGGCGCTCGACCGGGACCGCTTCGAGCCCGTGCTCGTCGGCATCGACAAGGCCGGCCGGTGGCTCCTTCAAGAAGAGGCGCTGCTCCTCGGCGCCTCGAAGGACCCCCGGCTCGTTCGCCTCAACGAGGCCATGCCGGAGGTCGCCCTGACGGCCCACCCGGCCCAGGCCGGCGAGGATGCGCTCTCGATCGGCTCCGACATGAAGCGCTCGACCGCCGGCATCGACGTCGTCTTCCCGGTCCTTCACGGCCCCATGGGCGAGGACGGCAGCATCCAGGGCCTCCTCGAGCTCGCGGGCCTGCCTTACGTGGGCGCGGGCGTGCTCGGCTCGGCGGTGGGCATGGACAAGGACGTGATGAAGCGGCTGCTCGCCGTCGCCGAGCTCCCCATCGTGCCGTGGGTGACGCTGCGCCGCGGCGAGTGCGAGAAGGACCCGGCGAAGGCCGTCGCGCGCTGCGAGGAGCTCGGCTACCCGCTCTTCGTCAAGCCGTGCAACCTCGGCTCGTCGGTCGGGGTTCGCCGCGCCAAGACGCGCGAGGAGCTGGCCAGCGCCATCGAGCACGCCTTCGAGTTCGACACCAAGGTCCTGGTCGAGCGCGGGCTCGATTCCCCCCGCGAGGTCGAGTGCGCGGTGCTCGGCAACGACGAGCCCATCGCCAGCATCCCCGGCGAGATCACCGTCGACCACGCCGACGGGTTCTATTCGTACGCCGCCAAGTACATCGACGAGAAGGGCGCGACCACGCGCATCCCCGCCGACCTCAAGGAAGGCGAGAAGAGCGCGGTGCAACTGCTTGCGATTCAAACCTTCAAGGCGCTCGAGTGCGCGGGGCTCGCGCGCGTCGACTTCTTCCTCACGAAGGGCGGGGAGCTGTACGTGAACGAGATCAACACGCTGCCCGGCTTCACGGCCATCTCGATGTACCCGAAGCTCTGGGAGGCGAGCGGCATCGGCGCCAAGGAGCTGGTGGGCCGCCTCGTCGACCTCGCCCTCGAGCGCGCGGCCCAGCGCCGGAAGCTGAAGACGACGGGCCTCTAGCTAGCTAGAAGGTTCCGACGATCGAGAGGCCGCTCGGCGACGAGACGCGGTGTCCCTCGATGGGCTTCAAGACCAAGGGCGCGATCGACCAGTCGACGATGGGCCCGCGGCCCGCGGCCTTGGGGGCGGCGAGCTCGCCGGGCTCGCGAGCGAGGGCGATGTCGACGGCGGCGGTGGCGATGAGCACGATGGGCAAGCCGATCGCGTAGGTGAAGGCGCGCGGGTAGCAGGACTCCTCGTCCTCGTCGACGCTGCCGCAGCCGGCGGCGGTCGCCGCGATCACGAGGAGGGCCGGCCCGCCGAACTGGATCGCGGCGCCGATGGCCGCCTTGTTCGGGTTGTGGTGCGCCAGGTGGATGAACGTGGAGCCGAGCCCGCGCCCCACGGCCCCCGCCGCGAGCAGGCTGTACCAGGCCGCGCCCTTGAAGTGGATGCCGTCGTCCTGCCCGACGCCCGCCCCGACGCCGATGAGCGTATCGGAGGCCAACGACGTCAAAAGGATCTGCCAGCCGTACCACTTGCCCGGCTTCACCTCGGGGGGCGGCGGAGGCTTCATGGGCTCGGCGGGAGGCTCGGCGGGCGCGTCGATGGCGATGGGAGGCCGCTGCCCCTCGATGACGCCGAAGCCGTTCGAAGGCACCCACCTCGGCGGCTCGAGCGGGGAAGGCAGCGGATCAGCCGACGCCGCTCCGGCCCACGAAAACATCACCGAGGCGACCATCGCCCCCACCGCCGCCTGGCTCTTGCCCCGTAGAATCATGAACGAGCGACGATGCCAGGAGTCGAGCGCGGGAGGAAGCCGCGGCTCTTCGATCTGCGTCCGGGGGTCTGCGTAATCGGCTGCGCAGCTTGCTTCGATCGCGCAGCGCGACCCACCGATCAGAACACGAGCCCCTTGGGACCGAGCTCGAAGCCTCCGCCGAGCTTCACCGTGTCGGAGGCGATGCGATTGCCGCGCTGGTCGGTGACGGTGGTGAGCGGGCGCAGCACGAAGTAGAGGCCGAGGGGGATGAACGTGGCCCCGATGGCGCCGAAGGGGAGGCCGAGCGCGTAGCGGAGCGTCTTGTCCTTGGGGGTCATCGCGTCGAACTGCGTGTCGAAGGCGCCCGCCGCCGCGGCGATGGCGACGCCTCCGAACGCCGTGCCCAGCGGGAGGAAGACCCAACCGAAGTACCTCGTCACGGTCATGCGCCCGCGGACGTGGAGGGTCTGGTTGGGCCCGTCGGCCGGCAGCGAGAAGAGCGCCGAGTCGGCCATCGAGTTGGCGCTCAGGTTGCCGTACTTGTCGGAGGTCTCGAAGACGCCGCCGCTGATCCGATAGCGACCCCGAGGGTCGAGCATCACGCCGCAGGGCGCATTGCACAGTGGCTTGAAGGTCGGGCTCTGCTCGCTGCCGAGGGCCATCTCGAGGTGCGGCGCGGAGTCGTACTCGGGGGTGTCGAGCGTCACGCGAATGCCGTCGCTGCCCTCATAGGGCTCGGGGGGCTTGGGCATCTCGATGCGAAACGAGCGCATGGGGATGCCGGCTCCCGGCGCGGCTCCGGGAGGCGCGGCCTCGCGCGGGTCGATGACGTTCTTGCTGAGGACACGGGCCCAGGGGATGCGGAGCTCGATGCCGTCGGCCTGGCGCACGGTGACGTGATCGCCGTCCACCGACTCGACGAGCTCGCCCGAGACCACGTTGCCGTCGCGGAGGACCACGACGAGGCGATCGGCGGCCCACGCGGTGCTCGCCGCGAGGACGACGCACATCGAGGCGAAGAACCCTGTCCATCCACGAGCGCTCATGATCGACGTGCTCCTACCGGCTCTCAAAATACGAGCCCCTTGGGACCCAGCGAGAGCCCGCGGCCGAGGGGGATGGTCCCCGAAGCGATGCGCTGGCCCCGCTGGTCGGTCACGGTCGTGAGCGGCCGCGCGAAGAAGTAGACGCCGGTCGCGATGAACGCGGCCCCCATGGTGATGAAGGGGATGCCGACCGCCAGCCGGAAGGTCGTCTCGGAGCTCCCCTTCGGGCCGAGGGCGCCGGCCGCCGCCGCGATGCCGAGGCTCGCGCCGGCCGCGCCGAGGGGGAGGAAGACCCATCCGAGGCTGCGCGTCCCTGCGATGCGCCCGCGGACGTGGAGGGTCTGATTCCTACCTGCGTCGGGGAGCGAGAAGAGCGCCGAGGGGGCCACGGCGTCGTCGCTCAGGTTGCCGTACCTGTCGGAGGTCTGGATGCCGCCGCCGCTCACTCGATAGCGGCCGCGAGGGTCGAGCGTGACGTCGCAAGGCGCGGCGCACAGGGTCTTGAAGGTCGGCTCGCGATCGCTCCCGATCGCGAGATCGAGGTGCGGGCGCGAGTCGTAACCCTGAGGATCGAGGTGGACCCGGATGCCGTCGCTGCCCTCGTAGGGCTCGGGAGGGCCGAAGACGACGAAGCGATCGGCCGCCGACGCGGCGCCAGCCGAGGCCGAGAGCATCGCGGCGACCAGCGCGGCGAGCGCGCGGCGGCGCAGGGCGTGAAAAGGCTCACCGCGGCGATCGCTCGGGGGTAGGGCTCGCTCGTTCATGCGTTCGTCGTCCGAAGGTGCCCGATGGAGCGGCCGAGTCAAGCGATGGGCGCGCGTCGAAACGCTCTTTTTCAAGGCTGATTCGGGGCAATTCGCGCGCGGTGTCGGCGCCGTGAACAGGTGGCCCGAAGCCGGGCAGCGCTTTCGTAGGGGCCGAGGACGAGGTGCCGGGCCAGAGTACGTCGGAGCCTCGGCAAAGGCCGCGGTTGCACTTGGGGTGGGGATGCGCGAAGAAGGCCCTTCGGCTTCGCCGAGCGGTCCTCGTCCACACCCTGCCCTCCCCTTCGCGAACCCAAAAAAACCAGTGCCCTCGACCGAAACGCAGCCCCAGTCTCCCGCGAGCGAAGCCCCCGACCTCTCGACCGTCGTCGAGGAGGAGGCCCTGCTCGCCAAGGTCCGCGCTCACCTCGCCACCGTCACGCCGCCGAAGCCTCCGCCGACCGAGGACTATCAAGAGCAACTGCTCTCGCTCCGCGACCAGATCTCGGCGAGCCGGCTCGAGGACGTGCCCGCCCTCGTCCAGCAGATGGAGCGCATCACCGGCATCGCCGCGCGCCGGGCCGAGAACGTGGTCGAGCCCGTCGACCCCAAGTCGCCCTACTTCGGCCACCTCAAGCTGCGCGAGAAGGGGCGCGGCGAGCGCGACGTGCTCATCGGCAAGACCACGCTGGTCGACGGCAAGGCCGGCGTGCGCATCGTCGACTGGCGCAACGCGCCCGTGAGCCAGATCTACTACCGCTACGAGGAGGGCGCCGAGTACGAGGAGACGTTCGGCGAGCGCGACGTGGAGGGCAAGGTCCTCGCGCGCCGCACCGTCACCATCGACGAGGGCGAGCTCTATCGCATCTCCACGCCCCAGGGCACCTTCGTCCGCGGGACCGAGGGGTGGCGCCGGCTCGAGAACCGGCTCTTCGAGCTGTCGGGTGGTCAAGGCCAGGCCATGCGGCCCGAGGACATGAAGGGCGCGCTCGGCGTGGGCGCCACCTTCGCCGCCAAGGAGGACCGGCACCTGCCCGAGATCGCCGCGCTCCTCGACCCGCGGCAGTTCGAGCTCATCTCGCGGCCCGACTCGGGCATCGTCGTCATCCAAGGCGGCGCCGGCAGCGGCAAGACGACCATCGGCGTCCACCGCATGGCGTTCCTCGCCTACAACTCGAAGCAGCGCTTCTCGCCCGACAAGATGCTGGTCATCGTCGGTAGCCCCGCCCTCCGCGCCTACATCGGCGAGGTGCTCCCGGCCCTCGGCATCGGCGGCGTCACGGTGGAGACCTTCGCCGAGTGGGCCAAGGATACGCGCCGTCGCTCGTTCCCCTGGCTCGAGGCGCCGGTCGAAGAGAACACGCCGTCGGCGGTCACCCGCTACAAGACGCACCCCAACATCCTGCGGCTCTTCGAGGAGCGCGCCGAGGAGGTGCGGGACGACCCGCGGGTGCGACGAGACTCGCGCGGCGTCGTCTGGTTCTGGGCCGACGTGCTCAGCGACCTCGCGCGCGTCACCAAGGCCTTCGAGCAGAACCCCGACCCCGAGTTCCCCATGGAGCAGGTGCGGCGCGCCTGGCGCTGGTGCGCCGACCGGTGCCCCGCCGTCGTCGACCTCGACCCCGGTGATCGCGCCGAGCGCAAGGCCGCCATGGCCGACGAGCCCGCGCCCGGCGACGACGACGACGGCATCGGCGGCGACGGCAAGGAGATCGGGGGCGACGACCGCGCCGTGCTCGACGTGGAGGACGACGCCCTGCTCCTGCGCGGCTACCAGCTCCTCCGCGGCGAGCTGCGCCGGGGGAAGAACCCGCTCGTCTACGAGCACCTCTTCGTCGACGAGGCGCAGGACATGGCCGCCATCAACCTGGCGGTCCTGCACGGCGTGGTGGCGAAGCACAAGTCGCCGCTCTACCCGACGCCGCAGCCCTCCATCACGCTCGCGGGCGACACGGCCCAGCGCCTCCACATGGACTCGGGCTTCCGCGACTGGGGGCAGGTGCTCAACGACCTCGGCCTCGGCGGGCGCGTCGATGTCGAGCCCCTGCGCATCGCCTACCGCTCGACTCGTGAGGTCCTGGCGGTGGCGCGCGACATCCTCGGGCCGCTCGCCGACCCCACGCCGCCGCTCGCGCCGCGGACCGGGGCGCCCGTCGAGCACCACCACTTCCCGAGCCCGGGCGCGGCGGTGGCCTTCCTCGCCGACGCCCTGCGCCCGCTCCTCGCCCGCGAGCCCCGCGCCACGCTGGCCATCCTGGCCCGCCACGCCGAGCAGGCCGACGTCTACTACGAGGCCCTGCGCATGGCGGAGATCCCCAACCTCCGCCGCATCCGCCACTACGAGTTCGCCTTCCGCCCCGGCGTCGAGGTCACCGAGATCCGCCAGGTGAAGGGCCTCGAGTACGACTACGTGGTCCTCATCGACGTCAACGCCTCGACCTACCCGACCGACGACGAGTCGCGGCACCTCCTGCACATCGGGGCGACGCGCGCCGCCCACCAGCTCTGGCTGCTCTCCAGCAGCGCGCCCTCGCAGCTCATCCCCAAGTGGCTGGGCTGAGCGGCTAAGGCTTCGTCGCGGAGGAGGGCATCACCTTCGGCAGCGTGATGCTGAAGCGGGTGCCCTCGGTCACGGAGGAGACGACGGAGATCTCTCCTCCGTGGGCCTCGACGACGGCGCGCACGATGTAAAGGCCGAGGCCGAGGCCGGCCTTGTGGCGGGTGACCGCCGTACCGCCCGACGCGCGCCGGAACGGCTCGAAGATGAACGGGAGGACCTCGGGCGCGATGGCGCCGAAGTTGTGGACCTCCATGTGCACCGCCGCCCCCTCTTCGCGCACGCGGAGCGAGATGGGGCGCGTGACGTCGCCGTGGTGGCGCGCGTTGCCGAGGAGGTTCGAGATGGCCTGCGAGAGGCGGCCGGGGTCGCACCGGAGGCGACAAGAGCCGGGGAGCGAGGTGGTGATGCGCACGCCCGGATGGCCCAGCTCGGTCTCGGAGACGAGCTGCTGGCAGAGGGGGACGAGGTCGAGCTCCACGAGCTGTAGCTCGAAGTTGCCGGTGCGCGAGCGGGTGAAGTCGAGCAGGTGCTCGACCATGCCGCGCATGCGATCGCTCGACGAGGCGATGCGCGACGAGAGGTAGGTGAGCTGCTCGGGCGTCGCCGACTCGGGCTGCTCGAGGAGCGAGGCCGACATGGAGATGGCGCCGAGGGGGCTCCGCAGATCGTGGCTGACCATGCCGAGCACCATGTCGCGATCGCGGACCGCCTCCATGGCCTGGCGGGCGGCGACGTCGATGAGCCCGACGCGCAGCTCGCGCGCCGCCTCGACCTGCGCCGGGGTCCACGCGACGCTCCGGCCGCGCACGGTCTCGAGCCAGAGCGCGAAGGAGCCGCGGGGCGAGAGGCGCGGGCCGTTGGGCCCCTCGCTGTAGACCTTGCCGGGCTCGCCGGCCCACGAGACCGTGCGCTGTTGCTCGGGCCGGAGCCAGACGAGCACGTTGCCCTCGTCGGCCGGGAAGCCGATGGCGAGCACGCCCGCGGCCTGCGGGTCGGCGGCGGCGAGGTCGGGGTGGTCGAGCGCGGCCCCGTCGGTCACGAAGACGTCGGTCTTGGTCTCCACCATCTTGGCGGCGATGGCGCGCGTCAGGCGCTCGCTCGCCCCCGCGCCGGTGGCGTCGTAGCGCTGGCGCTCGAGCAGCGCGGCCCCCGCGGCCCCCACGAAGTCGAGGAACGACCGCGCCGAGCCGCGCAGCGCCGAGATGAAGTAGGGCTCCGACGAGAGGGCGGCGAGCAGCTCGACCCTGCGGCTCGCGAAGGCGAGCTTCTGCACCTGGGCCTCGGCGCTCAGCTTGGTGGCCAGCAGCGTCGAGAAGGACTGGCCGAGCAGCTCGCAGGTCATGCGCACCGCGTAGGGCACGTACATGGGCGAGTAGTGGTGGCAGGCGATGAGCCCCCAGAGCTTGCCGCCGATGACCAGCGACACCGACATCGACGCGCCCACCCCCATGTTCCGGAGGTACTCGAGGTGGATGGGCGACACGCTCCGCAGCACCGAGAACGACATGTCGAGCGGCGGCCTCTCCGCCAAACCTGGGGGACCGGGCGCGGCCAGGAGCTTGGCGGGCACGTAGTCGACGTCGCCGATGATGCGCAGCCAGTTGAGGAGGTAGAGCCGCCGCGCCTGCGCGGGGATGTCGCTGGCCGGGTAGTGCAGGCCGAGGAACGCCTCCAACCTCGGCAGCTTGGCCTCGGCGACCACCTCGCCGTGGTCGTCGGCGTCGAAGCGGTAGACCATCACGCGGTCGTAGCCGGTGACGCGGCGGACCTGATCCGCCGCCACCTCGAGCAGGTCGGCGATGGTCTCGCAGGCGTGGAGCTGGAGCAGCGACTGGTGGGTGTCGGCCGCGTAGTGGCGGAAGTCGCCCTGCCCCACGAGGTCGAGGGGCTCGAGCTCGACCACCAGCTCCGCGCCCACGCGGTGGACCACGGCGTCGAAGCGCCGGCCCTTCACCTCGACCGGCAGCGGGTTGACGCGCTTCCACGACCGCCCGTTCTCGTTGGCGCGGAGCACGCGCACCGCCTCGGCGTCCAGCAGCCCGTCGATGGACGCCCCCAGGATCTGGGCCGGCGGGACGCCGAGCACCGCCGCCGTGTTGTCGCTCACCGAGCGCACGACGAGCCCCGGGCTCTCGAGGACGAGGAGGGCGCCATGCGGCTGGATGGCGCCGGGGATGTGGATGGGCTCCGCGTCGCAGTTGTCGAGGGTGAGCGGCAGCTCGAACTGGGGAGGGCTCATGCTTCGTCCCCCTCCCCCGCGCCCCCGCGCGCGAGCTGCTCGAACCGGCGGAAGGTGCGGACCGCCGCGGCGCAGGCGAGCGCGCGCGCCTCCTCGCCTTCGAGGAGCCCGGCGCGCTCTTGAAACGCGCGCCATTGGGGCGCGGAGAAGCTGGCCTCGGCGCCGAAGTACTGGAGCCCGCGAACGAAGTCCTCGCCGAAGCGCTGCGCGAGGCGCTGGGCGGTGACGCGCGCGCCGAGCCGCGAGCCCACGAGCACATAAGCGATGCCGACCAGCGAGGCCGCCGAGCCGTCCTCGGCCACCGCGGCCGGCGCGCTCGGGGCGAGCCCGAGCCGCTCCAGGTCCCTTCGAATCGCGGGGGCTTGCGGCCGGTACCAGGCCTCTCCGGCGAGCGCGGGCTCATGCTCCCCGAAGCCCGCGGCCAGCACTTGGAGGGCGCGAGCGAGCGCCGCCTCGTCGCAGTCGGGCGCGCCGAGGGCGGCCATGGTCGGGGTGCTTTCGAGGGCGCGATGCCCCTCCGCGGTCGCGGCGCGCAGCGCTTCGAGCACGGGGGAAGGAGCAGTCATGGACGCAGCTTACCGCGCGAAAGCCCGAAGTCGCCCGACGAGCCTCGAGAAAAATCGTCCATGGGGTCAACACGTTGCTTGACCAGGGGACCGGTTCGACTAAGGTCCCGTTCGCGCGGTGGAGCAGCCTGGTAGCTCGTCGGGCTCATAACCCGAAGGTCGTAGGTTCAAATCCTGCCCGCGCAACCAAAAGAGGCGTCCCAGAGGGGGCGCCTTTCGCGTTTGTGGCCCTACCCGTTCCTCAGGCGTGAGGCGCCGGCACGAGGCCAAGGCGGACGAAGCTCTCCACCGTATCGACGATGGACTCCTCGTTGGGCCGAGCCTTCCACCCGAGCAGCCGCTGCGCCTTCTCGCTCGAGGCGGCGAACGACTTCCCCAGCTGAGGAAGGAACGCGCGGACCGGCGGGGCAAAGGGCGCGACGGCGCGCAGAAACCACGACGGCAGCTCCCGGCGCGGCGCCTTGGCGGCCAGGGCGCCGAAGCGCGCGCGCATGAACAGCGAAAGGTCGAGGATGGAGAGGCTGGGTCCGGAGCTGGCGAGGAACCGCTCCCCCCGCGCCTCGGGCCGCGTCATGGCGAGAACGTGGAGGTCCGCGACGTCGCGCACGTCGACGAACGGCCCCGAGTACTTCGGGCAACCGGCCAGCTCGCCTCGAAGAAGCCTCAGCGGCAGCTGGAGCGACGGGCCCACGTCGGTCCCGAGCAGCGGCCCGAGCACGGCGACCGGGTTCACGACCGAAAGCTCGAGCCCCCGCGCCTCCCGCTCGACGAAGTCCCAGGCCGCCCGCTCGGCGAGCGTCTTCGACTTCTGATACGGAGCGATCCCACCCTCGACGTTGGTCCAGTCCTCCTCGGTGAACGGTCGCTCGCGCGGAGGGTGACCGTAGCCCACCGCGCCGAACGCCGACGTGAGCACCACCCGGCGAACCCCCGCGTCACGCGAGGCCTTCAACACTCGCAACACACCCTCTCGCGCCGGCCGTACGAAGTCGTCGTCGTCCTTCGGCTGGCGCGCGAGCGTGGGTGACGCCACATGCAGCACGTAGTCGGTGCCCGCCACGGCCTCCTTCCATCCGGCGTCCGCCGTGAGCTCCGCCGCGAAGCACCCGACCCTCGCGCCGTCCGGCAGCATCTGCCTCACCTCGGGCTCTCGACGCAGATCGCGGAGCGTGACCCGCACGTCGTGCCCATCGGCAAGGAGCCTCTTCACGCAGTGGATACCGATGAACCCCGACCCGCCCGTGACCAGCACTTTGCTCATGCCGGCAAGCTAGGGGGCGAGCCCGCCCGGGTCTTTCACGCCCGGGCGTGGTTTCAGATTCCGGCTATGCTCCGGTGCATGCCTCCCGCTCGGCTCGAAGTGAGGGTCTCGCTCGGATGCGAGCACTCCGAGGCGGTGGCCCCCCATCACGCCATCGTGCTCTATGGCGAGCCCACCGACGACGTCGAGGTCCGCTTCGACGGCGGCGCCTCCCTCCGCGGCAGCCACGCCGCCGGGAGCGTCTCGATCCATCCCGCCGGCCTTCGTTACGAGGCGCGCCGCCTCCGCAAGCTGGGAGAGCGAAGGAAGCTCGTCGCGCTCGGCCTGACCCCGCAATTCCTCGCCTCGGTCACGGGCACACAGCGCTACGAGCTCATCCCGACCTTCGGAGGCGAAGACGCCCTGGCGCAGCAGCTCGTCACCACGCTCGAGCGCGAGGTCCGGAGCGGCGAGGGCATCGACTCGCTGTACGCGCAATCGCTCCTGGTGGCGCTGGCCGTGCACCTCACGCGCCGCCACGCCCGGCCGGCGAAGGGGCGCATCGACGGGCTCCGCGCGTTCATCGCCGAGCGCCTCGATCAGCCGCTCTCCCTCGAGGACCTGGCCACCTTCGCGTGCTGTGACGTGCGCTCGTTCACGCGCTGGTTCAGGGACGAGCTGGGCGTCTCCCCGCATCGCTACCTGACGCAGGCGCGCGTGGAGCGCGCCAAGGGCCTGCTCGGGAAGACCGACCAGCCCTTGAGCGAGGTCGCCCTCCAGTGCGGCTTCAGCAGCCAGAGCCACCTCACCACCGTCTTTCGCCGCGCCACCGGAAGCACGCCGGGCCAGTTTCGCAAGGGAAGGTGAGCTCGGCGCGATGAGTGGGCGGCGCGCCGCCCGTGCTCATGGGCCCGCGGTCCACCCCTCGAGCGTCACGCCGACCGGCGGCGATAGTGGTGCGCGACGACGCCCGACCTCAGGCGCTCGGTCGAGATGAGCTCGAGCTTTCGCGCCGACGGCAGCCCCTGAAACAGCGTGGGCCCGTGGCCCGCGAGGACCGGATGGATGACGAGCCGATACTCGTCGATGAGCCCCGCCTTCTCGAGCGAGGCGGAGAGCGCCGGGGCGCCCACGAGCACGCCGGCGGGCGTCTCGTCCTTGAGCTTCTTCACGCTCGAGATCACGTCTCCCTCGACCCGAAAGGTGTTGTGCCAGGGGAAGTCGCGGCGCGAGCTCGACACCACGTGCTTCGGCTTCGCCTCGAGCTTGATGG
>FTCO01000893.1_pt1 | contig 12571 bp, 7 predicted proteins | sample 1639701 | NCBI WGS metagenome assembly FTCO01 (sample SAMEA3914869, study PRJEB12502) | metagenome | biome: forest; material: soil | place: USA | collected 2012-03-12 | depth 0.1 m | reverse complement strand
GCCTCTTCGATGCCTATGTAAAGACCGGCGGCGTCCTCACGATCAACCACCCTCTCTTGCAGCCCGTGGACTCGGTCTTCCGGTTCGCGCGAATCGACATCTCCTGGCGCCCCTTCACCCAGCCCGGCTGGAGCTACAGCCCCGAGATCACCGCCGCCGATCGCCTGGCCAGCAATGTGGAGGCCTACAATCTCCTCAACTCGGAGATGCGCGATCGGCTGCTCGTCGGCGACCGCCTCTTCTTGATCGAGAAGACTTTTGTCGAAATCGACGCGCAGATCCTGAGGAGGCAGCGCCGTTTGACGCCCTTCGGCGGAACCGACAGCCACAGCCAGCATCTGAGGCCCATGTTCTTCGTGCTCGCGGAGGAGCGGTCGAAAGAGGCGCTCCGCGAGGGGATCGTGGCCGGCCGAGTCTGCGTTCGAAGCCCGGAGGCGTGCACCTTCGAGGTCCGGGTGCCCGGCGGTGAATGGTCCCCCGCGGGCTCCTCCTTGCGAACGAAGGGCCCTCTCGAGGCGCGCGCCGGCGGCGGCCCCATCGTCGTATTGGGCAACGGGGAGCCGCTCGGGCGACCGGGCCGTGGAGAGGTCGCGAGGATGGATGTCGCGCCCGACCAGTGCACCATCGTTCGCGCGGTGGTGGGCGAGGGTTGGTCTGCGCCGGTGTATGTGAACTGCCCGTTTGCCGGCGCCGGTGGCCATCCATAGCCCTCAGCGCGGTCGAGCGTCGAACCTCGCCCGCGCCTCTTCGATCGAGGTCCAGTGACCACCGATCCATTCGACCAGCTGTCCCATCGGCGCGAGCAGGCTGCGGCCCAGGTCGGTGAGCTCGTACTCCACCCGCGGCGGGACCTCGGGGAACACCGTGCGGGACACGAAGCCGTCGCGCTCGAGATCGCGCAGGGTGCTGGTGAGCATCCGTTGCGAAATGCCATCCATCATCTTCTGGAGCTCGGAGAACCGAGCACGCTGCCCTGGCGCCCGCGAGAGCATGACCAACAGGATGATGTTCCACTTCTCGCCCACCTTGGTCAGGAACGCGCGGACGATCTTGGACTCTTCGTTCCGACACATCCGCGCCACGGGATCGGCTGTCTTCTTACGGCCTTTGTCCATGGTTCCTTCCATGTGCGTTGCTGCGGCGAAGGTGCCGTCTTCCGTGTAGCTGCGCTCGCCTTATCGTGCAGGTGCTCTTCACGAGAAAGGAAGATCGTTCCATGACCCAGTCTTTCAAGACGGCGGGAGACGCCCCCGTCCATGCGCTGCCGCCCGTCGTGTCCGTGAGCCCCGTCGTGCTCCCCGCACCCCAGCGCGGCACGGACCTGCGCGTGCGCGTCTCTGCACCCGTCACGGGGAGCAACCTTCCGATCCTCCTCTTCGCACACGGCTTCGAACAGTCGTCGGATGGCTACGCGCCCCTCGCGAGCCATTGGGCCGCGCATGGGTTCGTCGTGGTCCAACCGACGTTCCTCGACTCGAGGACGGTGGGCTTGCGGCCGGACGACCCGCGCACGCCCCTCGTGTGGAAGATCCGGGTGGACGACATGCGGCGCGTGCTCGACCACCTCGACCTCATCGAGGCCGCCTTGCCGGGCCTCGCCGGGCGCGTCGACCGAGCCCGCATCGTCGCGGCAGGGCACTCGTTCGGCGCGCACACGACCAGCCTGCTCCTGGGCGCCCGGGTGGTCGGCGCCGACGGCAAGGCTCGCGAAGATCTGCGCGACTCGCGGATCCGGGCCGGGGTGCTCCTCTGCGCGGCCGGGCGTGGAGGGGATGACCTCAGCGCCTTCACCAAGGAGCACTTCCCCTACTTGAACCAGAGCTACGCGACCATGACGACCCCGGCGCTCATCGTCGCCGGCGACGCCGACCGCTCCCTGCTCACCGTGCGTGGCCCCGACTGGTTCGAGGATCCCTTCACGCTGAGCCCGGGCAACAAAGAGCTCGTCACGTTGTTCGGCGGAGAGCACATGCTCGGCGGCATCTCCGGTGTCCGCGTGAAAGAGACCACCGATGAGAATCCCGAGCGCGTCGCGGCGGTGCAGCGGCTGACGACAGCCTACCTCCGCAGCGCGCTCGATCCGCTGGATCCGGCCTGGGAGACGGCGCGCCGCGAGCTGGTGGAGGCGGCAAATCCACTCGGGCGCGCCGCGAGCAAGCGAGGGGGGACGTGAATCGCTTCACTCGCCGGCTCGCTCCACCTGCCTCCGTGGGCCAAAAAGGGCCATGAAGCGAGGTGGGAGACGGTTGCCCTGGCATGGGAGACCGTTGCCCTGGTCCTGGGAGACCGTAGCCCAAGCATCGGGTCTCCTCGAGTAGGCCTAGGGTCTCCTCGTTCAGAGGTGGAGTCTCTCGACCGCCGTTGAAGGGTCCCTCGATGGGTTGCCTGGGCGTCTCACGAGAGGCGAGAGATGCCCAACGCCAGCTCGAGGAGACCTCGTGATGGAGATGGTCGACCTCACGTGGCATCGAAGAGCCCCTCGGCTTGCATCGATGAGCTCCACGCCCCCCATGGAGGCACCCCTCGAGGGGGATGGGGCTTCTCACTTCAGGCGCGCGCTGCCCTCTTCGAGCTGGAGGGCGCCTTCGGGCTGCCCTCGGCAACCCGAGGTCGAGCCGTCTCGACCTCACCTCGTCTCGAGGTACAAAACGCCCCCTCGAACGCGCCGAGCAGCACCGCGGGCGCGCTACTGCGAGGCCACCAGGATGTGCTCGCCCATCAGCGCGCGAGCAGGGCCGGTGCGCGGGGTGGCAGGCGGGTTCTCCAGATCCACGAACGAAATCAGGCGGTGGGTGTGAAGGCCCATGAGCTCGCAGCTCCGCTCGATCCCCTTGGGATTGCTCGCTTTGAACGGCTTGCGAGCCTCGATGGCCGCCAGCTCCACCTCCCGATACTCGTGGCAGGCCCAGAAGGGGAGGGAGCCCGACATCAGGACGAACGTCATCGCCAGCGTGGAGCCGGCCGCCATCAGCGCGACCTTGCGGTAGATCGGGCTGAAGAACGAGGGCTTCTTGTACATGCACACGCCGATCGCGAGCACCAGCGCGGGCTTGGCGGCGTCGAAGCCGTCCGCCGCGGCCGCCGCCCACGCGCCGTCACCGGCGTCCACGTCGAGCTCGAACACGCGGAAGCGAGAGGCCGCCTTGGGCCGCGGATGAGCGCAGGGGCCAGCGCCGATCTTGAGGATCACGAGCTGGCGCACGCCGAGGTCCGCCTGCTCCTTCGCCAGGTTCTCGACGAAGCGCTCACGCGCTTCGGTGCCCGTCTCCTCGACGGGGGCCGGGGTCTCCGGCTGGGTCACGACCGGCGCGGGCTCCGGGAGCACGACGGTCGCCGGGACCGTCGCGGGAGACACGGTGGGCGTCTCGACCTTCGCGGCCTGCGTCTCGATCTTCTGCGCAGGCACCTCGGGGGGCGTCTCGGCCTTCGGAGCAGGCACCTCCGGCCGCCTTTCGGTGATCGGCGCCGCGCGCTGCGGATCGACCTTTTCGACAGTCCTCTCCGTAGGTTGAGCCACCACCACCGGTTCGTTCCGACGTCGGAACAATGCATCGGTGGGCTGCGAGGGCGAGGCGGTTGCCCCCTTCTTCATCTGCCGCTTCCGCGCGGGTCGACGGCCGCGCGGGCGCTTGGCGCCCCCCTTCGGGGCGGTCTCCTCCCCCTTCTTGCGACGAGGCCGGGGCGGCGGGGGCTGCTCGCCGAGGATCTCGTCGAGCACCTCCAGGCGACTCCTTGCCGTGCTGACCGACAGCTTCGCCTGCGCCCACGACCCCGGCGTCAGGTAGTCGAAGTGGGGGCGCGCGAGGATGAGCTCACCGGTGGTCGGATCCGCCGAGCCCTTGTTGAACGCCTTCACGGCCCGGAGGACCAGCGGCCCGATCGGGGGCTCCTCGATGCCCAGCTTCGCGGAGACGGCCTTGCGCACCTCCAGGACCGTGAAGCCCTCCCGGAAGGCGCGATTGGAGATCTCGGCGATGTCGGCGTCGCTGTCGAGGCGGAGCACCTCGATGCGGTGGCTCGGAGACAGCTGGTGATACTCTGGCCCCACCTCGGCGAGCCGTCCGCGGAAGGCTGCGAGACGGAGCGCGTTGTAGAGGTACGTGCGGCCCACCCACAGCTCGACCGAGCCACAGAACGCGAGCACGGCGTCCAGCGAGACGTGGCCTTCGTGGGTGTTGCGGTAGCGCTCGAAGCTGCTGGCGAAGAACCATTGGAAGAGGAAGTCTCCCACCTCGTCGATGGCCCGCGTGACGGCGCCCTCGATCGTCGGGCGGAGGTGCGCGACCGCCCCCTCGATCATCTCCTCGTCCTCCATGAGCGCGGCGTTGGAGAGCCTGTCGCCCTCGTTGCTGTCCGTGCCGTTGCCCGCGTTACGGATGAGCCCCTCGATGTTCATGTACCGTCCCCTCTCCGCCTTCCCCGAAGGCGTTTGTGGAAGCGAGGGGTGCAACCAAGCACGCTAGCGTTCGCCCCCTCGACAAGGGACACTAGCGCCCGCGGGAAGGTTGTCGACTCGCGGACGTCGATTTTGCCGAAGGGACCTGACACCCGATGCCGACCGAAACGATCGCCAGCGACCTTCGCATCGACGCCGCCATTGCCGCGCTGGACGCACGCATCGCCCGCCAGCTCGACGAGATCCTACACCATCCCACCTTCCAGCGACTCGAGCGGGCTTGGCGAGGCCTGTGGTTCGTCGTCGAGCGAACGCCCTTCTCGGAGAACATCCGGATCGAGCTGCTCAATTGCACCAAGGCGGAGCTCGCGGCCGATCTCGCCAACCCAGGCGGGCCGCTGAAGGGCGCCTTCTACGGGCTCGTCTACACCGCCGAGATCGGCCGCGTCGGAGGCGAGCCCTTCGGCGCCGTCATCACGAGCTTCGAGCTGGATGGGGGGCCCGACGATCTCGCGCTCCTCGAGCGATCCGCTGCCGTCTCCCGAGAAGCGCTCGCGCCCTTCATCGTCGCGGTCAACCCAGCGTTCCTCGGGGTCGCGACCTTCGAGGATCTACCCGAACCAGGGTCTATCCCGGCTCGCCTCGAGGGGACCGATCATACGGGCTATGCCGCCTTTCGCCAGACCGACGAGGCGCGCTACGTCGGCCTGGTATTGCCCCGCTTCCTGCTGCGCGCGCCCTTCGGCGAGCTGGCTGGGGCGGGCGGCGCGGAGACGTTCGCCTACGTGGAGGACGTCACCGGCCAGCACGAAGACTATTGCTGGGGGAGCGCGGCGTACGCCTTCGCCACCCGCCTCGCCGACAGCTTTGCTCGATACCGCTGGTGTCCGAACATCATCGGCCCGAACGACGGCATGGTGACCGAGCTGCACATCCATCGTTACCGCGTCGATGGAGAGGAGAGGACGCAGCTCCCCACCGAGATCGCGCTGAGCGACAGCCGCGAGCTCGAGCTCTCGGGGGAGGGCTTCATCCCTCTCGTGAGTCGAGACGGCTGGAATCAGGCCTGCTTCTTCTCGGCGAATTCCGCGCAGAAGCCCAGGTACTTTGGCAGCAGCGAAGAGGGACAGGCGGCCGAGGCGAATTACCGTCTGGGAACGCAGCTCCCTTACATGTTCATCATGACGCGCGTCATGCAGTACCTGAAGATGATGCACCGGTCGCACTTCGAGGCCTGGGCCGCCCGGAGCGACGTGGAGAAGGAGCTGAACGATTGGGTGGGCCAGTTCGTCGCCGACCGCAACCCGATGCCCCAGGGTACCCGAGGGCGGAGGATGCTCCGCAAGGCTCGAATCCTCGTACGCGAGTCCGCCGATGAGGAGGGGTGGCATCGCCTCTGCCTGCATGTGAGGCCGCACTTCAAGTTCATGGGAGCGTTCTTCACCCTCACCATCGAGAACCGCCTCGAGCTCCCTCGATGATGGGGCTGGACACCGCGGATGCCGTGTTGGGCCGGTTCGCGCGCGACCTGGACCGCGAAGGCCAGCTCGACTCGAGCACGTTACGACCGGACCTCTCGCGTGCCACGCCCGCGGATATCGAGGCCGCCCAGGTGGCGTGGAGCAGCCGGGTCCTCGGTGAGTACCGTGGGGTCGTGATTTACACCGAGCTGCTGGCGCTGCTCGCCGAGGCCGAGGCGCCTTATGTGGCGCTCTGCGCCGTTCAGAGAATCATTGGGGACGAGCTTCGCCACACCCGGCTCTGCGCGGCCGTCGTGGAGCAGCTCGGAGGGTGGGAGTCAATCGAGCTCGACCTCGGCGGCCAGCGGATGCCGCGATGGGATGGGCCACCCGCTGGCCGTGCGCTCGAGGTCGTCGCCCGCGAGCTGGTCGTGGTCGAACAGGCGTCCGTTTTGAGCTTCCGGGCGCACCTCCGGGCGGTGGAGGATCCGGCCATCCGCTCCGTCTTCGAGCGCCTCCTCGCCGACGAGGTACGTCACGCCGCGGCCGGAGTTGCCCTCCAGAACCTCCTCGAGCGCCACTACCCTGACGAACAATTGCGGGAGTCCCGCGCGCGCCTTGCCAGCCGGCTCGCGGGCGATCGCGACCACCTCCGTGAGCAAGCCTGGGCGCACGCCACCGACGGACCCGGGCGTGCTCTCGGGGCGAGCCTTCGAAGGAGCGACCTCGAGGGCCTGTACGACGCTTGAGGGGTCGACCGCCTGAAAGCTCCCATCGTCCCGATGTCGGGACGGCAGGGAAAGCGATCGGTGTTCACCGCTCCCCCGACATCCGCTACCGTCCGATTCGCTCATGTTCATGGCGAAGGACGCGACCGCGTGCTGTTGCTTCCTCGGTGTCTGGCTGCTCGTCGCGGGCCCGATGTTCCAGGGAGCGCTCGAGCTTCGGGCCGAGCAGTTCGATCGCGAGTCCTACAACCAGATCGTGAGCTCCCTCCCTGCCCGACAGCGAGTCTCGACCTGGTGGTGGCTGTGCCCGCCGGTGCTCTATTGGCTGAACCAGCGGAACACGAGCCGTCACCGCCAGAAGATGTTCGCGGCGATGACCTCCGAGCAGCGGGAGAAGCTGGTCCGCTTCGTGAACAAGGCTATTGGTTGGTACATGGTCTCCGGCGGCGGGGCGCTCATCGCCTGCAAGGAGACCTGGGACCTTGTAGAACGTTACGGCCTGCCCATGTGGTCGTTCTTCGTCATCATCGTGGCGATGCTGGCGATCTGTATGGCCTACACGGCCATCCGGATGGTGTCCACCGACCGCATCGTCGGCCCAGCCTCCGTGCGCCCGATCCGGCAGCCCGAGTCCTCGTCCTGACGGCCATCCCGACGTCGGGGCGAGGTCGGAACACGATCACGGCGCGACCACGAAGACCGCCTGCTTCCCTGGCGTGGTGGGCGTCCGAGGCCTCTTCTGGAGCGTATTCGCCGGTGACGCGAAGCTTGTTGGACGACCTCGTGCGCGTGGGTCTCTTGCCGGCGACGCGCCGATCAGGGGCTGTGTTCCGCGCGTGGACGGTTCTTCACGGAGTTGCGTCGCTGGTAGCGGATGGCTCGCCGTTCTTTCCGCTCGCCTCGCGCCGTGCCGAGGCTCTGGAAGAGTCTCTCGACTTCGCCCTCGAAGAATTGTGCGGCCGGAGCCTGGGCGCGAAGCGCTGATACCTTCACTTTCGCTGGCTCTCATGGAGCTCAGGTATCCATTGTATCAATCGGCCCCGCCACCCATCCCTGGGATCTTCACCATGTCGGCTCCGTCTTTCCTCGATCGCGCTCGCCTGGCGCTCCTTCGTACCCGCGTCTCCATGGGAGAGCAGGCGTTCTCTGCGGCCCTCTCCGCCAGCAACGACGCTGGAGTCCGCGCGGCGCTGTCCCCGCTCGCCGACGACGAGCGCTTCGTGGCGATGATCGCCGTGGGTCTCCTGCGGCCGGACCGGCTCTTGGTTGCCGCGCAGGCCTTCCTGGACGGCCGGTCTGCGGAGCGCCCGTTCGCGTGGCGCGACACCGCGTCGTGGGCTGCCGTCCACCGTTTCCTTCGCGCGGGCATGCCCGTGCTCGACCTCGACCGGACCCTGGCCATCTTGGAAGGAGAGAGCCTCGAGGTGGCGAGCGCCGAACGGCTACGTTTCGGAGACATCGCCGGCGCTCGCCGGCTGCACGCGGCCATCGAGCCCCTACGAAAGCGGGAGCGCGCCGAGGCCCTCGCGCGCATCGCCGTTGCGACCCGGGAGGAGGCCGACTTCATCGCCGCCGAGCGTGAGGCCGTGGGCGGTCCTCAGCTCCAGCATGGGGCCCACACGGGGGGTGCGGCCGAGACCGAAGCGCTCGCCGGGGTGCTGTCCGTGTACGCAACGACGCTGCCCGCCGACCACGCGGCCGTCGTCCGTGTTGTCGGCGCGCTCGTCCAGCGAGGGCGCACGTATCGGAAAGGGCAAGACGAGGACTTGGTCTTGGCGGCAAGCGCGTGCGCCCAGGCGGCGCTTCCTGGTCAGGAGGCCTTCCTCACCCATGCGCGCGCCATCCAAGACGTGCTGGTGAGGGGCCGAGAGAACGTCGAGGCGGCGATCACGGCCGCCGGGCGCCGTCTCGCGGGGGAGATCGTCACCCCGGTCGCGCCGGAGGTCGCATCGGGGCCGTTCGACCGCTCCGCCCTCGCCGTGGCGGCGCGTGAGCCCAGCTTTGCGTGGCGGGCGCAACGAGCCGGTGACCTCGCCGTGGCAGCGCTCGAGGCGGGCGACGCGGCCGCCGCCGAGGCTGCGTTCAGGGTCGCGTTCTCGGCGCCCGTCGAGCCTCCCTCTCCAGAGGAGCGCGTGCGCTTCGCCGCCGCGCGGTGGGCGGCGGGGGCGCCGGCGGGCGAGGCGCTCGTGGAGCTGGCGCGTCACAGTAGCGACGGGGCGAGCTTCCCCGACGAGGCGTGGGCGCTCGTCGAGGCTCGGCTCGAGGGCGAGGCGCTCGCGACGTTCGCGCGGGTCGCCCTCGCCCGCGGGATGCAAATGCGCGGTGTCGGGGACCTGTTCGAGCGACGCAGCCGGGCCGAGTCACTGATTCGGGCAGTGGAGGCCCGGGGCTCGGCGAGCCTGGCGCGGGAAGTGCTCGCCGCCATCCTCGCCGAGCCGGTGCCCGAGGCGAGCGTCGATCAAGAGAGGCGCGCCATGCGCCGGCAGACGGCCGTGGCCGGGCTCGCCCCTCGACTTGCCCCCGATCCCGTCGAAGCCGCCGCCGCGGCGATGGCGCTGCTCGGCGAGGACCAGGCGCTCCTCTCGTACGCCCCGACCCTGAGCGCCGCGCTCGCTGGACCGGCCGGGTCCGGCACGCGGGTGGACGCCGCCGAGCTCGCCGTCGGGGCAGCCCGCGAGGGACGCTGGGAGGAGGCGCTGAAACAAGGCGCCGGAGCCTCGGCGGTCACGCTCCGGCACCTCGCGAGCCTCTCTCCACCGCACGCCGTCGCGAAGAAGCTCGTGGCCGCCTACAAGAAGACCCCGAAGGGCCGGGGCGACGACGCGATCGTGTGGAAGCACGACCACGCCGTCTTCCTCCTCTCCCTGGGCGAGGTCGACGCGGCGCTCGAGATCGCCTCCACCCTGACGAAACCGCGGGTGTCGGGCGTGGGGCCGGGCGCGCTCGCCACGTCCATCGCCGAGCACCTCGACGAGCGCGGGGGCTGGGACGCGACGCGGGCCGCGGCGCTCGTCGCCGTTCTCACGAGCGGGCGAGTGACGGCTCAATTCCTTATTGATCCGGTGCTCGCCGTACTTCCCCGCGCCTGGCCCCACCTCGCCGATCCCGAGGGCACGCTACCAGCGCTGCGCGTCCTTCTCCAACGTTCCCCGGGCGACGTCGCGGCGGTCGAGATGGCGCGCGCGCTCGCCCTCGCTCGCCTCCGCGATGCGCGGGCCCCAGAGGCGTTTGCCGCCGCGGTGGACGCCTCGGAGTCGGGGGCGCCGTCGTGCCTCGAGCCGCGCCACCTGCTCGTCCCGCTCGCCCAATACCCAGACCTTCCGGGGTGGGGAGACCTGTTCCTGCGCGCCGCGCGGCTGCTCGAGCGAAACCCGAGCCGCACCCACACAGCCCTGCGCGCCCTCATTCCCCAGCTCTCTGGACGAGGGAAAGCGGGGATCGTGGCCCTGGCGCGGGCGACCTGGGCTTCCGGCGTGGAAGACCGCCTTCGTGCGCATGCGCTCGCGTTGCTGGCGACGGAGGTCGACGATGAGGACACGCTGGAGATCCTCCTGAGCCGAGCTGGCTCGGAGGTAGAGGTTCGGCAGGTCGTGGCCGCCGCGGCCTGCCTGGCCAAGCGCCATCGCGACCCGGCCGCCGACGAGCTGGCCGCGCTCATCGGTCTCGCATGAGAGCATGACGTCGTGGACGAGGCCGCCGAGACGACGATTCGCCGCCACCCTGCCTTGACTTTTCGTTGAGGCGATTCACAGTCACCTTTCTATATGCGCTCCTGCCCGCTCTCCACTGCCCACGACGCCCCGGCTGCTGCCGGTCGCGGCGGCGCGCGACGCGCCGGGCGGGGTTGCGGCTGCTCGAGTCGAGCGAGCCGTGAACGAGCCAAGGCGGCGGGCAGAGCGTAACGCGAGAGACCACTAGCGATGCGTAGGCCCGCCCCGGACTTCGGAGCGGGCCTTTTTCGTTCCTGAAGTCCCCAAGGGCCGCGCGATTGGAGACCATCATGTTGAACGAGCCATCACCTTCATCGAACACCGACTCATCCTCCTCCTTCCCTTCCTCGGGCACGCGGGAGGCGCTGAAGCCCACGCCCACGCTCGCGTTCGGCACCTACCGGCTCGGCGGTGAGGTTGCCGTTCGGGCGGTCACGCAGGCCCTCGAGGCAGGGGTTCGCAGCGTCGACACGGCACACCTGTACAAGAACGAGGGCGCGGTGTTCCGCGCCGTGAACGCCTTCGAGGCCGCGCATCCAGAGGCCGGCCCGATCCGCGTGTACACCAAGATCTTCAAGAACCTGCTATTCGAGCAGACCATCCGCGCCGTCGAGGGCTCGGCGGAGCGGCTCGGACGCGCGCTCGACGTGGTGCTCCTTCATCGCCCGCTCCCGGGCGCAATGTGGCGCGCTCTGGACGCCTGCGTCGACCGCGGCTTGGTGAAGGAGATCGGCGTCTCCAACTACTCCACGACGCGGCTGAAATCGCTCCTGGCGCTCTGCGATGGGCTCTCTGGCGGACCGCCTTGCCGCCGCCCCGCGATCAATCAGATCGAGCTCCATCCCTTCGTCGGCCCAGTCCAGCCTCTGCTCGGGCTCTGCCGTTCGGAAGGCATTCGCGTTCAGGGCCACACGGTGCTCGCGCGGGGTGAGTACCTGAATTTCGCGCCGCTCGTGCGGCTCGCCTCGAACCTCGGCTGCCCGCCCGCCGTGGTGCTTTTGCGTTGGGCGCAGCAGCTCGGCGCCGAGGTCGTCTTCCACACGTCGCGTGCGGACCATCTGCGTGAGGTCGTCCAGGCCGCCGAGATGGCGGCGCCCGTGCTCAGCGCGCGCGACATGGTGGAGATCAGCGGCTACTACGCGCTCGAGACGCGGCGCTTCTTTCCTGAGCCCGCCTCCTCGGGCCTGCTCGACGACGAGCTCGCCGACGTCGTCGATACGACGCGCTACGTGGCCTTGGTCGCCGAGCGCCTGGACGCCGACCGGCGTGCCCTGGATCTCGGGCTCCCCGTTTCCGAGATGGCGCTCAAGCTTCCCGCCAACACGAATCGTCAGCTGCTGACCGATCCCATCGCCAACCAGATCGCGTTGCAGCTCTTCCCGGTCGAAGAAGGAAGGACGGCCGAGGGAAGCTATTCACGCTTTCGTGAGCTCGTGCGGAAGCTCCGCTGGACGGCTCACGCCCAAAAGGGGACGGAGCCGCAGCCCAAGGCGCTGAGCTGCAGCCTGCACCTGGCGCACCGTACGATCGGTCCTCAACGCTTCGTGAAGGGAGAGCCGGTGTCGATGGCCGTGGCCTATCCCGAGGCCATGCCGGTCGAGGTCGCGCCCGCGGAGGAGCTGGCGCCATTCTTCGAGTTCCTGAGCGACCCGGAGCGGCTCTCCTCGGAGGCGTGCGACTCCACGAACGCGCCGCTCGTATTTACCCGCGGCGCCTACTTTCCCGACGAGCGGATGGACCTTTGCAAGCAGGTGGTCGGACCGGACCACATCGGCAAGCTGTGCGAGGTAGTCGAGCGGCCCTTCCTGGCCGACGTTGCGCCCCGTTGGGGACGCGTGCGCCACTTCTTGCTCGGAAACAACATCGCCTGCGAGGGCGACTCCACTGCCAGCGCACAGGCGATGGCGCGGCTCATGGCAAACCCGCGCGCGGAGATCGAGACCTGGTATCTCGCCGGCAACAGCATCGGCCCGGACGCGATGGGCATCCTCGCCGATGCCCTCGAGGGGAACGTCCACGCCTTGGCGCTGTGGCTGAAACGAAACCCGCTCGGCGCCGGGGGCGCTGCGGCCATCGGTCGCCTCCTTGCCAGGAACCGGACGCTCCGCCTGCTGGACGTGCACAACACCGGGCTCTTCGACGAGGGCATCGACGCTCTGGCGCACGCCTTCGAGTCGGCGGACGGCACGCTCCACCTTCGGCATCTCTATGCCTCGGCCAACGCCCTCTCCGAGCGCAGCCTGGAGGCGCTACGTCCCTTGCTCACCAAGGCCTGTC
>FTCO01001396.1_pt1 | contig 12750 bp, 10 predicted proteins | sample 1639701 | NCBI WGS metagenome assembly FTCO01 (sample SAMEA3914869, study PRJEB12502) | metagenome | biome: forest; material: soil | place: USA | collected 2012-03-12 | depth 0.1 m | reverse complement strand
TCACGTAGAGGCGGTTGCGGTCGGAAGGGGCCGTGTCGAGCGTCAGCCCGACGAAGGACGACGGGAGGCTGGCGCCGAATTGCGCCCAGTTGGCGCCGTTGTCGGCGGTTTCCCAGAGCTGGACGCCAGCGCCGGTGGTGAGGAGAAGGACGCCTTTGGACGGGTCGCCTCTCTCCATGGCGAGGTCGACGACGGGGTGGCCACCGAGCCCGCCCTGGGTGGTGAACGTCCAGTCACAACCCGTGTTCCGCGAGACCCCCAGGCCGGCGTAGACGCCCGTCAGGATGGTCCCGTCGGCCGTAAAGGCGAGCATGGGGTCTTCCGCTCCACCGTAGCCGACGGCGTCCTCGCAGATCCACGACCACTTCTTGCCGGAATCTTGGGTCAGGAGCAGGCCGTAGGTGGCTCGCACCAAAATGGTGTCGGGCGCCGCGGGGTTGCGCAAAATCTGGCCGGCGGCCGGGTAGCGCCCGTTGGCCGAGGCGACCTCGGGTGCTACCAAGCACCCGAGGCTGACGAGGCATGCCAGCGAGACGGCGAGGCCGGAAGCGCGACGTCCGCGGCGCGACGTCATCAGTTCTGAAGCTCCTTGGGCAACGCGATGGGCGTGCCGCGGTAGCAGCCGAGGGTGTACGGATACTCGTTGTTGACGTGATAGTGGTACATGACCTTGGTCACCCCGTCCCACTCGATCTCGTGGGTGTGGCCATGGCACTCGTCGAGATCGTCGTTGGTGACGAGCTTACCGTTCTCACCGCGCGGCCCGTAGATGCCAAAGCCATCGATGGCGTAGCCAAAGAGGGGGGAGTGGTCGCCGGAGCTGCCCTGATTCGGGAAGCATTTCCACGAGTAAGCGTGGTAGTGGTACTGGCCGTTGTAGGGGTGACCCCAGCACTCGTCGAGCGGGAGGGCGGAGATGGGGTTGTAGTAGTTGAGCTTGGCGTCCGGCGCGATCTCGGCGTGCCAGGCAGAGCCGGTCTGACTCGCCATGCCGAGGAAGATCCAGAGGATGCAGCTCGGCTGAGCGTTCGGTACGGGGTCGCGGGGGATGGTGAGGTTGATGTCGTACGCCTTGATCGGGATCTCGGCGGCGTTGTCGTAGCCCTGGGCGGGCAGGGCAGCGTAGTAGTCGTAACCGGGGCTGCCCTTGGGGATCGGGAACGTACCGGTCGGGTGGTTGGGCAGGCCGTTGCCCGTCATGGTCCGGTCCGTGTCCGTCATGGTGATGCTGAACTGGCTGTCCCACGACACCGAGCCCTGGATGAGCTCGATCTTGGAGATGTCGATGGTGGTCCCCTTCACCCAGGGCGTCGACGCGGCGGTCAGTTTGGGCGCGATCCCGGGGCGAGGACAGATCCACTGGTGGTTCTTGGAGGCGGAGGTGATGGGGGTGCCGTCCGAAGGGGTGGTGAGCGTCGTCGGAGGATCGGCCACCTCGAAGGACGGCCAGGACCCTCCCCCGCCCCCACCGCCTCCGTCACCGCCCGATCCGCTGCTCGTCGACCCCGTCCCTTTCGTATCCGAGCTCCCGCCGCAGGCCGTGTTCAGCATCAAGAAGGCGGTGAGGATGGCGATTCCACGCTGGTGGTTCGAGGTCATGCTTTGGGTGCTCCTTGAACCGAGATCCGTAAAAGGCGTCCCGGGCCCGACATGGGCCTGCGCTTTTTCTGTGGGCCTCCCCGACCTTCCGTTACGGGACCTGTGGTAACCTGGTCGTCCAGTCATGCCGACCGACGTCACGGGCTTGCCAGAGGGGCGGCGCCCAGGCGCTTGCGCCGCGGACGAGCTATTGCCGGTCGTCTACGCGGACCTCCGCCGGCTGGCCGCCGCGCACCTCTCGGGGCAGCGCCCCTGGCACACCCTCCAGCCGACGGCCCTGGTCCACGAGGTCTACCTGAAGATCGCGGCGGCCTCGGACCCAGGGTGGGAGGGTCGCGGACACTTCTTCGGCGCCGCCGCCATGGCCATGCGTGAGATCCTGGTCGACCACGCGCGGCGGAAGAACGCCGGCAAGCGTGGGGGCGGTCGACCCGCCCTCCCGCTCGAGGACGCGCACGAGCTTTCGGCGGCCGGGGCATCTCTCGACGAGGTCTTGGCCGTCGATGAGGCCCTGAAGCGGTTGGAGGTCGGACACCCCCGCCCAGCGCAGATTGTCCTGATGCGCTACTTCGCCGGGCTGTCGGGAGAGGAGATCTCCGAGGCGCTCGGCGTAACCACGCGGACGGTGGAACGTGACTGGCGGTTTGCGCGCGCCTGGCTGCACGCCGCCCTCAGCGGCGACCTCGCCTAAGACGTTTGGGGGACAAGGGCGATGGCGTCCGAGCGGGCCGCGGAGCTCTTCGATCGTCTGGCAGACCTGGAGCCCGAGGAGGCCGAGCGGGTCCTCCGCCTCGAGTGTGGAGACGACCTCCCCCTCGCCCGCACGGTGGCCGCCCTGCTCGCCCATGATCGCCAGGTGGATCGCGATTTCCTCGCCCCCGTCGCTCCCATGGCTCCGGCCGAGCATCCTTCGGAGCCAAGACCGTCCTCGCACCTCGGCCGCTACCACGTCCTCGACAAGGTCGGTGAGGGCGGGATGGGCTCCGTTTACATCGGCTACGACGAGGGGCTGGATCGCAAGGTCGCCTTGAAGGTCGTCCATGGCGCCGCACGCCGGGACTGGCTCCGACGCGAGGGTCAGGCGCTCGCCAGGCTCGCCCATCCCAACGTCGTCTCCATCTACGAGGTCGGGGACCAGGACGGCATCGTCTTCCTCGCCATGGAGCTCATCGAGGGGCCCACCCTACGCGAGTGGCGAGAGCTCGAGCCGCGCTCGTTCACGGACATCCTACGCATGTTCCGACAGGCCGGACGCGGGCTCGTCGCCGTCCACGAAGCCGGGCTGCTCCACCGTGATTTCAAGCCTGACAACGTGCTCGTAGGCGCGGACGGCCGCGCCAAGGTCGCCGATTTCGGGTTGGCCTCTCTGGGAACGCGCGACGAAGAGACGGCCGAGGGGGCCGCAGCGGCGGAGCTGTCCCCGAGCTTCTTGGAGCGTCCACTCACGCAACGGGGCGCCTTCTTCGGAACGCCGGCCTACATGGCGCCCGAGCTTCTGGCGGGGGCGCGCGCCACGGCGGCGAGCGATCAGTGGAGCTTCTCGGTCGCCCTGTATCGCGCCGTCTACGGCGTGGCGCCTTTCACCCCGGAGGCGCTGCGCGCCGGCGATTCCGGCGGACCCCTGGTCTTCTCTCCTCCACCTCGAGCCGACGTGCCGGCCTGGCTCGGACCGATCCTCTCGACCGGGCTGGCCCGCGACCCGGCGCGGCGGTTTCCGTCGATGAGTCGGCTCCTCGCGGCCATCGACGAGCATGTTCCGGCGGATCCCGAGCTCGATCCAACGGTGGTCTCCGACGAGCGCCGACGGTTGACCGTCATCTTCGCCCTGAGCTACCTGGCCCATGGGGTCGCCCTCGCCGTCCCCTCCCTCGCCCAGGCCATCCTTCGTCCGGCAGCCATGCTGGCCTTCCCCCTCGCCAGCTTGGTCGTGGTCGCCGGCCTCGTCGCCTCGCGCTGGCGGCACCTCGCACGGAACCGCTACGGCCGCCGCCTGGCTCAGATCTTCTCGGGCTTCCCCGTGATGGTCTTGCTCAGCAGGCTCATCTGCCTACGCCTCGGGCTCATGGGCGGCCAGATCCTCACCATGGACAGCTTCGTCCTCGGCGTCGCCTTCGCGTTCATCGCCCGCGACGAGCTGCGATGGCTCGGGGGATTGGCGGCCCTCCACGTCCTCCAAGCGGGCGCCGCAGCGACCTTGCCCGATCATGCCATTCTGGTGAGCGCCGCGGGCAACCTGCTCACCTTCCTGGCCATCTGCGCCCGCGCCTTCGCCGACCGCCACATCGTCGCCGAATCGGCGCTGGGGGACGTCAGCCACGCCGACGAGCGGCGAGGCTGACGCACTCCCCTGTTCGCGGCTACTGCACGCAGCTCGCCGAGGCCACCGGGCTCTCGTCGTTGTCGGCGCGGCACTCGTGGAACTTGGGCGCGTTGGGGTCGATCAGGATCTTGGCGACGAACGCCGCCTTCGAGCTCACCCCGGCGGTCACCGTGATGTTGATCGACTCGGTCTGACCCGGGAAGAGAGCGTGTGTGGTGGTGCCGCTCCCGACCTGCGTGTCGGTCGACCCATCGCGCGTGAAGAGCCCGACGTCGACGCCCGCGGGCAGACCCGAGAGACCGATGTTGCGGACCTGCACGTGGCCGACGACGGGAGAGGAGCAGTCGACGGTCAGGCTGACGGTGGCGTCGGGCGCGTCGAAGAGGCCCTTGTCCTGCACATTTTGGCGGAAGTTGTCGAGCCAGGGGAGGCCCCAGTTCTTCTTCTCGACCTTGGGAATCGAGCCATAGACGTTGGGCGCGTCGCAGGCCGAGTCGCGGTCGTCGCAGATGTTGCTCACGTGATAGGTGTGCTCGCTCCAGAGGGTGCGAGTCCCGACCCAGGAGCTCGCCACGTCGCCGAGCACGCGGACGCCGCGATAGCTCTTGTTGGAGAAGGTGCTCGGCGTCCACTTGATGCCGTTGATGGTGTCGGGGGTGCCGCTCGCGTCCATGCAGCCCCAGCCCTTGCTCGAGGGGTCGGCGCCGTTCGAGATGAGGACGATCTCGGCGTGCCCGTCGCCGTCGACGTCGGCGACCACGCTGGTCTCCGTGCCCGTGAACGAGGTGGTGGGGGCCGCGTAGCGCACGGCGCCCGTCGCGCCGTCGAAGACCCAGAGATAACACTCGTCGGCGTAGATGACCTCCGCCTTGCCATCCCCCTCGAAGTCGAAGACGCTCGAGCCGGTGACCGAGGACGAGAGATCGTGGTTGGGAGTGCTCCACACGACCTTGATGGTCTTGTTCACGTAGTCGGGCTTGAGCATCGAATAGAAGGTGGCCATGGCCACGCCGATCTCGGGCACTCCATCACCATCGAAGTCCGCGACCGTGGGGGGACCACCCGAGCCCGTGCCCGGGATGGTGACCGGCCCGAGCTGGGTGGTGCCATCCGCGCCATTCAAGATCCAGAGCTTGCCGCCCGCGACCAGCGCGACCTCGGGCTTGCCGTCGCGATCGAAGTCGCCGATGGCGGTGAGGCCGTCGGGCAGGTCGTTGCGGTTCCAAAGGATGGTGCCATCGGCCTTGTAGGCGGTGTTGCCGGCGAGCAGCTCGAGGTGGCCGTCGGCCGCCCCGTCCAGGTCCACGAAGGTGCTCATGGCCTCGTCGACGCCGCTGCCGCCGATGCCCTTGGCGCCGGTCCAGAGCAGCGTGATCTTGCCGTCCTTCGTCGAGAAGACCGACGCGCCGAAGGCGATCTCGGGGAAGCCGTCGCCATCCATGTCGGCGATGGCAAAGCCACCTCCCCAACCGAAGGTCGCCGTGGTCACGCCGGGGAGCGGCTTGTCGCTGGTGCGAACGACCTTGCCCGTGGAGTCGACCATGACCACGTAGCCTTCGCCCGAGGCCGTGATGATGTCGATGCGCCCATCCCCATCGATGTCCCCGATGGCGACCGACATGCCCGCGAAGCCCACCGAGTTGGCGCTGGGCTTGTCGAGGGTCCAGATCTCCTTGCCGGTGCTCCCGTCGAGCATTCGCAGCACGCCGGTGTGGCACATCGACGGCGCGCCACCGCCGATGTTGGCGCTCTGGCAGTTGGTGCCCGCCGGCGCGCCCGCGAGGTCGTTGCCGGCCACGAAGACGATGTTGGGCGGGTCGAGCTCATCGACCTTCCCATCGCAGTTGGCGTCGTAGATGCGGCCGACCACGGGCGTCGACCAGACGTCGGTGTAGTTGGGCTTGGTGTCGGCCGTCGGGCCCCATTGCCACTTCTGAACCGCGTTGAGCTGACCGACCGGCGGATGGTACTCGCATTGAGCGATGCAGCCCGCGTCGATGCCGGCGTCGGCGTCGGCGCACACGGGGGGCAGGTCGAGGCATTTGCCACCCAGCGGGAGCGGGGCGGTGCACACCGCGCCTCCGTCGCCCAGCGGGCCGGCGTCGTTGCCGCCGTCGGGCACGCCGCCATCGGCCGGCGCATCGCCGAGGCCGGTCTCACAGTACTGCCCGGCCGCGCAATCGTTGGCGGTGTGGCAGTCCTTACCCGGCGTCACGCACTTGTCGAAGAGGCACACGGTGCCCCCCGCACAACAGGTGCCGGCGCACACGGCCGCGACCGAGCTACAGCAGATCCCGTCGACGCAGACGTCGCCACCACCGCAATCGGCGGCGGTGGAGCAGGGGTGTCCCGCGTCGGGCTGGGTGATGTTGCCCCCCACGCCGCCCCCGGCGTCGCCGGTGCTATGGCCGCCGGTGCCCCCGCCGTCCCCTCCCGAGCCCGAGCCGGTGGAGTGGGTGCCGGAAGACTTCGAGCTCCCCGAGCTCGCCGACTCCGTGCCCCCGCCACAGCTCGCCCCCACCACTGCCAACGTCGTCGCGCCCATGGCGCCGAGCACCACGTACAAGCCCCGTGAAGATCGCATGAGATCGATGCTATCGGACGCGGGGCCGGGTGTCGAACCGGGGGAAGGGACCGGTTTGCCCCGAAGGGTGTCGGGGGAGTGCCGGATGGTTTTCGGGCGTTCTGCGCATGATACAAGCGCGCGTCGATGAGGCTCCTCCACCGCTCCCCAGCTCTGCTCGCCTCGGCTCTGGCCTTGATGGCGGGGAGCGCGCGGGCCCTCGACAAACAAGGGAGCGCGCACGCCGGCTCGGTCGCGGGGGCCGACTCGGGGATCAACCTCGATGGGCAGATCTCGCTCGGGGTCTCCCTCTACAACCCCTCGTATGCGGCGCGGCCCAACAACACCGGGCTCACGCTCTTTCGCTACGCGGCGCACGCCGACCTCGACCTCATCGGCCGGAGGCTGTCGATCCCCATCGACCTCAACTCGTTCACCGACCGGACGCGCGCGGGAGCCTTGAAGCTCGCGCCCACCGAGCTGGACTTCATCACCGGGCTGACGACGACCTGGGATCTGGGGCCGGGCGCCATCGAGGGTGGGGTGCGCGTCGAACGAGACAGCCCCATCGACAGCGCCGGCAAAGGCTACTCGCAGACCTACGTCGATGTTCGCGCCCGCTACCTCTACTCGCTGGCCGCGGCACGACCTTCGGTGGAGGACACGCTCCGGGGCGGGGACATCGCGGGCTACTTCACGCTGGGGCTCTTCGCCTACAACCCGACGTACGCGGCGCGGCCCGACAACTCCGGGCTCGCCCTCCTCCGGTACGGCGCGCACTGGGAGTTTTCGGCCTTCGACAAGCACGTGGCCGTCGGGCTCGACGGGACCATGTTCACGGACCGCAAGGCGTCGAACCCCGTGGGGCCTTCGGAGCTCGACGTGACGCCCGAGATCATCGGGCGGCTCGAGCCCTTCGAGCTCCACATCGCCTACGAGCGCGACCTCCCGCTGGACCGCGGCGGGCTCAAGCAGACGTTCATCTATGCGCTGCTCGGGTTCTCGTTCCATGGCTTCTCGTGGGATCCGAAGAAGCCTGCCGCGGCCGCGCCCTAGCCCTTGCGGCGGGAGAAGGTCTCCGGCATAGCTCCTCCCCCATGCAATTCCGCGGCGGAATGAACGAGCTCGTGCGCCAAGCGCAGCGCATGCAGCGTAAAATCGACGACGTGAAGAAGGGCCTCAAGGACAAGGAGGTCGAGGGCTCGGCGGCGGGTGACAAGGTGAAGGCGACCGTGACCTGTGAAGGCAAGGTTCGCTCGATCGTCATCGACCCCGAGTTCCTCAAGAGCGAAGGGATCGAGATGGCGCTCGACGCGGCCACGATCGCCATCAACGCGGCGCTCGACTCGGCCGACAAGCTCGTCGAAGGCGAGATCAGCAAGGTGACCGGGGGCGTGAAGATCCCCGGCATGAGCTGAAGGCTCCATGAGCGGGCCGGCGTCGTTTCGGGCCGGCGGGAGGGGCTCCTCGACCACGGGAGCCCCCGAGCGGCTGACGCGCGTCGCCCGCCTCCTCTCGCGCCTGCCCGGCGTGGGCGAGAAGACGGCCCAGCGCTTCGCCCTCCACCTCGTGACCGGCGACCCCAGCGTCGCCCGCGATCTCGGCCAAGCGCTCGTCGAGCTCCGCGACCACCTGCGACCCTGCGTTCGCTGCGGGAACATCGCCGAGGCCGCGCCCGACGTGGAGGCGGTCTGCTCGATCTGCAGCGACGGCAAGCGCGACGCGACCCTGCTCTGCGTGGTGGCCCGCGTCCAAGATCTGCTCGCCATCGAGCGCGCCGGCGTGATGAAGGGGCGCTACTTCGTGCTCGGCAGGCTGCTCTCGCCCCTCGAGGGGATCGGGGCTGAGGACCTGCCCATCGCCGCGCTCCAAGCTCGGGTCGCCGAGGGGGTCACCGAGGTCCTGGTGGCCACGCCGCCTTCGGTCGACGGCGAGGCCACCGCGCTCCTCCTGGCGAGGGAGCTGGGGCGACTCGGCGTGGCGGTGAGCCGGATCGCGAGCGGCGTGCCCCATGGGGGCGACCTCGAGTTCGCCGACCAGGTGACCCTCGGCAGGGCCATCGAGGGGCGAAAGACCTTCGGGCACGGGTAGGCAACCCCCCGGGGACCTCTCCGTGCTAGAGGCGCGGGGATGCCCAAGAGAGCCGTCGTGACCGAGAAGGCGCCCGCCGCCATCGGGCCTTATTCGCAGGCCGTGAAGGTCGGGGACCTCCTCTTCACGAGCGGCCAGATCGCCCTCGATCCGAAGACGGGCGCCATCGTCGAGGGGGGCATCGAGGCCGAGACGCGCCAGGTGCTCGACAACCTCGGCGAGGTGCTGGCCGCGGCCGGGGCCGGCTGGGGGGACGTCGTGAAGACCACCATCTTCCTCCAGAGCCTCGAGGACTTCGCCACCGTGAATCGGCTCTACGGAGAGCGGGTGCAGGGGACCGTGCTCCCGGCCCGATCGACGGTCCAGGTCGCCAAGCTGCCCAAGGGCGCCATCGTCGAGATCGAGGCGGTCGCGCACCTCCGCGCGCCCTGAGCACCCAGCCACCAACCCCAAAGCTCACCGGGGCGACGCCGACACCGAGGCTCCCGCCCCCCAACCCACAAGCCGCCCCATCGCATCGATGGGACGCCAGATGCGAGAAGCATTCATGAGCAACGACGACGAGACCACCCAGAAGCCGGCCGAGAACAAGCCCGCCGAGGCCCCGCCGGCTCGCACGCGCAAGATCGTGCGGCGCTCCGCCGCCACGCGCGACAACCCCTCGTTCACCGACCCGCCCGAGGGCGCGGCGGCCGAGAAGAGCGCCGCCCCCGCCGCCGAAGCCAGCTCGGCCCCCGCGGCTGCCGCCGGCGAAGGGAAGAGCGACGAGGCCCCCAAGGCTGCCGCTCCCGCCGGCTCCGCTCCGGCCGCCGACGGCGCTCGGCCGCGCGGTCGGTTCGATGCCCGCGCTCCTCGCCCGGCCCCGGGCCAGGGTCGTCCCTCGGGCCGCGGGCCCGGCGGCGGCGACTTCCGGCCCCCGCCCGCTCGTCCCATGGGCGCTCGCCCCATCCCCGGCGGCTCGCGCGCGCCGGCCGGCGAGGGTGAGGCTCACGCTCACCGCCCCGAAGGCGATCGCGGTCCTCGCCCCGACCGCGGGCCCCGCCCCGATCGCGGCCCGCGGCCCGACCGTGGTCCCCGCCCCGAGGGCAGCGAGGCTCGCGGCCCGCGCCCCGAGGGCGATCGCGGCCCGCGCCCTGATCGCGGTCCCCGGCCCGACCGTGGGCCTCGCCCCGACCGTGGGCCTCGCCCCGACCGCGGCCCCCGCCCCGAGGGTGCTCCGGCCGCCGAGGCTCCCAAGCCCGCCGCCGCCAAGCCCGCGGCTCCCCCGCCCGCTCCCAAGGCCCCGCCGCCCGCTCCCAAGCAGGTCGCGAAGCCCATCGTTCACCCGGTGTTCGTGCCCCTCGCGCGCGCCGGCCAGATCGCGGCCGCCGGCAGCAAGCCGGCCCTCACCGCCAAGGAGGCGCTCGCCGCCAAGGCCAAGGCGCACGCCACGCCGGCGAAGGCGAAGCCCGTCGCCGCGAAGCCCGAGGCCGCCGCCGGGACCTTCGACGAGGCCGCCGTCAACGCGACCGCCGAGGAGGCGCTGGCCGCGCTCGGCAAGGCCGGCGAGCACGCCGCCGCGCTGGTCGAGGCCTGGTCCAAGGCCGGCAACGCCGCCGCCGTCGTCGAGACGGCCGAGAACGACGACGCCCCCGCCGCCGCCCGCAAGGCCGCCCGCCGCGCCGTCAACGTGCTGCGCGCGCGCGGCGTCACCATCCCCGCGCGCGCTCGCGTCGCCAAGCTCGCCAACGATCGCGAGACCGTCTCGATCGAGGCCACGCTCATCCCGCCGGACTCGCAGGGCACCATCGCCGTCGCCGTGACGAGCCGCGACGCCTCGGGTCGCTACCACGTCGCCGAGGCGCTCATCCGCGAGCCCATCGGCATCCTCCAGGCGGGGAGCGGCTGGCTCTCCGGCACGCAGCTCAAGGAGAGCCGCGGCCGCACGATGGACAACCTCGGGCTCCACCCCGTCGTCGTCCCGGTGGAGTGGGCCCGCGCCCGCGTCGCCGCCGCCAGGAAGCTCAACGCCACCTCGGGCCAGGTCCTCCCCCTCGGCCTCGACGGCTGCCGCGAGCTCTTCGAAGGGGCCTCCGAGTCCGAGCCGGCGCACCCCGTCGGCGACCTCGAGGGCTCGGTCACGGCCGAGAAGGCCACCGAGGCCGCCCAGGGCTCGGCCGCGCTCCACCAGGAGCCCGAGTTCCGCGCCTGGCTCCCCGACCGCGTGGCCCTCGACGAGATGCTGTCGAAGCTCGGCGAGCGCCTCGGGCCCGAGGGCGTGAGCGATCAGGACAAGGTCAACACGATGCTCAAGGAAGAGCTCGACGCCGCCACCGACCGGTTCTTCTCGCCGGAGACGCGCGAGATCGTGGCCAGCCGCATGCGCGACGCGGCCATTTCGCTGCGCGGCCGCAAGGGCGACGCGGCGGCCGTCACGGCGCTCGCCGTGGCCCGTGCCATCCGCGAGGCCGGCCTCATCACCTCGCCGCCGCGCGAGATCCCGTTCCTCGTCGGCTTCTTCAACAAGGCCCTCGGCGTCCTCGCCCAGCAGGGCGGCGGCCAGCTCCGGGTCCCGACCTCGAGGGCGTAGCACCCTGCCCTCGAGAGGGTGAGCCCGCTCCCGATCAACCTCGGGCGGGCCCCCCCTTGCCGCCCTGACGCTCCACGTCGAGATATCTTCGGGGGTATGGGGGGTTGCCGTAGGCAACCCCCCATCGTGAAGAAAGACCGGCCGAACGTAGGCGAAGCCGGAGTGAGCGCCCGAAAACTTCCGCCGGCTCTGCGGCGGAAGTTTTCGTCTGGTCTGGGAGCGGAGAGACCCTCTAGGTCAGATGTATCTGTGGCGTGGCAGGTGGCCGGCATCCGTGGCGCGGCATCCGTCGCGTGGCAGGTGGCCGGCATCCGTGGCGCGGCATCCGTCGCGTGGCAGGTGTGGCGTGGCAGGTAGCCGGCATCCCTGGCGTGACAGGTCGGGATCTCTCCGGGGCCGAGACCTTCACATCAAAACATGATCAAAGGCGAGCCAACCGGCGCGTCCCGTCGTATGAACTCGGCCATGGTGCGGAGGGTGCGAAGCGGGATGGGGCTGGGAGCGTTTGCCGCTTGCCTCGCCATGCTCTTCGGCGCGCGTGAGGCCAGGGCCGAAGACGGGGCGTGGGAGGTGGGGGCCAACCTCGACCTCGCCGTTCCCCTGGCCGCCGCCGGACAGCGCTTCCTCTCGACCGGGGCCGGGTTCGACGTGCTCGCGGGGTATCGCTTCTACATCCCGCGCCAGCACTTCTCGCTCACGCCCGAGATCGCCGCCGGCTACACCGACATCGCGTCGCACGTGGTCCGCGTGAGGCCGGGCTTTCGCATCGCCTACGGGCGCGTGTTCATGCCCTACGTCTTCGGCCACGTGGGCTGGAGCTGGACGACGCTCGACCCCATGGGGCCTACGGACAAGAACCCCGAGGCCAACACGGTGACGGCCAAGGGGGCGTCGTTCGACTTCGGGGGCGGGCTCGACCTCTCGGTGTTCCGGCGGGTCACCGTGGGCGCGCACGTGGGCTACAACGTCGTCCGCCTCGGGGAGGTCGACGACTCCCCTGCCCTCCGCGCCGCGCCGCTCTCGAGCCCCTGGGGGCGCTGGATGAGCTTCGGGCTGAACGCGACGCTGCTGCTCTGAAGGGGTATCGTGGCGCCACCCGCGAGCCCGAGCATGACGCCCCCTCAGCCACACCCCGCATCACGCGCCGACGGCGTCGAGCAGCTCTTCCCGGGCAGCAGCGACCTCGCCGCCATGATGCGTGAAAAGGCCTGGCCGGAGACGCTGCTCGGAGCCGCCTCCGCCTGGCCGCAGTCCCTCCGCACCGCCGTGCGGATGATGCTCGCCTCGCCCCAGCCGGCCTTCATCTTCTGGGGCCCGCGCCTCGCCCTGCTCTACAACGACGGCGCGCGGCCCATCCTCGGCGCCAAGCACCCCGAGGTCCTCGCGGCGAGCGGCGAGGCCGCGTTCGCGGAGGCGTGGGCCGTCGTCGGCCCGATGTTGCAGGGCGTGATCGACACCGGGGTCGCGGTTCACCACGAGAACCTGCCCGTCGCCCTCAGCCGCTTCGGGTTCCTGCAGGACGGGTACTTCACCTTTCAATACCTGCCCATCGGCGACGAGGCCGGCAGCGTCGGCGGGGTCATCGCGGTGGTGCAGGAGACGACGGCG
>FTCO01001374.1_pt1 | contig 12767 bp, 10 predicted proteins | sample 1639701 | NCBI WGS metagenome assembly FTCO01 (sample SAMEA3914869, study PRJEB12502) | metagenome | biome: forest; material: soil | place: USA | collected 2012-03-12 | depth 0.1 m | reverse complement strand
GCTGGAACCGCCTGGCCCTCGCTCACTCGGTGCGCGGCAGCGGCATCCTCCCGGACCCCGGTGATCGCCGCTGGCCCTGGGTGGGCGCCGCGGCGGCGCAGGGAGTCGCCGGGAGCTGGCTGAGCCTCGAGGGCGAGGGCACCTCCACCGAGCGCGGCCTCGACTTCTTCGCCAAGGCGCTGGACGCCTCGCCGGAGGACCGCCGGGCCATCCGCTACGCCGTGTTCAACCGCCACCGCGGCGACGTCCCCGTCTCGCGCGCCGCCTACTTCGCGGTGATGGCGGGCCTGCTCCGCGAAGGAGAGGGCGACGTGGAGACCTGGCTCGACGCCGCCACCGCCACCGACGCGGCGGGGACCAGCCTGCGCGCCCACGCCTGGCTGCGGGCCGAGGCCGCGAGGTGGCGCGGCGACGCAAAGGGCGCCGCCCGGTGGGACGAGCGCCACACGAAGCTCGCCAAGGTCGCCTCCGACCCCGAGCTGGCCGACCTGGCGCAAGGGCTCGGAATCTGAGCGGAAGACGACGAGGCCACGGAGCCCGTCGGGATTGCGCTGGTGAAGCAGCTCACCGCTCGCGATAATTGGCATCCCAATGAGTCGCTCCACGAAGCTCACGCTCGGTCTCGTTCACGTCGCCCTGGGTCTCGCGGTGGCGGGCTGCGGCAGCAATGACATGGTCGACGCCACCGGCGCCGATGCGACGACCTCCGGCGGCCACAAGACGAGCTCGTCGACCACCGGCGCCGGGGGCTCCGGCGGCGCGGGGGGTGCGGGAGCTACCACCGGCAGCGGGGGCACCGGCGGCGCCGCGACCACCACCGGCAGCGGCGGAGCCGGCGGTGCCCAAGGCTGCCAGTCCTCCTCGGACTGCGCCACGGGCCAGGTGTGCAAGGCCGGAGCTTGCGGCGCCTGCAGCGACTCCACCGACTGTAGCGCCGGGCAGGTGTGCAAGGCCGGAGCTTGCGGCGCCTGCAGCGACTCCACCGACTGCAGCGGCGGGGAAGTGTGCGTGAGCGGGGCCTGCGGGATGTGCACGAGCAGCTCGCAGTGCGAGGCCGGAGAGGTCTGCGCGAGCGGTGCTTGCGGCGCGTGCGTCGACTCGACCGAGTGCGCCCCAGGTCAGGTGTGTACGAGCGGTGCTTGCGGCGCGTGCGTCGACTCGACCGAGTGCGCCCCAGGTCAGGTGTGTACGAGCGGCGCTTGCGGCGCGTGCACCGACTCGACCCAGTGCGCGACAGGGGAAGCGTGCGTGAACGGGGCCTGCGGGGCTTGCTCGTCCGAGGCCCAGTGCCGGACCGGCGAGACCTGCTTCGACGCGGCCTGTGTCCCCGCTTCGGGGACCTTGTTCCTGCCCGACAGCCCCGGCGGGGTGATTCACCGCTACAACGTCGGCAAGAGCGGCGCGCCGGTCCTCGACACCGACATCGCCCTCGCGAGCGGGCAACCGACGGGGCTCGCCTTCCGCTCGCCCACCGAGCTCTTCGTCGCCAACTACACGGGGAGCCGCATCGTGCGGTTCGGCAACCCGCTCGCCACCGCGACCCAGCTCACGGACTTCGGCGGGGTGAACGCGCCCGAGGAGATCCTCTTCCGCAAGGGCGAGCTGTTCGTCGTCAGCTCCGGGAGCGGCCAGGTCGACCGCTTCAAGATCGACGCGCAGGGCAACGCCACCGCCAACGGCTCCATCACCGGCCTCGGGAACGGGCGCGGCATCGCCTTGAACCCCGCGACCGACGAGCTCTTCGTCAGCCAGTGCTGCGGGACGGGCCAGATCCAGCGTTTCACCTTCGACGCCAATGACAAGGCGGTCGCCAACGGCTCCATCGCCTTCGGCGCCAACACCCACGGCATGGTCTTCTTGCCCTGGGGCGAGATGCTGGTCGCCGACGCGAACAACGACCTCCTCGGCCGGTTCACCTTCGACGCGCAAGGGAAGGCGGTCGCCAACGGGACGGTGACGGGCAACGGCCTGGCCGCGCCCATCGGCGTCGCGTTCAGCTCGTGGGGAGAGCTCTTCGTCACCGGAAACGGGGGCGCCATCTCGCGCTTCCTCGTCGACGACACGACCCACGCCATCACCGCCAACGGGACCTTCTCGACGTCGCTCTACCAGAACTGGATCGCCTTCGCCCCCGCCCAGTGACGCGCAGGGGGCCGGATCGAGCGTCTCCGGTAGCGCGCCCATGCTAAGCCGTTGGCCATGAGCGCGAGCCACGGCGAGCAGGACTTCGAAAAGGCGGCCGACCAGGGCCTTCACGCCCTCGACCGGGCCCTCAGCGACCTCGATGGGCTCGAGGCCGACCTGTCGATGGGCGTCCTCACCCTCGAGTTCCCCGACGGCGTGAAGTACGTGATCAACAGCCACCGCGCCGCGAAGCAGATCTGGATGGCCGCCGAGCGCAACGCCTGGCACTTCGACCCCACGGCGGATGGCCGCTGGGTCGCCTCGAAGAGCGGCGACGAGCTCTGGTCGGCGGTCGAGGGCGTGCTGACCCGCAAGCTGGGGCGACCGGTCTCCCTCGCGCGCTGAGCCTCCGCGAGCGATGATGAGCGCCGTCGTGTCGACCCGCCGCGCGCTCGTCGCCTCCCTCGTCGTCGGCCTGGGGCTCTTCTCCAGCGCCGGCGCGCGCGCCTATTGCCGCTCGGCGAGCTGCCCGGGGAGGCCCGCCAGCGACCCCGGCCAGGTCTGCTCCCCCGCCCAGCCCGACGACTGCGGCCTCGTGATCCAGTGGCGGCTCCCCTGCATCGGCTTCGGCGTGCAGAAGGACGCCTCGAGCCAGATCGACTTCGCCACGGCCAGCACGACGCTCGAGCAGGCGTTCTCGGCGTGGACCCAGGCCGACTGCGGCCACGGCCCGCCCAGCATCGAGGTGCACGACCTGGGCTCGGTCGACTGCGACAAGGTCGAGTACAACCAGCACGACGGCAACGCGAGCATCCTCGTCTTCCGCGACAAGAGCTGGCCCCACGACGGCGACCCGAGCGCGGGGGTCACCGACACCATCGCGCTCACCACCGTCACCTACGACGTCGACAAGGGCGACATCTACGACGCCGACATCGAGGTCAACACGGCCAACAACCGCTTCACGACCGGCGTGAGCGACGTCGACGTCGATCTGCTCAGCGTGCTCACCCACGAGGCCGGCCACTTCCTCGGCATGGCGCACTCGGCCGACGGCGACGCGACCATGTTCCCCAACTACACGAACGGCGACCTCTCGCTCCGCACCCTGTCGGCCGACGACATCGAGGGCATCTGCGACGCCTACCCGCCCGAGCGACAGGCCGTCGGGACCTGCGAGGGCGGCCTCCCTCGCCATGGGTTCTCGCCGTTCTGCAAGGCGGAGCAGACCGAGGGGAAGTGCTCGGCCTCGCCGGGTCCCCTCCCCTCGCCGGCGGGCTGGCTCGCGATCGCGGCCGGCGCGGTGTTCCTTCAGATCACGCGGGCCAGGGCGCGCAGGAAGATCTCGTAGGCCTCGAGGGGGTACTCCCCCATGTTGAAGATGCGAAAGAGCTTGTCCGAGAGCTTGCCCTGCGCGGCGTAGATTTCGAACACGTGGCCCTCGATCTCCTCGGAGGCGAGGCGCGCCGCCATGACGTCGTAGGTCGTGCTCTTGGGGATGTGGAGCGCGGTGCCGATGGATTGGAGCGGCTGGTTCTCCCAGCGCGCGATCTCGAGGCCGAGCTTCTCGTAGCCGGGCCGGAGGACGTTGCAGCGCGCCTCGTAGACCGCGTGCCTCCCCGCCACGCCGCCGATGGAGGCGAGGAAGCCGAGCGCGGCCTCGACCTGACAGAGGCTCATGGGATCGATCGTGTAGGGGTGCGAGCCCTGGCTCTGCGCCTTCCAGAGCTTGTACAGCTCGAGGCTCGGGGCGCGCGGCGCGATGGTGGCCATGTCGGCCATCAGGTCCTTGCGGACCAGCGCCATGGTGAGGTTCGGGTGGCTGTGCAGGCCCTTGTTGCACGAGCCCATGACGGCCGAGATGTTCCAGCCCGAGAGGTCCATCGGCTCGATGAAGAGCGAGCTGACGCCGTCGACCAAGAACTTCTTCTCGTAGCGACCGGCGAGGGCGCCGATCTCGGCGACGGGGTTCAGCGTGCAGCTCGAGGTGCCGCCGTAGACCACGGCGATCGCGTCGGCCTTCCCCTCGGCCAGCACCGCCTCGATGGCGCCGAGGTCGGGGCGCTCGCCGTAAGGGAGGCTCATGTCGACCACCGGCTGGCCGAGGATCTTGGCGAACTCGAGGATGCGGTCGCCGTAGGCGCCGTTGCGGATGACGAGGAGCCTCTCCGCGGGCCGGAGGCATGAGCCGAGCACGGCGGCGATGGCCGTGGAGCCCGAGCCGGTCATGAGCACGGGCTCGTGGTCGGGCGCGGCGAGGGCCGCCTGGATGCCGTGGCGCACCCGGTCGATGAGGGGCTTGAGCCGCGGGCCGCGGGGCACGATGGGGTTCTCCCCGTACGTGCGGCTGACGGCGTTGACGGGCTCGGGGAGGTGAAAGACGGCGGGGGTCAGCGAGACGACGCGCGGGCTCATGGAGGCGCGAGCTTGTCACCGGCTCCCGCGCTCGCCAAGCCTCATGGGGTTCGCACCGGCCGGCGTGGGGTGCGCGTTCTCCTTCGCACACCCGGTTCGCCGGTGGGCAGCGGTCGGTGTAGACTCGGGGCATGGATCTCCCGGCCGATAGCCAGCTCCGCTGGATCCTGCGCCACACCGCCACGTTGCTCGAGCAGGGCGCCGAGCCCGTCAGCGGCCTCGTGCAGCCCAACGGCGAGTTCTTCCCCGACCACTTCGACGCCTCGCCGCGCGCCCTCGCGGCGCTGATGAACCGGGTCAAGGAGCACGCCGGGCTCGGCGACCTCACCATCGATCTGTCGATCGTGACGCCCGAGGGCGAGGCGCAAAAGGTGAGCTGCGCGAGCGGGGCCTGCGGGCCCGGCGGGAAGATCGACACCAAGCTCGGGCGCGTCAGCCAGCGCGGCGACGGCGACTACATGGTCGCCGTCACGCCCGGCGAGGCGCGGAACCCGGTCGTGCTCACCACCACCTTCGTGCGCTCGGTGAGCCACATCTTCCTCACCGAGGCCGACGCCTACCGCGGCGTCATCCCCACCGACCGCGAGCCCGTCGCGGACCTCGCCGCCGTGCTCCTCGGCTTCGGCGTGCTCATGTCGAACGGCGCGTACCTCTACATGAAGGGCTGCAGCGGCGTGTCGGTCCACTCGGCGACGCGCATGCCGGTCGACGAGATCACCGTCGGCCTCGCGCTCTTCTGCAAGCTCCACGACGTCTCCGACCGCGCGGCGTCGAAACACCTCGAGCTCACCCCCGCCGAGCACTTCGACGAGGCCAGCGTCTGGGCCAGCTCCAACTCGGCGCTCGTGAAGCTGCTGCGCGACGAGCCCGAGCGCATCCGCGAGGGCGAATACTCGATCGCGCCCGCGCGCAGCTGGCTCGCCCGCGCCCTCGGCGGGAAGAAGAAGCGGGCTCGCTCCGACGACGAGGAGCTGGCCGACCTCGAGCGGAGCCTGCCGGCAGCCGCCGCCAAGCCCAGGGTCTTCGACCCCCAGAAGGCCGAGAAGCTCGCCGAGCTGCGCGCCCTCGTCGACGAGAGCTTCGGCAGTTGATCCAGGGCACCGAAGAGTGGGGACCGGAGGCCCTCGTCCACGGCCGCGCCATCCCCGAGGGCAGCGGTGTGAAGGTCACCTGGCTCGGCACCGCCGGCTTCGCCCTCGAGCACGCGGGCACCACCGTGCTCATCGACCCCTACCTCACCCGGGCCAGCATCCCGAAGCTCGCGCTCTCGAAGCTCGAGCCCGACCTGCGCGCCATCGCCGCCCACGCGCCGCGGGCCGACGCCATCATCCTCGGCCACACGCACTTCGATCACGCGCTCGACGCGCCCGTCATCGCCAAGCGCGACGGGGCGCTCGTCCTCGGATCGCGATCGGCGGCCGCCCTCTGCCGCGCCACCGGCGTGCCCGAGGCTCAGGTGCGCGACGTCGAGCGCCCCTTCGGCTCGCCGCCGGTGGTGGTCGAGGTCGGCCCCTTTCGCCTGCGCTTCGTGCCCAGCGCCCACTCGAAGCTCGCCCTCGGCAAGGTCCCCTTCCCCGGCGAGATCGAGGACTGCGACGACGTGCCCATGCGCGCCGAGCGCTACAAGTGCGGCGCCGTCTTCGCCGTCGAGATCCAGGTCGCCGGCCGAACGTTGGTGCACCTGGGGAGCGCCGAGATCACCCGCCCCGACTTCGAGAAGGGCGAGCCCGATCTGGTGATGCTCTGCGCCGCCGGCTGGACCAGCTCCAGGGACTTGCCGGAGCGCGTCACGCGCGCCCTCTCGCCCAAGGCCGTCCTGCTCTCGCACTGGGACGACTTCTTCCGGCCCCTCGAGCGCGAGGTCCGCGTGCTCCCCGCCATGCGCGTCCCCACGCTGGCCGAGCGGCTCCGCAAGGCGTCGCGCGACACCCGGGTCGGCACCCTGCCCTTGCTCGGCGATCTCCGCCTCTAGAGCGAGCCGGCTTTTGCTACGCTCGCCGGCGATGCGATCGCCTGCGCTTCTCCTCGGCTCGGTCTTCTGTACGCTCCTCCTCGCCGCCTGCGGGTCGTCGTCCTCGGGCACCGGGGGCTCGTCGTCCACGCACTCGTCGAGCGCCACGGGCGCGGGCGGGTCGGGCGGCGACGACAAGCCCTCGGGCACCACGGCGCTCTTCGACCTCTCGGCGGACCTGAAGAGCACCGATCACTTCTACGACTTCCCCTACCCGTCGGACCTGCGGCTGACGGCGCAAGGCACGCCGGAGCTCACCGGCCTGCCCATCCCCTCGCTGGCGGCCGACACCTTCGGGCCCATCCGCGACGAGGCCATGCAACACCCCGGCTTCTTGACCGTGCCGGTGGGCTACTTCCGCTTCACGGGCGCGCTCCCCGACCTCGACGTCTCCAAGGTGATCGCCGCCGACAAGGCCTCGCCCATCCTCCTCATCGACGTCGACCCGACCTCGAGCGAGGTCGGCAAGCTCTTCCCCACGGTCGCCACCGTGCCCGGCATCGACGACTGGATCACCGACGTCACGCTGGCCGTCGCGCCGCGCCCGGGCTTCGTGCTCCACGGCAAGCGCAAGTACGCCTTCGTGGTCATGAAATCGCTGAAGGACGCCGCCGGCAAAGACCTCGTGGCCCCCGCTGCGCTCACCGAGCTCGCCGGCGGCAAGACGCCTTCGGGCAGCCAGGCCGCCGCCGCCAAGACGCTCTACGCGCCGCTCTGGGACGCGCTCGGCAAGGCCGGCGTGAGCAAGGCCGACGTCGTCGCCGCCACCGTCTTCACGACCGGCGACGTGGTGGCCGACAACGAGACCCTCGCCGACGCGGTGAGCGCCAAGTACCAGGTCACCATCGACAACCTCGCCCTCAACACGGCCAACGCCGCCATCCAGGATCGGTACTGCGAGCTCACGGGCAAGGTCACCTTCCCCCAGTTCCAGCAGGGGACGCCGCCCTTCGACACGCAGGGGCTCTTCCAGATCGGGTCCGACGGGTTGCCCGTGAAGCAACGCGACGAGGACGCGCCCATCGCCATCACCATCCCCAAGGGCGAGATGCCGGCCGACGGCTTCCCCCTCGTCCTCTACTTCCACGGCTCCGGTGGGCTCAGCACGGCCATCGTCGACCGCGGGACCTGGCACGTCGAGACCGATCCCACCAAGTGCCCCGAGGGCACCCTCGAGACGTGGGCCAACACGACCGGCTGCAACACCGCCGGCCAGGGCCCGGCCTACGTGCTCGCCCCCCACGGCTTCGCGATGGCCGACAGCGCGCTCCCGGTGAACCCCGAGCGCCTCCCGGGCGCCTCCGAGACGGCGTACCTGAACCTCAACAACCTGCCCTCGGGGCGCGACGTCTTCCGGCAGGGCATCCTCGAACAACGGATGTACCTCGACGCCCTCTTGAAGCTCGAGATCGATCCGGCCCTCCTCGCCTCGTGCACGGGCGTCTCGCTCCCGGCGGGCGCCACCAAGTACAAGCTCAATCCGAAGGCCGTCTACGGCCAGGGCCAGTCGATGGGCGGCATGTACACGAACCTCATCGGCGCGACCGAGAAGCGCATCCGCGCCGCGGTGCCGACGGGCGCCGGCGGCTACTGGAGCCACTTCATCCTCATCACGCCCCTCTTCACGAACTCGGCGGCCCTCGTGGGCACCGCGCTCCTCCACACGACGCAGGACGTCACGTTCCTTCACCCCGGCCTGTCGGTCTTCGAGACCGCCTGGGAGGCCGTCGACCCCATGGTGGCGATGCCGCGCCTCGCCCGCCGCCCCCTGAGCGGGCACCCGGTGCGCTCGATCTACGAGCCCTGCGGTGAAGGCGACTCGTACTTCCCCGAGGCCACCTACGACGCCATGGCCACCGCCTACGGCCACAAGGAGACCGGCGACGTCGTGTGGTCGACGATGCAGGACGCGCTGTCGCTCGAGGGCCTCGGCGGCGTCATCCCCTACCCCGTGAAGAGCGACCTCACCTCGGAGGACGGCACCGCGTACACGGGCATGGTCGTTCAATACAAGGGCGATGGCATCTACGACCCCCACGCCCTCTACTCCCAGCTCGACGCGGTGAAGTACCAGTACGGCTGCTTCCTCGAGACCTTCAACAAGACCGGCACCGGCGTCGTCCCCGCGCCCGCCGCGCTCGGTACCACCTGCCCGACCCAATAGAGAGCCCATGCACCTAGAGTTCCTCGGCGCCGCGCAGACCGTCACCGGGTCGATGCACCTGCTTCGCACGAAGCACGCGTCGGTGCTCCTCGACTGCGGGCTCTACCAGGGCCAGCGGCGTGAGTCGTTCGAGAGGAACCGGCACCTCCCGCTGCCCGTCGCCGCCTCGGAGCTGAGCGCCGTCGTGCTCTCGCACGCGCACATCGATCACTCGGGCGCGCTCCCGCTCGTCGTCAAAAATGGCTACGACGGGCCCATCTACGCGACCCCGGCGACGCGCGACCTCTGCGCCGTCATGCTCCGCGACGCGGCGGCCATCCAGAGCAGCGACGCGCGCTTCATGAACCGCCAGGCGGAGCGCGAGGGGCACGACGCGCCCGAGGTCCTGCCGCTCTACGAGGACGAGGACGTCGTCTCGGCCATCGAGCGGTTCATCTCGGTCCCCTACAAGCGCTCGGTCCCCATCGCGCCCGGCGTCACCCTGCGCTTCCTCGACGCGGGGCACGTGCTCGGCAGCGCCATCACGGTCCTCGACGTCGAGGAGGACGGCGTGAAGCGCCGCATCGCCTTCACCGGAGACCTCGGCCGCAACGATCGCCCCATCCTCCGCGACCCCGAGGTCCCCGAAGGCGTCGATCTGCTCATCTCCGAGAGTACCTACGGCGATCGCCTCCACGACGGCACCGACAAGATGGATGACGACCTCGCCCGCGTCGTCAACCGGACCTGGCAGCGCGGCGGCAAGCTCCTCGTCCCCTCGTTCGCGCTCGAGCGCGCGCAGGAGGTCATCTTCGCCCTCAAGAAGCTGCGCCAGAAGGACCTCATCCCCAAGGTGAAGGTCTACGTCGACTCGCCGCTGACGGTGAAGATCACCGACATCTTCAAGCTGCACCCCGAGTGCTACGACGCCGAGACGCGCGCGCTCATGCGCGGCCACGACTCGCCCTTCGACTTCCCCGATCTCCGCTACATCGACGACGTCGAGGACTCCAAGGCCCTCGACCACGAGCAGGGGCCCGCCGTCATCATCTCGGCGAGCGGCATGTGCGAGGCCGGGCGCATCCTTCACCACCTGCGCGCCTCGATCGAGGACGAGAAGAGCACCGTGCTCATCGTCGGCTACCAGGCGCAGCACACGCTCGGCCGGCGGCTCGTCGAGAAGCGCGCCCGCGTGAAGATCTTCGGCGTCGAGCGCGACCGCCGGGCCGACGTCGTGGTCTTGAACGGCTTCAGCGCCCACGCCGACCAGAAGGACCTCGTCGACTTCGCGAGCCGGGTCAAAGAGAGAGGCCCCTTGCGCCAGGTGGCCTTGGTCCATGGTGACCCGAAGCCGCAGGCCATCCTCGCCGACCTGCTCGCTCCCCGGCTCGGCGGCGTCCGCGCGGCGATCCCGGCCCCGGGCGACCGACTGCAAGTTCAATAGCAATAGGCCCTGAAAATGGCCGTCCCTTGGCACGGGACGACCGGCCGAAGCCGGTGTAGGCTGAGGCCAAGGGTCAACCCTAGGCGTAGGGCCCGCGGCGGCGCACGCCAGGACGATGTGATGGCAAGCAACGAAGAGCACTTCCGGCAGCGAGTAGGCACGAGCATCCGCGACAAGTGGACGCTCGTGCGCCTCCTGGGGGTGGGCGGCATGGCCGCGGTCTACGTGGGCGTGCACCGCATCGGCCGGCACGACGCCATCAAGATCCTCCACCCGGAGGCGGCCAAGTCCAAGGAGGTGTGCCTCCGCTTCGAGCGCGAGGCGCAGGCCGTCAACCGCTTCCGCCACCCGGGCGCGGTCGAGATCCGCGACATCGACAAGACCGAGGACGGCGCCCCCTTCCTCGTGATGGAGCTGCTCGTCGGCGAGTCCCTGGGCGATCGGATGGTCCGCCTCGGCACCCTGCCCGTCGAAGAGGTCATGCGCCACGCCGAGGGGGTGCTCGACGTGCTCGCCGCCGCCCACCAGCAGGGCATCATCCACCGCGACATCAAGCCCGCGAACCTGTTCCTGATGCAGGACAGCCGCATCAAGGTGCTCGACTTCGGCCTCGCCCGCATCCACGAGGCGGCCGGCTTCGACGGCCTCTACACGAAGGAGGGCACGACGCTCGGCACCACGCCGTACATGCCCCCCGAGCAGGCCAAGGGCAAGCCCATCGACGCGCGCGCCGACATCTTCGCGGTGGGCGCCACCATGTTCAAGCTGCTCACGGGCCGGTACATCCACCTCGCGAGCAACGCCTTCGAGCTCTTGATGAAGATGGGCAAGGAGCCCGCGCCTCCCATCGGCACCGTCGCCCCGGCGCTCCCGCGCGGCGTGCGCCTCGTCGTCGACCGCGCCCTCGCCTTCAACCGCGACGAGCGCTACCCCGACGCGGCGATGATGCTCGAAGACGTGCGCTCGGTCCTCCGCGGCGACCCCCCGGCCCACGCCGTGAGGCTCGCGGGCCCCAACGCGCCCCCCGACGACAGCGTGCCCACCATCTCCCTCTCGATGGACACGGCACCGAAGAGCATCCTCGCCGGAGGCCCGGCCACGGTGGAGGGCACGACGACCGGCGAGATCCCCATCTTCCTGAGCGGCTTCTCGTCGATCACCCCCGCGCCCGAAGAGGGCCGCGACACCTCGCCGGCGCCCGCCCCCGTCTCGCGCCCCAACCTCGAGCACACCATGATCTCGCCGGTGGCCGAGGCCGACGCCGAGCCCAAGAAGCAGAGCAAGTGAGCCTCAGATCGGCTTCTTGAGCTCGCGCACGTCGCCGGGATCGCCCACGAGGACCAGGTCGGCCACGCGAAGGAAGAGCCCCGTGTCGACCACGCCGGGGATGGCGCGGATCTTCGCGTGCAGCTCCGCCGGGTCGTCGATGGGGCCGAAGTCGGTGTCGCAGATCCGGTTCTGGTTGTCGGTGAGGTAGGGGAAGCCGTCGTCGCGCTTCCGGACCTTGGGCTTACCGCCGAGCGCGAGGAGGTGGCGAGCCGCGGTGGGCACGGCGAAGGGCACGATCTCGATGGGGATGGGCGTCCGCGAGCCGAGCTTCTCCACGAGCTTCTCGGGCGTCACGAGGATGATGACCTTCTCGGCCTCGTGGGCGACGACGCGCTCGCGGAGCAGGGCGCCCCCGAGCCCCTTGGTGAGCGCGAGGTCGGGGGTGACCTCGTCGGCGCCGTCGAAGGCGATGTCGATCTTGGGGCTCTCCTCGAGCGAGAGGACCTCGATGTTGAGCTTGCGAGCCAGCTCGTCGGACCGGTTCGAGGTGGGCACGCCGCGCACCTTGAGGCCGCCGCGGGCCTTCTCGCCGAGCACGTTGATGAAGGCCTCGGCCGCGCGGCCGGTGCCGAGGCCGAGCGTCATCCCATCGGCGACGTGGCGGAGCGCGGCGCGAGCCACGCGGTCGAGGTCTTTGGGATCCGGATTCATGGGTCGACGAGCTCCTAGGTCGGGGAGGGAGGCCCGCGCAGCGGGCCGAGGGGATTTGGGTGAACCCGAGAGGAGGGCCCCGTAGCCCCCATCGCGACGGCGTAGGACAGGGACTACCCCCTGGGTGGGACCAGGTCCAGCGGCTTCGGGCACACGGACCGGAGCGCGCAGCCCTTGCACTCCTTCCCCGACCAGATGGCGTCGAAGGTCCCTTGCATCTCGTCGAGGAAGAGGTCGTCGTCGGTCAGCACCCCGGCCTCGAAGTTCCGCCGCTTGTCGCCCTTGGCCCCCAGGCCCGCGCCGGTGAAGTTCGCCGAGCCCAGGTAGAGGAGCGCCCCGTCGACCGCGATCATCTTCAAATGGACGCGGGGGCAGCGGCGCATGGGCAGCGCGCCTTTGGCGAGCCGGGGGTGGGCTCGCATGTCTTCTTGAAAGGCGCGCGAGGGAACCCCGGCGTGAAGGAGCCGGAGCTCGACGCCGCGGGCCGCGAGATCGTCGAGGAGCGAGAGGACCGACACGTACGCTCCCTTCGCCCGAGCGCGCGAGCCGATGGGAGCCTCGACGCGGATCCCCTTCACGTTGGCCGTCGAGATCCAGACGCTCACCTTCGCCTTGGCGACGGCGCCCATGACGAGGTCGGTGTAGTGCGC
>FTCO01000663.1_pt1 | contig 12883 bp, 8 predicted proteins | sample 1639701 | NCBI WGS metagenome assembly FTCO01 (sample SAMEA3914869, study PRJEB12502) | metagenome | biome: forest; material: soil | place: USA | collected 2012-03-12 | depth 0.1 m | reverse complement strand
GTGGTCGGCTACCAGATCTTCCCCTACGGCGGCGGCGACGCGGCCATCACCCACGCCACGCTGCTGCTCCCCACCAGCGCTTGGGACACCAACTACATCGCCGTCAACGCCTACAAGAAGAGCCAGGTCAGCGGCAACGAGGGCGGCGTGCCCACGCTCGACGTGGTGGCGAACGAGGACGGCACCCAGGTCACCATCTCCCCCGTCGCGCCCATCGTCGCCGGCACCGGCGTCCCCGGGACCGCCACGGGCCAGCCCGTCACCTACTCGCTCAACAAGGGCCAGTACCTCCAGATCACGCAGGACGACGAGCTCACCGGCAGCGCCGTGCAGTCCAACAAGCCCGTCGCCTTCTTCGGCGGCAACGCCTGCATGAACATCCCCGCCGACGCCGTGGCCTGCGACTCCGGCGGCCAGCAGATCCCGCCGGTCCGCGCCCTCGGCCACGAGTACGCGGCGGTCCGCTACCGGGGCCGCAACGGCAACACCGACGAGTCGGTCCCCTGGCGCTTCGTCGGCGCGGTCGACGGCACCCAGCTCACCTACGTGCCCGCGGCCCCGCCAGGCGCGCCCAGCAGCCTCTCCAGCGGCCAGCTCGTCGAGATCAACGCCCCCGGCCCCTTCGTCGTGAAGAGCCAGGACGCGAACCACCCCTTCTACGCCGCCGCCTTCATGACGGGAGGCGACGCCTTCAACGGCGAGGGCGACCCCGAGTTCGTCAACATCGTGCCGACGGCGCAGTACCTCGACTCGTACGTCTTCTTCACCGACCCGACCTACCCCGAGACCAACCTGGTCCTCGTGCGCGCGAAGAACGCGGGCGGTGCCTTCGGCGAAGTCGAGCTCGACTGCGCCGGCTCCATCACGGGCTGGCAGACCCTGGGCGACTACCAGTACGCGCGCGTCGACCTCGTGACCGGCGCCTTCCAGAGCGTCAACGGTTGCAGTAACGGCCGCCACTACATCCACGGCACCGCGCCCTTCGGCGTGACCGTGTGGGGTTGGGGCTCGAGCGCGAGCCTCCCCTTCTCGTCGACCTACGCGTCCTACGCCTACCCGGCCGGCGCCGGCGTGAAGCCCGTGAGCGGCGTCGTGGTCCCCGCCGTTCCCAAGTGACCTGCTACTGACAGATGCGCGGCCCGAGGGGCAGCGTCTGGTCGGTGGCGAAGCCGAGCTGCATCGTGTCGAGGTGGTTCGTCTTCATGTAGAAGTGCGACTCCTCCGGCGTCCCGCCGATGTGGTCGAGCTCGCCGGGCCCCGTCTCGTAGCCGGCCGCCACGACGACCGCGCGGTTGCCGCCGGGCTGCCGCAGGATCATGCGCGTCCCGCGGGCCGGCGCCGTCTTCCAGTACATGTTGACGTACCAACCTTCGTCGAGCGTGGGGAAGTTGGTGGGGCTGCCGATCCCCTCGCCATAGAACGTGCCCCCGCCCTCCTCCGGCGCCCACACCTGGTCTCGATACATCACGAGGCCGGTCGTCTTTTGCGAGAGCGCGTAGTGCGCCTTCAGCTCGTCGGTGTCGGTCATCGGGTAAGGCGCGGGCTCACCGGCGGTGACGAGGTGCGCCTCCTTCACGATGGGTCCGGTGGCCGGCATGGCGAGGCTGTTCCCCCCGTCGTTCACGCGCGGCAAGGTCCCGGACTGCATGTCGCAAGCGCCCTGCGAAGGCACGATGAACCCGATGTCGATCTGATAACCGCCCGACTTCTCGACCCCGTTGCTCACGTAGGTGTCGGCCACGATCCACACGTCGCCGGCCGGCACGTCGGCCCGAGCTTGCAGGTCCCCGCGGTCGAGGCAGGCCGCGCCATCCAGCGCGCTCAAGATGTGAACGTCGATGTCGACCCCGGTGTCGCTGTAGACCGCCGCGCTCAGGAACCCGGCCTCGGGCACGGTCACGCGATAGACGATCTCGGGCCCCGACTCGTCGGCCGTGGGCTTGCACGAGTAGCTCGAGATCAGGTCCTGCCCTTCGACGCTGGTGTCGCGCTGGTCGTGGAAGGGGAAGCTGGTGACGCAGGTCACGCCTTGCGGGCAGGTCTTCCCGCCGCCGCTGCCGCCGGCTCCTCCCGCGCCGCCGGAGCCGACTCCCCCGGTCCCACCCGCGCCGCCGCTGCCCGTGGTCGCGCCGGGGCCGGTGGTCGCGCTCGAGGTCGAGCTCGCCGAGCCTCCGCCGCTCCCGCTGGTCGCGTCTCCCCCGCTCCCCGAGGTCGAGCCTGCGGACGAATGGTCGACCCCGTTGCCGCTCGACGCCGAGCCTCCTCCCGCCCCGCTCGAGCCGCCCGACGAACAGGCGGCGAGCGAGACGAAGACAGCGAGCGAGGCGAGGGGAAAGCCACGGCGGACCATCATGTCGCCGAGGCTAATTCGGATCAGGGGTCGGAGGCTACGTTGGTGTAGGCGACGTGGTCGCGGCAGGGCTGGGCGCGCAGCGAGGGGCAGGCGGGGAGGGCCGTTTGCGAGGTCATCCCATCGATCACGGGGAGCAGCACGCTCGACGGGTGATCGGACGAGTGCCCGACGTCGTACTTCACCGTGCCATCGAAGGTCTTGAGCGCGAACTGCCAGCTCGCGCGGCTGTCTCCGGGCGTGTCGACGGTCACGCGAATGCGCGAGCCCTTGCGGAACACGTGCCCGAAGGAGGGCATCCCCACGCGGGCCTGGTTCCACTCGCCGGCGACGAGGAGCGCCTCGTCCTCCTGACGATAGGTGTGCTCGGGCCACAGGTCGGTGGCGTTCGAGGCCAGCTTGCGCAGGCTGGCGCGGAGCCACCCACTCTGTACGTACATCTCCTTGCCGTCGGGCCTCACCTCGAGGAGGTTCACCTCGAGGTCGGCGTCGTTCACCTGCGAGCGAATCCACAGGTCGAAGCTGGCCGTGCCGAGCATCACCAGATCTTCGGTGAGGTCCGGCGACTCGAAGACGACGTCGTAGTCCGCGGCCGGCTCCTTGTAGTCGTAGTCGGGGAGCGGGTCCCACACGTCGCCGCCCGCGGCCAGGATCCCCCGGTGCCCCGCGTCCGGATCGAGCTGGAAGCTGGAGGCCAATCCGGCGCTCTGGGGCGCCGCGTCGCCGAGCGACCCATCGGGCTGGAAGTAGAAGCGGCGCGCCTTCACCTCCTTCACCGGCCAATCACTGAAGCGCTTCTCGAACGTGTCGACCGGCGAGCCGAGCTGCGTCGGTTGACCGCCGTCCTCGAAGAGCACGCGGACCTTGTCCTCCGCCTCGAAGGCCGCCCTGGCCTCGGCCACGGTCGCGTACTTGTCGAAGCGATCGGGCGGGATATCCATCTGGACCTTGAAGACGTTCTCGAACAACACCGGGGCCAGCGTGCGGATGTCGTCGCTCACCTTGGGGATCTGCTCACCCACGTAGAGGTCGAGGAACGCCTTCCACTCGACCAGCACCTGGGGCGCGAAGCCGTCGATGTGCACGCCGTTGTACATGGTGAAGCGCGTGAGCGGAGAGCCCTTGAACTGGTCCAGCAGCGTGAAGAAGAAGGGCCCGGTCTGCTCGTCTTGAAAGGCCCCCGCCAGGAACACGGGGATGTCGATCTCGCTGACGAAGGACGTGGGATCGAGCGGCTTGATGAGGTCGTCGGTGTAGTAGGCGTTGTCCTTGGCCTCTTGAACGACGTCGACCTTCTGGCCGTGGAGGAGCTGGTTGTCTTCACAGGTCTTGTCCCCGGCGTCGACGCGCGCCTGCTCCCAGCCCTGCCCATAAGGAGCGGCCTTGTCGAGCACGTTGCTCACCCACTCGAGGGCGAACCCGTCGTTGAAGATGCCGCCCGGCCGGCCCGTCGAATAAGTCCCGCCGATGACCGAGACCGGCGTGATGGCGGCGAGGCTCGGCGGGTGCGTCTTGGCGACGAAGAGCTGGGTGATGCCGGGATACGAGAGCCCGGTCATGCCGACCTTGTTCCCCTTCACCCACGGCTGCGCCGCCACCGTCTCGATGAGGTCGTAGCCGTCGAGCAATTGCAGGTCTTCAAAGTAGTCATAGGCGCCGCCGGAGCAGCCGGTGCCGCGCATGTTCACGCCCACGGTCGCGTAGCCCATGAGCCCGGCGATGAGCGCGCTGGCGTCGGTGGGCGCGTCGCAGAGCGTGGGCAGCTCGGGGCAGAGCGCCGAGTAATCGCCGTTGCTCACCGGGGCGCCCGGCTGAGCGGGGTTGTACCCAGAGTAGTTGACGACCGTCGGATAGGGCCCCTCGTCGGCCGGTCCGGGGAGCGTGACGTAGGCCGCCAGCTTGGTGCCGTCGCGGGTCGTGATGTAGTTGAACCCGGCCTCGAGCTTTTGCTTCTTGTAGAAGTCGGTGCTCTTGGGCTTGCTCGAGTCCACCGTGGTCACGGTGATGTCCTTCGCCTCATTGGGAGCCTCGGCGGCGGGCACCACCACCGAGTAGCCGTCGCCCGCCGGGAGCTTGCGGAAGATGTAGCTCCCGAGGTTGTCGGCGGTCGCCGATTGGACCATGGCGCCCGTCTTGTCGTGCACCTCGATGGTCGCGCCGGCCGGCGCCTTCCACACGTAGATTTGCCCGATGGTGCCGCGCACCGAGAACGACGCCGCGTCGGCGGGCGCGCCCCCTCCCCCGCCGTCACCGCCCTTGCCGCCGGAGCTCGAGCTCGAGCTCGACCCGCCCGATCCATCGGACGACGAGCCTCCACAGCCGAGCAGCAGCGTCGTCGCGAGGAATGCGCCCAAGAGAAGTCGAGTCATGGTCGCTAGAGTGCCGAAGCGGTCGGCCGGGCGCAATCACCCGCGTCCTCCGGCACGCCGTTCCATGGTAGCTTCGGAGGGTCGATGTCTTCTCTTGCCCCCCGACCTCGAGGCGTAACGGCGTGGCTCCCCGCGTCCCTCACCCTCGCCGCCACGCTGGCCCTCCTCGGCTTCGCCGCCGTGGCGGCGCCCGCGGGCTGCGCCAAGACGATCCCTTGTCAGCTCAACAGCGACTGTAGCGACTCGTATTGCTCCGACGGCGTCTGCAAGAAGGACTGCGCCGACGCCGAGGCCGACTGCCCTCGAGGCTACATCTGCGACGCCTATGCGCGCTGCATGCCGCCCGACGGCACCACCACCTCGAGCACCGGCGCCGGCGGCAATGGTGGAAGCGGCCCGGCCTCGTCGAGCTCGATGGCGTCCGTGACCTCGGTGACGACGGGCGCCTCGACCAGCGGCCCTGCCGGGACCGGCGGCTTCGACCCCGCGTCCTCGTCGGCGGCGGTGACCGGCGCCTCGTCTTCGTCCTCGAGCGGCTCCGGCAGCGGCACCGGCCAGCGGCTCGACCCTTGTACCAGCGACGCCTCGTGCGCCTCACCGCTCCTCTGCCGCGCCCTCTCCAAGGGTGGCGAGATGCGGTGCACCCCGGCCTGCACGACGAACGCCCAGTGCCCCTATGGCCTCCGGTGCGACAACATCCTCGGTGAGCAATATTGCTCGGCCATCGACGTCGGCAAACCGTGCACGGCCGCCAATCAGTGCAACTTCGCCTGTCTCACCAGCCAGCAGTATTGCACCGACACCTGTGCGACCGGCGCCGACTGCCCCAATGGCTACGGCTGTATGTCGGGAGTCGGGGGCTCGGCCTCCCCCGTGTGCGTGAAGGTCGAGGCCCCCTGTGGCGCCTCCACCGCCGCCTGCATCGCCGCCTCGGCCTGCGACGACCAGAACCTCATCGTGAGCGGCTGCTTCTCCCTCTGCAACACGGCCGCCGACTGCCCCCAGCGCGCCTCCGCGCTGGCGCCGTGGACTTGTGAGAGCGGCATTTGCCTGCGCCCCGCCGACGTCCTCGGCCCCGTCGCCACCGCCGTCCACTCCGAGTGGGCCTGCGTCGATGGGGTGATGAAGAACATGTGCAACGACGCCCTGCACATCGACTTCCAGGACCCCTCGAACACGGGAGTCCCCCCGCTCGACTGCAACGCCACCACGACCACCGCGGGCCTCGGCGACGACGTGTGCGTCGACTCGTGTCGTTATTCAGGGGGCTGCGCCTTCGGCTCCTCGTGCGTGGGAATCGGCAGCTACGGTGGCCAGCGTATCGGCCTCTGCGTCCCGGAGGGCGCCGGCGAGGTGGGCGCGCCCTGCACCGCCGACAATCAGTGTGCGTTCGGCCTCTGCCTCGCCGCCGGGACGTGCAGCCGCGACTGCACGGGCGACGGCGTCTGCCCCGGGGGCCTCACCTGCGTGGCCGGCGGCGGCCCCAACATCGAGGGTCTGCCCTACCGTCGATGTCAGTAGAGCTGATCGAGGCCGCCGCGGACCGCGAGCGCGCGGTGATTCGCCACCTCTACCCTCTTTATCTCCACGACCTCTCGGCCTTCACCGACCTTTATACGGTCGACGAGGAGGGCCGCTTCTTCCCCGACTACCTGAGCGACTGGCTGGAGACCAGGAGCGCGCCGGTTCATCCCCTGGTCATTCGGGCCGATGGCAGGCCGGCGGGCTTCGCGCTGGTGGCGGAGGCGCCCTATCCCCACATGACGCGGGGCCGCGACTATCGCATGAGCGAGATGTTCATCCTCAGAGCCCACCGCCGGAGGGGCGTGGGGCGCGCGGCGGCGCTCGCGTGCTTTCAAAGGTTTCGCGGCGTGTGGGAGGTGAGCCAGCTCCCGGCCAACGAGGGCGCCATTGCCTTCTGGCGCAGCGTGATCGGCGAGCACACCGGCGGTCGGTTTCGAGAGGAGACCATCGACGGCGGGCCCGGCCAGGTCTTTCGGAGCTAGAGTGCGCCGCGCGCCGTGCCCAAGGTCACCGTCCTCTATCACTTCATGCGCCCTGACGACGTGGTCAGCGCGCGCCTCTTCACCGACCTGGCCGAGGGGCTGGCCGCGCGCGGCTGGGAGGTCGAGGCCCGCCCCTGTGATCGCCTGTGGACCGGCGAGGGCCCGGCCCTCCCCCATCGCGAAGAGGCAGACGGCGTCTCGTATCATCGAGTCCACCGCCCCGCCCTCCGGCAGGCCTCTCCTCTCGGCCGACTCGCCAACTCGGCGTGGATGATCGGCGCCTGGTCGGCCCTCGGCCTCGGCGGGCCTCCCCCCGATGCGGTGGTGATCGGCACCGATCCCATGCTGGCCATCCTCGCGGCCCCCGCGATTCGCAGGCTCGCCCCCCGGACCAAGATCGCGCACTGGTGCTTCGACCTCTACCCCGAGGCCGCCATCGCCGAGGGGATGCTCAAAAAAGGCAGCGCCCCCGTTCGCATCCTCGAGGCACTGCTCAGGCCCGCTTACGATGCCTGTGATCTCGTCGCCGATCTGGGCCCCTGCATGCGCGAGCTGCTCCACGGCTACGGCCACCACGCGAGGGAAACCACGCTGACCCCGTGGGCCCTCGTCGAGCCGAGGGCGCCGGTCCGCCCGGATCCCGCGGTGCGCTCATCGCTCTTCGGCCCGGCCCGGTTGGGCCTCCTCTATGCCGGCACCTTCGGTCGAGCTCACTCGCACGAAGAGCTGCTCGCCCTCGCCCGTTGCCTCCGACATGACGACGTGGCTTTTTGCTTCGGCGTGCGTGGCAATCGCGAGGCGGCCCTGCGAGCGGCGGTGGGCTCGGAGGACACCAACGTTCGCTTCGCCGGCTTCGCGCCCGAGGCCGAGCTGGAGGCCCGGCTCGGGGCCGCCGACGTCACGCTGTGCAGCTTGCGGCGCGACTTCACGGGCACCGTCGTCCCCTCGAAGTTCTTCGGCAGCCTCGCCATCGGCAGGCCGGTGGTCTTCGCGGGCTCACGCCATTCGAGCGTGGCCAGGTTCATCGACGAGCACCAGGTCGGGTGGGTGCTCGACGATGCTCCCTTCATCGAGAAGGTGGCCGGAGAGCTCCGGCGGCTCGCGGAGAGGCCGGAAGAGCTCGTGACGCTTCAGGCTCATTGCCACGCCGTCTACCAGCGCGCATTTGCCAGGGAGACCGTAATCGGCCGGTGGGACGACGAGCTTCGGAGGCTCATCAGCTCAAAACGACCCTGATCCCCCGCTGGCTGCCGGTAAGGCAGTCGAGAGGGGGTCTGATCCCGATCCCGGTTGCCCTCGGGCAGCTCGAGTCGACACGCGAGGCCCCTCGACAACCCTCCGGGCAGCGGAAGACAGGATCGATCTCCCCTCCGACTGCCGATGGGCATGCCGGGGAGGGATCGATCCTCTTCTCAGGTGCCCCAGGGGTATCCGAGGAGAGGATCGATCCTCTCCGGGATACCCCTGGGGTATCAAAAACGACACGCGTGTCGTTTTCGAGGGAAGGTTTCTCGAGGCACGGTCCTCGCTAGCTTCTCGCCAGCCCGGCGCTCAGGATCTTTCCGGCCCGGGGTGGGGGTGCTACTTGGCCGCCGTGGAATCTGGGCCGCCTGCCGAGGATGAGGCCGACTGGAAGAGCCGGCTCGGTGACGTGTGCCTGAAGGCCCTCGGCGTCGTGGCCCTGACGTCGGTCTCCACCGCGCTCCGGACCTCGGGCGCGGGGGGCGGCCTGCTCGGCGGCTTCTTCGTCGGCATGGCGGCGCTGCTTCCCCCCGTGCTTCTCGCGCTTTACCTATCCAAGGCGGCCGGGCGGGGGTTCCGGCAGCTGCTCGGGCCTCGGTCGCCGCGGCCGGCCATGTTCGGCCTGGCGCTCTGGATCGGCCTGGCGATGCCGCTGTTCGTCGGCCTCGGCGCGGTGCTCAAGTCGACGACCCACCACCGGGGGCTCGGCGGGGCGACGTTCGCGGTGCTCGCGCTCGCGGTCACCGGGGCGGCGGCTCTCGGGGCCCACCGGCTGGTCGGGTTCGGGCAGTCGCTGGTTCGCCGGGGGGTAAAGCCCTGGATGCCGGCCGCGGGCGGGAGCGTGATCGCGATCCTCCCCCTCCTCATCTTGGCGGCCGTCCTGACCCGTAGGTCCGAGGATGCCGAGTCCACGGTGGTCCGGGCGGCCATCGTCGATGGGGCCATCGTGCTGGTGGCGACGGCCTTGGCCAGCACGCTCGAGCTCCGGGACGCCGTGAAGAAGGCCGCTCGGCTCGGGGCCGTGCCGGCCACCGCGGTCATCTTCCTGGGCGGCCTCGCTCGGATCGAGACCTCTGCGACGCTCGGGCCCGCCATGAAAAAGGGCGGGGGACTCTCCTCGACCATCCTCGGGACCCTGGAGAGCTGGACCGACAAGGACGGCGACGGGTTCGGCGCCCACTTCGGCGGCAACGACTGCGACGACGGCGACCCCACCCGGCATCCGGGCGCGCCGGAGATCCCCGGCGACGGGATCGATCAGGACTGCGACGGGATCGATCCCCCTGCCCCTGCGCCCCTAAGGCCCATCCCGACCGCGGTTTCTCCCTCCGCGGTGGCCTCGGCCGCCCCGGCCCCCGCGGGCGCGGCCAGCGGATCGAGTAAGCCCGCGGCTCCCCTGCCCCCCGGCGCCAAGACGGACATCGTGCTCATCACGCTCGACGCGGTGCGCGCGGATCACTCCTCTACCTATGGCTATCTGAAGGACACGACGCCCAAGCTCACCGCGCTGGCGCAAAAGGGGCTCGTGTTCGAGCACGCTTATGCGGCGGCGGGCGACGCGCAACACGCCATCGTCCCCCTGATCTCGGGCAAGAGCCTCGCCAATACCCCCCACGACAAGCGCGAGTGGCCGACCATCGCCCCCGAGGTCGACACGCTGGCCGAGCGGCTCCAGAAGGCCGGTTACAAGACCGGCGGGGTCACGTCGTTCGCCTGGCTGAGCGAGGAGCGCGGGTTTTCGCAGGGCTTCGACCAGTGGAAGCCCATCTACGTGAACCAGCACCCGGAGCGTGACACCACCGGCAACCTGGCGGTCAACGGCGCCCTCGCCGTGTGGAAGTCCCTCGAGGGCGAGGGCGCGCCCATCTTCTTGTGGGTCCACCTCTTCGACGCTCACGAGAAGCACATTCAACACAAGGGCTTCAGCAACTTCGGCACGGGGAAGAAGGGGGCCTACGACGGCGAGGTCTCGTTCGTGGATCACTGCGTCGGAGAATTGCTCGAGGCCCTGTCTGCGAGCCCGCGCGGCGCCAGGGCCACCGTCGTCGTTCAAGGCTCTTACGGGCAGAGCCTCGAGGAGCACGAGAAGGTCGCCAAGGGCGCTGAAGTATTCGACGATCTGCTGCACGTGCCGTTCCTCGTCGCCGGGCCGGGGGTGAAGCCGGGCCGCTACGTGACGCAGGCCGTCAGCATGATGGATCTGGCCCCCACGCTCGCCGATCTGGGGGGCGCGTCGAAGGACGGCTTCGCCGGGCATTCGCTGGCGCCCATCCTCTCGGGCGCGCTCGAAACGAACCTGGGCGCGGTTTTCGTGCGCGGCCGGCATGCCCTGGCCTTGATCGATTGGCCCCTCAAGCTCATGGTGGCAGAGCGCAAGAAGGGCGAGCGCACGCTCCTCTTCGACCTCGGGAAGGACCCGGGGGAGCGCGAGGAGGTCTCGAGCTCTCGCGGTGAAGACATGCAGCGGCTCATGAAGCAGCGCGCCACGTTCGACGCCGAGTCGAAGTAGGCTTTACCCTTCCCTCCGAGAGGGGGTCTTTCATGCCGGATCTTGGCTCTCCTTCGCGAAACGATCGACGCTCGCGGTCCATGCCGATTCGTATTCTCTTCGGCACCGCGTTCACGGCGGCGCTCTCGGGGCTCGGGCTCGTGGTGGCGAACCTGGCCCAGAACCCCGCGTACCTGCCCATCGACGCCGCGCTCGGCATGGCCGGGGGCCAGAGCCTGAAGCACGAGTGGCGGCTCAAGGTCGGCCGGCACTGGCAGATCGTGGGGACTCCGACCGAGAGCCAGGCGGCCACCGACGCGGCCGAGGGGACGCGCGGGGCCTGCGGCGTGGGCATGGTCGAGGTGAAGGGGAAGATGAAGATGGACCCCTCGGCCAAGGCCGCCTTCGACCACAACTCCGTCGAAGAGCTGCAGAAGACCACCTGTACCAAGTGGATCCAGCGCGAGTTCCCCGAGCGCTGCGCCGTCTTCGATCGCCAAAAGTGGCTCGAGATCTCGAAGGAGCTCCCCACCAAGGAGATGAGCTTCTGCATGGACCGGTTCGAGTATCCGAACCAGAAGGGCTCTTACCCCTGGATCTCGGTGAGCTGGTACGAGGCCAACGACCTCTGCGCCGAGGAGGGCAAGCGCATGTGCAACGAAGACGAGTGGACCTTCGCCTGCGAGGGCGAGGAGGCCACGCCGTACCCGTATGGCTACGTGCGCGACGCCGACAAATGCGTGATCGACCGGACCTGGCGGCCCTACAGCGACGCGGCGCTGAAGACGCGCGACAGCCCGGCGGCCATGGCCGAGCTCGACAAGCTCTGGCAGGGCGTGGCCTCCGGCTCCAAGCCCGAGTGCAAGAGCGTGTTCGGGGTCTACGATCAGACCGGCAACGTCGACGAGTGGACCCGATCGGTCCGGCCCGGCGAGCGGCCCAGCATCTTGAAGGGCGGCTACTGGGGCCCGGTGCGCACCCGCTGCCGGCCGGCCACTCGGTCTCACGACGAGAACCACACCTTTTATCAGCAGGGGGTTCGTTGCTGCTCCGACGTCGGGGCCCCGACCGGCAAGCGCAGCCCGTCGGACGATCCTTCCCGCGCTCCCATCCCGCGGGAGCTGAAGTAACGTGCTACTCCTCTCCTCATGACCGCGCCCCCTCCCCCGCCCAAGCCGACCCCAGCGCGCCGCTGGATCGACCGGCTCACGGGGATCCTCCTGCTCGTGGCGGCGGGCGGCACGGTGCGGGCCGCGGCGCCGGCGCTGATGAACGCGGCCGGGCTCGGGATCGCCTCGCGTGAGGGCCCCGAAGAGCCGGTGATGCCCATGCCCCGGCCCACGGCCGACATGGTGATTCGCAATCCCCACCGGCCCTTGCCCGATCCCGGCGAGGAAGAGGAGCAGGAGCCCCGCGTCACCGAGCTGGAGCGGCTCTACCCGGACGCGCCCTGGCCCGGGCGCCATCGTCGCCCCAAGGCCGATGACGACGACACCGTGCAGATGGACATGGCGACGACCCGCATCGGCATGGCCAAGCAGCCCCTCGAGCTGCGGCAGAGCCCCGAGAGCGACGCGGCCACCATCGGCAAGCTCGACAAGGGGCAGAGCGCGGTGGTCCTCAAGGAGCGGGGCGACTGGGTCTTCTTGATGCGGGGGGCCGACAAGGCCGGCTGGGCGAAGAAGAGCGAGATCGCCATCCGATGAGCGCCACGGTCCGTAACGAGCGCCGCGGCTATCGCGGCCGGTTGCTCACGCCCGTCACCGGCAGCGACGAGCTGCGCTACGTGGCCGATGGGCTCCTGGTGGTCGAGGGGAGGACCATCACCTACGCGGGCGCCTTCGCCGAGCACCCCGCGCCGGGGGTGGTGCGCGACCTCGGCTCCAACGTGCTCTTCCCCGGGCTCGTCGACACCCACGTCCACTTCCCGCAGACCCGCGTCATCGGCAGCGCCACCGGGCCGCTGCTCGACTGGCTCACGGGCACCGTGTTCCCGGAAGAGGCGCGGTTCCGCGAGGAGAGCTACGCGCGCGCGGTGGCGCGCGAGATGATGCATCGCTTCCTCGAGAAGGGGACGACCACGGCCGCCATCTTCTCGAGCTCGAGCGAGTCGGCGACGGGCGCGCTCTTCGAGGCGCTCGATCGCACGGGGCTCCGCGCCCTCGCCGGGCTCACGCTGATGGATGACGAGTGCCCGGCGGCGCTCTCGGTGCCGAGGGGCGAGGCCATGGCCGCGGCGGGTAGGCTCGCGGACCGGTGGCACGGCCACGACGACGGGCGCCTCGGCTTCGCGGTGACGCCGCGCTTCGCGCTGAGCTGCTCGCGCGCCCTCATGGAGGACGCGGCCCGCTTCGCGAGCGATCGGAGGCTGCTCGTGCAGACCCACGTCGCCGAGAACCTCGCCGAGGGCGAGGCCGTGCTCCGGAAG
>FTCO01000304.1_pt1 | contig 12891 bp, 10 predicted proteins | sample 1639701 | NCBI WGS metagenome assembly FTCO01 (sample SAMEA3914869, study PRJEB12502) | metagenome | biome: forest; material: soil | place: USA | collected 2012-03-12 | depth 0.1 m | reverse complement strand
TACGACGAGGCCATGAGCACCGGCCGCGGCCCCGTGGGCGCCGCCCTCGCCGCCGGGGTGAGCGCGGGCATCGGCGCCTTCTTCGCCGCCGCGGCGCTCCCTCCGACGCGCAAGCTCCTCCAGAAGGTGCTCCCCGCGCCCGGCGAGGGGCCCAGCGAAGAGGCGCGCCGCAAGGGCTCGTTCCGCCTCGAGATCCACGCCAAGAGCGCCGGGGGCCGCCGGCTCCGCGGCGTCGTCGCGGGCCAGGGCGACCCCGGCTACCTCGCCACCTCGCGCATGCTCGGCGAGTCCGCGCTCTGCCTGGCGCAGGAACAGGGCGACGCGCTCCCCGCCCGCGCCGGCCTCCTCACGCCCGCCTCCGCCATGGGAATGACGCTCGTTTCTCGCCTGGAGAAGGTCGGCGTCTCCTTCGCCGTCGAAGATCTTTAGGGCTCTCCCGTACCCCCAAACCAGGCTCCCTCTGCCTGGTTCGTTTTCGCAAACGTGGTGCTCTTGAGCGGTCGCGCTGCTCGCCCCTTCGGCGGGCCCCGCGCGGCCGGAGCGAGAGCCCCCCATGTGGAACGAGCGAGCCTTCCAGACGGGCGACGAGATCGCGGGCGAGGGGACCGAGCGCCATCGCGTGGTCGCCTTCCTCGCGCGCGGCGGCTACAGCGAGGTCTACGAGATCGAGAGCCTCGCCACCGGCGCCCGCCACGCGGTGAAGGCCCTGCGCCTCGAGCGCGCCGGCGACGCCCGATCCCTCGAGCGCCAGCGCCGCGAAGCCCGCGCGCTCTACGCCATCCGCCACCCCAACCTGGTGCGCGTCCACTTCGTCGGGGTCCGCAGCCACGACGCCCTCGTCTACATGATCATGGATCGGCTCGTGGGCCGCACGCTCCGCGAGCTGCAGACCGACCTCGCCGGCAGCGTCCCCGTCGCCTGGGCGCTCGAGGTCCTGATCCGCGTGTGCGCGGCCCTCGAGACGGTCCACCAGCACGCCGTCCACCGCGACCTCAAGCCCGAGAACATCCACGTCGGCGACGACGGCCACACCCGCCTCTTCGACCTCGGGACCAGCAAGTTCCCCCGCGAGGCGCGGCTCACGACCACCGACGTCGCCGTGGGCACCGCCCGCTACATGTCGCCGGAGCAGCTCGCCCGGCCCAGCTCCATCGACGGGCGCAGCGACCTCTTCGCCGTCGGGGTGATCCTCTACGAGCTGCTCGCGGGCCGACACCCGTTCGCGGGCGACGCGGCGGCCGACAACATCCGCGTGCTGGGCGACAAGATCCTCCAGCAGCCCCACCCCTCGCTCACCCAGGCGGCGCCGCACACGCCCGACCACGTCGTCCGCATCGTCGACCAGCTCCTCGAGAAGGACCCGGCGCGGCGCCCGCGCTCGGCCGCCGCCGCCCAGGGCCTGCTCGACGCCTCGCTCGCCCGGCTCGGTCGAGAGATGGGCGCTCGCCCGCAGCTCTCGCTCCGCGCGGCCATCAGCACGGTGGCGCGCCGTCGCCCCGACGCGGAGGAGACCATCCACACCCCTTCGGAGAGGCGCGGGTTCGGCACCGTCCCGCTGGCGCCGGGCTGGCGCCCCAAGCCCCCCACCGCGCCGCGCCCGCCGGAGCAGGCCGGTAACCGCCGGTTCTACCTCCCGCCGACGCCGCTGCCGGCGAGGGCCACCAAGGATGGCGCGGCCGTGCCGGCGAGCGACGCGGACGAGGCCCCCACGCCCCGGGTCGCCCTGGTGATGACCGATCCGCCGCGCATCCTGACCCCGGGAGAGCCCATGCGGCCCACCCTCGTCACGACGCGCAGGGCTGGGAGGTGGGCGCTGGTGGCCTTCCAGCATGCTCGCCTCGGCCTCGGGGCTCTGGCGCTCCTCGGCGCGGCCATCGCCGCCGCCGCCTTCGGCCCCGCCGCGCTCGCCCTCTCGACGCGCCCCCCTCCTCGTGCCGCCGGCCCGATCGGCACCGCCGCCGCCCGTCCGCCGCCGGGCCCGGTCCAGCCCGCCCTCCTGAGCGCGCAGAGCCTCCCGGTCCCGACGGTCGTCCCCGTGTTCGACCTGCCCGCCGAGCCGGTCGTCGAGCCTGCGGGCTCGGCGGCCCCGGGGCCCACCGTCTCCGCCAACGCCCCGGCGCCCGTCAAGCCGCGCGCCCCGCGTCTCCTCAGGCCCAAGCAGCCCATCCTCCCGGGTGGCGAGAAGGCGGAGTTCTGACCATGCGAGCTTCTCCTCGATACCTCTTCGCGCTCGTGGCGATCGCCGCCGCCCTCGTGGCGCCCTCGGTCCGCGCCGAGGCGCCCCTCAAGTCCGATGCCGCCATCGCCGAGCTGGCCCGCGACCTCTTCGCCAAGGGCGTCAAGGCCACGCACGAGGAGCGCTGGGAGGCGTGCCGTACGGCGTTCTCGGCCGCGCTGGCCCTCCGCCCGCACCCGCAGATCGCCGGCAACCTCGCCGTGTGCGAGCTGAAGCTCGGCCTCCATCGCGACGCGGCCGAGCACGCCCGCGCCTTCCTCGACGCTCGCGCCCGCGGCGAGGGCTCGTCGGGAGCCTCCGAGGCTCGCGCCAGCGGCGAGGCCGTGCTCGCGGAGGCCTCCCGCCACATCGCGACGCTCGAGCTCCACGCGGACCTCGAGGGCGCCGAGGTCCTCCTCGACGGTCGCTCGGTCGGCCGATCGCCGCTCCCGAGCCCCCTCTTCGTCGAGCCGGGCGCCCACGTCGTCGAGGCTCGCTCCGCGGGCGCTCCCACGGCGCGCGTCTCGTTCACGGCGAGCGCCGGAGCTTCCCAGCCCCTCGAGCTGCGCCTCCAACCCGTGCGCGTCGTCGAGCCTCCGCGAGCGCCCGTCCCCCCGCCCAAGCCGAGGCCCATCTGGCCTGCCATCGCGCTCGGAGGGGGAGCCATCTCCGCCTTGGTGGTCGGCGTCGGCCTCACGGTCGCGGCCAACACGCAGGGCTCGGACGGGGACACCCGCGCCGCGGAGCTCGGCGGCAGCCACTCGGCCTGCTCCGCCCAGCCCGTGCCCTCCCTCTGCGCCACCCTCCGGAGCGACCGAGACCGGGAGGTGAGCCTCCGCCACGGTGCCGCCGGCGGCTTCGTGGTGGCAGGCGTCCTGGGAGCCGGGAGCGCCGCCACCCTCGTCTGGTCCCTCTCGGGCCCACGAGGAACGGACCGCACGCTCTCCCTCTCGCCGCAGCTCGGCCCGGCAGGCGTCGGCTCGGTGCTGAAGGGAACGTTCTAGCTCTCTTTTTGGGGCGAAGTAAAAAGGACGGCCCCGCGCCAGGGGTGATAACGCGGGGCCGTCTGAGAGGGAAACCTGTTGGGTGCTAGGCAGGCCCCTCGAGGCCCCGTGGGTGCCTCGAGAGCCTACCGCTTCGCTTCACGCCTTCCGGGGGACGACGGGGAGCTTCGAAGCCTGCGAGATCCGAACCAGCTGCGCCGCGTGGCTCGCGTCCGGCTTGTTCGCCGGGGCGATCCCGAGGCGAGCCGCGGGAGCCGCCGGCTTGTCGACGGGCTTGCCGGTGATGGGCTTCTTCTCCGGCTGCTTCACCACCACCTCCGCGGTCTTCTTCGCGTCCACCGGCCGAGCCTCCGGCAGCCTCACCTGATCGACCGCCACGGCCTTGTGCTGCGGCTGGGGAGCGGGCTTGTCCGCGCCCTTTCCATGGTCGCCATTGCCATCCTTCGCGGGCCCCTGGGCGACCGGCTTGTTGCCCTGGTCGTGGTTGCCCTTCGAGGGAGCCTGCGCGCCCTTCCCATCGTCGCCGTGGTGCCCGTGACCGTCCTGCCCTTGCTGCGCGGTCGCGCCGTCACGCCCGTCGCGTCCATCTCGCCCGTTGCGGCCATCACGCCCGTCGCGTCCATCTCGCCCCGTGAAGTGGCCGGGCACCATCTGGTAGCGCCCGTTCACCGACTCCCAGCGGGCAGCGACGTAGCCGTCACGCCCTTGGCGAGCATCCCAGTGGCCGTTGACCCAGATGTACTGGCGGCCATCGAACCGGTAGAACCCGGGGACGAACACGAAGTCCGCCGAGGGGGCGCAACCGGGGTCCTCGTAGCGAGGCGCCGGGGGCGCGAACGAGACGGTCACGCTGTTGTCCTGCCAGTAACCGGGGACCCAGACGTACTGGGTCGCGCCCATGTCGTAGCGCCAGAAGCCCTTGGTCCACACGTCGTTGGCGCGGGGCGCCGGGCCGGGGTTCTCGACCCGCACGGCCGGGGGCATGGGGAGCGGCACGGTCGACTTGCTCACCACCACGTTCTGCTGGGCCACCGGGGCCGCGTCCGCCGCCACCGGAGCGGCCGCCGCCTCCTCCTGGTTCGCGGGCTGGCTGACGTCCTTGTTACCCACCGCCGCGCAGCCGACCGACCCGAGCGAGCCGAGCAACATGGCCACCGCAACCAGCATCTTCCCATTGAGCTTCATGACGCATCGTCCTTCCAGGCACCTGACCCTGAGCCCCGTTCGGGGAGGGTCGGTGTTGTGTGTCTGTTGGACGGTAAAGCAACCGCCTTGCCAACCCAGAACCACGCTGTTTCCCGGGGATTTTGCGCGAAGAGCCGATGTGGGCAGGCGTCACACTCCGATACGCCGTAACCGTGCGGCGTAACGTCTTGCCCCGTATCAGCCCTTTGGCGCCCGAAGGCAGCGTCGGCGTGAACCACGGATGTTACGGCCGCGGCGAATCACGGCCAACAGAACCCGAGGTCGGCCAATCCCACAGCTCCGAGGGGCTCCGTCGTCCCGCCGTGCATCCCCCGCAACCCCTTGCCCCTGGCCCCACAGGATCCGCCGCCACCGCAGTGGATGGCCAGAGCGGGGGCCGGCCTCCAACCGGGTTCTCGTCCCTTGGGCTTGTCGAGCTCGAACGAGATGGCGAATGGCAGTCGCTCGGTGGTCGCCGCGTCCCACCGGGAGCTTCGCCTCGATACGGATCCCCTTCGCAGGCGCCCGGTCCGAAGCACCTTCGCGTAAGCCCGGCGAGGCCCTCGAGAGCCGCCGAGGACCTCCGCGTAGGTCCGGCGAGGCTCTCGAGAGCCGCCGGAGGCTTCCGCGTAGGCCCAACGACGCTCTCGAGGACCGCCGGAGACCTCCGCGTAGGTTCGGGCAGGCTCTCGAGAACCCCTAAAGACCTTCGGGTAGGTTCGGAGAGGCTCCCGAGAACCGCTGGAGTCTTACGCGTAAGCCCAAGGAGGCTCTCGAGAGCCGCCAGAGGCTTCCCGATGTCTCCTCGGAGGCCGACGGCCTACGCCGACGGGTTGATCGCAGCGGCGATGCCCGAGACCTCACGCGCCGGGCAGCCCATCCAGGAGGCCAGACGGCCCTCGAAGGCCGGCCGATCTTCCTCTTCGGACACTTCGCCCAGGGCCCGCTGCACCCGCTCGACGACGTCGGCGCGGATGGCCCTCACCCCGAAGACCGGGTAGCCCAACGCGAGCAGCGCCCGCGCCAGATCGCCGCGTGGAGCCCGGAACGAGACCGCTCCCGGCGGGGGCAGGGTCAGGGGAACCCCGAACCACAATCGCGCGAGGAGGAGGCGACGTTCCAGGGAGGCGCGGTCGAGGAGCCGCTGGGCATAGACCACCCGCGCGCCCAGCACGACGGAGGCGGCCTCGAACAGCTCTCGATCCTTCGAGGTCAGCCCCGCGATCTGCTCGGCCGCGGCGGCGGACAGAGCCGTCCCGAGGCCCTGCTCGAGCTGGTAGGCCAGGCCCCGACCGGCCGCCGAGAGCTCTCGCGACGGGATCTCCGCGAGCGGCCCGATGGACTCGCGGCCGAAGTCACGCGCCCACGCCTGCATGCGGCGGAGCACGCGCGCCTTGGCCCCGGCGCCGAGGTCGCGCGCGATGGTGAGGCGCAGATCGGGCTCGCTGGGCCCCCTGCCCTTCACGAGGCGCGCGATGGGCTCGCCGCCGAAGGTCACGCGCGCCCCCTCGTCGACCTCGAAGGCCTCGAACGAGGCGCCGACCAGATCCTCGACCCACACGGCCAGCTCGGCCTCTTCCCCGAGGCTCCCGCGGGCGCCAGGTCCAGACGGCCCCGAGCGGCCCGCGAGCTGCGCGCGCATCCGCGCGAGCCCGGCGAAGGGGTGACCCTTGGGCACGCCCGGCGGCGTGTCGAGCACGTCGTCTCCCGCGCCGCGCTGGCCTTTGCGGCTTCCGCGCTTGCGCGAGGTCGCGTGGGGCTTGCCGCCTTGCTCGACGAAGCGCTGGACCAACGCCTCGTGGAGCAGCTCGCTGAGCTTGTCCTCGAGGGCGCGGGCGCGCTCCTGCCACTCGCGCGCGTTCCTCACCCAGTTGCCCTGGTGCGAGACGTAGGTCGAGGTCCGCACGGCGGCGAGCCGGGCCATGAGAGAGTCGACGTCGCCCGCCGGATCCTTCTCGAGGGGCTCGAGGCGCTCGGCCATGAAGTCGTCGTCGAGCGATTTTCGCGGCCCGGAGAGCTCGAGGAAGACCTCGCGGCACAGCTCGGCGTGGGCGCCGAGGAGGAGCTTCTTGTAGTCGGGGATGCGGCACGCCTCCCACAAAAGCTCGACGCGCTCGGGGCTCGTGGCGCGGGCGCGCACCTCGGCGTCGTCGGCCAAGGCGAGCAGCGCGTTGGTGTCGTCGGCCTCCTCCACGAGGCGGAGCACGCTCTTCTTGGGCCGCTCGCCGAGCGAGGCGACGAGGGCTTCGATGGAGCCGAAGTCGAGCTCGGTGCTCCGATAGAAGGCGCGGCGCACGGGCGGGAAGTGGTGCCCCTCGATGGCCATGGCGACGTCGGGCGTGAGGTACTCGGGGAGCACGGTGCCGAAGGTGCCGTCGCGCAGGTAGCGGCCGGCGCGCCCGGCGATCTGCGCCAGCTCGCTCACGTCGAGCTCGCGATCGAGGCGGCCGTCGAACTTGCGGCGCGAGGCGAAGGCGACGTGGCCGAGGTCGAGGTTCAACCCCATGCCGATGGCGTCGGTGGCGACCAGATAGTCGACCTCGCCGGCCTCGAAGAGCGCCACTTGCGCGTTGCGCGTGCGCGGCGAGAGCGCGCCCAGCACCACGGCGGCGCCGCCCTTCAAGGCGCGGAGCCGCTCGGCGATGGCGTAGACCTGCGCCGCCGAGAAGCCGATGACGGCCGAGCGCGGGGGCAGGCGCGTGAGCTTCTCGGCCCCCGAGAAGGTGAGCTTCGAGAGGCGCGGGTACGAGGTGACCTGCGCCGTCGGGCACAGCTCCGAGACCAGCGGGCGCATCGTGTCCGAGCCGAGGAAGAAGGTCTCGCGCCGGCCGCGCGCGTGGAGGAGCCGGTCGGTGAAGACGTGCCCGCGACGCGGGTGGGCCGCGAGCTGGATCTCGTCCACGGCCACGAAGTCGACCTCGCGGTCCATGGGCATCGACTCGACCGTGCACACCCAGTAGTCGGGCCGCTTGGGGATGCGCTTCTCCTCGCCGGTGACGAGGGCGACGCGCCCCTCGCCCACGCGCGGCGTGATGCGATCGTAGACCTCGCGGGCCAAGAGGCGCAGGGGCAGGCCGATCATCCCCGTCTCGTGCGAGAGCAGGCGCTCGACGGCGCGGTGGGTCTTGCCGGTGTTGGTCGGCCCCAGCGCCGCGGTGATGGTCGAGCCTTCGAGCATGGGGGGAGCGCGCGCTGCTCGAGGATAGCAGCGCGCGGCCGGCCTGCTAGACGGCTCGGCGTGCGGGGCCTGACGCGGCGCCCCTGCGCGTCAGCGCGCGAGGGCGGCCTGGCACTCGTCCATCTGCCTTTTGAGCTCGTCGAGCGAGGCGGGGGTCTCGAGGATCAACGCGGCGCGCTCGGGCACCCAGCGGCGGAGGGCCCGGAAATCGGCGATGGATCCGGGCGAGAGGCGATGGTGCCCACCGCTCGGATCGACCTCGCTCACGTGGAGCTGGCGCGTCCTTTCGGCGAGGGCCCGGGCCAGCTCGCCCCCGCGCTCCATGGTCGAGTCGACCTGGCGAGCGTGGCCGACGTCGAGGCAGAAGGTGGCGTCGGGCAGCGCGGCGAAGAAGGGCTCGAGCTCGGCGAGCGTGCGGCCGAGGGGCTTGGCCAGATCCATGTTCTCGACGCAGGCCAGAGGCCCCAGCGAGCGCCAGGCGGCGACATCGAAGAGCGTGTCGGGGTGCAGGATGACGGCGATGCCGCGGGCCACGACGGGCGCCAGGGCCTCGAGGACCCGCGGCTCCTCCTCGCGCGAGAAGCGGCTCGGCGCGTGGAGCGAGACGCGGTCGTAGGCGCCGAGATCGAGCGAGGCGAGGCGCTCGAGGAGGGGCGCGAGCTCGTGGAGGCGCAGGGCCGACAGCTCCACGGCCGTGGCCCCGCTGCCCTCGAGCATTCGCAGCGCCCGCTCCACGTCGCCGAGCGCCAAGGCGCCCGTCGAGAAGCCCACGGGCCGCATCAAAACACCCCGTAGGCCCGGATGAGACGGGCGAGGTCGCGATCCTCGTCGAACATCAGGCGGTCGAGGGCGTCTTGAAAGGCGCGACCGAGCTCGCTGGCGCGGCGGAAGACGGGGTCGCGGCCGAGGTTGTCGTCGAGGGGGAGCCTCTTCAAATGGTTTCGTCGCTCGGGGTCGTCGAGCAGGCCCAAGAACTCGTCGTAGGGGGTGAAGAGGCCGAGCGCCGTGTCGGAGGAGACCGTCGGCCCGAGCGCGGCGAGGCCCAGCTGCTCGAGGGGCGAGCTGCGGATTTGCTCGCGCAAAAAGGAGACGATGGCGGGGATCGAGCGCCCCCCGTCGGGGAGGATCCAGGGCTGCTCGGGCGCGCGCGCGTACGAGAAGCACGTGAGCAGCCCGCTCGCGAAGATGAGCTTGCGCGAGAGCCGGAGCTTGGTGTTGCGGAGCGCCCAGCCGTCGCTGCGCTCGCGCTGCTTGCTCACGAAGTCGACGGCCACCGTACGCCAGTAGCGAACGATGTCGTTGATCAAGAACTTGGGGATGATCTCGGGGCTCCGGCTGAAGCGGATGCCGCGGTCCTCGTCGATGTAGCGGTGCGACACGAGGCGGAGGACGCGCTCGTAAGCGGCGTCGTCGCCGATGGCCTTGGACTCGAGGAGGAGCAGGATGCGCTGGGTCGTGATCTTGTTCGTGTCTTCCTGCCCACCAATTTGGTGCAGCAAGGGATGGCTGAAGGCGACGTTGCCGAACACACCGCTCGGGCCGGGGGCGCCGAAGCCCGCTGCTTGCAGAGCGCCGGCGATGCCCTGCGCGGCGGCGTAGTGACCCTCGTGCGCCGGGCCGTCGATGAGCAGCGTCCAGTCGACGTCGCTCCCCGCCGTGTACTCGCCGCGCGCCAGCGACCCGAAGACGACGACGCTGGTCCCCTCGGGCGCGCGCCCGTCGAGGAGCCGCCCGATCTCGGCGACCTTCTCGAGCGTGCGCGCCCTCGCCGCGCGCAGGTGTGGAAAGGCGCGCCCGGCCTTGGCTTCGACGTCGACGAGCACGTCCCGACCTTTGGACATGCCCCCTTGTCATGCCACCTCGCCGAGGCCGCAAGCCCCTCGCCCGGGGCTCGACGGCCCGCTCTCGAGACCGGCCTGGGGGCCAGCGCCCCGTTCTCGCGTCGGCGCGGTGAAGGGGGTGGTCGCGGGGTGACTCTCATCGCAAACTGACCTAAGGGAGTCGCGTCCGGGGGGCCTACGGAGAAGCAAATGAAATACGGATGGCTTGTTGCTGGCGCGATCGCCGGCTGTATCGGTGGCATGGGCGTGGGCGCGTGCGGATCGTCGAGCGGCTCGGGCGTCGGCGGCTCCGGCGGCGGCACCGACCTCTCGACGGGCTCCTTCAGCACGGCCACCACGGGCTCGACCGGCACGACCGGCAGCACGTCGACCTCGGGGAGCACGAGCACGAGCGGCGCCACGAGCACCTCCGGCTCCACCAGCACCTCCGGGGGCACGGGCGGCAGCGGCGGCGGCGACACGACCGCGAGCTCCAGCTCGAGCGCCAGCTCGGGCACCGGCGGCAGCACGCAGTGCAGCGCCGTGTCGAGCCTCCACCCGGCCAAGCTCGCCGACGGCGGCGGCTACCTGAGCTCGCTCTACTGTCCCTTCAGCGGCGTCGACGGCGGCTCGAACCTCTACTGCAAGACCGGCGAGCACTGTTGCGAGCCGACCTCGGGCGAGGCCACCTGCGACCCGCTCGCCACCGCCTGCGGCGCCACCGACACCGACTGGCAATGCGAGGACGCCGACGCCGACTGCGAGAGCGGCCAGGTCTGCTGCGGCAACGGCTCCATCGGCCTCGGCGTGCCCGATGCCAACGGCAACCCCTGCGGCAACTACGGCAAGCAGTTCAAGGGCACCAAGTGCCAGACCTCGTGCGGCGCGGGCTACCCGCTCCAGATGTGCACCGCCGACGCGCAGTGCCCGAGCGGCCAGCACTGCATCCCCTTCAGCACCAAGGCCAATCAGGTCGGGGGTTGCATGTGAGGCGCCCCGGCGCGGCGGGGGGAGCTTCGACGAGGGGGCAGGGCCGGCGGCGATCCTTCGGGGCGCGGCCGGCGGCGCTCCTCGGTTCCTTCGCCGCGCTGGCCGCCGTCTCCTGCGGGAGCGGCGGCGAGGTGGGGCTCACGGGGGCGGCGACCGGCAGCGGCGCCGCCTCGGCCACCGGCTCGAGCGCCTCCACGGGCTCGGGCGCGACGGCCTGCCCTCCCTGCGTCTCCGATCAAGACTGCGCCTCCGGCTCGCGCTGCGGGCAGCTCGCGGGCGACACCTACTGCGCGCCGGTGTGCTCGGACGCGGCCCCTTGCGCGGCCGATCGCGCCTGCACCTCGGTGGCGACGGCCGAAGGGATGCAGGTCGATCTCTGCGTCCCGCGGACCAACCAGTGCGGCGCGACCGGCACCGGCGGCGGGGGCCAGGGCGGGGCCGGCACCACGGCCAGCTCGACGGGCGCCGGGACCTCGGCCGCGAGCACCGGCTCGGGCGCCGAGGTGTGCGGGAGCCTGCACGGGCCCGACTCCGCCTCGTGCTGCCAGGGGTGCCAGGCCGGCCAGAGCTGCCAGACCAACGGCTGTTACAACGGCTGGTGGTGCAACGCCGACACCTGCAAATGCCAGGCGCCTCCCACGGGCTCGTGCGGATCGTCGTCGGCCGGCTCGACCAGCTCGAGCGGCTCGGGGACGTCGAGCTCCAGCAGCTCCGGCGGCGGGACCGGGGGCAACGGCGGCAGCGTCGGGCCGACGGGCGGCACGCTCGACACGCTGAGCTTCGCCATCGTGGGCGACACGCGCCCCGCCACGGTCGACGACACGGCGGGCTATCCGAAGACCGTCATCCAAAAGATCTGGCAGGACGTCGAGGCGCACTCGCCTCGCCCGGCCTTCGCCGTGACCACGGGCGACTACGTGTTCGCCAAGCCCTCGGGCAGCCAGGCCGCGCCGCAGATGGACCTCTATTTGGCGGCGCGCGCGGCGTTCTCCAACACGGTCTTCTACACGCTCGGCAACCACGAGTGCACGGGCGCGACCGACTCCAACTGCGGGCCGGGGAACACCGACGGCTCGACGGTCAGCTACGACGCCTTCCTCAGCAAGATGCTGGGGGCCATCGGGCAGACGAAGCCCTACTACACGATCAACGTGTCCGGCACCGGCAACGCCTGGACCGCCAAGTTCATCTTCCTCGCGGCCAACGCCTGGAGCTCGACCCAGGCCACCTGGTTCACGAGCGAGCTCGCCAAGGCGACGACGTACACCTTCGTCGTGCGCCACGAGGGCTCGACCGCCACCACGGCGCCGGGCGTGACCCCGAGCGGGACCATCATGGCCCAGCACCCCTACACGCTGCTCCTCGCGGGCCACACGCACACGTTCGAGTACTTCGCGAGCGAGAAGCAGGTCATCACCGGCAACGGCGGCGCGCCCCTCACGGGCTCGATCAACTACGGCTACGTGGTCGCGCGACAGCGCACCGACGGCGCCATCGCCTTCACCGCCTACGACTACTCGACCAACGCCGTCATCAAGACCTTCGCCGTGAAGGCCGACGGCAGCGTCGCGCCATGAGCCCCTCGCGCCTCGCCTTCGCGCTCACGACGGCGCTCGCGCTCGCGGGCTGCCGGGGCGAGCCCAGGAAGCAGCCCGATAGCAAGCCGAGCGAAGGGCCCACGCGGCCGGCGCGCCACGTCGAGGCCAGCGCCGCGCTCGAGGTGGTGAAGGTCCCCTCGGCCAAGGGGCCCTTCAAGCTCGAGGGGGAGCTCGACGAGCCCGAGTGGGCCCTCTCGGGGCGCACCGGCCCGTTCACGCGCGGGGGAGCTTCGGGCGCGGCCGACGAGGTGCGCCCCTTCTCCGACGCGCGCTTCTTGTGGGGCGACGGCCAGCTCTACCTCGGGCTCTACGCGGCCGACGACGACCTGCGCTCCGCGGTCACGAAGCACGACGGCCCGGTGTGGCTCGACGACACCTTCTCGATCGCGATCACCGAGGACCGGCCGGGCGCGCCCACCTTCCTCGTCGACGTCTCGGTGGGCGGCGTGGTCACCGACGCCAAGGTGATGGCCGGCGCCGCGCCCGACGCGACCTGGGAGAGCGGCCTCAAGCTCGGCGTGGACCGCGACGGCACGCTCAACGACGCGCACGACGAGGACGAGGAGTGGGTGGTCGAGGCTGCCCTGCCCCTCGCGTCGATGGGGATCGCGCCGAAGGCGGGGACGCGCTTCCGGCTGGAGATCCGGCGCTGCGACACGCCGCGAGGGTCGAAGCGATCGTGCGGGAAGGCCGTGCGGATCCTGGAGCTGAGCCCCTGACGAGGTCAGGGGCTCGGCGCGGGCTACGGGGTCACTTGACCGAGATGAGCTCGACGTCGAAGACGAGGGTGCCGGCGGGGGCGCCGGGCTGAGCGGGCTTGTCGCCGTAGGCGAGCTTGCCCGGGATCCAGAAGCGGGCGGTGTCGCCGGGCTTCATGAGCTGCAGGCCCTCGGTCCAGCCG
>FTCO01001744.1_pt1 | contig 12917 bp, 8 predicted proteins | sample 1639701 | NCBI WGS metagenome assembly FTCO01 (sample SAMEA3914869, study PRJEB12502) | metagenome | biome: forest; material: soil | place: USA | collected 2012-03-12 | depth 0.1 m | reverse complement strand
GCGCTTGATCTGCAGATCCACACGGCGGAGGGCGTGCACCGTGACGGCTTCGGTGACGTAGTCCTTGGTGATGCCGTCGAGCTCGATGATGTGGTCCGAGGTGCCGCTGCCGATCAGTTCGTCGCTCACGCTCGGTCTCCTACTCGGTGCGGAGCGCGTCGATGGGATCGAGGCGCGACGCCTTTTGCGCGGGGTACAGGCCGAAGACGATCCCTACGAACATGCTGAACACGACCGAGATGATGATGATGTCCGCGCGGAGGAGCACCGGCCAGTGAAACTGCGCGGCCAGCCGTTCGGCCCCGAGGATGCCGATGGCCACTCCGAGGATGCCGCCCGCCGAGCTGAGGGTGAGGGCCTCGACGAGGAACTGCGCGAGGATGTTCGAGGGCTTGGCGCCGACGGCGATGCGGATGCCGATCTCGCGGGTCCGCTCGGTGACGCTGACGAGCATGATGTTCATGACCCCGATGCCGCCGACCAGCAGCGACACGGCCGCGACCGCGGCGAGCAGCGTGGTCATGGTGCGCGTGCCCTCCTCCTGCGCCGAGGCGATCTCGGCCAGGTTGCGGATGGAGAAGTCGTCCTCGGCGCCGGGCCGGATCTGGTGCCGGTCGCGGAGCAAATCGGTGACCTCTTGCTGGCAGCGCGCGACGGCGTCGCTCGAGGTGGCGGCGATCATGATCTGGCCGGCGAGGTAGGCGTGGAGGCCGCCCTGGATCTTCGTCTGGAAGGTGCTGGCGGGGATCCAGACTGCGTCGTCGTAGTCTTGTCCCTGCGCCGACTGGCCCTTGGCGACGGCGACGCCGACGATCTGAAAGGGGATGTTCTTGATGCGGAGGGTCTGGCCCACGGGGTCGGCGTTGGCGCCGTAGAGCTTCTCGACGACGGTCTTTCCGAGGACCACGACCTTGTTGCCGGTGTCGAGATCGCTCTGCGTGATGCTGACGCCCTTCTCCATCGGCCAGTTGCGGATCTTGAAGTACTCGGGCGACGTGCCCGTCACCGAGGTGCCCCAGTTCTGGTCCTCGGAGATGAGCTGCGCGGTGCTGCGGAGCGACGGGGCCGCGGCCGAGACGCTGGGGATCTGGGTCTGGATCGCCTTGAGGTCATCCCAGGTGATCGACGAGCTCGAGCCCGACCCCGTGCGCACGCCGCCGGCGGCCGTGGAGCCGGGGAGCACGATGAGGAGGTTCGTGCCCATGGCGGCGAACTGCTCCTCGATGAGCTTCTTCGCGCCCTCGCCGATGGCCATCATGGCGATGACCGCGGCCACGCCGATGATGATGCCGAGCGCGGTCAAGAAGCTCCGCGTCTTGTTGCGACTGAGCGCGATGATGGCGATGCGGAAGGTCTGCAGCGGGTTCATAGGCGCATCCGCGGCTGGTTCTGACCAGCGCCGGGCGCGTTCTTCTTCTCATCGCCGCCGGTCGCCTCGACGATGGCCTGATCGCCGTCGGCTACGTCCCCCGAGACGATCTCGGTCAGGGTGCCGTCGGTGAGGCCCACGCGCACGGGGACGCGGACCGGTTGATCGTTGCGCAGGACCCAGAGCGTGCGGCGGTCGGAGGGCGCGTCGTTTCCCGCGGCGCCTCCGGCAGGAGCGGCCGAGCCGGCGGGGGCCGCACCGGCCTCGCCCGAGTGCGCGCCGCGCGGGCCGCGGCCGCCATCGCGACCACCGTCACGGCCGCCGTGGTGCCCCGACCCGGCGGGCCAGGCGCTGCTCAGGACCGACGGCGGGGGCCGGAAGCGAAGCGCGGAGTTGGGGACGCGGAGCACGTCGTCGCGCTTGGCGTTGACCATGGTCACGTTGGCCGTCATCCCGGGCTTGAGCTTGAGCTCGGCGTTCTCCACGTCAATCACCGCGTCGTAGGTGACCACGTTCTGGACCGTGGTGGCCGCGTTGCGGATCTGCCGGATGATGCCCGTGAACTTGTCGGTGGGGTAGGCGTCGACGGTGAAGGTCGCCATCATGCCGTCGCTGAGCTTGCCCACGTCGCCCTCGGTGACGTTGGTGTCGACCTGCATCTTGCGGAGGTCCTCGGCGATGGTGAAGAGCGTCGGGGCCTGGAGCGAGGCGGCGACGGTCTGGCCGACGTCGATGGCGCGCGAGATCACGGTGCCATCGATGGGCGAGATGATGGTCGTGTACGCGAGGTTGACGGCGGCCTGGTGCTCGTTGGCGCGCGCCTGCTCGAAATTGCCCTTCTGGGCCTCGACGTCGGCCTTGGCCACCTCGACGGCGGTGATGGCGAGGTCGAGGTCGGCCTGCGAGGTGAGGCCCTCCGCTTGAGAAGCCTTGGCGCGATCGAGGGAGCGCTGGGCGTTGAGGAGGCTCGCCTTCGACTTCGCCACGGCGCCCTCCGCCGCGTAGGTGTTGGCGCGGGCCGAGGCGAGCGCCGCCTGGAAGAGCTCGGGGTCGATCTTGGCGATGACCTGGCCCTTCTTCACGGTCGAGTTGAAGTCGACCAGGATCTCGGCGATGCGGCCGGAGACCTGAGTGCCGACCTGGACCGTCACGTGGGCCGAGAGCGTGCCCGTCGAGGTGACCTTGGCCACCACGCTGCCGCGATCGACCTTGGCCGTGCGGTACGAGATCTCCGGCGGCTTGCTGGCGTTCACGTAGGCGCGGTATCCGAGCACCGCGGCCCCGATGAAGGCGAGGAGGGCAAGGACACGCACCAAGTTCTTCTTCACGCTCACGATCTCCGATCGGTTCGAGGATCACGCGGGAGCCACCCCCGACGCGTCTCGCGCCTCATACTCCATCCGACGCCGCGCTGGAGTGGCGGCCTACGGACGGATCACAGTCCTCGGGAGGTGTTCGCTCGGCCGACACCCTCGGTGTTTGGGAACGAGACAGTCACTTCTTCTTGAGCTGGCACGTCATGGCCCAGCGGCGGCCGCTGCCCCGCTCGGTGACGCTGAGGGGATAGGCGAGCGCCGCGTCACCTGCCCCGCTCTTGTGCGCGGGCGCGGCGGCCAGCGGCTTGGGCGCGGGCGGGCCCGGAGGGGGCTTGGGGGCGACGGGCTTGGGCGGCGGGGGCAGCGGCTTCTTCGGGGGAAGCTTGGGCGGCGGCAGGGGCTTGGCGCCGGGCTTCACCAACGGGGTGGGAGGCTTGGGCGCGGCCTTGGGAGGCAGCGGCGGCTTGCTCGAGGGCGCCCCCGCGAAGACCACCGGGGCCTTCTTGGGCCCGAGCGCATAGAAGGGGCCGCTCTTCGACGCCATCGCGTCGATGCAGGCGCTCCCGGGGTCGAGCAGGAGACGAAGCTCGGGGTTCTCGACCGAGCCGCTGGCGTTCTCGATCTCGAGCGAGGGCGCGCTGGAGATGGTGCCCTCGTAGAGCCAGCCGTCCTGCTGCGCGGAGCAGTGGACGACGGTGACGCCGGCGAGGTCGCGACGGCCGAGGGCCACCGCCTCTCCGAGCTGCCCCGAGTCGGGGTCCACGGGCATGACGTACCAGGACCCCGACGGCTCCCCCGGCTCGGCGGCAGCGCTGACGAGGATGCCGAGCCCACCGCCGAGTGCCCTGCGGACGAGCCTGGGAGACTCGTAGCCGAAGCGCGTCGGCCGATAGTAGGTGTCGAGCGGGCGCGCGACGCTGCCATCCACGCGATGGAGGGTGACCGCGTCCATGTTGGCGGACTGCGAGAGGAAGAACCAGCTCTCCCCCAAGCGCACCGCCGAGCCCGCGAAGGGCCGAATCAGGGTGCCCGCCGCCCCCCCTGGGTCGCGAATGGGCAGGATGGGCTCGCCATCGGCGACAGCGAAGAACGAGCACGCGCTACCGCCTCCCACGCAATGAGTCACGAGCGCCGTGCGGCCGACGGGATCCGGGTAGGCGGTCCACGGGGCGTTGCCCCCGAAGCCCTCGGCCGCGGTGATCTCGTCGGACCAGACGGAGGCGGTGGGCACGCTGCTACGAAGACCACCTTTGGAGTCGAAGCGGTCGTCGAACCGGACCTGCCAGCGGCCCGTTCGCGCCCAGTCGGTCGCCTTCTTCCCCCAGGCGTAGGCCCAGATGGGGGTCGTGTCATAGACCGACCCGCCCTCGAGACCCACGTCGCCGTCGGCCAGCACGGGGGCCGCCATGTTGCGGAAAGGGTGCCAGCCGTTGGGGGTCTCGCGGGGGAGGCGCGGGGCCTTGCCAGGGCGGGTGATGCCCGCATGGGCCATGCTGGGGAATGGGCTCGAGCGTGGGTCGTGCGGATCCGTCTTCTCGACGAGAGGAGGAGTCGAGGTCGCGGTGAGGTCGCAGCCGAAGCTCAAGGTGGGAGAGGACTTGAGGGGCTGGTAAGGGGCCTTGGGAGACTCGGCGGGCTTCAAGTCTTCGCGGTTCTCGGTGCTGCCCCAGCCGACGCGGGTCCAGCCGGGGAGCGCGCAGCCCACGGGGCCGCAGGCGCGGGTGGAGACCACGCGCGCGTCCTCGCGGCCGGGCCACTCGAACGACGACCAGGTGAACCCACCGTCGCTGGTCTCCTCGGCGCGGCCGCCGTCGAAGAGGGCGACGCCGAAGCGACCTCCGAAGATGGCGCGGCTCACGTCTTCCTTGGCCTCGCCGAGCTCGACCTTGCCGTCGAGGGTGATTCGCACGCCGACGAGCGGCCCGCCGGCCTCGATCCAACCGCCGAGCACGCCGGGGCTGCGCTCCTCGACGCCGTCGAGCCACATCCCGAGCCGCACCGTGCGCGCGGCCGACGCGGGCTCCTCGGGGATGGTCAAGGGCCCGCCGGTGTTGATGGACAGGCGAGGTCCGGAGAGGATGCGGAGCAGACCGCTGTCGCCGCCGCGCGGCGGGACGAGCACGGCGACCCGGCCATCGCCGAGGGCCACCACCCGCTCGACCCCGGAGTCGCCTTTGATCTGGACCTCGCGGAGCTGGCCTGCCGGCGTACGCACGCAGTAGACGGCGCCCTCCCCTTCCTTGGGAGCATCGCTGCAAGGGCCGCGGACCACGAGGCCGCCGTTGCCGCTGGCGGAGACGAAGCGCGGCTGCTCGAAGCGCCAAACGGGCTTCATGGCGAGCGGGGGCGCGTACTCGTAGACGACGGTGGCGCCATCGCGCTCGCCACACAAGAAGCCAATCCCGTGAAGCCCGAGGCGCGCGGCGTGACAACTGGACAGCTTCTCGGGGTAGGCATCTTCGGCCATCGCGAGCACGCCGCCGTCGCGGAGCGATACGCGCGCGAGGGCGCCGCCCCGCGCGACGACGGCAGTGGTCTCGGTGTCGGGCCAGCCGTCTTCGACCGCCGCTCGCAGGAGCCGCTTGCCGAAAGGGTCCGGCGCGCTCCCCTCGGTCGGGGCTTCTTCTCGCGCGGTGCCACGCACGTCGGGCCTCCGCGAGACGAGACCACGGGAGTCGACGACCGCGGCGCCGTTCGACGTGATGACCGCCGGATCGCCGTTGACCAGGATGGCGTCGCGGAGCTTCTCCTCCACGCCGATGGGCCGCCACGTTCGGCCGGCGTCGAAGGTAGCCATCGCACCTCGGAGGTCGACCTCGACCACGGCGCGCCAGGCGTCGGCGAAGACCATGACGCCGTAGCTGGAGGTCGGTGGCAGCGGGGCCAGGCTCATGGCGTTGCCCGTCTGCGGATGGATGGCGAGGAGCCGCCCGGTGCTGGCGATGCGGAGGTAGAGCCTGTCGAAGCCGGGAATGATGCCGGTCAAGGTCTCGCCACGCTTGACGAGGGGGACCAGCTTGCCGAGCCAGGTCTCGGCCCGCCAGATCTCCGTGCCACCACCGACGTTGGCGTAGAAGACGAAGCCGCCGCCGAGGCGTGCGGGTAGCTCGAGGTGCTCGATGCGGCCCGAGGGGAGCAGCTCGCTGGCCCTTTCGATCGAGCCGTCGTCGCGCTGGAGCAGGCGCATCCGGTCGACCAGGAGACGCCGGCGGCCGCCCTCGAGCGCCACGAACCCACGCGAGCCGGAAAGCTCCGGCAGGAGACGCGAAGGGCTGACGGAGTAGACGAGGGCCGCCTTGGCCCCTTCGCCCTTGGCCGCCCCCGAGGGACCCGCCACCGGACCGCGGCAGCCGGCCCCGGAGAGCGCGGCCACCGCCGTGATCATCACACCGAAGCTCGACGCGCGACGCACGACGAGGATGCTAGCACCGCCGGGCGTGCCCGCGTGGGGGCTCGCGCAGGGCTCGGCCCCTCAGTCGACACTGAGCTTGTAGATACCGCTGTTGGTCGTGAAGTAGATGTCGCTGCCGTCGACGACCAGGTCATGGGGAGCCGAGAGCTTGCGCCCCAGGACCTCCACGGGGCCTCCGGCGACCGGCACGCGCAACAAGCGGTGCCCGTCCTCCTCGACCCAGTAAAGGTAGTTGTTGGACACCTTCATTCGGTCGACCTCGGTCCCCCCCGTCGGCTGATATGCGACCGAGTGAATCGCGCCGCCGCCGATGTGTACCGCCGTCACGTTTCCTGCGTTCGAGCCCCAGTAAACGGTGGTGCCGTCCACCGTCACCGAGAGGACGTCGTCGGGGAGGCTCTTCACGGTGATGTCGGAGGGCATGCCTCCGGCCCTGGGTGCCTGTCGAATGGGACCGCCATAGGCCCGCGCCCAATAGATGTTGTGCGCGTCGACCTTCACGTCGGTCGCCCGCATCTCCATGTCGGCGATCACCGTCACGGGCCCCTTCGCTCCTGGAGCGCTCATGTCCATCCGGCTCACGGTGCCGTCGTCGTCCGCGCTCCAGAAGAGGCTGGTCCCGTCGACAACGAGCCCGGAGAGCCCTCCGATGGTGTCAGCCAATACCGCCGGCATGGTGGTCGCGTCGCCGCCCTTGGTCGTCAGGATCTGCGCCTTGTCCTCACGGGTGCCGATGTAGAAGACGCCCTGTGAGTCCCGCGTGAGAAAGCGGCTGTCGGGGAAGCCGGCGGCGAGGGTGGCGACGTTCGAGCCACCGCTCTTGGGGATGCTGTGAAGCGATGCGTTGGGGTTGTCTTGCGACACCCAGTAGAGCGTGGTGGCGTCCGAAGTGAGGGCGATGGGGGTACCATCGAGATCGGGCGTGACCTTGGTCGGAGCGAGACAACGGCTCGCCACGCAAGACTCGTCAGCCGCGCAGGCCTTTCCACAAGTGCCGCAGTTGTCCGGGTCTGCCTTGGTGTTGACGCAAACGCCGCCGCACGTGGTGCCGGCGCACTGGCACACGCCGTCCTTGCACGCCTCGCTGTCGGCGCAGGCGCGCCCGCACATCCCGCAGTTCTTGGGGTCGGTGTCGAGGTCGGCGCAAGAGTCCTGACAACCGGGGGCGCCGGCGTCGTAATCGGCGCAATGGCAGGACGTGGTCGTCCCAGGGCAGCCACAACCCCCGTTGTCACACACTGCACCATAGTCGCAGGGCGCGCCGCAAGCATTGCAGTTGTCCGCGTTGGTCTTGAGATCCACACAGCCGCTGGCGCAGAAGACGCCAGTCGAGCAACTGCACTTACCCTCGACGCAAGTGTCCCCGAGTTCACAGACTGAACCGCACTTGCCACAATTATTGACGTCCGTGAGGGTGTCGGCACACTTGCCATCACAGGTATCGGTGCACGGTGCCCCTGACGAGCTGCTACTGCTCCCGGACGAGCTGCCGCCACCATCCCCCGAGACGCACCCGGTCGCGGTGGGGTGCTCGCCCTTGGGGCACGCCCTGTAGTCTCCTCCGAGACCACCAATCACGGTGCAGCCGATGGGGATCGAGGCCACGAGGGCCAGGGCCAACCACGCAAAGCGACGCATCAGAAGGCACCTCGGAGCCCGGCGCGCACGCCGTCGGTGCCCGCGGAGAGCACCTCCGCGCGAACCCAGGCAGCTTCCTTGTTGGCTCGGGGCGCCGTCGCCACGAGCACGATCCCCGTGCCGACGCCCGCGAGCCCGGCCACGAATCCGATCGTGCTCACGAGACCGAACGTTTTGCCGGAGTCGGCCGCCGCCTTTCCATCAGCCGTGCATAGCGAGGGGCCCGACTTCTGGGCAAAGCATCCATCGTTGACAGTCCCCTTTTTGGCCAACATGAGCCCTCCCATGACGGCGCCGAGGGCAACTCCACCGAGCCCGACGCCGCCGACGATAAAGCCGGCCGTGCGCCGGCCGCCGTTCGAGGGCGACGGCCCTGGCGGCGGCTCGACGGGGGGAGGAGCAGGCGGGGGCTCGACGGGAGGCGCGGCAATGGCAGGTCCGAGGGCCGCGACCACCTGCTTCTTCTCGCCGGCGGCGAGCGTGATCCGCATCTCGACCGGAGACAACCCATCCGCCTTCACTCGGATCACGTGCTCGCCCGGATCGATGGGCAACGCGACGCCGAGAGCCGCCTCGGCCAAGGGAGCGTCGTCTCGTGTCACGGTCACACCTTTCGGCGCGTTGGGCGGGAGGGTGACGGTGAGCTCGGGAACCTGGGGACCCAGAGCTGCCTTCTGGGCGCGCGCCAAGCCTTCGCGGCCGAGCTGCTTCTCCTGCTGGTCCGGCGGCAGCCTGGCGAACATCGCGAGGTAGTCGTCATAGCGCGCGACGGCGGTCGCAAACCGGCCTCGCTTGGCCTCGCACTCCGCCAACGTGAAGAGCGTGCCCGGTCGGGGGTCGAGCCGAAAGCTCTCGCCGATCGCAGGGCAGGCGGCCTCGAGCCGCCCGGCCTCCATGTCGCCGAGCCCTCGATTGAAGAGCACCTTGGCGGCTGCGACGTCCTGCGCAGCAGCCGGGCTCGCGAGACCCACCAAGACGACGGAGGTCAACGCCGCGGCCAAGATTCGGTAAGAGAGCGGAGGCATCGCGTGGGACCTCATCTAACCCCGCGCGCACGCGACGTGAAGGCCGCAAACGTCGGATGGAACGGCCGGACCGCTGGCGGGGCCGGTCGATGCCGACGCTCGACTGCCGGAAGCTGCGATTCGATGGTGCTTCACGCGTCGGCCTCGTCGAAAGGGTTTGACCGTCAGTCTTGCGAGTAGATGCCCGGCTTGACGGCCGGGGGGCGAGCACTCGGCGCAGCCGACGCGGCGGGGCGGCCCTTCCCGCTAGGTCGAGGACCCGGAACGAGCCCGGACGATGCGAGGGGGGGCACTCCACCGCTGGCGCTGGCCGAGGGGAACGCAACGGAGGGCGGCGGAGCCGGCTCCACCGCGATGGTAGGAACGCTGGCGGTCGCGGGCGGGAGCGAAACCGCGGCCGAAGGTGGCACGCGCTCCGGCGAAGCGGTGGGGAGGCTCGGGCTGTCCTTGGAGGCGTTGGAGAGGTAGCGGACGGTGAAGGCCGCGCCCACCAGAAGCGCAATGGCAGCGAGACCGATCACCAACCAGCCGGGGGCACGCGGTGCGGTTCGTCCGGCTTCGTGGGAGGTGGCTTCGTCGGTTCGATGTCCGAGGTGCGCCTTGGTCTCGCCGAACGACGACATGGCCAGCGCGGACTCCGGACCGCGCGCTGTGTCGGGGGACCGACGCAGCGCCGGAGGGATGTCCGGGAGCGAAGGCATCGTCGGGTCGGAAACAGAGATGCGAGGGGCGATGTAAGTCAAGCTCGATCGGGATCCGAGCGCCGGCCGCGCCATACCGAAAGCCTGAGCGAGCGCGCCAACCGCGGAGATCGCCGAGTCGAAACGCCGCTCGGGGTCGGAAGCGGTCGCGCGACTGAACCACTCGTCGAAGGTCGGGGGTAGCTCGATGCCCTTTCGACGGCGGGCTCGCTGTGAAGGCGTCTCCTCCGGTCCAGCGAGAATGCGGGCCATCAGAGGGAAGAGCGCGTCGAGGTTCTGCGCTTCCGGCTCCCAGTAGGCCTCGCCGACCAGCAAGGTGTACGCGATGTGGCCGAGGGCATAGATGTCCGCGGCAGGGCTGATGCTGCCCTCTCCACGGACTTGCTCGGGGGACATGTAAAGCGGCGTGCCAAGCGCCTTGGTGGCTCGAACGCTTTGTGCGCGCGCGACGACCTTGGCGATCCCAAAGTCGAGGATCTTCATGCACGGCGAACCATCATCGCGCATGACCACGAACAAATTGTCGGGCTTCAGATCGCGATGAACGATGCCCGCGGAGTGCGTCTTGTCGAGGGCGAGGGACGCCTGGTGCAGGTAGGTCACCACCTCGTCCGGCGGCAAGCCTCCGCGCCTGGTGAGCAGTGCACCCAGATCTTCGCCGCGCAAGAGATCCATGACGAGGAATGGCGCGCCTGCCTTCTCGTCGATACCCGCGTCGGACACTTGCACGATGTGATCGCTCTCGATGCCGCCGGTAACCCGCGCCTCCAGGGCAAATCGAGCCCGGAAATCGGCGTTTTCAACGACCTGCGGCAGCATCACCTTGAGGGCCCGTACGCGATCGGTCTTCTCGTCGACGACCTCGTAGACGGCACCCATCCCGCCGAGCTTGATGCACCGAACCACCCGGTAGCGACCGTGAAATACCGTGCCGGATGCGAGCGCGTACGAAGCGAGGTCCAAGCTATCTCCCCAGGAACATCAAGTTGCGCGAGCGTAGCCGCTCGCCAGGCGTCGGTAAAGCGGTGGCCAGCCGGCGGCTGGCAATTCGCCGAGAATGCGGCCACGCTTCGTCAGTGCTCGATGGACGCATCCTCGTCGGACTTCTCGCCGGTGTGCTCGCCTCCTGCCATAGTGGCGGACCAAAGCAGGGAGACCACGCCGTGGGCAAGAGGGCCCCAGCCGTCTCCTCGTCCTCGACCAGCGCCCCGATCCCCTCGGAGCCAGGGGAAACCCCACCTGCGCGTGAATCAGTGACAGTGCTCGCGGGAGGCGACATCAGCTTCGGTCGCCTGATCGGCCAGTTGCTCCTCCGCGACCCATCTCGCGACTTTTTCAAGTCCATCGACCCTTGGCTTCGATCGGCCGACATCCGCTTTGCCAATCTCGAAGGGCCGCTATCCGATCAGCATGGCGAAACGCAGAGTCCGGACAACGTCCTAGTATTTACGGGCCCACCCTCAGGAGCGGCCGCGCTGGCTCGGTCTCATTGGGACGTCGTCTCGACCGCTAACAACCATGCGTGGGATTACGGGCCCAATGCCCTCCTCGAGACGCTGGGCCATCTGAACGCGGCGGGCGTCAAGCACGTAGGCACCGGCGCGGACCTAGACGCAGCTTGGGCTCCCGTAGTGATTGATGTGGGTGGCATCCGCGTCGGATTCTTGGCAGTCACCGACATCTGGAACCAGGGCCCACTTGAGTCACACCCCGGCAGCGCCTTCGTGGCACGGGCAGACCGAGACCGCCTGGTCGCAAGCATTCGAGCACTCAGAACGAGCGGGAGAGTCGACACGATCCTGGTGTCGCAGCACGGTGGCGTTGAATACACCGACGTGCCCCTGGTGCGAGGAAGAGAGCTCTTGCGCTCAGCCATAGACGCTGGCGCGGACGCCGTGATCGGCCATCATCCCCATGTCATCCAAGGCGTGGAATGGTATCATGGCAAGCCGATACTCTACAGTGTTGGCAACCTGCTCATGCGCATGGCCAGCGGACACCAGTGGACAGAGTTCGGCTACTTGGCGCGCCTTGTCATCTCACGCCAAAATTCAATTCGGCTCGAGACTTGTCCATTTCGCATATTCGGAACGGAGATCCGCCCCCTCTTCGGCGACTCACGAAGGAGCACGTACGAGAAGCTCTTCTTCGATCATCTCCAAAGCATCTCCGTCGTCGTGGGCAGAACCGCCATCGACCCGCCGGGGGAGGATGGCTGTGCCATCCTGCATCCAGCGGTGCGTGCTCACTGATTACTCGAGTCGCTCAGCGATCTGAACGGCGTTGAGGGCCGCTCCCTTCCTAAGATTGTCAGCCACCACCCACATATTGATGGCCCCAGGCACAGCCAAATCTTGTCTCACCCTCCCAACGAATACCGCATCCGTACCCGCACAGTCGATCGGCTGCGGATGGCGACCGGGAGCATAGGCGTCCTCCATGAGCGAGACGCCCGGAGCCTCACGCAACAGTCGCCTTGCCTCGACCACATCCATAGGTCGGTGAAACTGTACATGGATCGATTCGCTATGGCCCGTGACGACGGGCACGCGAACGGTAGTAGGGGAGACACCGATACTAGAGTCACCCAAGATCTTGCGCGTCTCGTTCACCATCTTGATCTCCTCCTCGGAGTAGTCGTCCGCGGCCGCCTTCCAGTCCATGAGGAGATTCATTGCCAACGGTCCCGGAAAGACGTGCCCTTCGGGTCGCCTACCGGCAGCGGCGGCGCGAACTTGCTCGAGGAGGTCTTCCACGGCCGCGTGCCCTTTCCCGCTGGCTGCCTGATAAGTCGAGACAACGATGTGCTTGATTCGCGCAGCATCATGGAGGGGCTTCAGAGCAACCACCATCTGGATGGTGCTGCAGTTGGGATTCGCCACGATACCCTTGGGCCGTACTGCAGCCGCCGACATGTTCACTTCGGGGACGATGAGGGGTACCTCGGGGTCCATTCGCCATGCGCTGGAGTTATCGATCACGACTGCGCCTCGTGCCGCAGCCGCCGGGGCGAGCTCACGAGCGACCGTCGCACCAGCGCTAAACAGCGCGACGTCGACCCCTTCGAACGCCTCGGGGCTCGCAGTTTGCACGGTGAGCTCCCCGTCCTTGAACGGCAAGCGAGCCTCGGCTGAACGACGAGAAGCAAGAGCAAGCACCTTCGTGGCCGCAAAAGCACGCGACTCCAGCGTGCGCAACATCTCTCGGCCCACGACTCCCGTAGCCCCGACCACAGCGACGACCTTGCTCATCTCGCGGTCTTAGCCGCCCTACCCGAGGTGGGCAAGTTGCAAGTCGACACGTCGAAGCATGCGCAAGCGTCCAGCAGGGAATTGGAGGTACAGCCCCCCGCATCCCAGTGGATAGCAAGAATGCCGGAAATGAAAAAAGCCCGCGTGATTTTCATCACGCGGGCTTCAAGTAAATCCCGGCGGCGTCCTACTCTCCCACTAGGTC
>FTCO01000763.1_pt1 | contig 13009 bp, 5 predicted proteins | sample 1639701 | NCBI WGS metagenome assembly FTCO01 (sample SAMEA3914869, study PRJEB12502) | metagenome | biome: forest; material: soil | place: USA | collected 2012-03-12 | depth 0.1 m | reverse complement strand
CTTGAGGGTCGAGACCTTGGTCATCGAGAACGGGTGCGCCAGCCGCTCGCAGATCATGGGCCTTCTCTCGACGCTGGCCGACGTGTTCCCCGACTTCACCCGCTACAACCGCGAGACGCCCAACACCTCCGGTCTGGAGCTGGCCCTCGCGGCAAAGAACTACTGGGAGAACGGGGGCCCGGATCTCCTCGACGTCTACCTGCCTCGGGTGGCCGACGTCATGCCCACCAGCAACTGGGTCCATTTGATCATGGGCATCAGCGTGCTCTTCAACATCATGGGGGTGGCCAATCGATTCGCCCTCTGGCGCATCGACGCAGCCCGCGTGCGCGCCGAGCACGAGATCGGAGACTGCTTCGGGCCCGCCGTCACCCTCGGCGACATCGGGCGCATCGAGCCGGACTCCGAGAAGCTCATGAGCGACCAGCTGGGCGGGGAGATCGATCGCGTGATCCTCGAGCTCCAGGATCTCGCCCAGCGCTGCCGGAAGATCTCGCTCTCGGTCCTGGTCCCCATGGGCAGCGAAATGGCCTACCGCTACCAGGAGACCTTGATCCACGACACGCTCTCGGTCCTGCGGGCGTTTCGCGATCGCTGGATGCGGGCGCGCAAGAAGCGGTCGGATGCCGCCCAGTGATGAGAGAGGCGCTGTCGCTCGCGCCTCGCCGGGCTAGCATGCCGCCGATGTCTCGCGGCCCCTCGCTCCTCGCGCTCGCGCTCGCCTCGTCGGCGTTCGTGACGAGCGCTTGCTCCCCCTCCCCGCCTCCGAGCAAGAGCGCGCTCGGCGAAGGCGACGCGCCGGCAGGCTCGGGAACAAAGGTGTCTTCGGCCTGGATCGGCGACCCGGGCCCCGTAGAGCCCGAGCCGGTGAGAAGAGAGCCTCCCACGCCCGCCGCGCGCAGCTTCGCCGAGGAGGTGAAGCTCCTCTACCGAGTGGCCGTGTGCGCCTCCGATGCTCCCCTGCCCCCCGATCTCGACGCCGGTGTGGTGAGCGCCCATTGCGCCGAGGTGAGGCCCAAGCTCGAGGCCTACAAGAAGCGCTATGTATCGGTTGCGCGCCCCTTCCTCACCGCCCTCGAGCCGAAGAGCCTGCCGGCCAAGGTGGTCTATCCCTTCGGCGGCGGCGACCTGGCCACAGCCCTCACCACCTTCCCCGAGGCCGCCGAGTACACGACCGTCTCGCTCGAGCTGGTGGGCGATCCCAGGCGCATCCGCCACATCTCGAAAGACTCGCTGGAGGAGAGCCTCCGGCGCCTGCGCTTCGAGATGGGCGAGCTCTATTTCCTCGACGACTACAGCAAGAGCGAGACGCTCAAGAAGACACAACGTGGCGACCTGCCCGGCGAGCTGGCGCTCTTCCTCGCCGGCCTCGCCGTTCACGGGCTCGAGCCCGTGGACCTTCGCTACTTCACCCTCGCGGCCGACGGCTCGATTCACTATCTGACGGCCGAAGAGATCGACAAGGTCGATCACACGGTGGCCATGAATCGAAAGGCCACCTGGACGCCGCCCGACTTCTCGGAGGCCTTCGCGAACGCCGAGATCACGTTCAAGGTCCGCGGCGGCGGGCCGGACGCGCCCCTGCGCATCCACCGCCACATCGCCCAGAACCTCGCCGACGATCATTTGAAGGCCGATCCGGCGCTGATTCACCACCTGGAGCCCAAGGGGACCGTGACGGCCATGACCAAGGCCGCGAGCTATCTGCTGTGGCAAGACGGATTCTCGATCATCCGCGGGTATCTTTTGAATCACATGGTCTTCATGATCTCGGACAGCACCGGTATCCCACCCGCCTTCGCCGAGCCGGCCGGCTTCGTTCAGGAGACGTACGGGACTTTCAGCCGCTCGCTGCTCCCGGCCAAGGCCGTGCACAACCGCGACTTCCGCGAGCTGTGGATGAAGCAACCGAAGCGCCCCTTGCCCTTCCGGTTCGGCTACCTCTCAGCCAAGCAGAACCACCTGCTCGTGACCCGAAAGAGCGGGCCCGGCGCGCCGCCGTGAGATAACCTCCGAGCATGCGCTTCCGTTTGCTTGCCTCCATAGGCCTCACCGGCCTTGGGCTCCTCTCCTGCTCGACCGACGATGGCAACCTCTTCACCGGCTCGGGCGCCGCCACCTCGTCGGGAAGCGGGGGAGCGGGAGGCGACGGCCACGTCTGCACGCCGGGCGCGCAGGTCAACTGCGGATGCCCCGGCGGCACGGTCGGCGTGCAAGTCTGCTCCGAGTCCGGCAAGTCGCTGGGCCAATGCCACTGTGGAGCGAGCGGCTCGGGCGGGACTGGCGGCGACGGAGGGATGAGCGTGGCCTCATCCTCCGAGAGCTCTTCGGCATCGTCCTCGAGCGAGAGCGCCTCTTCGGCAAGCGAGAGCGCCAGCTCGGCTGCCAGCTCTTCTTCAGCGGGCACCGTGATGGTCTGTACGCCGGGCGACACGCTCGATTGCTACGACGGTCCGACGGGCACCGAGGGCAAAGGGCTCTGCAAGGGCGGCAAGAAGACGTGCAACTCACAGGGCACGAGCTATGGGGCTTGCTCGGGCGAGGTCCTCCCATTGCCTGTGGACCTCTGCTCGACCACCGGCGACGACGACTGCGACGGGTCCAACATGCCCTGTCTCGACGATTCGCTGTGGACCAAAGCCTGGAACCAAGAGATCGACCCCGTGATCACCGTTGCTCCGAGCGGCAATATCACGATGACGGGCAGCATCGATGACACCATCGACTTTGGAGCAGGGGCCTTCTCGCCGCCCGGGCCAGGCAGGTCTGCTCTGGTGGTGACGTTCGACAAGACCGGGAAGGAGCTCTGGCACAAGGCCTGGGGCAACAGCATCTCTCGAGGTCAAGCCATCGCCAGCGACACCGCGGGAAACGTCTACGTGGCCGGTACCCTCTGGAGCACGACCGACTTCGGCGGTGGCCAAGTGGGGGTCGATGGCTCGGTATCGTATTTCCTGGTGAAGCTCGACGCTGCGGGGAACTACCTCTGGAGCAAGGTGGTCCCGGGGGTGAGCGGAATCGAGACCATCGCCGTCGACTCGGTGGGAAACGTGCTGGTCGGCGGTGGAGCCTCGGGCACCATCGACTTCGGGGCGGGCCCGCTGCCGCACCACAGCACCGCCGATGCCTTCCTGGTCAAGCTCGACTCCAGCGGCAACATGCTCTGGGGCAAGGAATTCGGCGCGCAAAACAACGGAACGAGCTATGCCCCCACACAGAGTATCGTGGCGACCGACGATGGCGATGTGGCGATCGTGATGGCCAATCACGGCGAGGACCTCGGCTCCGGTTCATACGCCGGCGAAAAACTTTTGCTGCGCTTCCACGGCGACGGTTCGATGGTCGCTGCCAATGGCCTGCTGACGGGCGGCACGGCCATCGACACTTTGACCACCGACGGCGTGGGCGGCGTGTTCATGTGTGGCAGTTTCTTCAACCACCTCGCCATCGGCGCCGGCTCGGAGCTGGCTCCGTACGGCGGCTTCGGGGCGCGTTTCAAGTCTTCAGGGACTTCGGAGGCTGTCCTCTGGCAGACGACCTACCTCGCGCCCACCAGCTTTGCGATTCCACTCTTCCACTCTGGCACGTTGCTCGAAGCCGGAAGGTTCTCCGGCACGGCCGACTTCGGCGATGGCCCGCGCTCGAGCCTGAGCGGAGGTGGTGACGCGCTGCTGGTGAAGCTGGACACGGCAGGCACGGTGCTGAAGGTGAAGACCTTCGGCAATCCAGCCTCACCCCAGGGTTTCACCTCGGCAGGCTGGTCGCCCGGGGGCGCCCTCGTGGTCGCTGGCGATCTGCTGGGCACCCTCGACCTCGGCAATGGAGCGGCGCCCGTAACCGCTCCCGGGATCGGCGCCAATTCAGGCACCTTCCTCGCCAAGCTCCCCTTCTGAGGATGAGCTAAACCCATCGGCGTGCCCTTCGCTATGGAACGGCCCACCTCGGGCCCCTTGGTCGCCCGCCTCTTTCACCGGGTCCTCGCGGTCGTCTTCCTCATCGCCTGGCTCTCGCTGGGCGCGCAGGTCGATCTGATCGCAGGCTCCCGCGGCCTCTCCCCCGTCGGTCCCTGGCTCCGAGGGCTCGATTCGGCCGGCACCTCGTTCTGGACCCTCCCCTCCATCTTCCTGGTCTGGTCGAGCGACACTGCCCTCCACGCGGGCATCGCCGCGGGCGTCGTGCTAGCCCTTCTCGCGCTCGTGGGCCTGGCGCCGCGGGTCTGCTTCGGGGTCTCGACGGCTCTCTACCTGGGCTACGTCGTCGTCTGCCGCACGTTCCTCTCGTTTCAATGGGACAACCTGCTCCTCGAGTGCGGCCTGCTCGCCACCTGCCTGCCTCGTGACCGGCGGGCTCCCCTCGCCCACCTCGCGATCCGGGTCCTCGTCTTCAAGCTCTATTTCGAGTCGCGCATCGCGAAGTGGCAATCTCCCCTCGACGATTGGCACGACGGGAGCGCCATGACCTTCTATTACGAGACGGCGCCCCTGCCCACGCGGCTCGCTCACTTCGCCCACTCGCTGCCGGTCTGGTTTCACCACTTCGAGGCCTGGTTCACCCTCTTCTTCGAGCTGGTGATCCCGTTCGCCGTCTTCACCCCCTGGCGGCGGGCGAGGCTGGGCGCGGCGGTGATCTTCACGGGTTTTCAGGTGGTGAACATCGCCACGGCCAACTACGGCTTCTTCGCCTATCTGGCCCTCGGGCTCCACGTGGTCCTGCTCGACGACGCGACGCTCGCGAGGCTGCGCGCTCGCCTCCTCCGGCCCTTCACGCACCTCCGGCCCTGGCGAGCCCGATTGCGGCTCTTCCACCTTCGCGCCCGCGCGCGGCTCCGGTCGTGGGGGGCGAGCGCCAAGCTCCGCGTGTCGCCCGGGCTCCGCCGAGGGCTCGGCGTCGCCGGGTTCTCTGCCTACTTGTGGGCGTCGATTGGAGACGGCGTGGGAGCCTTCCTGTCACGGGACCTGGGCGGGAACATGAGCCCGGTCGTGGGCGAGCTGAGCCGCCTCCGGCTCGTCAACACCTACCATCTGTTCGCCTCCATCACCCGCGAGCGGATCGAGCCTCAGGTCGAGATCCTGGTCGAGGGCGAGTGGCGCGAGCAGGATCTCTGGCACAAGCCTGGTGACCCCACGAGGGCTCCCGACTTCGTGGCCCCCCACCAGCCCCGCGTCGACTTTCAACTGTGGTTCTATGGGCTCTCGGTGCGGCGCGGCGTGCCTGCATACGTGGGGGCGCTGCTCGATCGGGTGTGCCAGGACCCGACCGTCGTGGCACCGCTGTTTCGAAGGGCGCTCCCGGCGTCTCCTCAGGCCACGCGGATGGCCTTTTACCGATACCACTTCACCTCGCCGGAGGAGCAAAGGGCCACGGGAGCCTACTGGCGCCGCGAGCGGCTCGGGAGCACGACGGAGCTACGCTGCGATGGCCAGTGACGGGTCACCGACAGGCACCGATGGCCCGACTGCCGCACACGCCGTAGAGTACCCAGTCGCCGTCCCTGGCCACCTGACGTAGCTGCTTGGGCCGCGTGGCCGCGAGGTTGCCCGCGCCGCGGAGGAGCACATAGTCGAAGCGCTGGAGGCCGGGATGATCGAGCCAAGCGGCGCCGAGGATGCCGGGCATGGGGTTCTTCCCGCCGACGTAACGAATGAAGTTGATCTCGTAGCCGGCGAACGACGAGTTGGGCAGGCTGCCTTTGCGAATGCTGCCGTATTGATCGAGGGCAACGAGTGGCTTGCCAGGGAACGCGCGGGTGCCCGCCGGGCTCAAGGGGGCGAGGAGGCTGTCTCCAGGGGCCAGGCGGTCGATGAGGCGTGAGGCGCCGACGGTCTCGTCGTCGAACTGGGAGAAGCGCCTTCCCAAGTGGAGGAGCACGAGGGCGGAGGCCCCCGCCAAGAGGCCGAGGGCGACCGAGCGCACCGCGCCGCGCGCGGGAGGAGTCCAGCCGAAGACCAGGAAGAGGGCCGCGAGGTACGGTTGGCGGTTGCCGATGCCCTCCACGCCGAAGCAGGTCGAGGGCATGACCAGGAAGCACGCGACCGCGACGAGCGCGAGGATGGCGAAGGGGTTCGCGACGCGGAAGGCTCCGCTGCTCCTCGAGGGAGGAGACGCATGGCCGGCGAAGGAAGCGATCAGGACCAAGAGGGCGAGGATCGCCGTCGCGCCGATGGCCTCCGGAACGATGGGGCCGATGGTGTCGAAAAAATGCCCTGCGTTGTCGAAGAAGGCCGGCCAGGTGGCGGGCTTACCGCCCGGCGGCCGGCCGCGTACGGTGGCGAGGAGCCAGGCGACGAAGAGCCCGAGGCCGGGCAGGGTGGGGAGCAGGGCGCGGAGACGGGCGCCCGGCGATTCGAAGCGATAGAGCAGCCAGAGCACGCCGAAGTCGAGCAGGAGCTGGGCGAAGGCGAGGGCGTGCCAGAGGTGGAGGGATGCGACGACGGCCGCGAGGAGCGCGCCGCTCTTCCACGAGGGGGACTCGAGCCAGCGAACCGCCGCGCCCAGCCCGACGATGAGCAAGGGCATGGAGGTGGCGAAGGCGAAGAAGCCCCCGATCACCCAGAACGAGATGACGAGTGGGAAGACGAGGACCACGGCCCACGCATCGCGCCTGAGCACACGGAGGAGCCAGAGGGAGGCCGCGGGGAGGCCGACGGCGTAGGCGATCCAGAGGGCGCGCCCCGCCGTCTCCAGGCTCGAAAGGCGCGCCAGGGTGCGCACGGCGACTAGGGGGAGGAGGAGCGGCGAGAGGGGGAAGCCGACCGTGTAGGTGCCGAAGAACGGTGAGGCCTCGTCGCGGCAATCGCTGAACGCCCGGGCGAAGACGAGGAAGTGAGGGTAGTCCTGCATCGGCAGGAGCCGGCTGCGCAGGAACGGGAGGGCGGCGAGGACCGTCAGGGCCCCGAAGATCAAATAGAAGAGGCGGCCTCCCGCCTTCGCCCTGCCCACGGGTCGAAGCCGATCACTTCTTCCCGGAGGGATCGTCTTCCGAGAGGTAGGCCGAGAGCAGGCTGTCGTAGTCGCTCAGCGGCGGCTTCGGGGGCGCGGCCTTTGGAGCAGGACCCGCGGCAGGCTTGGGTGCGGTGCCGGGTCGAGCGAGGTCTGGCTTGGTGGTGGCAGTGGGGTTCGGCTGAGCGCGCTCGGGGCGCGCCGAGCTCGCGGGAGGGCGGTTGGGCTCCGGCTTGGCCGCCGGGACGACGCGCGCAGGGATGCCCATCACGCGGGACGACACCGGAGGATCCTGGCTCGGCCGGCTCCGCGGGGGCTCCGGCTCGCGGCTCCGGGCTGACGGGGGAGGAGGCGGGGGCTCGCTGCCCACGTCGACGCGGAGGTCGAAGCGGCGATTGGTTCGGAGCGCGGACTTCTCCTCCACGGCCTTGGCGAGGGGCCGGCCCGCGGGGGTGCGAGCGGAGGTCGGGGGCGCCGATTCGGCGTCCGGGCGTGGCGCGGGGGAGGCCGGCGCACGGCGGGGCGCGGCCGGATCCGCGGGCGGCTGGCCACCTTCGTCCACCCACTGGGCCTGGCGAATGGCGGTGGGTGCTTCGTGCTCCATCTCGTCGATGGGAGGAGGCTCCGGCCGAGCGGCGGCCCGCGAAGGCGGCGGGGTCCGCGGGGGCGAAGGGGGAGGCTCGTCGGTCCAGGCGAAGCCCAGGTCGACCTGCGGCGTGCCCGCGGCGCCCTCGACCCACGCCGACCGGATGGCGGTGGGGGCGCCGTGCTCGTCCTCCTCATCGTCGAGTCGGTGGTCGGCGCGCGGGGGGTCACGGCGAGAGGGTGCGGGCGGCGGGGGAGGAGGCTCGGGCGCAGGGTCGCCGAAAGCCTCGAAGACCGCCATCGACCGGATGGCGGTGGGGGCGCCGTGCTCGTCCTCCTCGTCGTCACGCAGCCGATGCTCGGCGCGGGAGGGGGGCGTCGCGTCCTCGGGGCGAAGGCGGGGCCGCGCGCGGGGCGGCTCTTCGCGAGGGGGCGTGGCGGCCTGTCCGACGCGCGCGGGGGGCGTGGGCGTCTCCCGGCGCGGCTCGGAGGGCTCTCGCGAGCTGCTGGCTCCGCGGCGGGAGAGCGCACCGAACGCGCCAGTCCCCTCGCGGGACGAAGGAGGAGCCGGATCACGGGCTCCCGCGACGTCGCGCCGCGAGAGCGCGCCGAACGCGCCGGTGCCTTCACGTGAAGAGGGAGGAGACAGCGGCTCGCGCGACCCCGTGACATCGCGCCGCGAGAGCGCGCCGAACGCCCCCGTCCCCTCGCGCGAAGAGGGGGGCGACAGCGGCTCGCGCGACCCCGTGACATCGCGGCGGGAGACGGACCCGAACGAGCCCGTCGCGTCGCGTGGAGAAGGACCGGGCTCGCGTGCTCCCGTGACGTCGCGCCGTGAGAGCGCGCCGAACGCGCCCGTACCCTCGCGCGAAACTGGGGGAGGCTGCGGCTCGCGCGAGCCGGTGACGTCACGCCGCGAGAGGGCGCCGAACGCGCCCGTCCCTTCGCGGGACGAAGGAGGAGCAGGATCACGGGCTCCCGTGACGTCGCGCCGCGAGAGCGCGCCGAACGCGCCCGTCCCCTCGCGCGAGACCGGGGGAGGCTGCGCCTCGCGAGACCCGGCGAGGTCGCGGCGAGAGAGCGCGCCAAAGCCGCCCGATGCGTCGCGCGAGGCCGGCGGAGGGACCGGCTCGCGCGAGCCGGTGACGTCGCGGCGAGGCACCGACCCGAAGGCGCCCGTCGCGTCGCGGCGAGGGTTGGAGGGCGGAGGCTCGCGAGAGCCGCTGGGCTCGCCGCGCGGATCGGAGCGAGACGGGGCCGAATCTCGCCTCGGGCCCATGGGGTCGCGCAGGCCCATCGAGGGCTCGCGCGAGCCGGTGGCGAGGGGCGGCGCGTCGCGGCGAGGGGCCTCCCGACCGGCCGTCACCTCGCGCCGGGCTGCCTCTCGACCGGGGGACTCGGGCCGCGACTCACGAGGCGGCGGGATGGGCTCGCGGCGGGGAGGAGCGCCGGTGGGCTCCGAGCCACGCGAGGGCGGGCCCATGTCACGGGAGGCCGACCCCATGTCGCGCGAGGCCGACTGCGGGCCGCCGTGGAAGGAGGCGCTGCGCGAGGCCGAGGGCTCGCCGTCGCGCTCTCCCCCGCCGGAGCGCTTGCTGGCCGCGGAGAGCGCGAAGGCGCGCATGGCCTTCATCTGCTGCGCGTCGGCGTCGATCGGGCGCCGAACGTAGCGCACGGGCTCACCCGGGGCTGGGGGCTGGGAGAGGTCGCAGTAGAACGGCGTCTCCAGCACGTTGGCGGCGGCGTCGTACATGATCTGCACGGGGGGCCGCGGGAAGTCGACGGGCAGGGCCGGCGTCGAGACGACCACGCCCATCTCGCCGGTGTTGAGCTCGACCATCGTACCGGCAGGGAAGATGCCCAGCGCGCCGACGAGGATCTTCACATAGGTGCGCGCCGTCGCGTCCTCGGCCTCGAGCTGCAGGAGCTGGATGGCGTCGTCGATGCTCACCGTGGGCGCGCCCGGGGTGGCCATGCGCTGCTCGATGAAGGACCGCGCCGTCGTGAGGATGCGGGCCAGCACCGAGGGGGGACGGCGGCCCCGGTAGAGCGTCGGGCGCTCGGGCCTCCGCAAGGCCAGCGACTCGTAGGCCACCACCGAGCGCGACACCGACGGCGGGTGGATCTTGCCGAGCGCGGTCAGCACGATGACGGTGCTGGCAGGCAGCCGATCCAGCTCCTCGTCGGTGAGGGCGCGCTCGAGGAGCCGCCCCGCGTTGCCGGGCTTGAGGAGGCGCGGGCGACCCACGTCGTAGAGCAGCGCCGCCGAGGCGAGCCCGCCGAGCACCAGGCGATCGCTCGTGAGCTGGCGGGCCATCGAGAGCGCCAGTACCGCGGTGTTGACCGCCAGGCTGGCCGGATCGGGGTCGGAGGGCGCCGAGGCGGCCAGCGCGATGAGGTGCCGGGCGTCCTGCTCGGCGTGGGCGACCAGCTTCTGCGAGACGCGCTTGACGGCCTGCGGCAGCGTGTAGATGCCCGCCTTCACGCTCTCGTTGAGCTGTCGCATGATGACGACGCTCCCCGCGTAGGTGCGCACCAGCCGCTCGAGGGCCGAGCCGTCCTCCCCCACGCCTGCTGCGCCGGCGCCGTGGACCCGGCGGGCCCGGACGCGACCGGTGATGTGCTTGACGCGCTCGGCGGCGGCCTTGTCGCGCTGCCCGTCGGCGACCGCCCGCCCGAAGGTCACCAGCTCGGCGGAGCTGACGCCCTTGTCGACGGCGACCTCGGTGACGTCGCAGATCTCGAGGAAGGCCCCCAGCTCCTTGGCGAGCGTATAGGCCTCGCGCGAGCCGCGGAACACCTGGCCGTTGACGAAGACGCTATCCATCGCGAAGACGAGGATGGTGGTCTCGACCCCGCTGCCCTCGCAGCAGGCGACGGCCGCTTCGCGCAGCGACTCGGTGGCGGCCAGCACCGCCTGGTTGTTGTCGCCGTAGAGCATGCAGGCCCGGACGAGCCGGTAGATGCCCTGCACGAGCTGGGTGGCGGCGGCGCGGATGTCGGGCCCGCGGCCCTCGTTGACCTCGCTCACCGGTGGTCCTCCTCGACTCCGCCGCTCTCACCGAGCCGCGCCGCGATGAGCGACGCCGACCGCGTGGCGACCTCGCGGAGCGCCTCGCTGTTCCACCAGCGCTTCTTGGCGGCGCCGCGCACCGCCTCCAGCGCGTCCTTCGCCGAGGAGCTGCCCAAGAAGTCGGCGGCTACCACGCGGCTCTGCTCGATCGAGTCCTTGGGGATGAGCGGGTGCTCTTCGACGATCTCGATGGCCAAGGTCTCCCCGCGGCGGGTGTTGAGCTTGCCCACGGCGTCGAGCCAGGCCCGGCGCTCCTCGACCGAGAGCGTGTGGTAGGTGGGCAGCTTGATGCGCCGAGCCAGCACGGGACCGGCCGCCACCAGGCCGATGCGCCCGAGGGTCGCCAGCGCCTCCAGCCGCATGGGCGCCGAGGGCTCGTCGAGGATCTTCGCGACCTCCTCGCGCACCCGCTCCGCCTGGCCCTCGGGGAGCTTGCCGAGCGCCTCCAGCCGCACCTCGACGCTGGGGTTCTTGATGCCGCCCTCGATGGCCAGGAGAGCCTCGGGCACGGCGCGCTCGGCGAGGTGGGCGATGAGCGCGAGGGCCGGCCGCGGCCCCGCCTTGCCCAGGAAGATGCCGAGCTCGTGCTCGCGCCCGACGCTCCACTTCTTCACGTAGTCGAAGAGCACCTTCGACAGCTCGCCCTCGCGCACGTAGTCGAAGCAGTCCAGCACCACGGGTAGGAGCACCGCCCCTCCGTCGCCGTAGGAGAAGCGCTTCACGAGCCCGGCAGCCACCTCGGGGTCGACGGTGGCGCTCTCGCCGGAGGCGTCGCGCTCGGCCCCACGCGCGTCCGCCGCGATCTGGGCGAGCACGCCGCGCAGCGTGTCGATGGGGAGCATCGTCTTGGCGATGGTCTCGGCGTGCGCGGCGGCCGTCCTGTCGTCCACGAGGGCGCCCAGCGACGCCGAGATGGAGGCCATCATGCGGAACAGCGCCGTATAGCTCTTGAGGGCGATCTGATCCTTGGCCCATTGCACGAGCGCGGCCGAGAGGAGCTCGAGGTCGCCCTGGCGGAGCGCGTCGAGCCAGCTCTCGGCGAAGGCATCGACGTAGCGCTCGGTCCACTCGTCGGGACCTTTCGCGATCTGCGCGCCCAGCGTGGCGCGCGTCACCGGATCGAGCGCCAGCGCCGACGCAGCCTCCCCCGACTCCTTGAGCCCGGCGGCCACGTTGAGGCGGAGGGCGCGCCCCTCGAGGCTGCCGTCGTCCCAGTCCTTGTCGATCTGGGCAAAGTCGCGGGCGCGGCTGGCCACGTCGGCGACCTGGGCCTGGAAGCTCTCCTTGTCGGCCCCCTCCCCTTCCGCGAACGAGTCGATGGCCAGGTAGGCGACGTGCTCGAACCTCCGGTCCCAGAGGGCCGTGACGGCGTCGTCCTCGCCCGGGCCGCCGCGCTCCATCATCAAGATCGCCACGAACTCGCGCAGCTCCTGGAGCTGGATGCCCGGCTTGAGCTGGATGCGGCGGATGCCGTCGGCGAACAGGTAGTAGGGGATACGGTCGAGCGAGGCGCGATCGGGGAGCCAGACGACCTTGTCGTCGTAGGTGAACGCGTTGGGGCCGACGTCCCAGCGGACCGTGTGCTCCTCGAGGGCGAGGACGCTCTGCAGCTCGTCGTAGGCGCCTTGCAAGGTCTTGCCGGTCTGCGCGTGGCCCCAGCCGTACTGGCGGAAGCCGGCGATGCAGTTGGCGAGCAGCTTCCAGATGCTGGAGATGCGCTCGACGGCCTTGGCCTTCTGCTCGTCGGTGAGCTCGGCCTCGGTCTCCACCGACTCGTTGCCGCGGACGACGAGCCCCTTCTTGGCCTTCTTCTGGCCGAGCTGACCGGCGCGGTAGGCTGCGAGCAGGCCGATCATCTCGGCCCGCATGGCGGCGGCGTCCTGGAAGCGGCTCTCGCGGTCGAAGGCCAGCGACTTGTCGACGAAGGCCACGATCTCGGGGGGGAGATCGGGCATCACGCGGGCGAGCGAGGGCGCGGCCTGCGTGGCGGCGAGGAGGAACGACTCGGTCTCGTTGCGGCCCTTGTTGAGCCGCTCGCCCGACAGCGCCGTGTACACGCAGGCGCCGACCGAGAAGAGGTCCGCGCGCCCGTCGACCCCCTCGACCCCGATGGCCTGCTCGGGCGCCATGTACGAGGGCGTGCCGAGCGCGGTGCCGGCGCGGGTGGCCTCGACGCCGTCGCCGGGCTCGCGGAGGCGCGCGATCCCGAAGTCGAGCACTTTGACCTGCCCCTCCTTCGTGATCATGATGTTCGCCGGCTTGATGTCGCGGTGAACGATCCCGTGGACGTGGCACTTGGCGAGCAGGTCGAGGACGACCTCGAAGATGCGGAAGGTGTCCTCGACCCCGAGCTTCCGGCCCTTGCGCTTGAGGATGCGGCCGAAGGTGTCGCCCTGGAGCAGCTCCATGACG
>FTCO01001745.1_pt1 | contig 13052 bp, 1 predicted proteins | sample 1639701 | NCBI WGS metagenome assembly FTCO01 (sample SAMEA3914869, study PRJEB12502) | metagenome | biome: forest; material: soil | place: USA | collected 2012-03-12 | depth 0.1 m | reverse complement strand
CCCCATCACGGCCCCAGCGGTGGTGGTGGTCCTCGCCTGCTTGGAACCACCAGTCTTGGAGGCGCTGGGACGTGACCTGGAGCCTTCGGATTTGCTCACTGGCGTGGCAGAGGTGCTCGCCTCGGCGCGCGCCATCCGCAGGCATGGCTATCGAACGGCGCCCGCGTTGCGCGTGCTAACTCGCGGAGCGCGGCCAGATGCAGGGGGTGCGGCGAGCATCGCAGCATCGGCAGTAGCCGCGATCGGCCGGGTGGTCAGCACCGAGCATCCTGATCTGGACTACCGGTCGATTGACCTAGAGCTGGGCGTGTCCGGGGCCGCTCTCGACGATCTGATCCATGAGCTTTCAGCGGGGGGCGCAGAAGATCAGGTAGCGTTGCGCGGCGGGGCACGGCTCGTCGCTCGGCTTACACGCGCATCACCCATCGCGTTGCCGGCGTCACGCACCCTACGCGGGGATCGATGTTATCTCCTCACGGGAGGCCTTGGGGCGCTCGGCCTATCCTTGGCTCGGTTCCTCGCCGAAGGCGGCGCGCGGCACCTGGTCCTTGCCGGTCCAAGGGCGCCGACGCCCGAGGCGCGAGACGCCATTGCCAAGGTTGCTGCGCTTGGTGTCCGCGTCGATGTTCGGTTGCTGGACGTGGCCAGCGCGACGGCGACGCGCACGCTAGTGAGGGATCTCGAGCTTAGTGAGGCGCCGCTCGCGGGCGTCTTTCATCTCGCGGCAGTATTGGACGACGGCCCGCTGCTCGACCTCGACGAAGGGCGCTTCGCGCGCGTGTTCGCCCCCAAGGCGATAGGTGCGTGGAACCTGCATCTCGCGACGAAGGAGATCTCGCTGGATCACTTCGTCCTTTACTCGTCGGCCGCGGTGCTTCTAGGTGCGCCAGGGCAGGGCAACTATGTTGCGGCCAATGCCTTTCTCGATGCGCTGGCTTATCATCGCCGGACCCTAGGCCTCGCAGGAGTCAGCGTGGCGTGGGGGCCGTTCGAAGATGTGGGTATGGCCGCTCGCAGTCCGCGCCGCGGAGCCCGCCTTGCGGGCCGCGGTGTGCGTGGTTTGTCGCTAGATGACGAGGCGGCGCATCTTCCGAGCGTGCTCGGGACGCGATTGGCTCACGTCGGCGTGATGCGTTTCCGCGCTCAGGAGTGGTTTGAGTTCTACCCGGGGACGGCGAGATCACCCTACTGGTCCGAACTGCCGTCCGAGCCGCGCGGTTTGCCACCACGAGCGTCTGCCTCCGCCGCGGCCATCTTTTGCGTGACGCCCGCGGAGCGGCGGGGCGTCATTGAGGAACGCTTGGGTGACGAGGTGGCACGCGTTCTCGGGCAGCCGCGCGCATCAATCGATGCGCAGGCCCCTCTGACGTCTCTCGGAGTTGATTCGTTGATCGGCCTTGAGATCCTTGGGCGCGTGGAGGTTGCCTTTGGCGTGCAGCTTACCGCGACCTCACTGTATGCGCACCCTACATTGGCGGTGCTCGCGGAGCACATTCTCAGCCTGCTGGGGAACGACTCACCGTTGCCTTCCTCTCACGGAGCGATGTCACGACAACATGATGAAATTGCACGGCTTTCCGAAACTGAGGCGGAAGCGCTCCTTCGGGCGAGCCTTGATGCAATCGCCGTCGGGGGTGATTGATGGAAGCTCCCCTTTCTGCAGTTAAGCAGGCCCTCCTCGTCATTACCGACCTGCGTGCCAAGCTTGAGGCACTTACGCGCTCGCGCTCCGAGCCCATTGCTATCATTGGTATGGGCTGCCAGTTCCCCGGAGGAGCCACCTCACCGGAGGCTTTCTTCGATCTCCTCGAGGCTCGACTGGACGCTGTCAGCGCTGTACCGGAGAGCCGGTTCACCCTGCCTGAAGGCGCGCCGCGGGCGACTCGCTGGGGGGCTTTCCTTGCCGAGGTAGACAGGTTCGACGCTGCATTCTTCGGGGTTTCGCCGCGCGAAGCCGAGTCGATGGACCCGCAACAACGGCTGTTGCTCGAGGTGGCCTGGGAGGCGCTCGAGCGCGCCGGACAGGTGCCGTCGAAGCTTTCGGCGACACCGGTGGGTGTGTTTGTGGGCATGATGAACGATGACTATCGGCTTTTGGCGGCCGAGCTTGCCCCCGAACGACGCGATGCGCATACAGCAACTGGCACGCATTCCTCTTTCGCCGCGGGGCGCCTGTCGTACGCACTCGGTTTCACTGGGCCGAGCCTCGTGGTCGACACGGCCTGCTCTTCGTCCCTCGTAGCGCTACATCTCGCCTGTCAAAGCCTTCGGAGCGGCGAGGTGTCACTTGCGCTCGCCGCTGGAGTGAACCTCATCCTTGGCCCATTCGCCACTGATCTCGGAGCCCGGCTCGGTGCGCTGTCGCCCGAGGGACGCTGTCGGACTTTCGACGCTCGAGCGGATGGCTACGTACGCGGCGAGGGCGTGGGTGTCGTAGTCCTGAAGCGCCTCAGCGACGCAATGGCCGACGGCGATCCCGTTGTCGCGCTGATTCGCGGCTCTGCGGTAAATCAGGATGGTCGCTCCGCGGGGCTCACCTCGCCCAATGCCCGCGCGCAGCGCGCGCTCTTGGAGAAGGCGCTTGCTGACGCTGGCGTGTCGGCTTCGCAAGTTGGATTTGTGGAGACGCACGGTACGGGGACCGCACTTGGCGACCCGATCGAGGTGGAAGCGCTCTCCGCCGTGTTCGGCGGTGAGCGACCTCGCCGTGCCCCCTGCTGGCTTGGAGCGCTCAAGACCAACGTCGGCCACCTCGAAGGAGCGGCGGGCATCGCAGGCGTGATCAAGGCTGTGCTGTGCCTCGAGCGTGAGCGCATTCCCCCCAACCTACACCTGGAGACGCCGAATCCTCGTATCCAGCTCGCTCAGGGGGTGCTCGCGTTTGCCACGCAAGGGATCGATTGGCCCCGCGATGCCCTGCCTCGGCTCGCTGGTGTGAGCGCCTTTGGGCTCAGCGGCACAAACGCTCACATCATTCTGGAGGAGGCGCCGCGGACGCTACCCGCTGCGGCCGGAGAGCGTCGCGTGCTCGTCCCCATCTCTGCGCGATCGAAGGCTGCTCTCGCTGACTCTGCGGTGCGCTGGACCGGTACCCTCGAGCGGTCTCCCTTGCGGCTCGACGACGTTGCGTTCACCGCGGCGACGAGACGCGAGCACCACGCTCATCGTGCTGTAATCACGGGCCGTTCGATGGGCGAGATCGTGGCCGGGCTACGAGCTGTGGGGTCTGGATCCGAGCACCTGTCGGTCGAGCGTCGTTTGTTGTCCGAGGGGCCTTTGCCGCGCCTCAATTACGTCTATTCAGGCCATGGCCCGCAACACGTCGGGATGGGGCACGATCTCTACGCAAGTGAGCCCGTGTTCGCTGCTGCCCTAGACGAGGTGGATCGGGTTGTATACGCTCTCTCTGGTATTCGTCTCATCGATGCGATCAATGCAGAGCCGGCGCGCTCGCGTCTCGACGACGTGACAGTGGCTCAACCCGCGCTCTTCGGGGTAGCTGTTGCGCTGACTGCGCTGCTTCGTTCCTGGGGGCTGGTACCGAGCGCAGTGGTGGGGCACAGCTTGGGCGAGGTCGCCGCGGCGTACGTCGCTGGAGCGCTGTCGCTGGAAGATGCGGTTCGGGTCGTGAGCGCTCGGAGCCGCATGCTTCGTCGTGTGGCTGGTCGAGGAGCGATGGCCATTGTAGATCTTGGGGCTGACCACACCGGTGCGCTCGTGCAGCCGTGGCAAAGGTACGTGGTCGTGGCAGGGCGCAATGGTCCGACTACCACGCTCCTGTCGGGCCCCCCCGAGGCTCTCCACGAGGCGCTGGCATGCCTTCAGGCCGAGGGGGCCAGCTACAAGATGCTATCTTCTGACATCGCGTTTCACGGCCCTGAGATGGCATCGCTCGCCAGCGAGCTCGAGGCCGAGCTCACGGGGATTGTGTCGCGACCTTTGACCACACCTTGGGTCTCGACGGTCACTGGCAATGTTGTTGCACGCAGCGAGGCCGGCGCAGGCTACTGGGCCGAGAACCTCCGGCGCTCCGTTCAGTTCCAGCCTGCGATCGCGGTCCTTGCAGCGAGAGGGCCAGCGCTCTTCGTCGAGGTCGGGCCGCGGCCTCAGTTGCGCTCGGCGATCGAGGACACCTTGCGCGTGTCGCGAGGGAGAGGTCGTGTGCTTGCTACCCTGCGCGGGCGAGCGGAGCAGGGAGCAGAGGATGAGCGAGAAGCGTTGCTCGCCGTGGCGGCGGCAGCCCACGTCGAGGGGCTGGACGTCGACTTCTCACGCATCGGCCCGCGCGGACGTGCTGTACCTCTACCGACCTACCCTTTTGCAGGAGGCCGGCACTGGATCGGAGTTCCTTCGCGCGAGGCGCCCGCGTCCAAACTCGTGTCCGCTGTTGCGCCGACGCCAGAGGCTCTCGGCGAGGTGCGCTGGATCTCCCTCTCGATGCTGGCAACTCCGGAGGCGAACTCCCTTCGCTGGCTCGTGATCGGTCCTCTGGAGGTCACGTTCGAGGCGAAGGTCGATCGCCTCGCCGACAGTCTCTCGCCGATGGCGCTCGAGCGGGCGGTCTTCGAGGCTCTTTCGAGTCGCCCGACAGCCGTCGTTTTCACGGCATTTGGGCAGCCATCCCTCGATTCATCGGCCGTCGTCGATGCCAGTGCGCGCCTCGCGGCCGTCATTCGCGCCGTCGCCTCCCGCTCCGACGGCCATCCCCCGCGGCTCGTTCTCGTGACCCGCGGCGCGTGTGCAGTGCGTGGGGGAGAGTCGACCGACCTCCTTGGCGCGACCCTCTGGGGACTCGCTAGGGTCGTAGCCACCGAGCATCCGGAGCTCGCGCCGCTGGCGGTGGATCTCGACTCGGCGAAGGCAGGAGACGCGGGCGCGCTTCTCCGGGAGGTCTCATTTGGATTGGAGGCGCAGGTCGCTCTTCGCGATGGAAATCGGTTTGCCCCACGCTTCATTCGGCGGGAGGCGAGCGCCCCTTGGGGGGCCTCGGATGTGCACGGCCCTCGCTTCGACCCCGAGCGCAGTTATCTGCTCACTGGCGGAGCCGGAGCGCTCGGCGGCCTGTTGGCAGGCTGGATGATTGAACGTGGAGCCAGGCATATCGCCCTTCTAGGACGGCGTGAGCCTGGCCGCGAGTCCCACCGTGTCGTCTCGTCGATTGAGGCCGCGGGCGGGCATGCGCTGATCCTCCGTGGAGATGTCTCCGTGACTGAAGACGTTCGCCGTGCGTTCGATGAGATCGATAGGCAACTTCCGCCGCTCGATGGGGTCATTCATGCTGCCGGGATCGCGGAGCCACAACTGCTCCGCGATCTTGATCGCACGAGTCTAGATGCTATTTTCGCACCGAAAGTCCATGGATCGTGGAACCTCCACCTGGCTACTCGCGGCCGGGTGCTTTCTTCGTTCGTGCTAGTGTCCTCGAGCGCGTCATGGCTCGGGTTGCCGGGACAAGGTAGCTACGCGGCCGCCAATGCCTTCCTCGATGCACTGGCAATCCACCGACGTCACCTGGGGCTTCCCGCGTGCTCCATTGGCCTGAGTGCTGTCGAGGGGCTGGGCATGCTGGACTCCGCCGAGGCACGACGCTTCACGAATAGCATGATTTGCTCAGGGATCGGGCTTACCTCTCCCAAAGAAGCGCTACGTGCGTTCGATCGAATCGTATCGGTATCAGCGCCAGCGCACGTCCTCGTCCTGCCCCGCGACGATGGCTCGATGCGAGATGCTTCTCCTCGGTTGAGAGCGCTCCTTGGAGAGGAGGTCTCCGCCATCCCGAGCCTCGCTTCGAGCGAACGTCAGCGCCTCGCAGCAATCTCGCCTCGGGGACTCCGAGTCGCGGCCCTCACGAAGCTTGTGGCGGAGGAGCTAGGAAGCGTGCTTCGACTACCCGTCGGCGATGTTTCGCTCGACGAGCCGATGATCTCGTTGGGCCTGGATTCGATCTTGGCGGTCGAGTTGCGAGGGCGCCTGGAGGCTCGCCTGGGCCTGTCGCTCCCCGTTACTCTTGCCTGGCAACATCCCACCCTTGCTTCTCTGGGCGCGCACCTCGCCGACCTCCTCGCCCCCGTCGTCGCGACCGAGCTACCGGGAGTGTCAGAACCAGTATCAGAGCTGCCCGACATGCTTACTGCCATCGAGGCGCTCTCCGACGACGAGGTTCAACTCCTTCTGACGGAGGGTTGACGGTTCGCCAGAGTTTAGGCCACCGCTCGAGAATCATCGATGGGAGCAAGTGAAGAGGCCGAAGAGCTATTGGCCGATCTCGAACGGAGGGGCGTGCAGCTCCGAATCGAAGGCGAGAGTTTGTCCATCCGAGCGCCCAGAGGCACTCTGACCGACGACCTTCGGAACAGGCTTTCGGTCCTCAAGCCGGCATTGCTCACTCGGCTCAGGAGCGCGTCAGAGGACGATCAAGTCATCCTCCGCGTGCCTCGGGACGGGGCACTCGAGGTTACCTCCGAGCAGCGGCGCCTCTGGTTCTTGCAGCGTCTCGAGCCCGGCATGCATGCGTACAACATCGCCATCTCGATCAGGCTCGAGGGGCGACTGGACGACCTCGCCCTGGAACTGGCGCTCGTCGAGATCTGGCGGCGCCACGAGAACCTTCGCACGGTGTTCGCAACACGCGACGGCGAGCCCGTCATGCGCATCTCTGCGCCCGAAACCCCGCTCGACTTCACGCATCGGGATCTTCGTGCAGAGTCAGGCGACGCAGCCGACCGAGCGTCCAAGATCGAAGCGGAGGCGCCCTTCGATCTCGAGACTGGACCGCTCTTTCGCGCCCGCTTGCTCCAGGTGGGGGTACAGACACACAGGCTGCTAGTTACTGCCCACCATTCGATCTTCGACGGCTGGTCGACCCTCGTCCTCGTCAATGAGCTTGAGGCGCTCTATGCGGCGCTTGTTGCGAGGCGTCCAGCGCAGCTTGCTGAGCTTCCTTTTCAATACGCCGACTTTGCTTTCTGGCAGCGCCGTCGGCAAGAGGGACCCAGCTTCGAGCGCTCCCTTGCCTACTGGCGAGAAGCGCTGGCGGACCTGCCTGGCTCCCTCGAGCTGCCGACCGATCGGCCCCGGGCCTCGGCGATTGGGTACGCGGGTCGGCGTACCCGTCTCGAGCTTGAGCCCGCCCTCGTCCGCGCGCTCATCGATCTCTGCAAGAGCGAGGGGGTGACGCTCTTCATGACCTTGCTGGCGGCTTTTGCAGCAGTTCTCAGCAGACTCGCTGGACAGCGAGATCTCTGTATCGGCGTACCAGCCACCAACCGGACCCCGGCGGACCTCGAACGCCTCATGGGCCTCTTCGTGAAGACCCTGCTGGTCCGCGTAGACCTCTCTGGGGCGCCGACGTTCACCGATCTCTTGCAGCGTGTTCGCTCTGCCTCATTGGGGGCGTTCTCGCACCAAGACGTGCCATTCGAACGAATCGTGGCAGAGGTGGGCGCGCATGGGCGGGGAGCAGAGAACCCGCTGTTTCAGGTGATGTTCAACCTGATGACGTTCTCGGACGGTCGCGTCGTGCTCCCAGGGCTCGACGCCCACCTCGAGGAAACGCTCCCCGGCTCGCGGTTCGACCTGACCCTTTATGCGCACCATCATGGTAGTGCCCTCGGCCTCGAGGTTGCCTACCGAACTGATCTCTTTGACGAGGAGCGCATGGTTGGGCTCCTGGTGCAGATCCAAGCTGTCCTGACCCAAGTGGTGACCCATCCTCATGGTGCAGTGGAAGGCTTCTCGTTGGTGACGGTTGGCACTCGCGCGAAGTTGCCCGATCCAACCGTGCCGTTGCTCGCGGGGTGGGCTCACCCGCTACACGAATCCATCCGTCGCCGCGCGTTCGAGCTTCCAGAGCACGTCGCGTTCGCATGGGGTGAAGAAAGCGTGTCGTATCGAGCGCTCGAAGATCGGAGCGCAGCGCTTGCGGTGGCGCTGCTAGGGGCGGGAGTGCGCGCCGAGGATCGAGTCGCCGTGCTCGCTCGGCGTGAGCCGGGGCTGGGCGTGGTACTGCTGGGCATTCTCAGAGCAGGAGCGGCGTTCGTCATCCTCGATGCCGGCCACCCTGAGGAGCGCCGCATGGCTTGTCTTCGCGCCGTGAAGGCCGCAGCGCTGGTGGTCGTTGGAGGAGCCGGAGACAGCTCTGCCCTCAGGGCTGGCTCGGCAGCGCCGGTGGTGTTCTCGGTGACCGCATTGGGCGTAGGATGCGAGATGGGTGAAGCTCCGCCCTCGCCCGAGCCATTGCCGGCGCTCGAGTCATTGCCGGACGACCTCGCCTACGTGGCGTTCACATCCGGCACTACTGGGGCGCCACGCGGGCTCCTCGGGACTCATCGGCCACTTTCTCACTTCGCGGAATGGTACTCGCGTGAGCTAGGCCTCGGCCCTGAAGATCGGGTCAGCGTGCTCTCCGGCCTCTCTCATGACCCATTGCTTCGCGACATCCTCGTTCCCCTCGCGGCTGGCGCGACGGTGGTATTTCCACCCGGCAACGAAGACGAGTGGCTGACCGATCTCGGTCATTTCTTGGCTCACGAGCGCATTTCAATCACTCACCTTACCCCGGCGCTCGCTCGTCTCGTTGCGCGAGGCCGATCTGGCCCCGTAGCGTTGCCGGACCTCCGCTGGGCTGTGTTCGGAGGCGACCTACTCACCGCTGCCGACGTCACCGAGCTCCAGCGGGCCGCCCCGCGCATCACCTGCGCCAACGGCTACGGCGCCACGGAGACCCCTCAACTGGTCGGTTGGCTCCGCGTCCCCCGCGACATCTCGCTCCCCGTTCGCATCCCTATCGGTCGTGGCGCTCCTGGCGCTGATCTTCTGGTGATCGGCCCTTCAGGCCAGCTCGCCGGCATGGGGGAGCTAGGCGAGATCGGAGTCCGAACGCCCTACCTCGCTCGGGGCTATCTCGACGACGATGAAGCGACCCAAGCTCGCTTCTGCGACGATTCATTTTCAGGCACCCATGGGGCGCGCCTGTTCCTCACCGGCGATCTCGGTAGGTTCCGGCTCGACGGTTCGGTGGAGGTCGTAGGCCGCAGCGATCGGCAGGTGAAGATTCGCGGTGTGCGTGTGGAGCTCGCCGAGCTCGAGGCTGCTCTTCGCGGCCATCCCGACTTGGCCGCGGCGGCGATCATCACTCGCGATCGAGTCGAGGGCGATCGCGAGCTGTGCGCTTTCGTCGTGGCGCGCGGCGCTGCGCCAGCCCCCGCAGACCTCCGCTCATTCCTCGCCCGAATGTTTCCCGACCCTGCCATTCCCGGGTCCTTCACGATCGTCGATGAAATCCCTCTCACGCGTAACGGCAAGCTCGATCAGTCCCGCCTTCCGAATGCTTCGAGCTTGGCGGAGAAAAGCGAGCCGCTGGGCCCCCTTGAGGAGATCCTCTCAGGACTCTGGGCGAGGTTGTTGCATTGTCCGTCGGTCCCACGATGGGCGAGCTTCTTCGATCTCGGGGGACACTCGCTTCTCGCGGCGCAGCTTTTGGCGCGGGTCGATGAAGTTCTTGGGGTAGGTCTTTCCCTACGTGCCTTTCTTGACAACCCGACGGTCGCCGGCATGGCAGCGCATCTCCAAGCGATGGAGCGGCGAGGCGTTTCGCGCGAGCTCCCCGCCCTGACGCGAGCCTCTTGGTCGGGCGATCGGCCCGCGTCCACGGTGCAGGAGCGCATTCACTTCCTCGACCGCTTGGAACAAGGCAGTGCCCCTTTTCGCCTCGTGCAGACTGTTCGGCTACGTGGCCCTCTCGACGTCGATGTGCTCGCGAGAAGTCTGCGCGAGATCGAGCGGCGCCATGAGGTACTCCGTACGACACTGGTCACCAAGGACGGCACCTTGGTGCAACGTGTTGGTGCGCCGCGGACCGCCGTTCTCGAGGTGGTCGAGCAGGCCTGCCCACTCGAGGAGCGCGCCGCCCTTGCCCTGGAATGGAGTCGCTCGGAGGCGCGCCGACCTTTCGACCTCGCTCGAGGCCCGCTGTGGCGAGCCATGCTCCTCAGTTTCGCGAGCGACGATGCGGCCCTTCTCGTGACCGTTCACCATGCCATGGCGGATGGCGCGTCGATGGTGGTCTTCCGCGAGGAGCTGGCGCAGATGTATGCGGCCTTCGCGAACAACCTGCCCTCCCCACTGGCCGAGCTGCCCCTTCAATATGGCGACTTCGCCGCGTGGCAGCAGCGTTGCCTCTTCGAGGGCTACCTCGCCGGCGACCTGGCTCATTGGCGTGACGACCTGGCGGGCGTCGAGCCCATCGAGCTACCTGCGGCGCGCTCGCGACCCTCGACGCCGAGCTTCATTGCCGTGCGCGCATGCCGTGTCGCGCCGCCCGCGCTGGTCGAGTCGCTCTCGTCATTGGCCCGCCAGGAGTCATCGACCCTATTCATGGTGATCCTCTCAGGCCTAGCCGCGCTCCTCGCACGAGTGACGGGGCAAACCGATCTGCCCATCGGCGCACCGATGGCGCATCGAACCGCGGCTGTGCTCGAAGGGCTAATCGGGCTCTTCTTGAGCACCGTCGTGTTGCGTGTCGACGCTGGTCGGGACCCGACGTTTCGCGAGCTCCTCCGTCGGGCGAGAGCGACTTCTCTCGCGGCCTATTCACGCGGAGACGTCCCATTCGAGCGCGTCGTCGAGGCCGTGGCGCCGGAGCGTGATCGTAGCCGAACGCCGCTTTTTCAGGCTTACTTCAACCTCTTTCAGGCTGGCCCCGATCGCTTCGCGCTGGGGAACGTGTCTGCCGAGGTTCTACCCCGCCCCGACCCGCCGGCACGTTACGATCTGTCTCTCTACGCAATTGATCGAGCCGACTCGCTCGAGCTCGATCTGGTCCTGTCCGCCGACCTCTTCGCGCCCGACCAAGCAGAGGAACTGCTGGCCCTTCTGCTCGCGCTTCTCGAGGCAATCGTCGCCGACCCAGATAGACGGCTTTCTGCGTTGGAGCTCTCTTCGTCACGGCATGGTGATCGCCCGTCGGCGTGCCCGCCAGCGAATCTTGCTTCGAGCTCGTGGGACGGGTCGCTTGCCGGACAGCTCGCCCGAGTGATGCGCGTTCGCGGGGCGCATACGGCGATTCAAACACCCGCCACGTCGCTCAGCTACGCGGAGCTCGACGCGCTCGCCGAACGTGTCGCGCGCACTCTCGAGGGCCACCTCGAGGTTCAGGCACGCGTGGGGCTCCTCTACCGACACGGCGCCGAGATGATCGCGGGGATGATCGGCGCTCTTCGCGCGGGGCACGCCTACGTTCCGCTCGACCCGAGCGCGCCCCCCGAGCGGCTCGCGTTCATGGCCCGCGACGCCGAGGTGTCGGCTGTCTTCACGCACACGACCTGCCTCGATTTGGCGCGAGCGATTGCTCCTCGCGGTTGCCCCGTCTTCCTTCTGGCCGAGGGGGCCAGCGAGCTCCCGTGGCGCCCACGCCTTGAGCCGTCGGACGCCTCGCTCGCCTACATCCTGTACACGTCGGGATCGACCGGGCACCCCAAGGGGGTCTTGCAGAGCCGCGCTAACCTGATGGGCCATGTCCGTGCTTACACGGACGCCCTCGCCATCGACCAGCGGGACCGGCTCAGCTTGCTTTCCACTTACTCGTTCGACGCCTCGGTGATGGATATCTTCGGTGCGCTTCTCAATGGTGCGACCCTCTGTCCCATCGATGTCAGCCAACATGCCGCCCGGCTACAGGAGCTGATCCGAGGGCTCGGCGTCACGATCTACCACTCCACGCCGACCGTTTATCGGCACATCGTGGACACGACCCCGGCGGGCGCGTTGCCCCTGGTGCGCCTCGTCGTCCTCGGAGGTGAGCCAGCGCGTCGCTCGGATCTCGCGGCCTTTCAGGGGACGTTTTCGCGAGGCGCTGTCTTCGTCAATGGTCTCGGCCCCACCGAGTCGACGCTCGCTTTGCAATGGTTTGCCGATCACGACACCCCCGTCACGCGTGAGGCGCTCCCTGCCGGCTTCCCCGTCCGGGGGACATCCGTGCGCCTCGTGACTCCAGTAGGCGAGCAGGTGGCCACCTATGGCGTCGGCGAGATCGAGATTCGGAGCCCGCTCGTCGCGCTTGGCTACCATCGTCGCCCGGAGCTGACCGAGAAGGCCTTCTCAGCCGCCGCTTCGCCGGGTGAGCGCGTTTATCGCACGGGAGATCGTGGTCGCTGGTTGCCGGATGGTAGCCTCGAGTTCGTTGGTCGGATCGATGGTCAGGTGAAGGTTCACGGCGTGAGGGTCGAGCTCGGCGAGATCGAGGCACGGTTGCGCGATCACCCGGGGGTCACCGAGGCTGTGGTGATCGCCACGCGGCCCGAAGGGCTTGCTGTCGCCGAGACCCGGCTCGAGGCCTTCTTCGTCCGTCGAGAGGGAGCCACCCCCGCCATGGCAGAGCTTCGCGCCCACCTGCGCGCGACTCTCCCCGAACCAATGGTGCCGAGCGTGATCACTGCCGTCTCGGAGCTCCCGCGAACCCGCACCGGCAAGCTCGATCGGCGTGCCATCGAGGCCTTGCGCGCCAGCGACGTGCCTTCCGATGCGCTCCCGCCACGCGATGCTTTGGAGCGAGACCTGGCCGATCTTTGGGAGGAGGTGCTCGGCCACCGACCCGCGAGCGTGTTCGACAGCTTCTTCGACCTCGGCGGGCACTCGCTCCTCGCCGTACGGCTCATGGATCGCGTCCGTCACCGCTTCGGGCGCGACGTGGCCCTCGCCGAGCTCTTCCGTGAGCCTACCCTCGATCACCTTGCCGCGTGCCTTCGACAGGACACCGATGAGTCGTCCACTCTCGGCGCTGCCCGAGTGGCCGTCCTGCGATCCTCGGGGGACAAGGGGACTCTTCACGCGGTCACCCCGCCAGGGTCGAGGTCGGCGCTGCACTTCGGGCCGCTGCTGCGCCGCCTCGATCCTCGGCGCCCACTCGTGGGGCTCGAACCACCGTCGTTCGGTACCCATGGGCCGCTCGGCACGGTCGAGGAGGCCGCGAGGCGTTGTCGGGAGGCACTGCCGCCGGCGATTGGGCCTCTCCTGTTGGCAGGCTACTCGACGGGAGGTGTGGTGGCGTTCGAGCT
>FTCO01000290.1_pt1 | contig 13138 bp, 7 predicted proteins | sample 1639701 | NCBI WGS metagenome assembly FTCO01 (sample SAMEA3914869, study PRJEB12502) | metagenome | biome: forest; material: soil | place: USA | collected 2012-03-12 | depth 0.1 m | reverse complement strand
AGCTCGAAGAGGGCCACGGCGGGGAGCTCGGCGCCGTCGAGGGGGGTCGGGGGCACGGCCCAGGAGAAGCGAGGGAATCGAACGGCCGCGGCCCGGCGCCGGCAACCGAGCTGGACCTCGAGGGTGGGCCTCCGGGCGCCGGCGTGGGCGACCACCATGCGAGCCCGCGGGCCGAAGCTGGCGGCCACCATGCTGCCACTGGGCAGCTCGGCGCCCAGCGAGGTGAGGGTGGCGATCACGTCGTCGGGGTGGAGGTCGAGGAAGGCGTCCTCCACCACCACGAAGATGGGCGCGCCGCCGCCGAGGGCGCGGACCCAACCGCGCTCCTCGAGCGGCGCGCTGACCTGCCGGAACGCGCGGGCGCCCGGGAAGACCTCCTTGCGTACGGCGGAGATCTCCGGCTCATCGACGGTGACGAGGTCGGCCTGGAGCCCCTCGAAGCGCGCGTGCCGGGTCGAGAGGCCGGCCCCCACCTCGACCAGCGTCGCCCCGCGGCGGGGCAGCGCCCACCTGCGCGCGAATTTGTCGAGGAGCAGCGTCCGGCCGAGGGCGGCGCGAAGGTCGATGTCGCGGAGGGTCGATACGTCGGCCCCCAGGCTCCGCCACACCCGCTCGGCGGCCAGGTCGCGGAAGTCGAGCCACGGGTGGCGCGCGTGGGCCACGGCGGCGGCGGCGAGCGTCAATACGTTGCTGAGCGGCAGGTCCACGCACCCCTCCTCGGCGGGGGCGGGCGCGCGGCGGTCCACTTTGACGGCGGTGTTGGGCATGACATCACTCCATCGATCGAGATCGGCGACTCCGAACGAGGCCCGAAGTCAGATGCTCATCGCGTAGAACTCGACGACCTGGCGAATCTCGATGGGGAAGGGCACGGCGGCGCTGTCGGGCAGGGCCTTGAGGGTGGTCTTGAGCTCCCCCTTGTCGATCTCCAGCCACCCGGGCGTCTCCATGGACGTGTCGGCCAGCGCCGCGAGAATGTGAGTCTGCTTCCGGGCCTTCTCGGTCACGGTGATGACGTCGCCCACCGAGACCCGGTAGGAGGCGATGTCGACCCGGTGCCCGCCGACGAGCACGTGGCCGTGATTGACCATCTGGCGCGCGGCGGGGATGGTGCGCGCGAAGCCGGCGCGGAAGACCACGTTGTCGAGGCGCCGCTCCAACAGCTCGAGGAGCTTCTCGCCCGGAGCGATTCGGCTCTTGTTGGCCTCGCGGACCAGGTTGCGAAGCTGCTTCTCGCTGACCCCGTATCCGTAGCGGAGCTTTTGCTTCTCCCGCAGGCGCAGGGCGTACTCGCTGAGCTTCTTGCGAGCTTGGCCGTGTTGCCCGGGCGGGTAGGGGCGGCGCTCGATCTTCTTGCGAGAGAGCCCAGGCAGCTCGGTACCGAGGGCGCGGAGGACGTGGACGCGGGGACCCGTGTAGCGACTCATCGCCCCGAGGTAGTTCCGTTCCCGCGATACGACAATGAAAATCGTTTTCAAGATGCTGGGGCATGAACGAGCCACGGCGCAACGCGAGGCTCTCGCGTCGAGCGAGCCAGCCTCGGCCGCGCGTCGAAGGGCGGCTCCAACGCCGGCCGACCATCCCGACGTCGGGATGACGAGCCGAGCTACCCCCGCCGCCGCCGCGCGAACCGATAGAGCTCCGCCGGCCGGTGCTGGGTGTCCTGCTCGCGCTTCCCCGTCGCCTCCAGCACGCCAGCCGCCAGCAGCCGCCGCCGGAACGAGTCCTTGTTGAGCACCTCGCCGCGCACGGCTTCGTGGACGTCTTGCAGCGCGCGCAGCGTGAAGGCCGGCGGCAGCAGTTGAAACCCCGCGGCCGACCGATCCAGATCGTCCCGCAGCCGCTCCACGGCGGCGCCCAGCATCGCGCCGTGATCGAACGCCAGCGGCAGGGCGGCCCCGCCCGCGTCGAGGATCTCGGCGTCACGCTTCCCCTCCCGCATCCTCACGACGGCGGCCGTCGCCCCGCGCGCCGCGCTCACCTCGTCGAAGCGCCGCGGGTGCACGAGCGCGTAGTACCCGACGGCGATGATGCGGCCGCGCGGGTCGCGCCCCGGCTCTCCGAAGGTCCGCACCTGCTCGATGAAGACCCTCTCGAGCCCGGTCTTGTCGCGCAGCAGCCGGGCCGCGGCGGCCTCGAGCGACTCGTCGAGCCTCACGAACCCGCCCGGCAAGGCGTAGCGCCCGAGCGCCGGGTGCTCCGTGCGCCGGTAGACGACGACCCGCAGCCCCTCGCGGCCGGCCGTGAGCACGGCCACGTCGACGGCCACGCTGGGCCGGTCGAAGCGCGTCAGATCGTAGCCGGCGAGGAACTCGGCCTCGGTCTGCCCGCCGTTCTCGGGGCGCTCCTTGCTCACGCCGCCCGCCGGTACATGATGTCGGAGCGGAGCACGTACTTCACCCCCGCGGTGACCGTGGCGCCCTCGTGCAGGATGGCGTGCTGGAAGAGGAGCGCGCGCCCGCGCTTCGGCGTCACGGCCTCGTGCAGGTCGAGCATGTTGGTGGCGCCGCCTTCGAAGCCCTCGTTCAAGTAGACCATGAAGGTGAGGAGGCTGCGCTCGAGGGCGTCGCGGAAGAACGCGCCGTCGTAGTGGGGCGTGAAGCGCTGCCCGACCTCGTACTTGTAGCAGCGGAAGCGCTCGTTGGCGCCCACCGCCCGCATGCCCGAGACCTTGGCCGGCAGGCGCGCGCGCACGCGCTCGAAGAGGGTCTCGGCGAAGCCCTGGTTGTCGAAGATGACGCGCGTGTTGTTGCGGATCTCGGGCCGCACGGCCGGGCCGCCCGCCAGGCTGACGGAGGCGATCTCCGGGCCGAGCCGCTCGATGATGGCGATCATCTCGTCGCACTCCTCGCCGCTCATCACGTCGTCGATGGTGAAGAAGAGGGGGACCTTCAGGTCGATCAGGTGGCTCATCATGGGCGCGATCCTCCCGCCGGCGCGGCGAGCCCGCACCGGGTTGGTTAGATGCTCCATGCATATAACGTCGCGACCCCCCGCGCCAGCCGCAGGGGGCGTTTCCCTCGCGCCCCCCGCCCGCCGGCTCGTGTGACGGCGCCGAGGCGCGCCCTTTTTGCTGTTGACCGGCTCGTCGCACCCCGCGTAGCGTGCCGTGGCTCACGTCCGACGTTGGGCATTGTGTTGGGGAGACGGACATGCCACCGACCAAGCTCTTGATCATTCGCCACGCGGAGAAGCCAGACGACGGCGCCGGGGGCGTCACGGAGGTCGGGGCGATAGACAAGAAGTCGCTCACACCGATTGGTTGGGAGCGTGCCGGTGCCTTAGCAGTCTTGTTTGCCAATCCGACGCTGCGACCCGGCTTGGCGAGGCCCGACCACGTCTACGCGGCGGCGCCCGAGCAGGCCGGCGGCGGCGGCTCCGCGAGCCGGCGCCCGTACGAGACCGTGGTGCCCGCGGCGCGGGCCCTGGGGCTCGCGATCAACGAGGCTTTCGACAAGGACTCTTTCACGGCCATGCTGTCCGACGCGATGCGGCTCGAGGGGGTCGTGCTCATCAGCTGGGAGCACAAGGCGCTCGCCGCCGCCCTGTCGCGCGACGGTCTCGGGCCCGGCGTCGCCGTCTCGGGCCTCCTACCGGCGAGATGGCCGGACGATCGGTTCGACCTCGTATGGGTCTTCGATCGACGGGCCGACGGCGGCTTCGCGTTTTCACAGGTCGCTCAAGGCCTGTTGGCGGGCGACGACCTTCACGTCTTGTAACAGGCCGCGAGCCATCACGAGAGAGACAATATGGCTTCTAGAGCGATCGCGTTCTCCAACAATGACATTGCGGTGTTCGCCTGGTGCTACGACGAGCACTTGAAAGGATGTTTGGGGTTTGCCATTCACCGCGGCGACGTGCAGGCGGGGACCTGGGCGCCGCTGCCGGCCTTCGCGACCTTCAAGGGGCAGGCCCCGGGTGAGCACACCACCGAGCAAGCCCCCGTCCAGAAGTTCTGGTGGAAGGATCTGGGCGCGCGCCGGGGCGGTGTCTATCGCTATCGAATCGTGCCGCTGGGCGGGGCGCCGGGCCACCTCGTGCCCCTCGAGGGAGCCCCCGAGCTCACCACCAACGTCGTCTCGGTCACCCACGATCGCGGCCTATTCAAGGTCTATTTCAACCGCGGGATCATCGCCACCCCGGCGGTCACCAGCGCCCTCGGCACCCCCAGCGCCGACCGGCTGGAGCGGCACATCGGCGAGCCCAAGGACCCTCTACGGCAGATGTTGAGCGGCGAGATCGAGGACGCCCTCGAGGCCCTGCTCTCGCGCGCCGAGACCGGCGACATGGCGATTCGAGGCGCCCTCTACGAGCTGAAGGATCCCAAGGGGCTCGAGGTCGCGCTCCACGGCTCGAGCAAGGCGGACGCCGCGCGCCGCGCCATCATCCTCGGCAACGAGCGGGAGAGCAGCGGCAAGGGAGCCACGCGGACCACGAACCCCGACGCCGACAGCGCCGCGCGCGTGGCGCTCGAGGCCGCCGGGGCCCACGTGATCGACCGCATCCTCCCCGATGGCCACATCCCTCACAACAAGTTCCTGCTCCTGAAAGACGGCCAGACCCCGGCCGCCGTCCTGACGGGCTCCTGCAACTGGACGTCGAACGCCCTTTGCGCGCAGACCAACAATGCTCTCCTCGTGGAGAGCAAGGCGGTGGCGTCTCACTATGCCGCTTACTGGGACCAGCTCGAGAAGGACAGCGCCGCCGGCAACCGCGACGGCAAGTGGCAGGGAGAGGCGCTGCGCACCTGGAACCGCGAGCACAACGAGCGCTCCGAGCAGAGCCCCGAGAAGCTCGAGGACGGCAGCGGCACGGTGAGCGTGTTCTTCTCGCCGAGCACCAAGGGGCCTTTGAAGAGCGCCAAGCCCGAGGTGCCCGGCGACATGGAGTACCTGTTCAAGCTCATCCAAGACGCCAAGCAGGCCGTGCTCTTCCTGGCCTTCGACCCCGGCAACAACTCGATCCTCGATGCCGCCGGCAAGGCCCTCCGCGACAACAAGCAGCTCTTCGTCCGCGGCGCGTTGACCAGCCCCGTTCGCGCGGAGAACTTCGCCAAGGCGCTCGGCGAGCTCTCGCCCGAGAAGAGCGACGAGTCCGAGCTGGGGGTGGGCATCGTCTCCGAGGCCAAGACCCCGGGAGAGGTGGACTTCCGGGCCATCCCCGCGGGCGCCGTGACCAAGAATGACGCCTTCGGCAACTGGGAAGCGGAGCTGAAGAGCGCCGGCCACGCCATCATTCACGACAAGATCGTCGTCATCGATCCATTCTCGGACGACTGCACGGTCGTCCTCGGCTCGCACAACCTGGGGTATCGCGCCTCGTCGAACAACGACGAGAACTTCATCGTCGTACGGGGTCACCGCGCGCTCGCCGAGGCCTACGCTTGCCATGTGCTCGACGTCTACGACCACTACGCCTGGCGCTATTGGCTCGCCGAGGATCGCGACACGTTCGGCGCGCCGCTCAAAGAGGATGACAGCTGGCAGGAGTACTATCTCGTCGAGGGCAAGCCCAAATCCGCCGAGATGAAGTTCTGGCTCTCGGCCACCCCCAGCGTCGAGGCGCACGCCGCCGCGGGACCGCGGCCGCGGGCCGCCAGGGGAGGAGGACGAGAGACGCCGCCGGGCTCGCACGGCGACCTCCCCGCCAGCCGCCGGGCCCCCACGTCGCGCAAGCCTTCCAGCCGCAAATGAAGAACACGGGCCCGTGGCCCAAATAGTAACGAGGAGAGACTCGATGCCTGTCGATTATCACGTGTTGAAGGGTCATGTCGGCGACCTTACTTTCAAGGGTCACCTGCAGATCTTGGTGAATGCCCCCGACGACGACGGCCACGCCACCCAATGGCGCATCGCCTTCAACGTCAAGAGCGACACGAAGCCGTTTCCGGTCCGCTACTATATCGACGAGGACTACCAGGACCAGGAGATGATCAAGAAGCTCACCGCTCTTCCCGCGGGGCTCACCCCCAAGAGCACGGTGAAAAACGACGACGCCCACCAAGACATGGTGGACAAGCACCTCAACCTCGACTTCGTGCGCGGCAATCTCCTCCCGGACCAGAAGGTTTGGGAAGACCTCGCGGCGGGGACGCCCGACGAGCAGAACGAGCTACATTACCTCGTCGGCGATTTCATCAAGCACGCGAAGGGCGACCCGAATGCTTTCGTGTGCGCCTTTGGCGCCGCCTGGCTGGACCCGCCCAACGCCCCACCGGACCCGTACTTCCAATTCAAGCCGAGCCGGGGCGTTCATGACATCCACATGAACCAAGGCAGCGGCGTCGACGGCAACGGCCACGGGAAGGACGACGGCGTCGGGCAGGACGGCGCCCTCTTCATTTACCTCCCCAGCACGAACCGCTGGGTCGCCGCCTTCGTCTCGTTCCAGTCGCAGAGCTTCCAGACCGATCCGCAGACCGGCCACCGAACCGACGGCGGCTGACCATCCCGACGTCGGGATGAGGGGGCGGGCCGTCCCACCCCCTCGTCCCTCGAGGCCTCACCGAACCAGCCTCCAGGCCTCCTCGAACAGCTCGTCGAGCGGCCGGAGGGGCAGCACCACCCCGAACGGCGGTGCGAGCCGCCCCTTCGCGTCCGTCTCCAACCCGTAGAGCTCGAGCTTCCTCGCCTCGATGGGCGCCGCGGGCGCCGCCGGGAACGCCAGATCACCCGGCAGGAACAGCGAGCGGTCCGTCCCCGCGTACTTCCCCTCCACCGCCAGACCCTTGGCGAGCAGCGCCTCGGCGGCCGCGTCGTAGGTCGCCGCCGTCCAGCCGTTGTAGCGCCGCACCCGCGCCGTCGCCGGCTCGGGCAGGGCCGCGATCTGGAGCCACAGCGCGGCGGCGTTCTCGTCGAGCCCCTTGGCGAGCCGCGCCTCGGCCACGACCCTGGGGGCGCTCTCCCTCGGGTCGGCCTCGAACCTCCCCGGCTTGGCCCTCGGCTCGGCGAGCCGGCTCGCCAGCCGCTGGAAGCCCTCGGCGGCCCACACCAGGTAGTGCCGCAGGTCCGTGAGGTCGACGACCTGATGCCGGCCGAAGTTGAGCCCGCAGCTACATCCCCCCGAGGTCCGGCGGAACACGTCGTAGACCCCGAGGTCCTTCGCCAGCCGATCGAGCGCGCCGGGGTCGTCGAGGCGCGCGGGCCGGAAGGCGAGGAAGAACGAGTTGGGGTTCTGCGCCGGCCAGGTGACGACCAGATCCCCGCGGTCGACGCCGGGCGCCGAGGCCCCCTGCGAGGCCACGTAGGGCTCGCCGTGGAACGTCGCCTTCAGCTCGGCGAAGTCCTTGGCGAGCCGGTGGGGATCCAGCTCGCGGCTCAGGTCGACGGCCCCGGCGAGCAGCATCAGCTCCGGGTTCCGGAGGCGGGCGCGCACGAGCGCGGCGATGCGGGCCGCGCCGAGCCGGTGGGGGTCGCCCGCCGCCAGCTCGAGCTGGGCCCAGGGGAGCAGGCGCAGGAAGTGCCGGAGCACCCAGCCGCTGAAGGCCGCCTGGATCGGCGGGCGGTCTTCTTCTTCGCCCTGGCTCGCGTGCTTCGGCCAGCCCGGGGGGATGAAGCCCTGCATGTACGACACCGCCGACTGGAAGCCGCGCCAGGGCCGCACCACCCACCGCTCGTCCTTCGTGAGGAAGTCGTGCCCGTCGGGCTTCTCGAGGACGCGCGCGTCGTAGTGGAAGGGCTCCTTGGAGGCGTGGAAGTCGTCCTCGAGGCGCGAGACCAGCTCGACCGGGAGCGGCGTCCGATGGCCGTAGCGCGCGACGAAGGCGTCGGCGAAGCGATCGGCGGGCGCGATACCCTCCGCGTCGGGGACGAGGGGCGCGTAGAGGGCGTCGGGGCTCGCCGGCGCGGCCTCGTCGTACAGCTCCTCGAGGCCCTGGGTCGGCAGCTCCTTCTCGGCCAGCTCCGCGTCGGCCTTCTTGAGCCCGAGCGCGTCGCGCAGCGCGCGGGTCGGGGTCCAGGGCGGCGCCCCGGCCCAGAGCAGCGCCGCCGTCGGATAGAGCAGGCCGGTGCGCTCGCTGATCCGCCGCGCCACCGCCGGATCGAAGGGCAGGGGCCCGCGCTCGTCGAGGAGGGCGAAGGCGCGCGCGATCGGCTCCTTGCCCCACGCCCGCGGCGAGCCTTTGACCTCATACAGAAGCTCGGCGCCCGGCGGGTCCTCGAAGGTCCCGTCGTCGCTCCGCTCGAGGATCGCGAACACCGTGCCCTTCTGGTTCCACTCGCGGACGCGGAGCACGTGGCGCCGCTTCCAGGTCGCGCCGACGCAGTTCACGTCGTGGCGCAGGCCCACCGGCGGGGGGTTGAACCGGAGGTAGGAGATGCGGTGCCGCGCGGGGGCCTCGGCGAAGCCGGTCGCGCCCCAGATCTCGAGCAGCTGCCGCAGCTCCTCCCGCTGCTTGTCGGGCGTGCCGATGGCGAGCAGCCGGCGAACGGCGCCGGGCGCGTGCCGCAAGAGCTCTTCCCAGGGCTTGTGCGAGCCGGTGACCGGCACCAGGACGGGGTCGCGCTTGGGGCTCGGCGTGAAGGGCTCGGCGAGGAAGCGGTCGGCGTCACGGATGGACCGCTCGATCGCGTGCTCGCCGTTGACCCAGCCGCGGCCGTAGAGCTCGACGACGCGCAGCTCGTGGTCGGCGCGCCCCTTCGCGCTCGCGTCGCCGTCGCCCCTCGGCCGATCGGCGAGCTGCTTCCATTGCGCGATGCGGCGCTCGATCTCGACGGCGCGGAGGACGACGCCGGCCACCCCGGCGCGCAGCCGAGGCGCGGTGATGCCCGGGAGCACGCGCTCGATGGCGGCGGCGAGGAGGGGGTGCTCGGCGAGCGGCCCGCGGCCCTTCTCGGGGGCCTTGGTGATGGTGACCTTCAGGCTGCCGGAGTTGTCGACCTCGGTCTCGGGCTCGGTGCTCTCGGTGGGTCGGGCCGCCTCGAGGAGCGCCTCGGCTTGCTCGCGGGTGCAGGCGGCGAGGGCGCGCGAGCCCGCGAGGTCGCGGGGGACGAGGTGGTGCCAGAGCTTGCTGGGGAGCCACTGCGCCGTCCCCTGCCACCAGAGCGCCAGGCTCGCGTGGAGCTTGGGGACGATGGGGTGCCGGCCGCCGGGCATCCAGACCACGGCCTCGTTGAAGCCGTTCTCGATCGCGTAGAAGCCCTCGCGCTCGGGGAGCCGGAAGAGCGCGTGCGCCGTGCGCTTCTCGGCGCTCTCCCAGACGCGCCCGTCGATGCCCTCGGTGCGGTGGACCCCGCTCGCGTCGCGGTAGGTTCGGATGCCGTAGAGCCCGTCCTTCACCCCGAGGGGCGAGGCCGAGAGCGAGGCGGGTACGGGGTGAAGGGCGCAGTTGGCGAGGTCGAGCCGGCCGCCGCGCGCCTCGACCTCGGCGAGCCACGCGGGGAGGCTCGCGCCGACGACGGCGCCCGTGTCGGGATCGATCTGATCACGGCCCACCCAGAAGCGCTTGCCGTCGGAGAGCGGCGGGCCGGAGCACTGGCGAGCGGTGGCCACGGGCTCGCCGGCGCGGAAGGCATACCCGCCCTCCCACACCGCGCCCTCGGGGGTCGGGACCCCCACGGTCCACATCTCGTAGATCTGGCAGTGGAAGGTCGACTGCGGAGACGAGAGCCACTGGCCTGCGTAGCGGCCATCCTCGATGGTGAAGTAGAGGACGTCGCCGTTCACGTAGCGCATGCTCCGCGCGCCCCTGGGCCAGCCCTCGGGCTTGGGCTTGCGGAGCACCTCGCCCTCGGGCCCGAGGACGATGAGCTGCCGGCCGTCGTCGTCGTCCATCACCCAGTAGGGGAAGGGCCCGTCGGTGCGGAACTGGGGCACGTCCTTGCCGAGCCCGTCGTTCACCTGGTCTTGGAGGGGCCAGCACAGCTCGTCGAGGATGCCGGCGCGCAGGCTCCGCGAGAGCAGCGCGGCGGCGTCGAGGCCCTTCACGATCTCGGTCAGCTCCGGCAGGGCGGCGAGGGGCTCGGGGGCGACCATGGCGGTCCAGGTGTGCTGCCAGTGATCGATCGAGGCCAGCGTCCCCTCGGCGGCCACGTCGCGGAGTCGGTCGACCCAGCGCTGCCAGTCGGCGGCGAAGACGGCGTCGTCCAGCGTGATGCTCACGAGGGAGCCGGCGCCGTTGGTCTCCTCCATCTTCTGATCGAACGCCGCCGAGAGCAGCCGCGCCAGCGCGGGCTCCTTGGTCACGAACGACAGCGTGCGGTCCCCGTCGTCTGCGCGGCTCGTCCAGAGGTCGAAGGCCGCGTCGGGGGGGACGTCGACCTTCACGCCGTGCGCGAGGAGCACATCGACGACCTGGATGTCGGCGGGGCGGCCCTTGAAGGCGCCCACGGGGTGGTCTCCGATGGTGGGGGCGAGCTCGGTGACGGCGCGCTCGAACCAGGCGATCCAGTCGTCCTCCCGGTAGCGCCGCCCCTGCCAGGCGAGGAGGCGCTCGATCCAGGCGACGCAGGCTGCGGGCCCCGCGGCACGCAGGCGCTCGAAGATGCCGCTCGACGCGAGGATGGCGCGCCAGGGCCTCGTCTTTCCGATGTTGGGGAAGGCGCCGGTGGCCCACTCGGCGACCGCCCCGCCTTCGGCGACGGCCGCGGCGATGGCGCCCTCGTAGGCGGTGAGGATCCGGTCGTCCATGTCGGTGGCCCCCGGCAAGAGGCGGGTCGTGAGCAGGCGCGTCGCGAAGTCCGGGCGCTTCTGCGCGCGGCCGAGCGCCTCGAGCTCTTCGACGAGCCCCGCCTCGAGCTTGCGCTTCTTCGCGCCCTCGGCGCCCACGGCGAGCACGGCCAGCTCGCCGACGTCGTCGAGCGCGTCGAAGCCCTTTCGCTTGGCGAGCTCCTTCGCATAGGCCCCGAGCGCGTCCTGCTCGAGCCCGCCGGCCCTGGCGATGGCCGCCATCCTCCGGAGGCGCGCCGCGTCGTCGATGGGCCTCCCGAGCTTCTTCTCCAGCGCCCAGGCGAGCTTCGCGAGCGTCGCCGCGTTCCCTCCCGCGCCCGCCGCGAGCAGCGCCGCGATCCCCCACTCGAGCACGGCGAGCGCCCCCTCGGACTGGCCGAGCTTCTGGGCCGCCTCCTTGAACCCCTTCGTCGCTTGCGCCCCCGCCTTGCCGGCGCGGAGCGCCAGCGCGTCGAGCGTCTGGAGCTCCTTCGGGCCGAGCGCGGTCGCGGCGGCGGCGCGCGCCGAGGCGACCGGATCCTTCCCTGCCGCCGCCTTCACCTCGGCGGCCTCGGGCGCCGCCGCCTCCTCCGTCTTCTTGGCCGCGGTCTTCTTCGCGACCTTCTTCGCGGGCGCCTTCGCCTTCACCTTCGCGGCCTCGACGGTCTCGGTCGCGACGGTCTCGGTCGCCACGGTCTCGGTCGCAACCCCGGTAGCACCAACCCCGGTGTTCTTTCCGTCCGGCGAGTCGCCCGCGATCCGCTTTCTTAGCGCCTCGACGTCCCGGGCCGCCAGGGCTCGCGGCGTCTGGAGCGACATCCCGACCTTCCCTGGCTCGACCTTCACCCCCGCGCCGCTCTCGAAGGCGAGCGTCGGCAACAGGTCGGTGATGTCCGTGATGGGCACCGTGTTCGCGGACGCCGTCCAGCGCTCCCCGTCGAACTTTGGGGACTCGAGGACGGCCACGAGCCAGAGCCGCTCATCGGGCGGCCGCACGGTGACCAGGAACAAGCTCCCGCCCGCCTCCACGGCCCGTAGCCCTGGGGTCTTGCTCAGGTAGCGATCGGTCTTCCACACCGCCCCGACCGCGGCGGCCTTCCCACCCGGTCGCGCGTCGGCCTCGAACACCTTCTTCGCCACGATCGCCAACACGCTCGCCATGCTCGCCTCCGCTTTCGGGGCGCGGAGGATAGCGCCAGCCGGCGGGTGGTGGGCGAGGACCGCCGACTCGCCATCCCGACGTCGGGATGGGGAGCGCGGATGGGACTTTTCCTTGCCACCCGAGGAGGGGTCGCCGGTCCGCGGCGGAGATCCCACCGCCAATGGCGGAGGACCGCCCGAGGTTGGCCACCACCCCTGCGTCGTCGGCGGCAATCCCCCTCGCCCATGGCGGTGACGGCTCCGCCATGGGTGCTGGCGCGACGCCTGGCGGTGTCCACCCACCCGCCTGGCGCCGGCCCTTCGATCGTCGCCCGTCAGGCCCCCAAAGCCCTTGGCGGCGGGGTGCTCGTCCACGGCGTCCGCCTGGCCGCCACCCGGCGGGCCCCCCGCGGCCACGACGGCTAGGTGGCAGTCGTGGGTGTCCACCCCCCTGGCCAATGGCGGACGCGCCGGCGCCACCCGCCAGGCCCCCGCCGCCAACCGGGGACACCCGGCCGTCGTCGGCGGGCACCCTCTCCGCCGTTGGCGAGCACCCCCTCGCCCAACGGGGGCCACCCCTCCGCCGTTGGCGGGCACCCCCTTGCCAAGGACAGGCACCCGCCGGCCCATGGCGGAGATAGAACCCCCGTCGGTGCCTGAGAGGCTGTCTGCATCCCGGCGTCGGGATGGCCGAGCGCCGACGAAAACGTGCCTCGCCGATAAATCGACCCCCGTCGCCTGGACAGCCTCGTTGGCTCGGCTAATCCTCACCTGGCGGGGACGAGCGGGGATCGTGGCGCCTTTTGGGGAAGGCGGAGGGGAGACCGAACATGACCGACGTGTTTCAGCCGGGTGGAGCCTTGTCGAGCCAGGTCAAGGACATGGCGCACATCAACCACGTCGAGGGCCTCGTCAGCGAGTTGCTCGACCGCAAGGTGGCGCGCGCCATCGACGAGGTGGGCGACATCCTCTTGAACGAGTTTTTCTGTGGCAGCCCCGCCGTCTACCGGGAGCGCAAGGGCAAGAGCCCTTCGCTGAAGGAGCTGCTCAAGCGCTGCGGAAGCAAAGGCATCTTCTGCAAGCGCACCTTCCTCGCCAATGCCCTCCTGCTCGCCGTCGGCCGGCACGAGATCAAGTCGGCCGCCTATCACCAGCTCTCCCCCAGCCACCGCACCGAGCTGCTCCGGCTGGACACGACCGAGGGCTCCGAGCAGCTCCCCAAATTCGAGGCCCTGGCGAAGATCGCGCTCGACGAAGAGCTGACGGTCCTGGTCGTCCGCGAGGAGGTGAAGAAGCTCCGCGGCATCGAGCCCGGCCCGAAGGAGGTCACGGTCAAGACGCTGGCGAGCTTCTT
>FTCO01000051.1_pt1 | contig 13141 bp, 10 predicted proteins | sample 1639701 | NCBI WGS metagenome assembly FTCO01 (sample SAMEA3914869, study PRJEB12502) | metagenome | biome: forest; material: soil | place: USA | collected 2012-03-12 | depth 0.1 m | reverse complement strand
GCCGCCACGGGCTCGGGGGGCGCGACGGGGAGCTCGTCGTCCAGCGACGCCGCCACGGGCTCGGGGGGCGCGACGGGGAGCGGAGGCGCGACGGGTACGGGCACCGGCGGCGCGGCCTCGTCGTCGAGCACGGGCGTGGTGACCTGCGCCAGCGTCCACTGCGCCGCCCACGCCACGTGCGTCGATCAGGCGACCGGTGGCGTCTGCCAGTGCGACCCCGGCTTCGTGGGTGACGGCACGAGCTGCAACGCGGCCGGCGCCGTCACCATCAACGCCGGCGCGGCGGCCACCGCGTCGACCGCGGTCACGCTCACGCTCCAGGAGCCGACGAACCTCTTGCAGGACCCGCGCGCCGAGTCGGGGACGCTCGACGGCTGGCAGATCCTCGAGAGCGGAGGTGACGGCTGGTCTGCCTCCCCGTCGGACCCCGCCGTCACCCTGTTCAGCAACAAGGTGTTCGGCACCTCGTACTCTCTCTGCTCCCGCGCCCAGACCCTCGACCTCGTGGCCCTCGGCTTCACCGCCGCCCAGCTCGACGCCGCGCCCCCCGTGACGGTCCGCGAGTGGGTTCACGGCGGCGGCTACACCACGTCGGACTCGTACTACCTCAGCGTCGAGCTGCGCGACGCCGGCGGCGGCGTCCTCGCGTCGCGGAACCCCGGCAAGACGACCACCATCACTAGCGGGAGCTGGCAGGAGGTCGAGCAGACCTTCACGGGCTACGGCGCCGGCTTGCGCTACGTGTACTTCGAGGACGGGGGCTCCGACGTCGAGTTCTGGGACGGCCAATACGGCGCGCTGATGGATGCGGCCAGCGTCGTCGTGGGGGGCGGCTTCCAGGTGCGCTTCTCGAACGACGGCACCACCTGGAGCGCCTATCGAGACTTCGCGGCCACGCTGCCGTGGACCCTCGACGCCACGCCCGGCGCGAAGAAGGTCTACGTCCAGTACCTGGGCGCCGACCAGACCCTCTGGCCGGCCATCAGCGCCTCCATCACCCTCCAATAGGCTTCTTGCGCGCCCGCGGGCCCGACCAGCCGAAGCTCTCGAGCGAGACGCGGCCGAGGGCATCGAACGTGACGCCCTCACGCTCGAGGAGCTTTCGCTGGATGGCGCCGCCCAGGGGATCCTTGATGGCGACCTTGGCCTTGCCGCGCGTGGCGGCGCCGAGCACGCGTTGCCAGGGCACGTCGGCGTGCTTGCCCCCCTTGACCGCCGCCAGCGCATAGCCGACGTGGCGCGCCGAGCGCGGGTGACCGCCGAAGAGCGCGACGGCTCCATAGGTCGTCACCTTCCCGGCGGGGATCTTGCGGATGACTCGATAGAAGTCTTCCCACCAGGAGACGGTCTTCACCTCGAGCGGCGCTGGTTTCCTCTTCGGTGCCGCGGCCCTCTTGGGCGCAGCCGCTTTCTTCGGCGCAGGCGCCTTCTTGGGCCCTGCCTTCTTCGCGCGTACCGGAGCCATCGAGGGGCGAGCGTACCATCGCCCGAGGGCACGGGAGCGGGTGTAGGCTGCCCCCACCATGGACTTCCACTCGCTGCCCGTCGCGCCCGGCGGGGAGGGCCTCTTCGGTCACAACACGACGTTTCGCCGCGATCGCATCGGGACCCTGCGGCGCTTCACGCAGTGTAACGATCCCATCATGCGCCTGCGCTTGCCGTTCCCCGGCTTGCGCGTGGGGGTCGTGAACCACCCCGACGTCGCCCAAGAGGTGCTGGTCGAGAAGGCGAGGTCGTTCAAGAAGAGCGACATGCTCCGGTTCAGCCTCTGGAACCTGGGAGGCGAGGGGCTCTTCACGTCGAATGGCGACCTCTGGCGAAAGCAGCGGAGGCTCATGGCCCCGCTCTTCACGCCCAAGGCCCTCGAGGCCTACGCGGCCGACATGGTGGCTTGCGCCGAGCGCACCATGGAGGGTTGGGCCGACGGGCAGGAGCTGGCCCTCTCGCACGAGACCACGCGGCTCACCATGGGTATCGCCGGCAAGACGCTGTTCGACTCCGATACCTTCTCGGAGTCGGACGAGATCGGCCACGCCCTCACCGATGCTCTCGAGTGGACGGGGTGGATCGTGGGGCGCCCCTTCGCCATGAGCCACGTGGTCGCCAAGCGCGCCGCGGGCTCGCTCGCCGGGCGCACGCGGGGTAGGGCCAGCGAGCTGTTCACGCGCGCCGAGGAGCGCCTCGGGGGCCCGGTGGTCTTGCTGGGCAAGAGGGGGCGCGCCCTCGCCCGCGCCACGGCGTTCCTCGACGACCACGTGCAGCGCATGATCGACGAGCGCCGCCGCACCTCCGGCACGCCGAGGCACGATCTGCTCACCCGCCTCCTCGACGCGCGCGACGACGAGGGCGGCGCCGGCATGAGCGATCGCCAGGTCCGCGACGAGGTGCTCACCCTCTTCGTGGCCGGCCACGAGACGACCGCCACCGGGCTCGCCTGGACTCTGTATCTGGCCTGCCAGCACCCGGCGATCTACGACGCCATGGAGCGCGAGGCCGACTCGGTGGGTGACGCGCCCAAGTCGAGCGACCTGCCCGCCCTCGGCCTGTGCCTGCGCGCCTTCAAGGAGGCGCTGCGCCTCTACCCGCCCGTCTACGTCTTCGGGCGCGACAGCAGCGAGCCCGTCACCATCGGTGGTGTTCACCTCGACCCCCCGACCAACATGTTGACCTCACCCTGGGTCCTCCACCACTCCGAACGCTTCTGGCCCGACCCGGAGCGCTTCGACCCGGAGCGCTTCCGGCCCGAGGTCGAGGCGGCCCGACACCGCTACTCGTATCTCCCCTTCGGCGCCGGGCCGCGCGTCTGCCTCGGCAACCATTTCGCCTACATGGAGGCGCAGCTCTGCCTGGCGGCGCTCCTCCGACGCTATCGCTTCGAGCTGCTCGGGCCCGAGGAGCCGGAGCCGAGCGCGACGTTGCGCCCCAAGAACGGGGTGCGGGTGCGCGTCCGAAGTCGAAGGAACCAAGTGACGGGGCGGGGGCGCACCGATTAACCTATCTCATTGATGTTCCAACGAAGCCCTCGGACGAGGCGGATGGCGGTCCGGTCTCTGTTCCAGCCCGGCGGCGCCATTGCGGCGCTCCTAGTGGTCGCGGCCTGCTCGAGCAGCGGGGGGTCGGACGGCACCAGCTCTCTCTCGGGCTCCGGCGGAGCGCAGGGCAGCTCGTCGTCCGCGGGCAGCGGGACGAGCGGCGGGACCGGCGGCGCGGCCAGCTCGTCGGCCAACGCGGGGACGGGCGGCGACGTCTCGCTGACCATCGCCTCCGCCGGCCCCGGCGGGTCGAGCGGGACCGGCGGCGGCTGCATGATCACGAACATGGACGCCGACATGGATGGCGATGGTTGGACCCCCAACCAGGGGGATTGCAACGACTGCGACGCCAACGTGAACCCCGGCGCCATCGACGTGCCCGGCGACCCCAAGATGGTCGACAACGACTGTAGCGGCACCTACGACCCGCCCGCTCCTTGCGACAGCGGGCTCGCCCTCGACGACCTCGACGCGAAGAACGGCGCGCGCGCCATCGAGCTCTGCCAGTTCACCACCGCCACGCCGGCGACCCCCAAGGACAAGACCTGGGGAGTGCTGGATGCCGCCTATGTGCACGCCGACGGCTCCGCGTTCCCGAACCCGGGGGCTCAGGTGGGGATTCAGCCGAGCTTCGGTGCCAACGTGCACCCGCAAGGCGGCGGGCGCATGCTCTTGATCTCCTCGGGCCACGCGCGGACTCCCAGCCAGGCCGACGCCTGCGGTTCCAAGGACTGCGCGACCACGGTCGTGTCGAACCCTCCTTCGGGGTTCCCGCAGGACAACCCCAATTGCCCTCCGTCGAAGTACATCACCGACGACATCGCCCTCGAGGTGAAGCTGCGCGCTCCCACGAACGCGACGGGCCTCTCGTTCAACTTCAAGTTCTATTCGTTCGAGTTCCCGGAGTGGGTCTGCAACAAGTACAACGACCAGTTCATCGCGCTCGTGAGCCCGAGCCCGGCCGGATCGATCAACGGCAACATCTCGTTCGACTCGCTGAACAACCCGGTGAGCGTCAACCTCGGCTTCTTCGACGTGTGTGACCCGTTGGATCAGGTCGACTACGCGAGCAATTGCCAGGGAGCCAGCTGCCCCCACGCGCCCTCTCCCTATTGCCCGAAGGGCACCTCCGAGCTCCTGGGCACGGGCTTCGACGTGTGGGACATCGGCTACATGGGCTCCATCAGCGCCGGGGCGACGACCTGGCTCGTGTCGCAGGCCCCCGTGAAGGGAGGCGAGGAGGTCACCATTCGCTTCGCCATGTGGGACACCGGCGACCAGAACTACGATTCGAGCACGCTCGTCGACAACTTCGCCTGGGTGGCGACGCCGGGCGTCAACGTGCCTGTCGGCACGACCCCGGTAGAGACCCCCAAGTGACGTCGTGAGGCGTGGGGCTCCGCGCCGAGCCCCACGCTCCCCGCTCGCGGGAGGCGAATCAGGTCAGCTCCAGGAGCCCATAGAGGAGGGCCTTCTCGATGGCCGGCAGGGCGCGCTCTTCCCCCTCGGCGGGGTCGACGCCGAGCATCTCCGAGAAGGTCGCGATGCCCTCGCGCACGCTCTTGGACTCGTGGATCGCCGTGCACAACGCGAGCAGCTCCGGGGTGAGGCCGATGCGCGCGACGGCCGCCTCGGGGGAGAAGCGCGCCTCGAGGGTCGAGGGGATCTCGGCGCCCGGCCCGACCTGCTCTTGCGCGAGCACGGTGGCGTCGGGGACCTTCAGGTCGGCCGCGAGGAGCCTGCCGCGATCGGCGGCCACCTCGCGGGCGGCGAGCATCTTGTCGAGGCGCAGGCTGGTCAGGTGGATCTTGCCGAGGGGCAAGGTGGGGAGCGTGCGCACGCTGCTCGCGCCCCGCGCAGGCTCCACGGCGATGAGCGTCGGAACGAAGCCCGTGATGCGCATCTCGGCGAGGTGCGCGCGCCTGCGGAGGTAGTCGTCGTCGAAGTCGTCCCCGAGGGCCGGGTGGGCCGCGGAGGCGTAGCCGAGCGCGTGCTCGCTGGCGTCGCTAGGCGGTGCTTTCAGCACCAACGAGTGGGTGGCGGACCCGGCCAGGGCCTGCTCGACGCGCGCCTCGGGGCTCGCGCCGCCGTCGTCGGGCCACTCGACGATGAGCACCGCGCGGCCGGTGGGCGTGAGGTGGCCGGGGAGCGCGCGCAGGAGATCGAGGGGGAGCTCGTCGCCCCGCGCGCCGCCGAAGAGGAAGGTGGCCTGCTCGGCGCCCCGGGGCCGAGGGACGAACGGCGGCTGCGACACGACGAGGTCGAAGCGCTCGCCCTTCACCGGCGCGAAGAGGCTCCCCGCGCGCACCTCCACGTTGGTCACGCCGTTGAGGGCCGCGTTGATCTTGCAGAGGTCGAGGGCGCGCGCGTTGATGTCGGTCGCGACCACGCGCTTCACGCGCCCGGCGAGCACGAGGGCCGCCGTGCCCGCCCCGCAGCCCAGGTCGAGCGCCGAGCCCAGCGGCTTGCTCGGGAAGGCGGCGCGCATGAGCGTGACCGTCGTCTCGCCGAGGGCCATGACCGCCTCGCCGCCGGCCGCGAGGTCGTCCGCGAGCACGAACAGGTCGTCGACGAGGCTGAGGATGAAGGGCGAGACCACGCGCCCGTCGTGTCGCGCGAGCAGCCCGAGCTCGAGGAAACGGCCGAGCTGCTTGCCCAGCGTGGCCTTGGCCTCGTCGTCGCTGACCGGGTCGGCGAAGAGGAACATGCGCATGGCGCGCCCGCCGACGCTCTTGATCTGGCGCGCGTGGTAGGCGCGGATGGCGCGGCGCTGGGCCGGGAGCACCTGGGACGCGGCGGCGACGATGGGCTCGGCGAGCTTTCGATCGAGCCCCAGCGAGCGCAGGGTGCGACCGACGTCGCGCAGCTCGTCCGGGGAGGCCGCCGAGAGGTTGGCCAGCGGGGCCAGCTTGGGGAGCGTCATGGGGCGACGCTAGCGCAGCTCGCCCCGGGGCGCCGCTCGGAAACGAGCCGTTACTTGCCCGTGGCCTTCTTCCACGACGGGCGCTCGCTCACCTTCTTCCACCAGGCGCCGAGGTGCTCGCGCGAGGTGAAGAGGTCGCCCGAGCCCGCCGCGAAGAGGTACTCGACGTACGGCATCCAATCGATGTCCGCGAGCGAGAACTGCGTGGTGCCCATGAAGCCGTGCGCCGCGACCTCCTTCTCGGCGACGTCGAGCGACGTCGTGAGGGCCTTGCGCGCCGCCTCGACGATCGACTCGTCGGTGGCCTGGCCGCGCATGGGGTTCATCAGCTTCTGGCCGACGATCTTCATCGCGTGGCTGGAGAAGTACGAGTGCTCGATGCTGATGAACTGCTCCATCCGCGCCTTGCCCTTGGCGTCCTTCGGCGTGAGCGCGATGCCGGGCAGCGTCTCGTCGAGGTAGCGCATGATGGCGCGCGACTCGTAGAGCTTGAAGCCGTCGTCGTCGATGGCGGGGACGACGCCGAAGGGCTGCGTCTCGAGGAAGGACTCGTGCTTCTGAGCGCCCTTCATGAGGTCGATGACGACCATCTCGGCCTCGACGTTCTTCTCGGCGAGAACGGTCAAGACCTTGCGACTACAGGTGCTCATGGGATGTGCGTAGAGCTTCATATCGACCTCCTTGGGAGTGGGCGGGCGTCATACGCGCGGGCTCCGGGGGCGGGAAGGCCCAAGCCCCCCGGGAGCCGGGAGCCAGCGGGTGAGTTACACTTGCCCTCGTGTCGTACGCCTACCTCTTCGCGCTCGTGGTCGCGCTCGGCATCCTGGTCGTGCAGATCGTCATGGGCTCGCGCGGTGGGCACCACGCCGTCAGCCCCATCGGCCATGGCGCCGGGCATCACGATCACTCCACCGACGGCGAGTCGGGCCTCTGGACCCTGGTCCTCACCCTCCGCTTCTGGACCTTCGCCGGCCTCGGCTTCGGGTTGAGCGGCATGCTCCTCCACCACCTCGGGCTCGCCTCGCCCGCCGGCACGGCCGCCATCGCCGCCGGGGCTGGGCTCGCCTCCGGCCTCTTCGCGGCGCTCGTCTTTCGCGTGGTGAGCCGCGGCTCGGCCTCGACCGTGCAGCGCGCCGACGCGGCCATCGGCAAGACCGGGCGCGTCGTCGTCGCCTGCGGCCGCGGCACCACGGGCCAGGTCCGCGTCGAGCTCGCCGGCAGCAGCATCGACTTCCTCGCGCGCACCGACGAGGAGCTCATCCCTCGCGGCGAGATGATCCTGGTCGACGAGATGCGCAGCGGCGTGGCCATCGTCTCGAAGTGTCCCTCGATTCTTCCGTGATGGTGGATGAGCGGGTGGGGGGCGTCCTGGCCTGGTAGCCTCCAGGCATGTTCAAGCCCCCTCCGAACGCCGCCGACCCGGCGCTGACGCTCAACACGGCGGTGGTCGTGCTCATCGCGGCCGTGTCGGTGGTTGTCGCCTTCGGCTTCTTGCTGCTCTTGCTACGGAGCTTCCTCTTCGTTTGCAGGCCCAACGAGATCCTCGTCTTCAGCGGCCGGAAGCACCGGCTGCCCGACGGGACGACGAGCGGGTACAAGATCCTCCACGGGGGCCGCGGCTTTCGCATGCCGTTCCTCGAGTCGGTCCAGCGCATGGACATGCGCCTCTTCGCCGTCGAGGTCGCGGTCCACAACGCCTACTCGAAGGGGGGAATCCCGCTCAGCGTGCACGCCATCGCCAACCTGAAGGTGGCGAGCGACGACAAGGGAGTCCGCAACGCCGTCGAGCGCTTCCTCGGCGTGCCCCAGAGCCAGATCGCGCAGGCGGCCCAGCAGACCTTGGAGGGCGTGCTCCGCGAGGTCATCAGCCAGCTCACGCCCGAAGAGGTCAACGAGGATCGGCTCAAGTTCGCCGACCACCTGGTCGAGAACGCGCGCGACGATCTCGAGAAGCTCGGCCTCGAGCTCGACGTGCTCAAGGTCCAGCACGTCGCCGATGATCAAAAGTACCTCGCGAACCTCGGCCGCGGCCGCATCGCCACCATGCTCCGCGACGCCGCCAACGCCGAGAACGCCGCCAACCAGGCCGTGTCCGAGGCCCAGTCGGGCGCCCGCCAGCGGGCCGAGACGGCGCAGAAGCGGGGCGAGACCTTGGTGCTCCAAAAGAAGAACAGCGTGCGCGCCGAGCTGGCCAAGCTCGAGGCGCAGGCGAAGCAAATCGAGAACGAGGCCGTCATCGCCGCCGAGACCGAGCGCGCCACGGCCGAGCAGGAGCTGCAAGGCCTCCGCGCCGAGGTGGAGAAGCTCCGGCTCCACTGCGACGTCGTCCTCCCCGCCGAGGCACAGAGAAAGGCCAACGAGCTGCGGGCGCGCGGCGCGGCGGCGCCGACGATCGAGAACGGCAAGGCGGCCGCCGAGGCCCTCGGCCTCGTGGCCGCCGAGTGGACCGCGGCGGGGGAGGTGGGTCGCGAGGTCTACGTGCTCCAGCAGCTCCGCTCGCTCATCGCGGTCGCCGCGTCGCGCGTGGCCGAGAGTGAGATTCAGACCATGAACGTGGTGGCCGGGAGCGAGGAGCAGGCCTTCGGCGCCGTGGCCTCCATGTACCCGGCCGCGGTGGCCAAGGTGCTCGAGGAGATGGGACGAGCGATGGGGGTCGACGTGGCGAGCCTGCTGCGAACGGGGCCAGCCGCGGTGGCGGTGGGAAGGAGCGTCAAATGACCGTCGAGATCTTCGGCGTCCTCGGGCTGACGGCGGTCGTCGTCATCGGCTTCGTCATCTACACGCTCAAGAACCTCCTGCTCGTCTCGGCGCCCAGCGAGGCCCTCATCCTCTCCGGCGGCTCCCACGACATCGAGGGGCGCACGGTGGGCTACCGATCGATCCGCGGTGGGAGGGCGGTGCGCATTCCCCTGCTCGAGACCGTCGATCGCATGGACCTCTCCAACATCCCCATGGAGATCTCGGTCAAGGGTGCCTATTCGAAGGGCGGCATTCCCCTCAACATTCAAGGCATCGCCCACGTCAAGGTGCCGAGCCACGAGCCCCGGCTCTCCAGCGCCGTGGAGCGCTTCCTCGGCCGATCGAGCCCCGAGATCGCGCAGGTCGCTCGCGAGACCCTGGAGGGCAACGTACGCGGCGTGCTGGCTCAGCTCACCCCGGAGCAGGTCAACCAGGACAAGGCTGCCTTCGCCAACAAGCTCTTGGAGGAGGCCGAGCACGACCTCTCGCGCATCGGCCTGGTGCTCGACACCCTCAAGATTCAAAACGTGACCGACGACGTCAATTACCTGAACTCGACGGGCCGCATTCAGGGCGCCCGGGTTCGCATGGAGGCGAGCATCGTCGAGGCGCAGATGCAGGCCGAGGCGGCCGAGAACAAGGCCGACAACCAGGCCCAGGCCGAGGTCGCCAAGCTCGAGGCCGAGCTGCAGATCGCCAAGCAGGAGACGGTCAAGCGCATCAAGGACGCGGAGTCTCGTCGCGAGGCCATGATCCAGGAGGCGCGCGGCGGCGTGCTCGCCCAGATCGCGCAGGCCCGGGCCGAGATCAACCGGCAGAAGGCCCGCGCCCTCCAGGTGGAGCGGCAGCTCGAGGCCGACGTCATTCAGCCGGAGGACGCCGCGCGAAAGAGCCAGGAAGAGGAGGCCCGCGGGCGCGCCGCCAGCATCGTCGAGAATGGCAAGGCCGAGGCGGAGGCGCTCCGCCGGCTGGTCGCGGAGTACAAGAAGGCAGGTCCGAACGCCCGGGAGGTCTTGATCTTCCAGCAGACCATGCCGCTCGTCGGCGAGATCGCGGGCGCCGGTCAGGGCCTGAAGATCCGCCAGCTCTCCCTGCTTCCTTCGGGTGGCGGCGACGGGTCGCTGGCACGGAAGGCGATCATCACCGCCGAGCAGATCAAGGCCGCCACGGGCATCGACCTTGCCGAGCTGGCCAGGCGGGTCGGTGGACAGGCCCCTCCCAAGCTTCCGAAGCCTGAATAGCTGGAGACGCGCCCAGCCCGAAGGGGGGAGGCGAGCGGGTCCTGATCGAAGGGTGATCGAAGGATGATCGAAGGATGAAAATTTAGTCTCGATCATCCGTCGTCTTCCTGGTGTCGCCCTCCGATCGCCCGTCGCCCTGCCTGGCCTCTCCCTTCGATCATCCTTCGATCATCCTTCGATCGAAAGCCCTGCTCCCGACCCCCTCCCGAGGCCCTGCGGACGGTCTCGTGGTACCGTCCACCCATGCACCCGGAGTGGTGGGCGCGGCGCGCTCGGGTCGGAACGCCTGGACGGCCGCACCCGTGGATGGGGAGGGCGCTCCGCACCATTCTTCTGCCGATCGTCCGGATCTGCCATCGACCCACGCTCGAGGGGATCGAGAACCTGCCGACCTCGGGGGCTTACATGCTCGTGGCCAACCATTCGGGCGGCATCGCCACGGCCGAGATCTCGTGCTTTGCCGCGCTCTACGCCGAAAAGGTGGGCATCGAGAAGCCCATCGCCGGCTTCGCCCACGTGGCTGCCTTCAGCGTCTGGCCGATCTCGATGGTGCTCCGCAACCTGGGCGCGGTGCCCTCGACCGCCGCGGCCGGCGAGGCCGTCCTCCGCTCGGGGGTCGCGGTGCTCATCTTCCCCGGCGGCGATCACGAGGCCTCGCGGCCCATCTGGCAGGCGCATCGGGTGGACTTCAACGGGCGCGTCGGTTTCTTGAAGATGGCGCGCAAGACGCGCGTGCCGATCGTACCCATGGGGATTCGCGGGGCGCACTTCACGGCCCCCATCCTCTGGCGCTCCGACTGGCTGCTCCCGAAGCTGTTCCTCGTGCCCTGGCTCCTCGGGTTGAAGCGGTATCCCATCAGCCTCCTCGGCGTGCTCGTCGCCGCCGCCATCCTGATCGGGCTGGACTGGGCGCTTCCATGGCGCATCCTTTTCGTATGGGGGTGGTTCGCGACGGCGGCGTTGCCGCTCTTGGCGTGGGTGCCGGCCACGATCCGCATGCGCATCGGGCCGGCCATCGCGCCGGAGGAGCTGTTCAGCGAAGGCGACGAGCCGGCCCCGGGCGAGCTTCCGGCGGCGCTCGATCGCGTGCAAGGCGCGGTGCAAGCGCTGGTGAGCCGGCGCGCCTAGGCTCGGCTCGCGGCGATGCGCCCGGCGGTGTCGAGCACGCGGTCGAGGTACGCGGGGGCGAGCAAGGCCGGGCTGTCGTCTTGGTGGGTGATGACGACCCCGCCCTGACCGACGTCGATGGTGACCCGGAGGGCTTGGCCCTCCTCCACGAGGCGATCGGCGAGCGCCTGGGAGAGGTCGTAGGCGCCGCGGTGGTAGCTCGACACGAACACGTCGATGCGGGGGGCGGGCCGATGCGTGACGACGAGCATCGCCGGCCGGCCCTGGTAGGTGAGGGGGAGCGACCAGCGGAGGCCGCCGCGCCCGCGGTGGTCGGCGGCGAGGGTGATCGCCTCGTCGGGCACGGGGCCGGCCCAGTGCGCGTCGAGCCAGTCGAGCACGGGGAGGGTTCCCTCGGGCGCGAGCCGGGAGCCGGTGTGAGCGGCCAGCTCGGTCAGCCGCCGCTCGATGGCGCGGGGGCGCGAGACGAACGACGCGACGACGAGGCCGCTGGCCGTGAGCAGGCCGATGGCGCCCCCGAGGCCCATGAGGCCGAGGCCGACGAGCTGAATCGTGGCCTGGGCCGGCGGGGGACCGTGACGGCCGCGCGCCGGCGCACGGCCGGGAGCGCTGGCGAACAGGCTGGCGCCGATGATGAGCAAGAGGATGGCCGGCATCCCCGCGCCGAGGCCGATGCGAAGGACGCTCCCGGTGCGCGCCATGGTCTTCTGAAAGCCGATCTGGCGCCGGTACATCGAGCGGCTCGCGCGGGCCTGCTCGAGGTCGGCGCGGTGGCCAGCGAGCACGACCAGGCGGGCCTGATCGTCGGCGGTGGCGACGACCGTGGCGCCGCAGAACGGGCAGCGGGCGCTGGCCTCGCCGACCTGAAAGCGCACGGGGGCGCCGCACGAAGCGCAGACGCTCGTGACCGAGCCCTCGGGGCTGCCGTCGACGACCGTGTCGGGGACCTCGCTCGCCGGCTCGTCTTCGCCGCGCGCGAGCTCTTCGCCGTGGCGCGCGACGCGAAGGAAGAACCAGAGGAGCGCGAGGCCGAGGCCCACCGTGAAGCCGAGGCCCGAGTAGAGGCGCACCATGCCGCTCACGCGCGTGAACGAGGGCAGCATCTGACCGACGGTGAGCAGGAGCGAGAGGCCGAGCACCATCGGCACGAAGGCGCCCACGGCCTTGGCGATGCCGCCGCCTTGCAGGCCGCGCGAGAAGCGCTGGGCCATGGTGGCCTTCCGGCGCTCGCGCGCGATGGCGCCGAGGTAGGCGCGGGCGCGGCCCTGCATCTCGCGGGGCACGGGCGTCGTCGCGCCACAGTGCGTGCAGCGGGCCGAGGCCGACGAGGGATCGACCGGCAGCGAGGCGCCGCAGCGCGAGCAGGGGAGCGTCGGGGCCTCGAGGCGCTGGGCCATCTCGGCGAGCGAGCCTATCAGAAGCATCTTTGGCGCGCTCCGGAGCGGCCTTCTCCGGGAGCTGTGATAACCCTGAGGGCGATGGCCATGGACGAGCCTGTCGAGACGCCTCCGCCGCGCGCCACCAAGGAGCCTTCGCTCCTGCGCGAGCCGGACGCAGAAGCCGCCGACGCGCCGCGGCCGACGCTGCGCACCGACGGGCCCGGGTCCGCCACGCCCGCGCCTCCGGCCGCGAAGACCACGGCGCCCGTCGATCCCGGCACCACCGCGCCTTCGGCGGGCGTCGACAAGCCTCCCGCGAGCCCGGGGAATGCGCCGCCCGTCACCCCCGCGGCGAGCACGGCGCCCGCGGCCGAGGTGCGACCGGACGCCGTCGCCACGGCCACGAGGCCCCCCGCGCCCACCGCGCTTACCGCCATCGACGCGCCGCTCGCCGTCGAGGCGACGGCCGAGAAGCCGCGGACCGCCGCGCGCCCGACCCTCGACGACGCCGCCGTGGCCGAGGGCGCGGGAGACGCAGACGAGGGGGACGACGAGGCCGCCGCCGCCCCTCCGGAGAAGCCCGGGCTACCCCGCTGGCCCTTCATCGTCGCCGTCGGTCTCGCCCTCGTCGGGGTGGGCGTGGGCTTCGCGTACCAGCCCATCCTGCGCCAGATGATCGAGCGCAAGGCGGCAGGGCTC
>FTCO01000103.1_pt1 | contig 13292 bp, 11 predicted proteins | sample 1639701 | NCBI WGS metagenome assembly FTCO01 (sample SAMEA3914869, study PRJEB12502) | metagenome | biome: forest; material: soil | place: USA | collected 2012-03-12 | depth 0.1 m | reverse complement strand
GTGTACAAGGGAGTGACCGTGGTCGAGTACGATCTCAGTGACGGGGAGCCCAATTGTGAGTGCACGACGTGCGTGTCGGAGTGCACGACCAGCGAATGACGCTATCTGTTGGTGGTCACGTCTAGGGTCGTCGTTCACCTCGTCACGCCACCACCCTTCCTTGTGGTGAGGAACCCTCCCGCGTCTGCCCTTTGGCCTCGTCCCTACAATTCATCTTGCCGCCGGATCGGGAAGGCGCTCCTCGAGGACTTCTTCGGCGGGGGACGCGAAGAAGGAAGACTTCCGCTATAGCCAGCACGCCACCCTTTGCGCATTGCTCGCTTCCTCGGGGCCGGGGCTCGCGAGCTTCGACGCGACCAGGATCTCGTCACCCATCAGAGGGCAGCCTCGGAGTCCCTCGATCCATCCTCGAGGATGTTCGAGGCTTCGATCGCGAGCTCGAACGCACGAATGAGGTTCGCGGGGGCGCGTTCGGGGCTCTCGATGGCTGGGAGAGAGCTGGTCGTGGGGGATGAGGAGGCGAACAGGCCAGCTGGGTGGGGCTGCGATCTCAGGATGAGAAGACGTCGCGGGCCGTCTCGGCGCCGAGCACGTCGTCGAGCCACTCGCCGAGCGTCACGCGCGGCTACTTCGTCGGGCCTTTGCGGGCGGCGACCAGAGCGCGCGCCCGAGCGGCGATGGCGGAGGCCTCCTCGCGCCCGGCCGCGAGGACCCGGACGCGGAGGGCGCTGCCGGCGGCGTCGGCGTCGATGTCGAGCCACTCGCCCTCGGCGACGAAGGGATCGGGCTCTCGGCCCGTGACACGCCCGAGGGCGACGTCGGCTTGATGGCACTCGATCTCCGCTTGGAGGTGACCGGCCGTCACGCTGGCTCGGGCGACATAGCGAAGCTCGGCGCCGAGGAGGCGAGTCTCATATTGTCCTTTGCTGGTCCGCCGAGAGACGGTGAGCGGCTCGGCGGTGACGAGGGCCGTGTCCTCGAGGAGGCGCCGCGCGCGCTCGTCGGCGCTCGCCCCGTCGCACTGGGCGGCGGGGATGGCGAGCGCGCGCTCCCGTTTCCCGGCCGGGGAAATGAGCTCGGCGCACCCGGTCAGGGTGAGGGCGACGACCACGGACGAGAACTGCAGCCCTGTTCTCGCCATCCAATTCGATGCATGCATGTCCTTCGAGCCTCCGCAGGATTTCTCCTACCGAGCACGGGCGATGCCATGCGATCAGACGCCTCGTTTGCGGCCTCGCTCGCGTGAAATGCAAGATTCGAAGACGATAGTGCCGTGCACGGGTGCACGCCCGGCCACCTGGAGCGGGCTCGGCGTGCGCGGAGGCTCCGGCCGCGCTTGGCGGAGCAGTCGATGGGTGGCTATTCCCCATCCATGAAGTGGTCGCTGCGCCACGAAATCGCACAGTTGACGCTTTTCTCGGCAGGGGTCCGGAAACTGCATGTGCGGCTTGCGCTGACGGCTGGCCATGGTAGAGTGCATTTTGTCGCAAACACCGCTGCCCGACGATTCGACGACCTTCAACTCTCTCGCGGAAGGGGTGAGGACGTCGTGATGATGAATCACAAGCGCGGGCGGGAAGTCCCTCAGCATGTCGTCGACCGGCGCAGGCGCGAGGACGAGGCGCCTCGTCTACACGCCGAGGTTCCCCACGTCCTGACGCTCTCTCTCGCCATCGAGGAGCGCCGGCCGTCCGGCACAATCGCTGCGCGGCATGTCCGGCGGGTCGTCGTACAGAGCGCTCCCGCGCTCTTCGTCCTTCCCTGTGGTGCGCCCCAATGCGACGGCGGCGTACACGAGATCTCCTTCGCCGTACTGCGCGAGCTGCGACGAGGCAGCGCCACGTTCGAAGGAGAAACCAGCTGCGATCGTTGCGACTGCGCGCTCTTCCACGCGGGCACGGCGACTTACGGCTGATCGGACCGAGGGGCTCGGCCATCGGCCGTGGTAGCCTTCATCCACCCTACGAGGAGGGCGCATGCGAATCCTGGTGGCCGAGGACCTGGCGCTCTCCGCGCGCATCCTTCAATCTCAACTGGCGGCTTGGGGGTACGAGCCCGTCGTCGTGCGTGACGGGCGTGAGGCCTGGGCGACGCTGGAGCGCCCCGACGCGCCCCGGCTCGCCTTACTCGACTGGGAAATGCCGTTGCTCGAGGGGCCCGAGGTGTGTCGCCGGGTGCGCGTCCAGGCGCAGACCCCGTACATCTACACCATCCTGCTCACGGGTCGGCAGCGCGAGGACGACATTGGGGCGGGGCTCGACGCGGGCGCCGACGACTACGTCACCAAGCCCTTCGACGCCGAGGATCTGCGCAACCGCCTGCGCGCGGTGCGACGCCTCGTCGAGATCGAGGGCGAGCTGCTCCGCATGCGGCAAGATCTCCGCGCCCAGGCCAACGTCGACGCCATCGCGGGCGCGAAGAACCGCCGGGCGCTGGCGGTCGCCCTCGAGCTCGCGCCCGAGTCGGAGCGGTGGCGCTGAGGTAGATCTCGCCCTGCCCTCGGGGCGGGGCTTGGCACATCGTTCAACTGGTCCAGGTCTCGTACAGGTGCACGACGAGGCCGGCGAGATGGCGGCGGAATCGTGAACGACCGCCACGCGATTTGGCGATCGAGGGCTTGGCACCGCGCGTGCTCGTAGGGTCGTGAGGGCGGTCCTCGTCGCCCCGAGCAATCGCCGATGCGCACCATGATTCGCCCACGGCCCGCCACATGACAGGCTCCCTCTCCTCCGAAGCGGTCACCGCCGTCGGTCCGGCCGTGGTCACCACCCTCGCCTGGACGCGAGGGGGACGGCTGCGGGTCACCGTCATCGTGAAGGCCACCTTCGCCTTCGTGCCCGACGGGGTGATGCGGTGTATCAGCCCGCTCCCCATCTTCCAGGCCGAGGTGCACCAAGACGATGACCCCGCGCGGAGCGTCCGGCTCACCACCGACCTGACCCCGGAGCTCGCGCGCGTCGACGTCGTGTTCACTGGTCATGCCCATGCGCCCTCGGCGGCGCCGGTGAAGACCCTCCCCGTTCGGCTCGGCCTGGGCGACGCTGCGGGACGGCTCCTGCTCGACAAGCCCCTCGAGGTCCGTAGCGAGGCAGGGTTCACCCGGATGCCGATGGTCTACGAGAAGGCCTTCGGTGGCGAGGGATCCCAGGAGAACCCGGTTGGTGTCGGAGAGCGGCGAGGCACCGGCGAGCCGGCCGTCTGCTACCCCGGGATTCCGGGACGCGCGGCCGGGTACGCTCCCCTCGGAAGCGACTGGCCCGCGCGCCGCAAGTTGCTCGGGAGCGTTCCCGTGGCCGCGCTCGAGGCATCCGTCCTCGAGCTCCCGGAGTCCTTCGATTGGACGTACTTCCAGGCGGCGCCCGTCGACCAACGGGTCGCGGCGCTTCAGGGGGACGAGTGGGTCCTCTTGAGCGGGCTCACCGCGGGGAAGCCGATGATGCGGGCTCGCCTTCCCGGAGCGCGCGCCGTCGCTCGCCTCCACGGGCTGTCGAGGGTGGGAATGGCCGAGGGACACGTCCTTCCCCTCCGCGCCGATACGTTGAGGCTCGATGGCGATCGCCTGGAGGCCTCGATCACCTGGCGGGGGAGCTTCGCGCTGCCCGATACGGTGTCGCTGTTCGAGGCGCGGATCGTCGCCGGCGTCGAGCTGCCCGGGCAGCCCATCGTCTGGCCGCAGGTCTCCTCCATCGAGAAGATCAGCTCGGCCGCGGGCGTGGAGGGCATTCCCATGGATCTGGGTCGAACCGTCACCCTCCGCGAGCGCCCGCAGGCCGCGGCGCTGCCGTTCCGGCCCAGCGTCTCGCCCTCTCCCTGGGCCAAGGCCTCCGGGCGCACGCCGCCATCGAGCTCGACGGGCACGTTGCCGTTGCGGGGCTCCGGCGTCGCGAAGGTCGCGGTGGCCCCTCTGCCTCCCGCGCCGGCGGTGCTCATCAGCCCGCCCGTGGTCGCGCCCGACATCGTGGCGCCACCGTCGCCACCGCTGGCCATTCCCCTGGTCGAGGAGCCGGCGGTCGCCCGCCCCGAGCTCGGCGCTTCGCGGGAGGTCGTCGAGGAGCCGAGCCTGACGCTGCCTGTCGCGCCGGCGCCACGGCCCAAGCCCTCTTCGGCGCAGCCGCTCCCCAGCGCCCCCATGGGGCCCACCGAAGGTGCCGAGGCCCTGAAGCGCGGGCTCTACGGCAAGTTCAGCGCAAGGCGATGATGCCCATGAACCGAGAGCGCGAGTCGATGCCCCTCCCAGCCCGCAAGAAGAAGCCCCCCACCAAGCCGCCGGAGCTCGACGACGCGACGCTGTCGAGCGACCTCCTCGCGGATCTCCAGCGCATCGAGGCCCTCCCGGCCGCGGCTCAGGACGCGCTCTGGGAGGTGGTCGAGCCCAACCTCGCGAAGAAGCTCGACGACCGGGTCGAGGTCACGGTCACGCGGTTTTGCCGCACCCACCAAGTCTCGCCCGACGACCTTGCGCCCTGCATCCGCGCCCTGCGCTTCCTCCTGTGCCACGGGGCGCACCTCGCCCTGCCTCCGGAGAGGTTCGCGGAGGATCTGGCCCGACGAGCCGCGCCGGCGCTGGTCGACCGCGTGATCGCGCCGCTCTATGCGCGGGCCTTTTCGCAGCTGCGGAGGCGCCTCGTCGTCACCAGCCTCGCCGAGCACGGCAAGCTGGTCATGGGCGTCGACTGGCGCCTCGACACGGTGCGGGCCTCGCAAGACGGCCAGCGCATCGACGCCGAGGTCGCGCAGGTGACCTTCCGCTACCAGGAGGGCGCCGAGTCGCGCCGGGTCACGTTGCAGCTCCTGCCCGAGATGGTCGAGGATCTCCTCCGCGCCTGCGCGGAGATGCTCGAGCGCTGAGGGGAGCAGGACCTCTCAAACGACGCCCAGCGCCGCGATCGCCTCCGCCAGCGCGTCGCGCCCCTCGGGGACGCGCACGTCGGGCTCGACGCCAGCGCCCTCGAGCTCCTCGCCGCCCGGGCGCCGGAAGCGCGCGATGGTGGCGTACTCGGGACCAGCACCGAGCGACGTGGAGACGACGGCCTGCGCCGTTCCCTTGCCGTGGGTGCGCGCGCCGACCACGACCGCGCGCCCGTGGCTCTGCAGGGCGGCGACGAACAGCTCGGCGGCCGAGGCGGTCGCTCGATCGACGAGCACGGCGACGGGAAAGCGATGCGAGCAGGCGCCGCGGGCTCGGAGGACGCGCTCGTCACCATCGGCGTCGACGATCCGTGCCAAGGCCACCCCGTCGTCCACGAAGTCTCCGGCAGCGCGCAGGGCCGCGTGCGCATCTCCCCCCGGGCACCCTCGCAGATCGAGGACGAGCCCGCGCATCCCCTGCCTCTCGAGGCGCGCGATCACGTTGTAGAGGCGCGTCGGGAGGTCGAGGGTGAAGAGGGTCACCGCGACGTGGCCGACCCGTTCGCCGATCATGCTTCCCGGTCCGACCGGCGCCGCGTCGCCTCCGGCGCCGCCGATCGCCTGGCCGAGCGAGCCGACCTCGTCGGCGCCGATGGCGCGGGGCGTCTCTCCCGCATAGCAGAACATCACGTTGACGGCGCTCGGGATGGCGGCGATGCCCACCGCGTTGTTCATCCCGTTGCCGTAGGTGGGGACCGCCTGGCGGATGGCCGGCAGTCCGTCGATCGAGACCACGACGTCGCCGCCCGTGTAGCCGCCCATCTGCTTGATCATCGGCCCGAGCACCCCGGCCTCGTCGCCCGAGGTCATCGGGATCTTCGAGGCCAGGTTGAGCGCGTTCATCATCGAGACCTTCACGGTCGGCGAGAAGGGCATCGCTTGCGCGTTGAGCGCCATGTTGACGTAGGGCACGGGGACGGGGGCGCCGGCGATGGGGGTGTTGCACACGTCGGGGAAGCCGACGTTGCCCCCGGCGCCGCGGTTCGATGCAGGGAGCATGGCTTACCCGAGGTGGATCTGTTTGCCGTTGAGGGTCATCTTGTCGGCGGTGAGCATCGTCGCGCTCTTCGCCTGCGAGTACGCGCTGCCCTCCACGACCGTATGCGTGCGGCCCGCGTGGACCGCCAGCGAGTCGACGACCCGCTGGCACAGCGAGCCGAAGCGCTCCTTCACCGCGTCCGCGACGACGCGGAGCTTGCCCGCGCGCAGCTCGACCTCCGGCGCCGTGATCTCGACGCCCTTCGCGGCGGAGAGGCGCACCTTGCCACCCTCGGAAGCGAGCTCGAGGTCGCCGGGCACCGTGAGCTTCGCGCGGCCCGTGCCCGCGAGGACGCCGATCACGTAGCACCCTTCGGCGTCACCGATGACCAGCACCACGTCGTCCAGCGCCGGCTCGTAGAGGAAGGCGAGCGCGAGCCGCGCCGGTGTCACCCTCCCGCTCGGGAGGCGCACCAGCACGCGATCGGTACCCGCCTCCACGACGCTCGCCGGCCCCAGGTAGTCTCGCCTCCCGGGCTCCGGCAGCTCGCTCCGCAACACGGCCACGTTGTTCATCGCTCTGCTCCTCGGCTCTCCCCGACGCTCGTCGAGGCTTCTCAGTAACGAAGGCCGGGAGGGGGCGGCTGCCACGCCTCGGCCTCCAGGCGATCCAGGTCGGTTCGCCGGGCGGACGCGAGCGACGCGCCCACCCAGACGGCGCCCGCGTCCCTCAGGTTATGCAGGTTCGCCGACGCGAGGCCGGCGCCCATGAAGTCGGCCTCGCTCACGTCGGCGTGGGAGAGGTCGGCGTAGTCGAGGCGCGCGCCGGGGAAGAGCGCGCCCTTGGCCGTCGCGTGCTCGAACAGCGTTTCGCGGAGGTCGGCGCCCGCGAGGTTGGCGGAGGCGAGGTCGGCGCGCGCGAAGGTGGCGTAGCGCAGCGCGGCCTCGGAGAGCTTCGCGCCCGCGAGCCGCGCCTCGCCGAAGAAGGCCCCCTTCGCCGCCGCCCCCGAGAGGTCGGCGACCTCGAGCGAGGCGGCCTTGAAATTGGCCTGGCTCAGCGTGGCGCCTTCGAGGTCGGCGCGCCGGAGATCGGCGCCCGTGAAGTCGGCGCCCGTCAGGTCGCAGCCGGCGAGCCTCATGCCCCCGAGGCTCGCCTTCACGAACGAGCAGCGGATGAGGCTGAGCCCCTCGAGCTCGAGCCCGCGCAGGTCGGCGCCGTCGAAGTCGACCCCGCGGAGCGTGGTCTTGTCGAGGCGCACGCCGTCGAGCTTGGCCCCCGCCACCTGGGTGCCGCGCAAGAAGGCCCGACTCAGATCGGCGTCCGTGAGGTCTGCCTCGGCGAGGGAGGTCATGAGCAGGGTCGCGCCCACGAAGCTCGCCCCCGTGAGGTCGGCGCGCGAGAGCATCGTCATCTCGAGGTCGAGCCCGTCGAGCCGCGCGCCGGCGAGGTTGGCGCCGTCGAGGTTGGCGCGCCGGAGGTCGGCGCCCTCCAGCTCCGCCCCGCGGAGGTCGCACCCCGAGAGGTTCGCGAATTCGAGCTTGGCTCCGCGGAGGTCGGCCTCGCGGAGGTCGACGCCGCGGAGCCCGCCGAAGCGCAGATCGACGCCCGCGAGCACGGCGCGGCGCGTGTCGCACCCTTCGAGATCGGCGGCGCGCGGATCGGGCTTGCCCGCGAGGTCGCGGCTGGAGAGGAGCGCCTCGTCGAGCTGGGCGTGGGAAAGCACGGTCGGGAGGCGCGCCGCGCGCAGGTCGGCCCTCGAGAACACCACCATCTCGGAGACCTGCGCGCCGGTGAGGTCGGCGCGCACCAGCACCGCGTCGAGGAAGACCGACCTCTCGATGCGCGCGCCGCGCAGCGTGGCCCGGGTCAGGTCGGCGCCCCCGAGGCTCGATCCCACGATGCTCGCGCCGTCGAGGTTGGCCTCCCGTAGCGATGAGCCGTCGAGGCTCGTCCCCTCGAGCTTCGCCCCGGAGAGCGTGGCGCGCCCGAGGCTCGATCGGGGCAGGGCCACCGAGGTCAGGTCCACGCCGGCGAGGTTCGCCTCGGCGAGGTTCGCCTCGAGCCCCCGAGCTCCGCGCAGCTTGGCCGCGCGGAGGTCGGTGCGCTGGAGCGACACGCGGAGCAGCTTGGCCTCGCCGAGGTCGCACCCCTCGAGGTCGGCCTCGTCGAGGAGGCACTCGACCAGCGTCGCCCCCCCGAGGTCGGCGCCGCGGAGGCTCGCGCCGCGGAGGTCCACCTGGAGCAGCTGCGCGCCCGCGAGCCGGGCGCCGTCGAGCGAGCGCCCGCGTAGATCGACGCCCCCGAAGCGCACCTCGGCGAGGTCGCGCCCGGCGCGGATGGCGGCGAGCAGCTCGGCCGCGGTCCTCACGCGCGCTCCAGGGTCGATCGCTTCAGGTTGGCGCCCGTGAGGTCCACGTCGTCTCCGCCGGCGCCGAGGAGCTTGGCGTCGTAGAGGCTCGAGCCCGTGAACCTGGCGCCGTCGAGCCGGGCCTTGCAGAGGTCGGCGCCGAACAGGTTGGCGCGGAGGATCTCGGCCCCCTCGAGGGACGCCTGGCGGAGGACGGAGCGCGCCAGATCTGCCCCGAAGAGCTTGGCGCGGCGGGCCGAGACCTCGATGAGGTGCGCGTCGGTCAGGCAGGCGTAGCCGAGGTCGGCCTCGTCGAGGCAGGCTCGCAGCCAGGCGCTCCGGGGCGCGCGTATGGCGGTGAGGCGCGCGCGACAGAGCTCGGCGTCGGGGAAGCTCGCGCCCTCGAGGCTGGCGCCGCTCAGGTCGGCGCCGTCGCCGCGACAGCGCTCGAAGCGGCCGTGGCGCAGCGAGGCGCCGGCGAAGGAGGCTCGTTCGATGACGCTCCTTCGGAGCTCCGAGTGGTCGAGCGAGGCGCCGGCGGCGGAGGCGCCCGTCAGGTCGGCCTCGTCGAACAGCACGTACTCGCCGCGGGCTTCGTCGAGCTTGGCCTCGCGGAGGTCGGCGCCCTCGAACGAGGCCTGCTCGAGGGTCGCCTCGCGGAGGTCGGCGCCCCGGGCCTTCGCCGCGGCCGCGTTGCAGAGGGTGAGGTCGGCGCCCGCGAGGCTCGCCCCCTCGAGGTTGGCTTTGTAGAGCGTGGCGAACCTCAGGTTGGCGCCCGCGAGGTTCGCCCCCGCGAGGTTCGCCCCCGTGAGGTTCGTGAGGACCATGGTCGCGCCGCGCAGGTCGGCGCCGCGCAGGTCCCGGTGGGAGAGATCGAGCTCGGAGAGGTCGCGCCCCGGCCCCGGCTCGTCGGTGGGGAGCGGGCCCGGCACCTCGTAGCTCGGGTCCATCTCCTTCCAGCGCGGATCGAGGGGGAGCGCGTCGAGCTCGTCGAGGCGCGCGGTCACCTGGGCCCTGGCCTCGGCCGGCAGATCCTGCTCGGCGAGGCGCGCGCGGAGGTCCCGGGCGAGGCGCTGGACCTCGCGCATGCGCGACCGGATCCCCGCGGGCGGCAACGTGCCGGGCTTCACTGTGCGCATGACCCGGGGGATCTCCGTGGGCTTCGCCGCCATCTCGGCGAGCGCTGCCTCCAGCTCGGCGGTCGGCGGGCCGGCCTTCGCGCGGGCGTCGGCCATCGCCGTCGCCGTACGCTCCAGCATCTCGGGGTCGACGACCTTGCCGAACCGCCGTCGCACCTCCGCGGTCAGCGGGTCCGGCGGCGGGTCGGCGGTGAGGGAAGCCGGGGCTTCGCCCATCGAGGGCTCCGGGGCGAGCAGCCACCCGGGCAGGTGCTTCTCCAGCCCCACCGGGTCGTCGGCGAACGCCTCGAGCTCGGCGGCGTAGTGCTCGAAGGGCAACGCGGCGCCGAGCGGCTCGCTGGCCACGAGGAGCCAGGCGACATCGCCGAGATCGTCGGTCGTCACCGGCAGTACCCCGCGAAAGGTGAGCCACACCTTCGACTCGTCCAGATCCGCGAGCACGGTGTCGAGGACCATGGCGACCTCGCGGACCAGCCCGTCGCGGTCCTGCGCGAAGACCCGGATGCGGATGCCGGGCAGGCGGGAGGAGACCACCGGATGAACAGGGTGCAGGTTGGTGAAGACCAGCTCCTCGTCGCCAGCGAGGTAGCCCGGGAGCTGCTGGTCCCGGGGCGCCGCCGAGAAGAAGGTCCAGTCGAAGTCTCGCGCGAAGTACGGCGCGCGCGCCTGCCGGTACGACGCGCCGTATTCGGTGCCCATCTTGCTGGAGCGCTGTGGCCAAGTCGGGCTGAAAGGCCCGAAGCCGGCAGGCTCGGGCCGGTCATGGCGCGACGTGACGGGGGCCCGCGGATCCTCGACGTTGGGCAGCTCGCGCCCGAGCCCCTTGCCGGCGGGGTTCTTCGCGTACCCCGGCCCGCCGAAGGCGTTCGCGTAGCCGAGCGGCATGCGGGTGAACGCGAGGGGCTTCGAGCCGACGGCGCCCGCATGGCCGTCGGACCAGGCGCGCGGGCCCACGACACGGAGCGCCTTCGACCAGCTCCCCACCTGCACCTTGACCGGGCACTCGGCGACCGGCTCGGCGCGAGGAACGTGGCAGGTGCCGCGCACCAGAACCTCGGCGTTGAGCTTGAAGTCGGCGAAGTCGCTCGGCCAGAGGCATTCTCCCACCCGATCGTCGTCGCCCTCCGCGAAGCGATCCCCGTCCAGCATCCCTTGATCCAGCTCCGGATCGACGCACAAGGGCTCGCCCGGCGAGAGGGCGAAGGCCGCGCGCACCACAACGGTCATCTCGGGCTCGGGAGGCCGGCGCGAGCAAAGCTTGGTGGCGAACGGGAAAGGGGTCAGGTTCTTCGTGAGCATGCGTCACCCCAAACCGAGCGCGACCTTCAAGGCGACGATCGACTTGTCCGCATAGATGCCAAAGCTGCTGCGGGCCACGCTAATGACATTGTTGTTGGCGTCGCGCGTTTCATAGGTGAGACGCACTTGGTTCAACTTGATTTGGACGTCCGACGTCGCGATCTCGGTGTGCGTATTGATGTGCAGCTCCTGCAGCTTCATGTGGATCTCGGAGGTGAACCCAAAGTCCGCTTTCATTGCGTAGGCGAGCGTCATCTCCAGCGCGGCCGCCAGGCGAAACTCGAAGAAGGCTCCCATCTTCACGGACGAAGTACCCCCGAGGAAGATCTCGTCGAACTGCTGCATCCACGCCTCGCGCATCCACCCGTTGAACTCGTGCTTGTAGACGCCCGTCAGCGTCCAGTTCTCCCGGACGTTGTGCACGTGGTAGTCTTGAATGATATCGTGGACGCGCTTGTCGGCAGAGCCATAGTGCTGCGCGATCTCCCGCGCCCAGGTGCGCTCGACGATGACCGGGTTCACCATGTGTCCGTCGGGATCTTGCCAGTTCGAAGGATCGCTCTCGTCTCCGCCGGGGAGGTGGCGCCCCATGGTACGATCGGTGTCGTCGTAGCGGCCGGGCTCGTTCACTTGATAGCCGTGCGCGCTGCCGATGGTCTTCTCGATCAAGCCGCCGAAATAGAACTCTTGAACGTCGCCGTGATAGCGAGTCACGACGTTGCCCTTGGTGGTCTCCTCGAACACCTTCCAGGTGCCCGAGTAAGAGTCCTTCTCCCAGCGGATGTCGGTGATCTGGCCGGGGGCGAGGTCGTTGTCGACCAGCATCCCCCCGGACGAGTCGATGAGGTGACCATTGTCGGCGGTGTCCTGCCTCCCGAGCACCAGCATTCGATAGTTGCCGCGGATGACCTCGACCTTGTCCCCGCGCGTCGTCGAGATACGGTTGCCGTCGGAGTGGTCACGCCAGCCGCCGCGCGTGTGCAGCTCGCTGGTGACCTTCCCGCGACTGGCAGCGTCGGTCAGGGTGCCATACGCGCCCAGGGGGTCGGTGTAGTCCCTCTGGTGGGGGTAGCCGTCGCGCGCTCGATCGTCGTCGAGGAAGCTGGTCACCATGGACGCCAGATCCTCACCGTAGGAGATGGGGATGGACGAGACCTTCCCGTTCACGTAGGCGGCGGCGACGGTGCTGTCGATGGCGCCCAGGCGCAGGTACGACGACTGGCCCGTCTGGGCGAAGTTGTCGACGCGGATCAGGATGTACTTGGGGTCTTCCTGGCCCGACTCGGTGATTCCCGCGGCGACCTTGTAGTCGGAATCAGACATGCTGGCAGTCTCCCGGCGCGCCCCGGCGCGTCACTTGCCGTGCCCCATCTCGAAGATGATGGCGCCGTTGCCGGTGGTGATACGGTGTTTGTCGGAGGTCGCCGCCGTCACCGGCGATGGCGTGATGGTGTTGGGCACCGCCCCGAGGATCACCGGTCGATCGGGGTCGCCGTCGAGGAAGGCGACCACCACCTCGGCCCCGGCGCGCAGGGGGAAATGCATGCCCTGGTCGGGCCCCACGTAAGGTTGCGCCATGCGGATGGGCCGGGAGGGTCGCGGCTTCGCCGGGCTGGCGTCGAAATGAAAGGCCACCGTGTAGCGGCCGTGGTCGTCGATCCACGCGCGCCCGCCGAGCTTCCCCCCCGGCGGCGGCTGGACGACCGCCGTTACCACGCCGGTGATCCTCGGCTTGGGCGTGCGCCGGGGCGTACGATAGGGGACATCGGCGGGGACGGCGCGAAACGCATTTGAATAACCCGCTGGAGCCGACTCCGCGTCGTTCTGCCTGAATACGTGTCGGACCTCGGTGGGGAGGAGATGAATCGTGTCGAGGAGCGGGTGGCCGTCGAGGGAGGTGACGACGCCGGCCGCCAGCGCCGGGATCCGGCTCTTTCCCTCGAAGACGCGCGCGGCGGCCCGGCGCTCCTCCGCACGCACGCGGGCCAAGGTGTCTCCCTCGGCCTTGGACTTGTGGTGCGTCCCATACTCGACCACGCCTCCGCCCGTGCCCTCGTCGAGGGTGTGGCTCGCCCACATCTCCGCGAGCGGATGGCGATAGTTGTAGTCTTGCACCGCGAAGAGGTCGGGCGCCATCGCGCTCTCCACGTCGAGCTCGAAGACGGCCGCGTGGTCGCGGCCCTGGTCATAGGGAAGCGCGCGGCCCGCCCGCCGGTCGAAGCGGCCGTCCGTGAAGACGACCACGTCGGCGTCCTCCTCATGGCGGAAGAAGTAGCTCAGCCCGACGTGCTCGCCGAGCCGGCTCACGAAGGCGAGGTCGCTCTCCCTGTACTGGACCACGAATTCCCGGGGAGGATACGAGCCCGACAGTCGCATCTCCACGTCGCCGCCCGTGAGCCCGACCTGTGACAGCTTGTGCTCGATGATTTCGGGGACGCTGCGATCGAGGTGGATCTCCTGGGTCTCGACGAAGCCGAGCCGGGCCACCCGCGGGACGAGGCGCAGGCGATAGGCGCGGTGATCGGGAACGGCGCTCAGCCGGTCTTTGAGGCGCTCCACCATCCCGTGGAGGCGGCGCGGCTCGCCGTCCGGGCCCTCGAGCACGAGGGTGAGGCGCGCG
>FTCO01000052.1_pt1 | contig 13373 bp, 10 predicted proteins | sample 1639701 | NCBI WGS metagenome assembly FTCO01 (sample SAMEA3914869, study PRJEB12502) | metagenome | biome: forest; material: soil | place: USA | collected 2012-03-12 | depth 0.1 m | reverse complement strand
GCCGAAGAGTGAGGATCAAGGCCCGGCCGGCAAGCTCGGGGTCGGGTGCGTGACCTGCCACGTCACCGAAGAAGGCAGCGTGCTCGCCGGCCCGGCCCGCGGCCGCTCGAAGGAGCCCGCGCCCCACGGCGTCCATCGCTCGGCCGACTTCGCGGGGCCCAAGGCCTGCGCCGCCTGCCACGAGTTTCGCTTCCCCTCGGGCTTCGGCGACGACGACAGCGCCTTCATGCAGACGACGATCCGCGAGCACGCGCGCTCCCCCCTCCCGCAGGCGAGCTGCGCGAGCTGCCATATGCCCGTCGACGCCTCCGCCAGCCGCCGGCGGTCCCACGCCTTCGCCGAGGTGCGCGACCCGGCCTGGCTCGCCTCGCGCCTCGAGGTGAAGGCCGAGCGCCTCGACGAGCACCAAGTGAGGATCACGTTGCGCCAGACCTCGGCCGCGCACGCCTACCCGACCGGCGACCTCTTTCGCCGGCTCGTGGTCGGCGTCGAGGGCAAGAAGACCAAGGAGCGGGTGGTGCGCCCCCTCGGCCGCCGGTACCGCGAAGGACCCATGGGCGCGAGCCGCCGCGCGGTGGGCGACGACCGCGTGCTCGGCGAGCCCGTCTCCGTCGATATGGAGCTGGACGACCCCGGGCCCTATCGATGGTGGGTGACGCTCGAGCGCATCGCCTTCCTCGGTGAGCACGGAAAGGCCGAGGTCGAGTCGGAGGTCCGGCTTCACTCGGGCGAGGTCCCATGAGACGAATGGCGGATGCGCGGCCCCTCGACGCCCCTCGCCCTCATGCTCGCCGGTTGTTTGGTCCTCATAGGATGCCCGGCGGAGCCTCCGCCGCCCGCTCGTAGAGATCCGGCGGCCGTCGCCTCCACCGCGCCGCTCGCGAGCGCCACGACGATCACGAGCGCCTCTGCTGCCGTCAGCCCGAGCGCCGCGCCGCCCACCGGCCCGAGGACCATGGCACTCGAGGAGCTCCACCCGGGGAAATCGCGGCCCAACAGCGTGTTCGCGATCGAGGGCGCCGTCGTCGTCGCCGAGGGCGACAAGCTGGGCCGCGTGGTGGGCGACGCCATCGAGCCAATCGCGGCGCTCGCGGAGAGCAAAGTGAGGAGCTTCATCGTGTGGGCGGGCGGCACCTACCCCGATCGCATCGACGTCGAGTACGACGCCGACCGGGGTCGCAACCCGGACCTCATCTACAAAGCCCTGACCGGCAAGGGGGAAGAGCTCGCCGTCGGGCAGCGCAGCGTCCCCGGGAGGATCGCTGGCTACGCGACGGTCGGCGAGTCGCTCCTGATCCACAGCGCGCTCTGGGGGAGCCCCCCTATCATCAAAGCGGTGCGAGGCCCCAAGCTCACGCGCCTCGCCATCGCCGCCAGCGCGATCTGCAAGGAGGTCGCGGGGCGTGAGAGAGCGGGAGCCCTCGACGCCATTGGCTTTGCGGGCACCGAGACCGGGACCTTGATCGCCCTCGGCCGGCGCTGCGAGCAAGAGGGCGTGTGGGCCGAGATCTGGGAAGCCGGCACGGGCAAGTCGCACCTCGTCGAGGTCGGCCCCGGGGGCGAGAGGTACCTCCTGCACGGCGCCTTCCCCGGCAAGGGCGACGAGCTCTGGGCGGCCGTCTACCAGACCGGGCCGCTCTTTCACTACCGCGCCGGAAAGTTCGAGTCGTTCCCGGTGCCCGGCAAGCTACTGGCCATCACCAAGCCCAAGAACGGCCCCATCTACGTGGCCACGGCCGACGCGATCCATCGCTTCGACGGCGGCGCGTGGACCAAGATCGTCGAGCTCACCTGGACCACCGACATCATCGGCCTCGCGGTGGGCGAGGGCGAGTCGTTCTGGGTCACGGCCGGGAGCTCTTCGACCATGTGGGGCTACGGCGTCCTGCGCCTCGCCCCCGCGCCCTCCGTGGCGATGACCGACGAGTGCAAGACGCCCTTCGTCTTCCTCCACGACGTGGGCGCCACCCCGGGCTCCCCCGGCCACGACTATACCTTCCCCACCATACGCAAGGCGCTCGCGAGATTCGACGAGGCGAGCGAGATCGGCCTGGTCGACTTCCGCGAGTCGGGCGAGCGGAGGCTCGGCGTCACGGCGACGAGCAGGGCCACGGCCGAGGCCCTCGTCTCCTACCTCGCCAAGGCCATCCCCGTGGAGACCCCCAAGGTCCTTTGCTACGCCCCCAAGGAGCCGCGCGTCATCGACCTGAAGGGCGGCAAATGAAGTCCGCGCTCGTCCTCGCCGCCTCGTCGTGGCTCGCGTTGCTTGCGAGCGCCTGCGGCCCATCGCTCCCCCCGCCGCTACCCGAGGAGCCGAGCGCGCTGCCCCGGCTTCCGCGACGGCGAGCGCCGAGGCTCCCGCCGTCGAGCCCGCGCCCGCGATGAAGAGCGACGCGCGCCCAGCGTGGGCGAACGCGCCCGTCATCGCCCACGGCCCCGACAAGCCCGTCACGCTAGAGCGCTTCAATGTCCCCGGCTCCCACCCGCGCCGCGTCTTCGCCATCGAGGGCGCGCTCGTGGTCAGCGACGGCGCCAAAGTGGGACGGGTAAAGGGCCGAGGCGTCCAGTGGATGGGCACGCTCCCCTACCCCCGCACGGTCGGCGTCGGGGTCTTGGATCAGGCGGTCCACGAGGTCGAGGGCCGCTACCCCGACCGCGTCGACGTGCTCTACCACTACAACTTCGGTAGAGCGTTCGTGGGCCAGTACCACGCGCTCACCGGCAAGGGCACGCACGTAGGGATGGGCCCCGACGGCAGCCACACCGTCGGCCTCGCCCACCTCGGTGAGACCACGTTGCTCGCGACCTACGGCGACAAGGGCAACGACAACCCCCGGCTCCAGGGCGTCACCATCGTCACCGTGCGAGGCCCCGACCTCGACCGTCACCTCACGCCCTTCTCGGCCCGCTGCAAGAAGAACGCGGAGGTCGAGCTGCGCGCCGACGCCATCCAGGTCGCAGCCTTCGGCGGCACCCCCGCCGGCACGGTGATGGCGATGGGCTCGCTCTGCGACGGCGAGGAAGAGTGGGCCGAGATCTGGGACGCGGCCGGCCGGTCTCGCCTCGTCCAGATCGGCCAGAGGCCCACGCCCGGCAACTTCCGCCAGGCCTGGCCGGGCCAGGGCGACGAGCTCTGGGCCCTCGAGGGCGGCGGCCCGCTCGTCCACTACCGCGACGGCACGATCGACAAGCTCTCGCTCCCCGGCGAGGTGAGGGCGGTCGCCGCGCTCCCCGGCAAACCCTTCCACGCGGCCACGAGCACCGCCGTCTTCCGGCTCGACGGCGGCACCTGGACCAAGCTCGCCGACCTCGGCCACCCCATCCAGGTCGCGACCCTCGCCGTGGCAGACGACGGCGCCCTCTGGATCTCCACGGGCGACTACGACGCCTTCGGCGCCGACGACAACGCCGTCTACCGCCTCGTCCCCGCTCCGAGCAAGGTGGTCGAGGGCCGACCTTGAGCCAGCCGCGGCGCGCGTCCGTCGCGCTCTCGTGGTTGGCGCTCGCCGGCTGTCGCGGCGATCCGACGCCCGCGGCGCGCATCGAGCCGGCGCCGCCCCCTCCCTCCGTCGCCATCGTCGCCAGCGCGCACGCGTTCACGAGCGCCAGCGCCTCGCCCCCCGCGCCTCCCCGCGAGGCGCCGAAGGCCGTGGCCCTCGAGGCCTTCCACCCGGCCAAGAGCGAGCCCGAGCGTGTCTTCTCGATCGAGGGCGCGCTCATCGTCACGGATCACGAGCACGTCGGCCGCGTCACGGGCGACTCCATCCAGTGGATCGGCGACGTGCCCAAGGAGCGCTTCCCCAAGAACACGGTCCAGTACGTGAGGGGCAAGTACCCCGACCGCATCGACGTTGCCTTCGACCACGAGAACGACCGAGCCGCCGACACGACCTACTTTCCCCTCACGGGCCCGGGCGGCACGCACCATACGTCTCCCGGCGCCAGCACCGGGCGCATCGCAGGCTACGCCGACGTCGGCGACTCGCTGTTGTTGCTGACCTCCTACCTCAACAGCGAGAGCTCGTTCGTCACCGTGCGCGGGCCGAGGGTCAAGCGCCTGGCGATCCTCTCCGCCACCGCGTGCTCGCCCAAGGACGAGCGGAGCGGGTTGCCCGCCGAGGCGGCGCTGGTCCCGGAGTCGTTCGGTGGCACCCCGGCGGGCACGCTGATCGCGTTCGGCGGACACTGTCGTCGGGGGGGCCTCGGGGCAGAGGTCTGGGATCCAAATGGCCACTCGGGCATCGTCGACGTCGTCGACATGGCCGCGCTCGGGTCCGGCTACAACTGGCCGCTGGGCGTTTTCCCGGGGCACGGCGACGAGCTCTGGGCCGCCTTCGCCGGAGCGCCGCTCATCCACTATCGCGATGGCCGCTTCGAATCGATCCCCACGCCCGGAGGCCTCCTCGCCGCCACCGCGCAGCCCGGCGGCCCCCTCTACGCCGCCACCGCGACCGCGATCCACCGGCTCGACGACGGCGCCTGGGCCAAGCTCGCCGAGTGGCCCTGGCCAGCCGCCATCCTCACGCTCGCGGAGGAGAACGGCGTCTTCTGGGTGTCGGTCGGCCAGCGCTTCAAGGACAGCAGCGTCTACCGCCTCGCCCCCGCCGCCCCCTTCGCGCTCACGGACGAGTGCCGGGCTCCCTTCGTCCACCTCTACGACGTGAGCGAGAAGAAGGGCCCCACGTTCACCTACCCGACCACACGCAAGGCGCTCGCGAGCTTCGACAAAGCGTCGGACCTCGGCCTCGTCGAATTCATCGAAGCGGGCGTGAAGAGGCTCGGGGTCACGGCGAAGACCAAGGCCGCCGCCGAGGCCCTCGTCGCCCACCTCGCGACGGCGATGCCCAAAGAGCACCCGAGACCACTCTGCTACGTCCCCCAATCGCCGCGCGCCATCGACCTCGCGGGCGGCAAGTGAGGCCGTGATAACTTCCCTGCCCATGCGTCTCTCGCCAGCCTCCGCGAGCGCCTGCGCCGCGCAGGCCTTGCTCCTCGTCCTCGCCGGTTGCCCGAGCGACCCGCCCCCCGCGCCCCGCAAGGATCCGGCCCCGCCCGCGAGCGCTGCCAACGCCACCGCCTCGGCCTCCGCGACCCCTTCGGCCGTGGCGAGCGCCGCCGCCGCGCCGAGCGCCAGCGCCGCCGCTGCTCCCGCGGGCCCCGCCAGGCCCATGGTGCTCGAGGAGTTTCACCCCGGCAACTCGCACCCCGAGCGCGTCTTCTCGATCGAGGGCGCCCTCCTCGTCTCCGAGCGCGAGAAGATCGGCCGCGTCGTCGATGGCAAGGTCGAGCCCGTGGCCGCCATCCCCAAGGAGACGCCCGGCGCCGGCCCCAACTCGGTGCGCGGCGTGTGGGGTAAGTACCCCGACCGCATCGACGTCGAGTACCACAACGACAACGGCCGGGCGCCCATGCCCACGCTCATGGCGCTCACGGGCAAAGGCTCCTCGTTCACCGCCGCGCCCGGCGGAGGATGGGGCACCCTCGCGGGCCCCGCCGTCGTCGGCGAGTCCACCCTCGTGTTCGGCGCGTCGGGCTTCACCGGCGCCGAGATCGCGACCATCCGCGGCCCCCGCCTCACCCGCAGCACCCTTGCGGCCTCGTTGTACTGCAAGCCCGGCGAGGTCCCCGGCCTCGACTACAACCCCGGCAAGGCGGCGGTCGACGTCGCCACCTTCGCCGCCACGGGTGCCGGCACCTTGATCGCGTTCGGTCCCATCTGCGGGCGCCCGGGCCTGTGGGCCGAGATCTGGGACTCGGCCGGCAAGAGCCGCCGCGTGGAGGTCCAGCCCAAGGGCTCGTTCTGGCCCATCGGCGTGTTCCCCGGCAAAGGCGACGAGCTCTGGGCCGCCTTCTCGGGCCACCCCGTCCTCCACTACCTCGACGGCAAGCTCGACGAGCTCCCGCCCCTCGACGGCATCAACGTCATGACGGCCCTCCCCGGCGGCCCGCTCTACGCGGCCACGAGCTCGGGCGGCATCCATCGCTTCGAGAACGGCGCCTGGCAACACCTCGCCCAGCTCCCCTGGCCCACCAGCATCGCGACGCTCGCCGTCGATGGCGACGAGATCTATCTCTCGACCGGCAACAACGCGCCCGGGAGCAACAAAGTCTACCGCCTCATCCCCGGCGCGAGCACCGCCTTCACGCCCGCGTGCAAGACGCCCTTCGTCTTCCTCTACGACGTGAGCGCCGACAACGACGCCAAGTTCACCTTCCCCACCACGCGCAAGGCCCTCTCGTCGTTCTCTCAGGCCTCCGAGATCGGCCTCGTCGACTTCCACGAGTCGGGCGTCCGCCGCCTCGGCCTCACGGTCCCGAGCAAGGAGGTGGGCGAGGCGGTCATGGCCCACGTCGTCGCCAACATGAAGGACGAGCACCCGAAGCTCCTCTGCTATGAGCCGAAAGCACCTCGCAAGATCGAGCTGAAGACGGGGAAGTGAACGATGAGCCCGGTGGTCTACATCCTCGGCGGCGCGCAGAGCGACTTCGCCCGCAACCTGAAGCGCGAGGGCGCCTCGATCGAGTCTCTGGGCCGTGAGGTGATCGAGGGCGCCTTCACCGACGCCGCCGTGGGCCCCGAGGGCATCGGCGTCATTCACGTGGGCAACGCCTTCAGCGAGCTCTTCACGGGCCAGGCGCAGCTCGGCGGCCTCCCTGCCACCGTGATCGAAGGCCTCTGGGGCGTCCCCGCCTCGCGCCACGAGGCCGCCTGCGCCTCGGGCTCCGTCGCCATCCTCGCTGCGATGGCCGACCTCGAGTCAGGGCGTTACGACAGCGCCCTCGTGCTCGGCATCGAACAACAGCGCAACGTACCCGGCGACGTGGCCGCCAAATACCTCGGCGCCGCGGCCCACGCCGGCCACGAGGGGCAGGACGCGCGCTACCTCTGGCCCGCCATGTTCGCCAAGGTCGGCGACGCTTACGAAGAACGCTACGGCGGCCTCACCCGCGCTCACCTCGCCGCCATCGCCCGGAAGAACTTCGACAACGCCAAGCGAAACCCGCTCGCGCAAACCCGCGGCTGGTCCTTCACCGACGCGAGCTTCTCCGACGCGGAGGAGCACAACCCGACCATCGAGGGCCGCATTCGACGGCAGGACTGCGGGCAGGTCACCGACGGCGCCGCCGCCTTGATCCTCGCAGGCCCGACCTTCGCCGCCGAGTGGGCCAGGGCGCGCGGCGTCTCGCTCGACCGGGTCCCGCGGTTCCTCGGCTGGGGCCATCGCACCGCCGGCCTCTCGCTCGCGTCGAAGCTCGCCCGCACCTCGGGCCGGGACGAGCTGCTCTTCCCCCACGTCCGCCGCGCCATCACCGATGCCCTCGATCGCGCGAAGCTCCCGGGCGCCGAGGCCCTCTCGGGCATCGAGACCCACGACTGCTTCACCACCACCGAGTACATGGCCATCGACCACTTCGGCCTCACGAAGCCCGGGCGCAGCTTCGAGGCCCTCGAAGACGGCCGCACCCTCCGCGGCGGGTCCATCCCCATGAACTCGAGCGGGGGCCTCATCGGCGGCGGCCACCCCGTCGGCGCGACCGGCGTGCGCATGGTCCTCGACGCCTCCCGCCAAGTCTCACAACGCGCCGGTGACACCCAGATCGATGGAGCCCATACCATCGCCACCCTGAACCTCGGCGGGAGCGCGACCACCGTCGTCTCGTTCGCCGTGGGCCGCGGCTAGTCGCCTCGAGCAAGAGCCATGAAGACCACCCTCGTACGCGAGCTTCCGAACCTCCTCCCCGAGCCCGACGACCACCCCTATCGCACCGGCGCCTGGCGCCCGCAGCGGCGCGAGTGGGACGCCTGGGACCTCACCGTGCTCGAGGGCGAGATCCCGAAGGACCTCGACGGCATCTACCTCCGCAACACCGAGAACCCGCTGCTGCCCGCCCTGGGCCGCTACCACCCCTTCGACGGCGATGGGATGCTCCACTCCATCACCTTCGAGGGCGGCGCGGCCAGCTACCGGAACCGCATCATCCAAACCGAGGGTCTCGCCGCCGAGCTCAGCGAGGGCGGGCCCCTCTGGGCCGGCATCCTCGAGAGCCCCGACAAGTCCAAGCGCGAGGGCTGGGGCGCGCGCACCAGGATGAAGGACGCCTCGAGCACCGACGTCATCGTGCATCGCGGCCAGGCCCTATCGACCTTCTACCAGTGCGGCGACGCCTATCGCTCCCACCCGCGCACCCTCGAGCAGCGCGGCCCGGCGAGCTTTGGTCGCGCCTTTCCCACGGGCGTCTCCGCGCACCCCAAGCTCGACGAGGTCACCGGCGAGCTGCTCCTCTTCGGCTACGGCAAGGAGGCGCCCTACCTCCACTACGGGGTCGTCTCGAAGGACGGCGTCCTCGACCACCAGATCCCCATCGCCCTCCCCGGTCCTCGGCTGCCCCACGACATCGCCTTCACCGAGCGCTTCACCATCTTCAATGACCTGCCCCTCTTCTGGGACGAGGCCGCGCTCCGAAAGAACGCCCACCGCCCGCGGATGCACGACCTCCCTTCGCGCTTCGGCGTCGTCCCCCGCCGCGGCAAGCCCGAAGACGTCCGCTGGTTCGAGGCCGCGCCCACCTACGTGCTCCACTGGATCAACGCCTTCGAAGAGGGCGACACGGTGGTGCTCGACGGCTACTTCCAGGAGCGCCCGAGCCCCGAGCATCGCCCCGGCGACGACGCCTGGTCGGTCATGCACCGCAGCCTCTCCATCCCCGACTTTCGCTCGCGCCCTCACCGCTGGCGCTTCGATCTCGAGAGAGGCCGCTGCACGGAGGAGGCGCTCGACGACGAGTACACCGAGTTCCCCATGGTGCACGGCAGGCACGCCGGCCGCGCCTACTCGACGTTCGTCGCCATGACCGGCGTCCCCGAGCGCTTCCTCTTCGACGGCCTCGTTCGCTACGACCTCCGCACGGGCAAGAAGCAGAAGCATCATTTTTCACCCGGCGTCTTCGCGAGCGAGTCGCCCATCGCGCCGCGCACCGGCAGCACGAACGAAGACGACGGCTACGTCGTCACCTTCGTGACCGACATGAACGCGGACCGGAGCGAGTGCCAGATCTTCGCCCTCGAAGAGGTGTCGCGCGGCCCCATCGCCCGCGTGCTCCTGCCCGAGCGCATCTCGAGCGGCACCCACGCGACCTGGGTTCCTTTGGCCGACCTCTCATGAGCCAGGGCGACGCTTTCCTCCTCGAGGGCGTGCGCACACCTCGCGGCAAGGGCAGCGCGAAGGGCGCGCTCGCCCGCGTCCCTCCCCTCGAGCTGGTCGGCGCGCTCCTCGATGCTCTCCGCACCCGATCGGGCCAGCTACCCGACCTCACCGACGACGTCATCCTCGGCTGCGCGACGCAGGTCGACGGCCAGGGGACCAACGTCGCCCGCACCGCCGCGCTCCTCTCGGGCTGGGGAGACCGCGTGCCGGGCGCGACCGTGAACCGCTTCTGCGCCTCGGGGATCGACGCGGTGAACCAGGCCGCCTCGCGCGTGCGCTCCGGCGACCAGAGCCTGGTCGTGGCGGGCGGCGTGGAGAGCGTGTCGCGCGTCCCCATGTTCGCCGATCGCGGCCCGCTCTACGCCGACCCCGCGGTCATGGCTCGCGTGGGTAGCGTGCACATGGGCATCGCCGCCGACCTCGCCGCTACGCGCGACGGCTTCTCTCGCGAGGCGCTCGACGCCTACGCGCTCGCCACGCGCGAAAAGGCCAGGGCCGGTGTGGCCCACCTGCGCGCCGGCTCGATCATCCCCGTCGCCTCCCAGGGCCCCGCCTCGCTCGCGCGCGACGAGCTCCTCGCCTACGCGCCCGGCCCCTCCGAGCTCAAAGCGCTGGCCCCGGCGTTCGCCGATCTCGGGCGTGAAGGGCAGGACGCCATCGCCCTCGCGCGCTTCCCCTCGCTCGGCAGGATCGAGCACCTCCACACCCGCGCCTCCTCCCCACCGCTGGCGGACGCGGCCGCGCTCCTCGTGATCGGCGACCGCACCTCGGCCGAGAAGGTAGGCCTCCGGCCTCGCGCGCGCATCGTCGCCACGGCCACGTGCGCCGTCGACCCCGTGGAGATGCTCACCGGCGGCCAGCTCGCCGTCGAGCGCGCCCTCGCCCGGGCCGGCCTCACGCCCAGGGACATCGACGTCTTCGAATTCGCCGAGGCCTTCAGCGCCCTCTGCCTCCGCTTCCAGCGCGACCTCGGCGCGGGCGACGACCGTATGAACCCCAACGGTGGCACCCTCGCCCTCGGCCACGCCTTCGGCGCGACGGGCGCCATCCTCCTCATCAACCTGGTCGACGAGCTGGAGCGCCGCGGCGCCCGCTACGGCGTCGCGGCGGTGAGCGGCGCCGCCGGCCTCGGCGTCGCCACCGTCGTCGAGCGCGTCACCGATTAGGCTCGGCGGCGGCGCGACAGCCCGACGGCCGCCATGGCCGCGAAGGCGAGGAGACCAAGCCCGCCGCCCTCCCCCGCCGTCGCCGAGGTCACCGAGCACTTCGCGGACGCCTTGACGTCGTCATGCACCGGCGCGCTCCCACCGGAGCCTCCGCCGCCGCCGGCTCCGCCAGCCCCGCCGGCCCTGTCGAGCGCCGGCATCACCTGGATGCTCGGGCTGAGGTCGGGCGACGGGCAAGCCAGGAACGCGCCGCCCGGCACCTCGAGCTGGAACGTCTCGTCGATGGTCATGCCGGCTTGGTCGGGCCCGGTCACGTCGAACGAGAAGCGGCCCACCTCACCGGGGGCCACGTCCTCCTCGAGCACGGCGGGCACGTTCCACGCGGGCCAGGTCTCGGTGGCGAGCATCGAGCTCGAGTGGCCCTCCATCGTCGTCTTGGAGCCGAGCCAGAGCCCGCCCTTCTCCCAGGCCTTCTTGCCGTCGTTGCGGAAGTCGGCCCAGACCATGGCCTGCTCGCCCGAGCGGAGCGCCGGGGGATACGAGACGTCGACCAGCGTGGCCGCGTAGTCGGGCCGGGTCGGCCCGAAGTCCTGCGGGTGCCCGTCGTCGACGAGACCATTGCAGTCGTTGTCGACCCCGTCGCACACCTCCTTGGGGCCGGCGCAGGCGCTCCACTCGCCCCACGAGCAGCTGTGGCAAGTCCGGGTCTTGGTCCCGCACGAGCAGTCCTCGGTTTGCTTGTCGCCGTCGTTGCAGCCGCACTCGCTCCCATGGAGGACGACGAAGCCGGTGTTGAACCAGCTGGCCGGGTGGGCCCGCGTGCGCAGGGCGCCGAAGCCACAACCCTCTTCCTCCACGGTGATGGTGCCGCCGCTGACCCCGATGACCCAGGCCACGTGGCCCGTGCCCGAGTACGCGCCGATCTTACCCGCCGTGGCGATGGACCCGACCACCGGGCTCCCGAGCACGTCGTAGCGGGGATCGACCGTGGCCCCGTGCCCCCAGGCGTAGGCGTAACCCCAGATGGGGAGCGCGTTGTGCCAGTGCCGGCAGGCGGCCTCCCAGGCCCACCAGGTGCAATTGCCGACGGCGCAACAAACATAGTTGTTGGCGCTGCCGCAATCGTTCTCGTGGGTCTGGCCGCCACACGAATTCACCGCGCTGGCCCGGCCGGCGGCGAGGCTCACCACCCCGAGCGCCGCCGCGGCGACGGCGGCCCTGGCAACGCGAGGGAGGCTCACTTTTGCGCCTCCGGCTCGAGCTGGTCCACCACCCGCTCGAACATGGCCATCGTCGCCTGGTCCGACGGCGAGCCGTAGGCGGTGACGCAGTAGATCTGATCAGCGAGAGCGAAGACCGCGTCGGTCTCGGGCTCGGAGGCGTCGGGCGCCGGCTCGACGAAGAGCCCCGGCACCCTGGCCGCGGTCATCTCACGCGTGGTCGTCTTCGTGCCCTCGTCGGCCAGGAAGCCGAGGTTGTGATCGAACCAGGCCTTCAGGTCGAGCCCCTCGGGGTTGTCCCACACCTTGATGGTCACCGTGCCCCCCCCGGGAGTCGAGAGCGTGATCAGGTGACGAAACTTGTTGGTTGGGAGGTTGGGATCGAAGTGCCGCTCCTCCACCCGCAGCCCTTTGCGCAGGACGGGGAAGCGCACGCGCGTCTGCTCGGCCGAATGATACCGATACTCGCCGGCCAGCCCCTTGCGCTGGAGCGCGGCGACCGTCGCCGCCTTCGGCTGCGCCACGGCCGCCTCGGCGGGCACCTTGCCCTCGGTGGCCTCGGAGCCGGCCGGAGCGGGCGCGGCGCACGCCGAGAGCGCCATCGCGGCGAACGCGGCTGGTCCGACCAAGTGGAGCGCTGGAGATCCGACGTGCAGCCTCTTCATCCGACCACTCTCCGGCCTGCCATCCTATCGGAGTGACCCGAGCTGCGAAAGGCACATTAGAGCCCCTGCTGCGTGAGGCCGGCAGATCGAATACGGTGTCCCGCGATGACCGACCGCATTCGCTACGAAGGCATGACCCTCACCGTGGAGAGCGTCGAGCGCTCGATCGAGTTTTATGGCGGCAAGCTCGGCCTCACGGTGGAGGTGAACGCGGCCCCCGCCTTCGGCATGATCCGCGTCCCCGGCGCGGGCGGCGGCACCATCGGCCTGCTCTCGCTCGCCGAGGCGAAGAAGGAGGGCGTCGAGCCGAGCACGCCGGCCCAGCGCCGTGGCATCCACGTCGAGCTGAGCACCGACGACCTCGATGGTCTCTTCGAGGAATTGAAGGCGCGCGGCGTCGTCTTCGCCGAACCGCCCCACGACGAGCCCTGGGAGCGCTCGATGACCGCCCTCGATCCCGACGGCTACGCGGTCGAGCTCGCCCAGGGCCGGCGCGGTCAGAACCGCACCGACCGCTGACGAGCCGGCGTGCCGGTCATTTTGAAGCGCGCCTAATCACCGCGTTGAGCGCCGCCGACCTTTCCAGAGGCCTGCCGCGTAGTTATCAATCGGCGCCATGAAAACCCGCGCCTACGGAACCACCGCTGCCGACCGACCGCTCGAGCCCCTCTCCATCGATCGCCGCGAGGTCGGCCCGGAGGACGTGCTCATCGACGTCCTCTTCGCCGGAATCTGCCACTCCGACATTCATCAGGCAAGGGGCGAGTGGGGAAACTCGACCTTCCCCATGGTGCCTGGACACGAGATCATCGGCCGCGTCTCCAAGGTCGGTAACAAGGTGACCCGCCACAAGGCCGGAGACCTGGTCGGGGTCGGCTGCCTCGTCGACTCCTGCCGAGCCTGCCAGGACTGCCAGCATGAGCACGAGAACTTCTGCGAGAAGATGCCGGCCTTCACCTACAACGGCACCGAGATGGATCGAAAGACGCCGACCTACGGTGGCTATTCGACGCAGGTGGTCGTCAAGGACCACTTCGTTCTGAAGGTGGCCGAGTCGCTCGACCCCGCCGGCGCGGCGCCGCTCCTCTGCGCGGGCATCACCACCTACTCGCCCCT
>FTCO01000818.1_pt1 | contig 13414 bp, 9 predicted proteins | sample 1639701 | NCBI WGS metagenome assembly FTCO01 (sample SAMEA3914869, study PRJEB12502) | metagenome | biome: forest; material: soil | place: USA | collected 2012-03-12 | depth 0.1 m | reverse complement strand
GAGTACTCCATGGCGTCGAGCACGTCGGAGGTCTTGCCGTTCTGGACCAGACAGGGGGGCGTCTGCCGGTACGCGACCATGTCGGCCGCCGTCTCCTTGATGCCGGTCCAGGGCTTTATGCGGATCGAGCCGTCCTGGTACAGTCCCACGGTACAGGCGATGTCGCGGGGCGGGAGGAAGGTCTCGCCGTTGATCATCATGCCCCAGTGGCCGTGGGTGGCCTTGAAGCCGCCGTTGAAGACCGCGAAGAGGTCCGCGTAGGCCTCCTTGGGGATGTTGCCCGGGCGGTGGTCGGCGGCCACGCTGGTCGAGGTGGGCTCCTGGACGCCGGCCACGAGGTGCAGCTCGGTGCGGCGCAGGTCGATGGCCACCACGGCCACGGCGGCCCAGGAACGGTTCCTGTCGGGGTGGACCGACGCCTTGTACATGACGGGCTTGCCGTCGGCGCCCGCGCCCTCCTTCATGGGGATCCAGGTGCCGTCGCCGGGGACGGCGACCTTGGCGTCGGGGGGCGCGAAGTTGGGGGGCGGGAAGCCGTCGGCGTTGGCGACACCGATGGGGGCCGGGGGGACGGAGGCGGGCTGGCCATCGGCGGCCACGGCGCCGCTGCCGCTCGGCGGGGGCTGATCCCAGAAGGTCTTGGGGGCGGCGTCCTTGTAGCGCCAGCGGTTGAAGCGGTCCTGGATCCCGTAGCTCGTGTCCTCCATCCAGGCGACGGCCTTGGGGCCGAGGACGGCCCTCGCCCCGTCGGCCATGGCCGGGCCGAAGCCCGGGATCTCGTGGATGGCGATCCACATCCCCGGAACGGAGACGGCGATCACGGCGGCCGTGATGCCGAGGCGCTTCTTCCAGCGAGATTTCTTGGGACCACTCACGACACCCTCACCGTAACCAGCCTTCCCTGAGCTTCAAACGCCCCGGGGTGGAAAGGGAGTCCGGCGAAGGCGCTAGATCTTCTCGGCGCGCCCCGTCTTGAGGTCGATCGCCCAGACGTGCGCGCCCTTCTGGGGCTCGCCGCCGGGGGGACCGGCCGCCAGCTCGACGCGGGTCGGCTGCACGGCGCGCAGGTAAAGGCGCTGCCCCACGGCCGCGGAGCCGAGCGAGCAGGTGGTGCGGGCGACGCGCGGGTCGTCGGCGGCCACCTCGCCGTCGTCGGCCGACTGCATGTAGAGGACCTCGACGTCGGGCTTGGTGCAGGCGCCCATCTCGCGCCACGTGTCGTACTCGACCGTGGGGTCGAGCACGTCGGTGAGCTGGCCGTGGCGATTGCGGCCGACGCGGTAGCGGAAGGCGTCGCGCTTCTCGGCGCGCTGGAAGGCCACGATGCGGTCGTACTTGAGCCCGAGCACGCCGAGCACGCAGCTGGTCTTCACGGTCGGCGTGATGAGGTTGGTCTTGTCGGGCTCCTTGTAGCGGTGAACGGTCACCTTGCTGGGGAGCGCCTTGACCAGCTCGTCGCCGAAGAACGGGTGCATGCCGAGGCGACCGCCGAGGATGACGCGGAGGCCATCGTAGGGGTCGGGGTCGCGGCCGATCTTGGTGAGCGCCTCCTCGAGGGCGGCCTTGAAGGCGGCGATGCCCTCCGTGAAGAAGCCCTCGATGGCCGAGACCATCGAGGCGCGATCGATGTCGACGAAGACCTCGCGGGGCTCGCCGTCGACGGCGAGGAGGCGCACCGAGCTCGGGAGCTTGATGCGCGCCGTGCTCTGCTCGAGCAGCGGGCGCAGGGCGTCTTTCAACAGGACGACGTTGGCGCGCGCCTCGGGCGAGGGCGTGAGCAGATCGCTCACCTCGTCGGACACCGGCTCGTCGAAGGGCTTCTCGAAGGGGATGCGGGCCTCGCGCATGTGGTGCGCCTGCGCCACGAAGAGCCGGTAGGCGAGGCGGTGGAGGATGCGCTCGCCGCCGAGCGAGGGGAGGCTCTTGGGCTCGAGGTACTCGATGGCGCGATCGTGGCCGTCGGCGCGCTCGTCCGGCTTGCCCTGGCGGAGGATGCCGAAGAGCAGGCCCGTCTCGCTGGCGCCGGCGTCGATGGTCGCGAACACGACCTGATCGGTCTTCGGCTGGATGTTGAACGTGCGGAAGGCCTGCACGCTCAGGGGGATGGTGGCGGGGCCGCTGTCGACGACCTCGAGGTGATCGAGGTCGTGGTACTCGATCATGCCGGCAGGGAGGCTGCGGAAGAAGCCGCGCCGGAAGGCGACCAGCACGCTGAGGCGGCGCTCGGGCGACCAGCCCGTGGGCATGGTGATGGCGTAGCGCGTGTGCAGGCCCTTGAGCCGCTGGTTGACCGTGAGCCCGGTGTAGTAGGCGAACAGCTCGATGGGATCGAACGGGTCGTGGGCGCCGAGGCCCTCCTCGTCGATGATGGGGGGAGCCGGGCGCTTGAGCACCTCGGTGGTGTCGGAGTCCTCGGTGCCGCGGAAGCGCAGGGGCTCTTGGCGCTCGAGGCGCTCGCGGAGGAGCGGCAGGCCGGTGAGCGTCGCCGCCGTGCGCCACTCGCGGTCGTCACCGGGCCGCGAGCGCAGGTCCTTGGCGGCATGGCCCACGACGACGTCTCCCCACTTGGTGAGCGGGTTGACGACGCGGTCCCGCCACGCCTTCACCGTACGCCCGAAGTTCTGGAAGGCGATCTCGGTGGGGGTCTCGTAGTCGCTCGGCTGCTGGACGGGGGCGACCTCGCCGATGCGGATGAGCTCGGGCTGGCTGCGCTCGCCGCGCAGCGCGACCACGGTGCTGGAGGTGCCGAAGTCGACGCCCACCCACTCGCGCAGGATGTCGAGCTTGGGATCGCGGCGCTTGATTTCGGGGGGGAGCGGGTCCTTGTCGGCGCGGCCCACGCGCTCGTGGATGCCGACGACCTTGCCCTGGCGCAGGATGGCGATCTTGGTGGCGCCCACGTAGCGGCCGCCGTTCCAGAAGCCGCGCGTCGGGTCGGTGAGCACGCTGCCCTTGACCGTCGGCAGGTTGGCGACCGTGTTGGCGAAGAAGTCCGCCATGTGATCGTTCGACGAGGGGACGGCGTCGTAGCGCTCCACCTTGATGGGGGGCGAGTAGTAGTCCTGGGGGCCGTTACCGTAGATGCGCGGCGTCGCCTGGATGAGCTTCAGGTACGGCAGCGGGCAGGTCTGCTCCTCGAGCCGGAACTCCTGAAAGAGCTTGGTGGGCGACATCGAGTTCTCCATCTCCGGCGCGATGCGCGGCACGGAGGCGGTCATCTCGGTCCCGAAGTAGAGGAACTTGGTGTTGGCCCCGCCCACGAAGGCGGCCAGCTTCACCTCGTTGAAGGTCGACTGCCCGATGATGAGCGGCGGGAGCGCGACGAGGTAGTCGAGGACTACCGTCGTGACCCAGAGCTGGTCGAAGAAGCGCGAGTCCCACCGCATCGCGAGGGTCGGGTAGCCACGACCCTCGAGCGACACCACCTTCTCGGCTTCCCGAACCAGCGGGCCGTCGATCGAAAGCTCATAGAGCGCCATACGCGGGCGACGTTACCACGAAGGCTCGCCGGTTCGGTCAGGTAGGGCGTCCAAATTTCTCGGCCCGCCTGCGGAGGCCGGACCGCGCCCCGAGACCGAGGGCCATCAAGAGGCCGGCGCCGCCGAGACCCGAGCCGGAGGCCGAGCCGGCAGAGGCCGAGCAGCCCGAGCCTTCGCCCGAGGACTTGCTCGATGATTTGCCGCTCCCCGTGCTGCCGTGCGCGTGGCCCGAGCCGGTGGAGGCCTGCCCACCTCCAGCGCCATCGCCGCCGTTGCCCCCGAGACCGCCGGCCCCCGAGCCGCCGGCCCCTCCGCTCCCGGCCCCCGCGCCGCCGGTGCCCGACGCGCCGCCGGTGCCCCCGCCCCCACCCGCGCCCGAGGCGACGGAGCTGCTGCTGGTGGTCGGGTCGACGATCCCGCAGGTGTCGTCGACCCCCACCGGCTGGATCATGCAGCTCGCCGAGGCGCAGTGCTCGTACTCGACGTGCACGCCGTCGGCGCACTTGACGGCCTCGCTCTTGTCGTGGGTGCAGTTGAAGTGGGTGAAGGCGTCGTTGCACTTGCAGTGCGCCCCCTCGCCGATGATCTCGGCGTACTGGCACCACTCCCAGTTGACCCCGGGGTCGCGGTGGTTGTTGGCCCCACCGTAGTCGTCGTTCTTCACGCAGCTGCCGGGCGAGTCGGGGCACGGGGGCGCGCTGCTGGAGATGGCGTTGCCGTTGGGGATCTCTTGATGGCCGACGAGCACGTTGCGATCGAGGTGGGTGCCGTCGGCGTTGGGCCCGAGGTTGTGGCGGTGAGAGATGGAGCGCACCAGCTCCGCGCTCTTCTCGTACATGGGCGTCTGGTAGTCGTCGTCGCTCGCGTAGCCGACGTGCTCGATGCCGACCATGTGCTCGTTGTAGTAAAAATTGCCGGCGTGATAGGCCGTGTCGGCCTCGGCGACGAACTGGCCCACGCGGCTCCCGTCGGCGTCGACGATGTAGTGGACCGACTTGCCGGTGTCGTTCTGGAGCGTGGCCACGCTCGCGTCCCACCCGCCCTCCGTGTCGTGGATGGCGATCATCGTGATGGGGTAGCCGCCGCGACCCGCCTGCCACTTGCCGTCCGACGGCGTCTCGAACCAGGTGGCGCCGGGGAACTCCGGCGTGCCGAGCGCGGCGAGGGGCGGCGGGGCGATGGTGAGGTCGAGGGGGACGTCGTCGTGCGGCGCGATGGTGATGGTCTCGCCGCCGCGCGCCTTCACCGTGCCGCCCGCGCGGAGCAGCGCGAAGACCTTGGCGCGGTACTGGACGCGATCGGAGACGGCGAGGTGGCCCGACAGCTCTTCGATCGAGGCGGCCCACGCGCCGAGGTCTCCGTCTCCTCCCCCACCCTTGGGTGCGAGGTCGGCGAGCACGCGGGCGCCGGCTTCGGTGCCGAGGGCGAGGTCGGCGACGAGGTCGCTCTCGGCGCGCTCCATCAGCGCGGCGCCGCGCGCCAGCGAGTTGTAGCGGCCGTGGCGAAGCTCGAGCACGCCGGCGACCGGCACCGCCTCGTCGACCTCGACCTGGCGAACGGGGGCGAGCCTGAGGCCCCCTTCGATGGAGGCGATGGCGGCCATGAGGTCACGCGGGACGTGGTTTCGATCGGCGGCGGCGGCGATGAGCTGCCCCGTCGGGCCCTCGTACGACGACCCGCGCGCGGAGCAGCCGGCGGCGGCGAGGGACAGGAGCGCAAAGGCCGCGAGGCGAGGACGCATGGCCCGCCAGCATGACCCGGCGGCGCGCGACGGGACAAGAGCAAAGCCGATCGAGCCCCTACCTTCGGGCGGGGGCGGCCCTCCGAAGCTCCTCACGGACCTACATGAGGACCTGGCCGAGCCAGTTCTTGCCGCGCCACTCGCGCGGGTGGGTAGCCCGCGGGTCGCCGGCGTCGAGGCCGATGCCCCAGATCCGGTCGTGGGGGCTGGCCTCGACGAGGCGGAGGTGCGCGGTGCCGAGGAGCAGGGCGCGGAGGTCGTCGTTCTGCGAGTACTTGGCGAGGTTGCCCCGGTAGACGACGTCGCGGCAGACAGCGGCCCACCTCCCCTCGTCGAAGGGGGTGACCTCGCGGCCGAGCGCCTTGTGCTCGCGGGGCGACTCGGCCTTCAAGATGGCCTTCAAGGTCTGCGTGTCGCCGAAGAGGCGCGCCTTCTCCGCCATCATGAGCTGCTCACAACACGAGTAGCGCACCCCGTCGACCTCGAAGGGCGATGGGTACCACTGCGACGGCCAGCCGCTCCAGAAGAAGAGAAAGCCATCGCGCTCGGTGGGGTCGTCGCTCATTGCGATAGGGTAGCAGCCTCATGGAAGGCCACGAGCGCTCCACCGACGGCAGGGCCCGCGTGCGCCTGACCATCCTCGGCGAGGATCGCGAGGTCGCCGTGCCCGAGCCTCCGGGGAAGGCCAGGCTCGCCGACCTGCTGCCGGTGAGCCGCGCCATCTCGGACGAGGCCACGAGCATGGCGGTGGAGCGCGAGCGCGCCGAAGGGCGAACGCCGAGCTGCCGGGAGGGGTGCGCCGCCTGCTGCCGGCAGCTCGTGCCCATCTCCGTCGTCGAGGCGAGGGCGATCGCCGAGACCGTCGAGGCGCTGCCCGACGCGAGGCGGAAGGCCACGCGCGAGAGGTTCGCGGAGGCCGTCGCGAAGCTCGAGGCGCTCGGGCTCCTCGACGCTCGCGAAGGGCCCGGGCGGGCGACGCTGCGAGCCGCGGGAACGACGAGCGATCGGAAGGCCGCTTGGGCCGAGGTGGTGGCGCGCTACTTCTCGGCGAAGATCCCCTGCCCTCTGCTCGAGGACGAGCGGTGCTCGCTCTACGAGCAGCGGCCGCTGGTCTGCCGCGAGTACCTGGTCACCTCGGCGCCGGAGCTGTGCGCGAAGCTCGGCGCGGCGCGGGTGGTGCCTCGACCCCTGCCCGGGAGCGAGGCGCTGGCCACGGCGGCGCGCGAGCTGCTCGACGAGGGCTGGCCGCTCCTCCCCCTGCCCCTCGCGCTCGAGTGGTCGGGCGCGGAGGGGGCGAAGCTCGACCTCGAGACCGAGGGGGAGAACCTGTTGAACCACCTGCTCGCGGCGGCGGAGGAGCTGGGCGGGTGAGAGCCATCGTCGCTACCCTGATCGCGGCCGGGGTCGCGGGTTGTGGCGAGCCGACGGCGGGCGAGAGGGTCGTCAAGTCGGCCGCTCCTTCGCCCTGCGACCTCGCCGCGCGGGAACGAGGGCGGCTCACGAAGCTCCTCGAGGAAGGCCGCGTCGACCGCGCCGCGCGCGTGCTCGCTCGGGCCGATGAGCTCTGCGCGCGGAGGCCCGACGACGGCGCCGAGGAGCTCCGCGCCCGGGTGCGCGAGGCGCTCGACGCGCACGGGCGATCGGCGGACGACCTGATCGCGGCGGGCCTCGCGGCGCGCGCCCGGCCGGCCGAGTCGCGGCGGCTCCTCGGGCAGGCTCTCGTGGCGCTCGAGAAGAGCGCGGGCAGCGCCGCCGAGCTCGACGTCTGGCCCGGGCTCTCGTCCCGAGGAGACCCCGCCTGGTCGCAAGCGAGGAGGCTGTTCGCCGTCCCGACGTGGCAAGGCGTCTCGCTCTACGACGCCCGGGGGCGCCTCGTCGACTGGGTGACGACGCCCCCCTCCGCCGCGCGCTTCGTCGCCTGGTCGGAGGATGGAGCCACGCTCGCCACCGCCGGGCGCGAGGGCGAGGTGAGGCTCTGGGACGCCGGGACGTGGACCTTGCGCCGCTCGTTTCGGTTGCCCGGCCGGGCGCGGGGCGTGGCGCTGGCCGGCGGGATGGTCCTCGCGGCGGCCGAGAGCTCCGTGCGCCGCTGGGACGCGGCGACGGGCAAGGATCTCGGCGACCTCGAGGGCTTCGCCTTCCCGGACGACGACGGGTCCTACGCCGGCTCGCAGCTCCTCGTGAGCCCCGACGGTCGCCTCCTCGGCGGCCGCGGGGCCGCGGGCGACTACCGCGTCGTCGACCGCGTCACGGGGGCGAGGGTCGCTCGCGATCGGGTGAGGGACGAGAGAGACGTCGTAGCGACGCGCGAGGAGCGAGAGGGAGCCCCGCTCGTTCGCGAGGCGCATGGCTACCGGTGGCCCGACGCGCACGCCCTCTTCGGGGGTGCGCGGGGCGTGGCCGCGACCAGCGACGACGAGGGGTGGGTCTGCTCATGGGACGTGGCGACGGGGGCCGTTCGCCGCGAGGTCACCGCGAGGCTGTCGGGCCAGTGGATCGGCTTCACGGACGAGGGGGCGACGCTGCTCTCGTGGGCGTGGATCCGGCCGGTGATCGAGCGGTGGGATATCGGGACGGGCGCCCCGTCGCCGAGGGGCCCCATCGCCGTCCCCAAGGGGAGCATGGTGAACCGGGTCTCGCTCGCGGGCGACGGGCGGCTCCTCTCCATCGTCACGATCGAGGAGACCACGCTGGTCGACCTCACGGGCGCCACCGCCGATCGGACGCTGCGCCCGAAGGAGGTCATGCTCGGGGTCGCGATCACCGCCGACGCGGTGGTGGGGTGGAGCGAGGGCGCCACGGTGAGCGTCTGGGACCGGGCCACGGGCGCGCTTCGCGGCGAGGTCCGCGGGCCTCGCGAGAGCATCTTCGCCGCGGCCCCGTCGCCCGACGGCAGCCTCGTCGCCCTGCTCGGCCACGAGCGATGCTGGGCTCACGTCTTCGAGGTCGGGACCCGATCGTTCGGGAAGGCGTTCCGCGTGGCCCCCGACGAGGAGATCGAGCCCCCGCTGGCGTTCGGCTTCTGCGGTGACGGGGCTCGCGTCGCCCTCCTGCACACCGGCGAGCCGCTCCGCGCCTGGGAAGCCGCGACGGGCGTGGCGACCTCCGCCGAGGGCTGCTCCCTCGGCCCCGAGCAACACGCCATCCCCTTCGCGGGCGGCGGCGAGCTGGTCCTCGGAACCGCCAGCGAAGCGACGGCGTTCTTTCGGACGACCGATGGCTCCGAGGTGCTGCGCATCCTCCGGCCCGCCGAGGTCGGCGCGCGCATCGTCCTCACGCCGAACGGGCACGCCGACGTCGTCGGGCGCGGCGCGCGCGCGCTGGTCCGCTGCCGCGTGGGGGCGAAGAGCTACCCCCTCGAGGTGTGCGAGGAGCGCCTCGTCGTCGCCGGCCTCCACGCGCGCGCGATGGCCGGCGACGCTTCGTACCTCCTGCCGTGAAAAAAGACGCGCGCCGCCCCCGACCCAGGACGAGCGCCCCTCCACCCGGCCCATCCAGATGGAGAGGCGCTCGCTCCCGCGGCCGGGAACGGCGCCGCGTCAAAGCTCGCGGGCGTGGCCCTAGCGCTTGCTGCAGACGTCGGCCGCGACCGTGCCGCCGCCGTCGATGGGCTTGCCGCCGAGGGCCTTGCCCTCGACCTCGGCGTTGATGAAGACGGTGCGCCGGTTCTCGGCGCGGCCCTCGGGCGTCTTGTTGTCGCCCACGGGCTTCGAGTCGCCGAAGCCGACGGCGATGATGCGCTTGCAGTCGATGCCGTGGCTCACGAGCCAGGTCGCGACGGAGAGGGCGCGGTCGCCGGAGAGCTTCAGGTTGCTCGCCTTGGCCCCCACCGAGTCGGTGTGCCCCTCGATGCGGAAGCGCGTCACCTTGACCTGCTTCTCGAGGTACTTGCGGATGTGCTCGAGGGCGACGTCGCTCTCGGCGGTGAGCTTGTCGCTCGAGGTCGCGAACGAGATGGGCCCGGGGAGCTTGAGCGGCTCCTCCTTCGGCGGATCGGGGATGACCTCGACCGGCTTCGGCGGTTCCGGGATGGGATCGGGCGCCTTCGGCGGCTCCGGCGGGGCGACGGGCGGCTCGACGGGCGGGGGCAGCGGCGCGGAGCAGGCGGTGACGAAGAGGGCCGAGGTCGCGAGGACGACTGCCTGGGCAAGGATTCGCTTCGAGAAGATGGATCGCATTCTAGCTCCTGGGTTCTCCCGGCTGACGGGTTGGGAGCGCCTTTCGCAACCGTCGTGCCTACCTCGCGGACAGCGTGTTCGAGCGGGATTCACCGTGTCTTTCGCGAAGCGACGGCGCGGCGTACGCCCGTCGGCGCAGCACGCGGACGAGCCGCGGACGTCCGCCGGACATCCGCGGACGGGGCCGGAACATTGAAGCGAGCCGCGAATCGATCGATGCTCGACGCGGATGGTCACGCTCTCCCCCGGAAGCACGTTCCTCGGGCGCTACGAGGTGGTCCGCCGCCTCAAGGCCGGGGGGATGGGGGCCATCTACGAGGTCGTCCACCTCGAGACCAAGCGGCGCCGGGCGCTGAAGCTCATGCTCCCCGGGCTGTTCGCGACCAAGGACATGCTCGCGCGCTTCCAGCTCGAGGCGACCATCGCAGCCGACATCGAGAGCGAGCACATCGTCGAGACCTTCGACGCCGGGGTCGACCCCGAGAGCGGCGTGCCCTTCCTGGTCATGGAGCTGCTCCGCGGCGAGGACCTCGCGGCCCTGCTCGAGCGAAGGCGGAGGCTCCCCGCGAGCGACGTGGTCACGCTCCTCGACCAGACGGCGCGCGCGCTCGACAAGATCCACGCGGCCGGCGTGGTCCACCGCGACCTAAAGCCCGAGAACCTCTTCGTGGCGCGGCGCGACGACGGGGCGCCCAAGATCAAGATCCTGGACTTCGGCATCGCCAAGATGGTGGCCGAGGCCGGGCAGCCGGCCGCCAAGACGCGCGTGCTCGGCACGCCCATCTACATGTCGCCCGAGCAGGTGCGAGGCGACGGCGCCATCGGGCCGGCGGCCGATCGATACTCGCTCGCGCAGATCGCCTTCACCTTGCTGGTGGGCCGCGCCTACTGGTCGGAGGAGAGCGACAAGCTCCCCATGTACGCGCTCATGACCAAGGTCGTCGGCGGCGGGGAGGTGCCCGCGGGAGAGCGCGCGCGCGCCTACGGCGGCGAGGTGCCGGAGGCCTTCGCGGCGTGGTTCGAGCGCGCCACGCGCGTGATGCCCGGGGAGCGCTTCGCCTCCGCCTCCGAGATGGTGAGCGCGCTCGGCCGGGCGCTCGGCGTGGGGCCCGCGACGACCTCGTCGCCCTTCCTCGACGAGCCTGCCGCGCGACCATCGGCGCCGAGCGCGCCGGGGACCGGGGCGGAGACCGAGGCCTCGCTCCCGTCGCTCTCGTCGCTGCCCACCCTCGAGCTGGCGAGGAGCCGGGCGCCGGTCATCACCGAGTCACCGCAATCGCTGGCGGCGCGTCCGGAGCCTGCGCCGAGCGCCAGGAGTCGTTGGGTCGTGGTGGCGCTCGGCGCCGCGGGCTTGGTCTCGGCGGGGGTGCTGATCGTGCCGCGCCTCGCCGGCTCGCCCGAGGTCACCGGCCCCGCGGCCGGCGCTTCCCCGCCCTCGTCGCTCCCCTCGGCGGAGCGGAGCGTCGCGTCCACGGCACCGGGACTTCCCGCGCCTCCGCCGAGCGTTGTGCCCTCGGCCAGCGCGCCCGTCGCGGCGTCCGCCTCGGCCTCGCCCTCGGCCGGCAAGCCCCCCGCGGCGCCCGCGCCCTCGCACGCGAGGCCGGCCGGCAAGCCACGGGGCCCCTCGATCGATTGACGTGATGCTCTCCTCGCTCCGACCCCTCCCCCACCGCGCCGTCCCCCTCTCGGCGGCGCTGGCGGCCGTCGCGTTCACGCTGGCGGGCTCGGCGGCGGCCCAGGCGCCGAGGCTCGAGCACGACTCGTCCGAGGCCACCGGCAAGGCGCTGCAGCGGACCTTCGACAAGGCCGTGAGCGCGCAAGAGCGCGGGGACTTCGCCACGGCGTGCCCGCTGTTCGCGCAGGTCGTCGAGGCCCTCCCCGAGAAGCTCGGCGCCAAGCTCGCGCTCGCCGGGTGCTACGAGGGGGCTGGCAAGCTCGCCAGCGCCGCCGCCGCGTACCGCGCGGCCAGCGCCCTCGCCACCAAGCTCCGCGACGGGCGCGGCAAGCTCGCCACCGACAAGTCCACCGAGCTCGAGGTCAAGGCGGCGCGCCTGACGGTCGAGGTGCCCGACGGCGTTCGTGCCTTGCCCGGCCTCGTGGTGACGCGCGACGGTCGGGTGGTCGAGGCCTCGCAGCTCGCTCACCCTCTCCTCGCGGACCCCGGCGAGGTCATGGTGGCCGCGAGCGCGCCCGGCAAGAAGCCGTGGTCGGCCAAGGTCACGGTGACGGCCGATGGGGCGCGCGTGGCCCTGCCCATGCTCGAGGACCTGGCGCCGGAGGGTGGGCCGACGCTTCCGCTGGTGCGCGCGGTCGAGGTCGAGGCTCCCGTCGAGCCCGCGCCGGCGCGACCCTGGTGGCCCTTCCTGGCCGGGGGCGCGGGGCTCGTCTCGGCGGGGCTGGCGGTCGGGTTCGGCGTCGACCAGATGGCCGCCCAAAAGGACTTCGACGCCTCGTGCAAGACGCTGCCGCGCAACGGGCCCGCGTGTGACGGGACCTCGGCGCGCCTCTACCGCGACTTCGGGCTGTGGATCGGCCTCGGGGCCGCAGGGCTCGGGGGCATCGTCGCCGGCACCGTCGGGCTCGTGACGCGACCCGGTCCGAGGGCCGCCGCCCCCGCGAGCGCGTCGTTCACCGTCGTCCCCATGGGGACCGGCGCCGCGCTCGTCGGCCGCTTCTGAGGCGCTACTCGCCCGCCGATCGCTGCAAGACGGCGATGGCCGCGTCGCCGTCGCTCGAGAACACGTAGACGTTCTTCCCATCGGCGGCGACCCGAGCGTAGACGGGCGCCGTGAGGCCGGGGAGGTCGCTCCCGGGCCCGGTGGGGAAGGTCTGAACCCACGAGAGGTCGCCCGAGCTCGCGCGCGCCATGACGACGAGCGAGCGGCTCGGCGCGGTGCCGGCGACGGCGTAGGCGCTCCGGCAATCGGCGCTGAGCGCGATGCTCGACGCGCCCGCGAGGTCCGGGTGCTCGAAGCCCGCGCCGAGCGAGAGCCCGCCCCCGGTCACGTCGGCGTAGCCGATACTGCCGCCCTTCTCGGGCACGTAGAGGCGGCTCGTCCCCGGGCACATGGCGAGGTACGCGAGGCCCCCCACGAGGTCGGCGCTCACCTTGGGCCCCTCGGTGAGCTTGCCGTGCGTGGGGTCGACGGCGAAGCGCACCAGCGAGTAGCTGCCGGGCCCCTCGCGGCGCGGGACGAAGATGGCGGGCTGGTCAGGGTGCGGGAAGATCGTGAAGGTGTCGCCCGCGGCCTGGTGGGTGAGGATGGGGCCGAGCGTGAGGCCGCCCGTCGATGGGTCGATGGGGTAACTGAGCAGCGAGGTCTGGGCGCTCGCGACCACCAGCACGGCGCCGCCGGCGGCCACGGCCAGCTCGTCGACCTCGTCGTCGAAGGTGAGGTACTTGTCCGGCACCGTCTGGCCCGAGACGGGGTCGAGCGTGTAGTGCTCGACCTTCGTCGGGTTGGAGGCGACGGCGTAGAGGTGATTCTGGCCCCCGAGGGCGCGCGCCTCGAGCCCCCAGCCCTGGTCGAAGGGGAGCGTGTAGGTGGGGCTCGCCGAGAGCAGGCCGTCGCCCCCGCGCCCGAAGGTGGCGAGGAAACCGGGCTGGGAGGTGACGTAGAGGTGCGCGTCGTCGGGCCCGATGGCGAGCCCGCGGAGCGCGTGGAACGAGCCGGCGGCCACCGCCGGCAGGGTCTGGACGAGCGTGAGCTTGCCGGCGCCCGAGGTCGCGGAGCCCCCGGCGTTGCCGGCATCGGCGGGTGCGGTGTCGAGGCTCGTGTCGGGACACCCGACCGAGGTCAGGGCGAGCACGCCGGCCGCGGCCGCCAAGAGGGCGCGATCGCGGGCCGGTCGTCGTCCCAGCGTCATGGGGTCAGTGCAAGCTGCCGCACTGGCCCGGCGCCGAGAGCCCACACACCTGCCCTGTCGGGCAGTTGCCGCAGGCGATCATGTTGCCGCAGCCGTCGCCGGCCGGGCCACATTGGACGTTCTGCGCGGCGCAGGTCAGGGGTGTGCAG
>FTCO01001423.1_pt1 | contig 13462 bp, 11 predicted proteins | sample 1639701 | NCBI WGS metagenome assembly FTCO01 (sample SAMEA3914869, study PRJEB12502) | metagenome | biome: forest; material: soil | place: USA | collected 2012-03-12 | depth 0.1 m | reverse complement strand
CGCTCGAGCTCGCGCTTCTTCTCCGCGGCCTTCTCCCCGAGGTCGTCCTTGGTTTGCTGCACCTTGTCGACGAGCGACTTGAAGAGGCTCATGCCTGAAGGATACGACGCTTGTCTTCTCCGCGCCTCGCGGGTGAAATCGGATCCGATGACGGTCGACCTCGGGCCCACGACGCCGTGCGTCGCCGCTTCACCGATAGGGCGGGTCGCCTGCGCGACCACCGTCTTTCGGGTGGCGGGGCGGCTTCATGGGGCCTTGGTCGTCAAGGCGACGTTCGCGATCGGCGAGGGGCCGGCGATGGCGCTGGTCGAGCCGGAGGCGATCGCTTGGGCCAATGAGGTGCCGTACAAGCCGCGGGCCGACGTGGTCCTTCGAGGGCATGCGCGCGCGCCCGAGGGGCTCCCGGCTCCAGTGATGGGGGTCCGGCTCGTGGTGGCGTCGGGCCGAGGGGTGGTGCTCGACAAGCACCTCGCGGTCCGAGGTGAGCCCGACCCGCGTGGTCCGTGGCCTCTCCCCTTCACGGCGATGGAGCTGTCGAACGAGCGCGGGGCGCCGGCGGCGGGGCGCTGGGCCAACGTGATCGATCCGAGGCGCGGCGAGGGGCCGGCGAGCTTCGGTCCGCTCGCGTCCGCGCCCGCGTTGCTGGCCGACTACCCGGCCGACTTCGCGTGGGCGAGGCTGCAAGCGGCGCCTGAAGATCAGCGCGTCGACTTCCTCGGAGGGGCCGAGTGGATCGCGTTCGAGGGGATGAACGAGAAGCGGCCGCGCGTCGAGGCGTGCCTCCCCGGGCTCGTCGCCAAGGCCAAGCTCTATGGGCCGAAGATCGCCGCCGGGAGGAGCATCGCGCTCCACGCCGACACGCTGAGCCTCGACGCGGATCGGATGCGCGCGAGCCTCGCGTTTCGCGGGAGCCTCGGGCCGCTGGAGGAGGGCGAGCTCGAGGTGCTCCACGTCTTCGCGGGGCTCGAGGGGAAGGACGCGGCGCTGGTGTTCCCCGCGTCGTACCTGCCGCCCATCGTCGAGGGGCCGCCGTCGCGGAGGCGCGCGGCGAGGCGCAAGACGCTCTCGGTCACGGGCGACATGCCTGCCTTCTCTACCGGGGTAGCCGCGCCCGCGACGCCGTTTCAGGCCACGCCGCCGGTCGTCGCCAAGCGGGTCGCGAAGCCCACGGTGGCGCTCAGCCTCGAGGCCCTGGCGCAGGCGGGGGCGGCTCCGGCCACGCCTTTTGAAGCGGCGCGAAGGGCTCCGCCGAGCCCCTCGAGCCCACCTCCTCCGCTCGCTCCCCCGACCGCGCTGCCGTTCGCCGCTGCTCCTCGCGCCCTGCCGCCCGCGCCCTCGGAGCCGCCCGCGCCCCCGAGCTTGCTGGTCGCGCGCGCGCCGGGCCCCGAGCTTTCGCTGGGTGCCTTCTATCTCCTGGCGCGCGAGAAGCTCCGCGCGACTCCTGCCCGAGCCTTGCGAAGCCGGTAGCGATCGCGGACCATCCGGCTCGACCGCGTGAGCCGAGGAGCCCCCATGCCGACGAACGATGCCTTCGCCTTCGAAATCGACGGGGTCTCGAGCGACCTCCGCGTCGCCTCCTACCGCGGATCGGAGGAGCTCAACGCGCTCTTCCAGTACGAGGTCGTCCTCCAATCCGAGGAGCGCGAGCTGTCGCTCGGCAAGCTCCTCGGGCAGCACGCGGTGCTCAGCGTCCGGGGGTCGGCCCAAGAGACGCCGCGCTACGTGCACGGGATCATCAGCGACGCCGAGCAGGGCGCCGAGGGGAAGACCTTCGCGACCTACCGGGTGACGCTGGTGCCCGAGGTGTGGAAGCTCGACGGGAAGATCGACATGCGAATCTTCCAGGCGATGAGCGCGCCCGAGATCATCGACGCCGTGATCCAGGGCGCCGGCCTCCAGTGCTCCAAGGCCCGGCCGGCCCTGCGCGGCTCGTACGGCAAGCGCGAGTACTGCGTTCAATATCGCGAGTCGGACTGGGACTTCATCGTGAGGCTCATGGAGGAAGAGGGCATGTACTGCTTCTTCGAGCACACGGAGGCTGGCCACACGCTCGTCATCGGCGACGGGCCCGACGCCCACGAGAAGCTGCCCGGCGGGAGCACGCTCGCGTTTCGACCTCCCCACGGCGCGCTGGTCGCGGGCGAGGGCGTGAGCGAGTTCCGCTATCGCGAGGCCATGCAGCCCGGCAAGGTCACGCTCCGCGACTACAACTTCAAGAAGCCTCAGCTCGACCTGACCTCGGCCGACGGCGGCGGGCCCGAGGGGCACATGGAGGTCTACGACTACCCGGGGTCGTACGAGGAGCCCGGCGAGGGACAGGGGCTCGCCAAGGTGAGGCTCGAGCGCTGGCAGGCCCAGCGCAAGACCGGTTGGGGCGCGTCGAGCTGCCCGCGCATCGCGCCCGGCTACGTGATGACGCTCGGCGATCACCCGAACGGCGATCTGAACCGCGACTGGCTGGTCACGCGCGCCGAGCAGACCGGCTCGCAGGCGACCATGAGCGGTGAGGGCGCGGGCGGCGCGGCCGACGGTCACCAGACGCGCTTCTGGGTCATGCCGAGCGACGTGCCCTATCGGCCCGCGCCGCGCACGCCCAAGCCCCGGATTCACGGCGCGCAAACGGCCATCGTCGTCGGCCCGGCGGGCGAGGAGATCTACCCCGACGAGCACGGGCGCGTGAAGGTCCACTTCCACTGGGACCGGCTCGGCAAGCGGGACGAGAAGAGCTCGTGCTGGATCCGCGTGAGCCAGGCCTGGGCCGGCGGGGCGTGGGGCGCGATGCAGATCCCGCGCATCGGGCACGAGGTGGTGGTCGAGTTCCTCGAGGGCGACCCCGACCGGCCGCTCATCGTCGGGCGCGTCTACCACGCGACCAACGTCCCGCCGTACCCGCTGCCGGCCGAGAAGACCAAGAGCACCATCAAGTCGAACAGCTCGCCGGGGGGAGGCGGGTTCAACGAGCTGCGCTTCGAGGACCAGAAGTCCAAAGAGGAGGTCTACCTCCACGCGCAAAAGGATTGGAACATCGTCGTCGAGCACGACGAGACCAAGCGTGTCGGCAACGACGAGCGCCACGACGTGGGCAACGACCGCACGAAGAAGGTCATCCACGACGAGAGCGAGACCATCGGCAACGACAAGACCATCAACGTCGGCGGGCAGCACGCGGAGAACATCGGCGGGAACCAGCTGGTCACGGTGGCGGGCAACGCCGCGTACACGGTGGCGGGCGCGTTCGCCGAGTCCATCGGTCAGGCCAAGGCGCTGACCGTGGGCGGGGCCCTCGCCGAGACGGTGGGAGCGACCAAGATGGTGACGGTGGCCGGCGACGTGACCGAGCGCATCGGCGGCGCTCGTCAAGAAGACGTCGGCAAGAACGAGACGGTGACCATCGCCGGCGACCGGCAGCTCACCATCGGCAAGGGCCAGAAGGCGTCGATCGGCGAGAGCGACCAGCTCAGCGTCCACAAGGAGCAGACCATCACCGTCGGCGAGGCCTACTCGCTCACGGTGGGCGACGGGAAGCTCACCATCAAAAAAGACGGCTCCATCGTGCTCGAGGGCAAGGACATCAAGATCCAGGGCTCGGGCAACATCCACGTGAAGGGCGCGAAGCTCGTGGTCGATAGCGACGGCTCGGTCGAGGTCAACGCCTCGGGGAGCATCAAGCTCAAGGGCAGCACGGTCGGGGTCAACTGACGCGGGCGAGATGATCCCGAGCGTCGTCCTCGAGCATGCCCGCGCTGCGGCGGGCCTCTGGAGCCTGCGCGCGGCGGCGGCCGAGTCGAAGGATCACACGCGCGCCTCGCTCGCCCGGATCGATCGGCGGCTCGCGGGGCACCTCGCGGGGCTACAGACGGCGGGCAAGGGCGCGTGGGCGCTGGTCGCGGAGGCGCTGCCGCTCGAGGAGGCCGGGGAGCCGGGCGAGGCGGGGCGCGCCTTCGTGGTGGCGGTGCTCGCCATCGCGACCGAGGAGCACGAAGCGCTGGCGGGCGCGCTGGACGCGGCGGGGCTCGATCCGGAGGCTTCGCGAGGCATCGTCTCGGCGCTGGGGTGGACGCCGAGGGAGGCGGCGCGCGAGACGCTCGAGGCCTTCCTGTTCGAGGGCGCGCCGGCGGGGCTCACGCGGCTCGGGATCGCGGGCGCGGCGCTCCATCGCCTCGACCCGGGGGCGGCGCTCGGGTCGGCGCTCTACGCGAGCGACGCTCGCTTGAAGGCGCGCGCGCTTCGCGCCGCGGGGGAGCTGGGGCGCGTCGATTTGCTCGACGTGGTGCGCGGCGAGCTCGGTTCGAACGACGAGGGCTCGCGCTTCTGGGCGGCGTGGTCGGGCGCGCTGCTCGGCGACGCGGGGGCGGTGGACGCGCTCTGGTGGTTCGCGGCCGGGGGCGGGCGCTTCGCGGAGAGGGCCGTGGATCTGGCGGCGCGGGCCACGCCCATCGCCGCGGCGCGCCGGCAGCTCGAGCTGCTCGCCGCCGCGCCCGATGGGGCGCAAGTCGCAGCGGCTGGCGTCGAGGCGCTCGGTGAAGCGCCGGGGCACGGCAAGGGGAGCGGAGGCGTCCGGCACCTGGGCGGCGAGCCCATCACCCCCGCCTCGCTCGCGCGCGTCCTTCGCGAAGGATCGCAAGCCGACCGGCTCTCGGCGGCGCTCGAGCTCAAGCTCGCCAAGGCCGGCGGCGTGCTCGAAGAGGTGCGCGGACCGGCGTTCCGGCGCGCTACTCGTTGAAGGGATCGATGGGGGTGCCGTCGGGGAGCGGGAGGAGGTCGCGCTCTCCTCCCTCGATCTGCTGGGGCGCGCGCTCGCCGGGCAGGTTCACGAAGGGGCAGGCGGGGGAGTCGGGATCGTTCGCGCGGCGGAGGACGAGGGGCTGGCCCGCGGCGTCGAGGTCGGGCTCGATCCACAGGACCTTGCCCTTCTCGATCCAGGGGGCGAGCTCGAAGTCCCACTCGGCGGTGGAGACGAGCCAGGCGGCGTCGCGGCCGTCGCTGCGTTTGAACCAGTAGTCGAGCCTCCCCCACTCCTGGTGGAGCGACTCGGGGGCGATGGGCTGGTCCGAGAAGTAGGCGATGGGGTAGCCGACGTCGCCGGACGCGAACGAGAGGCGGCCGATCACCGCCACCATGCCGGGGAGGGCGAGCAGCTCGGGCACGACGAAGGGGACGCTGGGGCCGGGGACGACCTGCTCGTCGACCTCGGCGGGGGTGCGGCCCTTCAAATCGCAGGCGCCCAAAAGAACCTGAAAGCAGGGGCTCGCCCTGGGCTCGTCGAAGGGGACCATGCAGCGCGCGTCCCAGTAGGGGCCGTCGAGCCCGAAGGGATCGAAGGTGCGCAGGTAGCGCTCGCCCGTGAAGGGGCAGATGGAGAGCACGGGGCGCGGGAGGCGGTCGGCATACTCGGCGAGCAAGGCGAGGAGGCGCTCGCGCCGGATCACGTTTTCGCGCGTGGAGAGACCCGGCTCACCCATCGCCTCGTCGGCGGCGCGGATGCGGCGGACCAGGTCGTCGCGCTCGGCGCGGTTCACAGGACGCCCCGGTTCTCGACGGGCTCCACCGGCTTCTGGCAGCCGCAGCAGATCAAATAATCTTTGACCTCATCGCTGTTGTCGAGCGAGCGCGCGCCCTTGGGGGTCACGACGGTGAGCTTGCTGTCGATGATGGGCGCCTTGCGACCCTGAGCGATGTCGACCTGGGGGATGGGGGCGCCCTTCTCCGACAGCCACTTTTGGATCTCGTACGGCATGCTGAAGCTCGAGAAGTCGCCATGGCTCGTCTTGGCGACCCACTGGGCCTGCGGGCCGTGCTGGATGCCATCCCAGTCCATCTTGCGGTTGACCATGCGCTGGAAGGTGGCGAACGCGGCGCCGGTCTGCAGGAGGCGCTCGCAGTTGGGGTTCTGGTCGGTGAGCACGTCCTGAAGGTCGTAGTCGCCGGTCACGTACTTGTCGCGGTAGCGATTCTTCGCGTGCGTGCCGCGGCGCTGGTTGGCGAGCAGGGGCTTGCCGATCTCGACCTCGATGGTGCTGCCGACGATGCCCTCGAAGCTGCCGGCGTTCCTCTCACCCTCGATGCCCGAGGGGCTGGCGCTCGCGTAGGTGCCGCACAGGCCGCCCTCCGTCTTGTCGAAGGCGGCGACGGCGGCGGGCCCGAGCTTGGCGCTCTCCTCGCGGTCGGCGCGGTGCCTCTCGAGCCAGTAGGCGGTGTAGCCCACGCGCACCTTGCCTTCCTGGGTGATGGTCGTGCCGGCGACGATGCTGTGGGGCTTGGGCTGGTACTTCTGCCGGATCCACTTCGCGCACTCGGGCTTGGTGGAGCGGAAGATCACCTTGAGGAGGAGCGCGTCGACGACCTCCTGGATACGGGGGCGGTGCTCGGCGATGATCCCCGAGCCGTCCCACGCCGCGTTGGAAGCAGCGGGCCCGCCCTTCTTCGCGGCGGCCTGATCCGCGCGCTCGCAGGCCTGGTCCTGCTCGTTCACGGGGACGGCGAGGCCGACGGCCGGAGGCTGGACGTGGGCCGGCCCCATGGCGTTGGCCGGGTCGAGGTTGTGCTGCATCGGATCGGTGAGGCGGCAGGCGTTCTGGCCCTCGATCTTGACGTCCATCGAGTAGGCCAGGAACTGAGCCTTGCCTTTGATCTCGTTGGAGACGACGCCGAGCAGGCTCCCCGCCTCGTCGCCCGTCGACATGCGGAGCGTCGAGCCCTTCACCATGCAGCTCGAGCCGTCGCCCTTCACGCTGGCGGTGCCATCGGTGTCGCTCGACATCGCGACATTGGGGTAGGGGATGGGCACGGGCCCGGCGGGCGACGGCGTCTTGCAGACGTCGGGGAACGATTGGCTCACCCCTGAGCTGGTGGCGTGCACGAGGGTCAGGTCGTTGACGTTGATGGTCGACGGCATCGGGGGCTAGCTCCCTCTCTTCGGGTCGGTGTCGGTGCCCGTGGCAGGCGCGCCGAGGAGGCAGGCGGCGCGCAGGCCGTCGTCGGAGGCTCCCCAGACGAGCGCGTGCTCGGTCTGCTCGCTGGCGACGGCGTGCGCGGCCCAGGCGAGGTCGAGCGCGCCGAGGCCGGCCCCCGCGTCGCCGATCGACTCCGCCGGGTGCCAGACGTCCTCGGGGCCGCCGGCCTCGGAGAGCGCGCGGACCAGGGCGAGGCCCCACTCGATGCCGCGGTAGCGGTCGCCGTTGAGATCGCAGACGACGAGGGGGCGCCCGGGCTTGCCGCCGGGCGCCGCGAGCGCGTGGGCGAGGACGCCGGAGAGGGCGCGGGCGTCGGTCGGCTCGCCGCGGGCCGCGCGCTCTTCGGCGACGTGGGACGAGCGCACGAGCGCACGAGCCGCGCGGTCGCCGCCTCGATCGAGGGCGAGGGCCGCCGCGCACTCGCCGGGGTGGACGCCGCGAGGCCGGTCGGCGGAGCGGAGGTTGCCGAAGGCCTCGAGGAGCGCGGCCTCGCGGGGTCGGACGAGGGACCCCACGCCGGCGAGGAGCACGCGGCGCACCGAGCCCACGGCGAGCGATCGCGGGGCAGCCTCGAGGCCGGCGAGGGCGCCGGCGCGGCCACGCGACGAGAAGCGAACCTCGGCGAGGGGGACGCCGCGCGCCGCGAAGACGCGGCTGACCACGGCGCGGAGGACCCTCTGCGAAGCCTCGCCAGCGTCGGCGGCGTCGACGGCGATCCACGCCTCGGTGCCTTGCGTGGTCCTCTCCCAGCCGGCGTCGGCCAAGGCCTCGTCGATGGCGGGGCCGAGCATGCGCGCGAGGCGATCCGGGCCGTCTTCGAGGTAGGTCGCCAGCGCCGCGGGGCGGGGGAGCTCGAACGCCGCGTGGCCCGGGTAGTCGGTCAGCTCGCCCTCGGGGGCCTGGTCGAAGAGCTCGAGGGGCACGCGGCCGCCGACCAGCGGCTGGGTCTCGGCGCCCGGCCCGGCGACGACGAACGACCCGATCTCGCCGAGCCTCGCGATCCCCGCTTGCAGCGCCGTGAAGGTAGCCGGCGCCGAGAGGCCGACGGGCGTCACCGCGCCGATGCCGGCGATGCGTACGAGCGCGCTCACGCCCGCACCTCGCCTTCGAAGCGGGTCTCGCGGACGTCGTCGAGCTGGCCGTGCACGCCGATGTCGGCCTTGAGGAGCATCGTGAGGCGGAGCAGATCCGCGTCGAAGCGCACGGTGTCGATGGCGAGGGCGACCCGCTCGGCGCGCCGCCCGACCGTGAGGGTGACCGTGACCTCGGGGCGGGGGAGGGCGAAGGCGATGCTGCCGCCGCGCGTGACGCCCTGGGCTCGCACCGGCTCGCCGCCGGCGAGGCGCTTCGAGACGAGGGGAGGGGGCGCGGCCGAGTGAAAGCGCGGGTCGAAGTCGAGGGGCAGGAGGGGCATGCGATCGCGGCGCCAGGCGGCGTCGTAGGTCCCGGCGTAGGAGGCGCGCGGCTGCCAGTGCCGGGCGATGAAGCCGAAGCCCATGGGAGCCGGCCGGCCCGTGGGGCTCGCGAGCAGGTCGTCGGGGTCTTCGATGCGCGGCAGCTCGACGTCGCCGAGGTTCTTGCGCGAGCCCTCCGCGACCAGCCCCACGCCCACGGGGTTGTGCGGCTCGAAGGCGCGGCGAGCCGCGGCCTCGGGGCTCTGATCGGATCCTCCAAAGGCGTGCTCCCAGAGGAGCGGCAGGCGGTCGAAGGGCTCGGGCTCCGAGGGGGAGCGGGAGGCCCAGCCGCTCCAGCGGCGCCGGCCCCACACGATGGCCGAGCGCGCGACCTGGCCGACGGAGAAGCGCACGGCGACCTTCGATTCACGCCCCGTGGGGGTGAGCGCGTGGCCCTCCAGGATGCAGTCGGTGGCGACCTTGGGGAAGCCGAGCTCGGCCTCGTCGCGCACGCTGGTGGAGCCGGGGTCGCCGCGGAAGGTCTCGACGAGGCTGATGGCGGCGGGCTCGTCGGCCGGCCGCAGGACGCCGTGAGGGCCGACCGAGAAGGTCGCCTTGGCGGCGAAGATGAAGCGCTCGGCGCCGCGCGCGTCGAGGAGCACGGAGCGGTCGACGGCGAGGCGCGTGCGGTTGACTAGCTCCATGGACCGTCTCCCGGGCTCGCGTCCTCGAAGCTCTGGCCGGTGAAGAAGCCCGAGGGCACCTCGCGGCGGAGGGCCGCGAGGACGGGGTGAGCGGCGGCCGCGCGCGAGGTCACGGCGGCGGTCCATAGAGCTTCGAGCGAGCTCTCGGAGCCGACGCGATCGAGCGGGGCGCCGCGAAGGATTCGCTGGCCGCCGGGCGCCTCGGCGAGCCGGGCGACCTGCGCGCGCATGGTCGACGAATGACAATCGCGGTGCTCTGCGGGGCCGGGCCCGGCGAGCTTCTCGAGGGCGCGGGCGGCCCGCTCCGACCAGGACTCGGCGCGCGCGGCGATCCCCGAGAGGAGCGTGCCGGCGCCCGGGTGACCGAGGTCGCCGATGGCGTCGAGCGCCGCGTTTCGAGTCGTCATGGGGACCAGCGCCTCGACGAGCGCGTCGAGGTCCGAAGGCGCCCCCGTGAGGCCGAGCACGCGAACGGCGAACGGGTCTCGGAGGCGGCCGCGCGCGACGGCGGCGGCGCGCGCGGGATCGCGGAGGGCCGAGGACCAGAGGGCCGCCCTGCGCACCGAGGGGTCGTCGTCGTCGAGGAGGTCGTCGAGGGCCGCGAGCACCGCGGCGTCGTCGGCTTCGGGCCCGGCCCCCAGGCCTCGAGCGCGCGCCCGGCGGACCTCGACGAGCTCGAGGCCGGGGAGCTCGTCGGCGGGGGTGAGGCCGCGGCGAAAGGCCACGGCGTCGGCGGCCGCCGCGAGGACGCGAGGCTCGCCGACCAGCACGCCGCGTCGATCGAGCATGCGGCGGAAGGCGGCGGGCTCGGCGCGCCGCAGCGCCTCCGAGAAGGCGTCCACGAAATCGGCGGGCGCCGAGACGAGCCGAGCCCAAGCGGCGGCCTCGTCTCCCGCCGCGCGCTCCACCACCACCTCCACCGCCGCCGACCACTGGAAGGGATCGCGGGTCGTGCGCTCCACCTTGGCGAGGCGCGCCCTCGCGCGGCTCACCGCGGCGCGTCCCCCGACGGCGAGGGCCGCCTTGTGCGCCGAGATGCGCTGCTCCGCCGCCGCCAGGTGCCGGAGCTTGGCGTCGGGCGAGAAGGGCAGCGCGCGCCGCTGCACGCCGAGGAAGCCCAGCTCTTCGCAGTGCTCGTCGAGCACGTCGAGGATCGGCGGTCGCGAGACGGGGGCCATGGCGAAGCTCGTCTTCAGTTGAGGGTGACGGTGGAGCCCTTGATCTTGTTGGGCCCACGCGACGCCGAGACCACGTGGGTGCCGGAGATGGTCACGTGCCCGTCGGCCTCGAGGATGATGCTGGCCTTGCCGCAGACCAGCTCGATGCGCTCCTTGGCCTCCAGCCGGACCACCTCGCCGTCGAGCCGCGCGTCGACGTCGGCGCGGGCGATGGCGGCCGTGCGCAGGCGATCGCGGACCAACCCCACGAGGACGAAGCGCGTCCCCGGCTCGTCGGTGGCGAGCACCACGGCGCGGCGGCGCTCCTCGGCGGCGCGGATCAACACCTCGTCGCCGAGGGGCACGCCGATGGCGACGGCGAACGGCTCGCCGTGGTGGCCCTCGGGCCGGAAGAGGAGGCGCCCCTCGCCGTCGATGCCCTCGAGGTGCCCGGTGCGGTGCCCCTCGTAGCCCGCCGCGCCATGAGCGATCGAGATCGCGCGCGCCCCGTCACCACCCTCGCGCCCGTCGTGCGAACCACCATCCATGCGCCTGTCTCCTCTCGAAGGGCGGTACCGTATCCCTGGCGACGGGCGGCCCGAAATGAGAAAGCACGATGCCGCGCCGGGCTGGCTCGCGGCCGCCGAGGAAGGTTCGAGGGAGCGATGAACAAAGGTCGTCTGGAGGCGTTCAGCGACGGCGTGATGGCGGTCATCATCACCATCATGGTGCTGGAGATCAAAGCCCCTCACCACGAGACGCTCGAAGCCCTGCTCGCGCTCTGGCCCGCGCTCCTCGCCTACATCCTCAGCTTCATCTACGCGGGCATCTACTGGAACAACCATCACCACCTCATGCACACCGTGAAGAAGGTCACGGGCGGCATGATGTGGGCGAACCTTCACCTTCTGTTTTGGCTCTCGCTCTTCCCCGTGCTCACCGCGTGGGTGGGAGAGCACCCGAGCGCCCCCTGGCCGGTGGCCATCTATGGAGTCGTCCTCCTCGCGGCGGCCCTGGCCTGGCTGGTCCTCCAGCGGACCATCATCGCCGCCGGCGGGACGCTGGAGCGCGCCATCGGCTCCGACTGGAAGGGCAAGGCCTCGCCAGCGCTCTACCTGGCCGGCATCGGGCTCGCCTTCGTTCGCCCGTGGATCAGCGAGGTCCTCTACGCCATCGTGGCCGTGTTCTGGATCATCCCCGACAAGCGCATCGAGGCGCAGGTGGAGGCGGAGGGCGAGGCCGAATAGCCGAACGCGACCGAGGGGTTTGACGATTTTCGGCGAGCCCCCATATCTCTCCGGATGGTCCCCCTCTCGATCCTCGACCTCTCCCCCATCCCCCAGGGCGGCGACGCCTCCGTCGCCCTTCGGAACACGCTCGACCTCGCCCAGCACGCCGAGAAGTGGGGCTACGAGCGCATCTGGCTCGCCGAGCACCACAACATGCCGGGCATCGCCAGCGCCGCCACCGCGGTCGTGCTCGCCCACGTCGCCGCCGGCACCGAGAAGATCCGCGTGGGCGCGGGCGGCATCATGCTCCCGAACCACGCGCCCCTCGTCATCGCCGAGCAGTTCGGCACCCTCGCCGCCCTGCACCCCGGCCGCGTCGAGCTCGGCCTCGGCCGGGCGCCGGGCACCGATCAGCTCACGGCCCGCGCGCTCCGCCGCACCCTCACGGGCGACGTCGACTCGTTCCCGCAAGACGTGGTCGAGCTCATCAACTACTTCGGCGAGCCCAAGGCCGGACAGGCGGTGCGGGCCATCCCCGGCGCGGGCCTCGAGGTCCCCATCTGGATCCTGGGCTCGAGCCTCTTCGGCGCCCAGCTCGCGGCGGCCCTCGGCCTGCCCTACGCCTTCGCGTCGCACTTCGCCCCCGGCTCCATGATGGAGGCCATCGAGCTCTATCGCGCCCGCTTCCGGCCCTCGAAGCGCCTCGCCGCGCCCAGGGTCATGCTGGGCTTCAACCTCTTCGCGGCCGATACGGATGAAGAGGCGCAGCTCCTCTCCACCTCGCTCATGCAGGCCTTCGTCAACCTTCGGAGGGGCACCCCCACCCAGCTCCCCCCGCCGGTCCCCGGCTTTCAGGAGCGCATGTCGCCCCCCGAGAGGGCCATGCTCGACCAGGTGCTCTCGTGCGCCGCCATCGGCTCGCCGGAGACCGTGCGCCGCGCCGTCGAGAAGTTCATCGCGCGCACCGGCGCCGACGAGCTGATGCTCACCTCCATGACCTTCGATCACGCGGCCCGGTTGAGGTCCTACCAAATCGCCGCCGAGATGTTGCCCGGCTAGCTCGTTTCGGTGGTTGGACCCCAAAGAGGCGCGTTAGCATCCCCGCCCATGCGACGCTTCGAGCTGACCGAGGGGACCAGCAGCAAGTTCTGGCAGGCCGAGCTCAAGGGCAGCTCGATCGACGTTTCCTGGGGCCGCATCGGCACCGCGGGCCAATCGCAGACCAAGACCTTCGACACCGACGCGAAGGCCAAGGCCGAGCACGACAAGCTCGTCGCCGAGAAGATCAAGAAGGGCTACTCGGAGGTCGGAGGCGGCGCCGCTCCCGCCGCCTCCGCGGGCAGCCCCGCCACGCCCGCCGCCTCGGCTCCCAAGAAGGCCGCCGCGCCCAAGAAGGCCGCTGCGGCAGCTCCTGCGACTCCCGCCGAGGAGCCGAGCCCGCCGGCTGCCGCGCCCGTCGAAGCGCTCGCGGCCCCGGCTCCGGCTCCGGCGGCCCCCGTCTCGTCGGCTGCGCTCCCCGCGACCAACGGCATCGTCTGGACCGACGCCGTGCTCCGCGAGGTGGCGGCGACGCGCTTCTCGGACCTCGTCGCCGCGCGCTCCGTGGACGCCAGGGAGGGCAAGGCGGCCTTCGCCAAGATCGCCGCCGTGGTGGCCGCGAGCCCCGAGCTCATCGCGTCGGGCCTCCGGGTGAAAGACGCGCAAAAGGAGCTGATGAAGCGCGCCCAGGCGGCCTACACGGGGTCCGCGTCGCTCCCGCTCGACGCGGAGACCGAGGGCGCGGCGTTCGCGCTCTTCGGGGGCAAGATCGACAGCAAGGCCCGCCCCCATCACGTCGACTTCGTCCGCTGGTGGTCCGCGGCGATGGGACCTGCCTTCGCCATGGAGGCGCTGGTTCGATCGCAGGGCCACAAGCTCCACATCGACCACAAGTCGTACGAGCCCACGAGCCTCGCCATCGTCGGCTCCGAGGGGCACGCCCTTTGGCCCTGGTGGCGGAAGGGCGGCGGGGGCGAGTGGCTGTCT
>FTCO01000215.1_pt1 | contig 13491 bp, 8 predicted proteins | sample 1639701 | NCBI WGS metagenome assembly FTCO01 (sample SAMEA3914869, study PRJEB12502) | metagenome | biome: forest; material: soil | place: USA | collected 2012-03-12 | depth 0.1 m | reverse complement strand
GAACCGCGCCCCGACGCTGCATCGCCTCGGCATCCAGGCCTTCGAGCCGGTGCTGATCGAGGGCAAGGCCATCCAGCTGCACCCGCTCGTCTGCGCGGCGTTCAACGCCGACTTCGACGGCGACCAGATGGCCGTCCACGTGCCGCTCTCGGTCGAGGCGCAGATGGAGGCGCGCGTGCTCATGATGAGCACGAACAACATCCTCTCGCCCGCCAGCGGCAAGCCCATCATCAACCCGACGCAGGACATCGTGCTCGGGCTCTACTACGCGACCCGCGAGCGCAAGTTCGCCAAGGGCTCGTACCGCGCCGACTCGCTCAAGGTCGACGACAAGGGCGCCGCTTCCGGCTACCTGCGCGGCGTGTACGCCTCCCCCGAGGAGGTGCGCATGGCCTACGACAACGGCGAGGTCGCGCTCCACGCCGGCATCAAGGTCCGCGTCCCGATCATCGACGACGAGGGCAACCCGGCCAAGAACGAGCACGGGCACATCCGCCGCCAGATCGTCGAGACGACCGTCGGCCGCGTGCTCATCTCCGAGGTCCTCCCGAAGGGCGTGCCCTTCAAGGAGGCCAACAAGGCGCTCGACAAGAAGGCGCTCTCGGGGCTCATCGACGTCTGCTACCGCATCCACCGCAACAAGGAGACGGTGCTCCTCGCCGACCGACTCCGCACGCTCGGCTTCGATCACGCCATGCGCGCGGGCATCTCGATCTGCATGGACCACATGGTCATCCCGGCGGCCAAGGCCGTGCTTCTCGGGGAGGCGCAGAAGGAAGTCGAGCGCGTCATCGAGCAGTACCAGGAAGGCCTGATCACCGACGGCGAGCGGTACAACAAGATCGTCGACATCTGGGCCGGCGTCGCCGACCAGGTGACCCAGGAGATGATGGGCGGCATCGGCAAGGAGACCGTCACCGATCCGGAGACGGGCGCCACGTCGATCGAGCCGAGCTTCAACTCCATCTACATCATGGCCGACTCCGGCGCGCGTGGCTCCACGCAGCAGATCCGGCAGCTGGCCGCGATGCGTGGCCTCATGGCGAAGCCGTCGGGCGAGATCATCGAGACGCCGATCACCGCGAACTTCCGCGAGGGTCTCAGCGTGCTCCAGTACTTCATCTCGACCCACGGTGCTCGTAAGGGCCTCGCGGACACGGCGCTCAAGACCGCCAACTCCGGCTACCTCACCCGTCGTCTCGTCGACGTGGCGCAGGACGCCGTCATCTCCGAGTTCGACTGCGGGACGCTCGACGGCATCCGCGTGGCCAAGCTCGAGGAGGCCGGCGAGGTCATCCAGCGCCTCGGCGACCGCATCCTCGGTCGCGTCGTGCTCGAGGACGTGGTCGACCCGCTCACGGGCGAGGTCCTCATCACGGCCAACACCGAGCTCGAGGAGGCCTCGGTCAAGAACATCGAGGACGCCGGCATCGAAGAGGTCGTCATCCGCTCGGTGCTCACCTGCCAGACGCGCCGCGGCGTCTGCGCCCTCTGCTACGGCCGCGACCTCGCTCGCGGTTACCGGGTCAACATCGGCGAGGCGGTCGGCATCATCGCCGCCCAGTCGATCGGCGAGCCCGGCACGCAGCTCACGATGCGCACCTTCCACATCGGCGGTACGCACGCGGGCAAGATCGAGAAGAACTACCTCGAGGCTCGTTACGAAGGCACCGTCAGCCTGCGTCGCGCGGTCGTCCAGAAGAAGAAGGACGGCACCATGGTGATGATGAATCGCCATGGCGAGATCGTCATCGTCGACGAGACCGGCCGCGAGCGTTCGCACGACCGCTTGCAGTACGGCGCCATCATCAAGAAGGCCGACGGCGAGCACGTCAAGGCCGGCGAGCTCCTCGCCGAGTGGGACCAGTTCTCCACGCCGATCCTCACCGAGGTGTCGGGCTACGTGAAGTTCGGCGACCTCGTCGAAGGCGTCAGCATCCAGGACCGTCTCGATGAGGTCACCGGCCTCTCGCGTAAGGTCGTCATCGAGTCCAAGGCCGCCGATGTGCGCCCGCGCATCACGCTGAAGGACGGCCCCGGCACGGGCGCGACCACGCTCAAGCTCCCCAACAGCGAGCTCGACGCGCGGTACTTGCTCCCGGTCGGCGCCAACATCGTCGCTCAGGAAGGCGACCTCATCGAAGCCGGCGACATCATCGCCAAGATGCCCCGCGACACCACCAAGGTGCAGGACATCACCGGCGGTCTCCCGCGCGTCGCCGAGCTCTTCGAGGCCCGTAAGCCCAAGGACCACGCCATCATCACCGAGATCGATGGCGAGGTCTCCTTCGGCAAGGACACGAAGGGCAAGCGCAAGGTCCTCATCACGCCCTACTCGCCCGACGGCCATGCCCTCGGCGACCAGGCGCGCGAGTACCTCATCCCCAAGGGCAAGCACCTCCAGGTGCAGCCCGGCGATCGCGTTCGCGCAGGCGACCCGCTCCAGGACGGCCCGGCGAACCCGCACGACATCCTGCGCGTCAAGGGCGAGAAGGAGCTCGCGGCCTGGCTCGTCAACGAGATCCAGCAGGTTTACCGGCTCCAAGGCGTCGGCATCAACGACAAGCACATCGAGGTGATCGTTCGCCAGATGCTGCGGCGCGTGAGAGTGAAGGACGTGGGCGACACGAACTTCCTGGTCGACGAGCAGGTGGAGAAGCACCTCTTCGAGAAGGAGAACGAGCGCGTGCTCGAGCGCAGTGGGCGCCCGGCCATCGCGGAAGCTCTCCTCCTCGGCATCACCAAGGCGTCCCTCTCGACCGAGTCGTTCATCAGCGCCTCGTCGTTCCAGGAGACCACCAAGGTGCTGACGGAGGCTGCCATCTGCGGCAAGACCGACGATCTCCGCGGCCTCAAGGAGAACGTCATCATGGGCCGGCTCATCCCGGCCGGTACCGGCCTGCCCGCTTACAAGCGGCTCCAGGTCGTGGTCGAGGGCGAGCACCAGGCCCCGGCGCCGGCGGCCTACCCGCCCCCGCGTCCGCGCGCCGAGGAGTCGCTCTCCGCGGTCAACGAAGAAGAGTAGCGCTCGTCTGACGGTCCGACGGCTTCCCCGAGGAGGCCGCCGGCGCGCTACCCGTGACGCGGCTCGGAGCCTCCCCAGGCTCCGGGCCGCTCGTCTTTTGGGGGTTCAACCTCGAGCCCGGCGCCGCGAATTCCGTGGCCGAGTCGGATCGAGGTAGTATCGTTCCTAGTCCCGCCGCGTCTGCCGGTTCCCCTCGATGTCCAACGGTCGCTTCTCCGGTATCAATCAGCGCATCGCCGACCGCCTGGTGAGTGACGGGCGGCTGAGCCGCGACAATCACTACCGCGCGGTCGAGTACTCCTCTCGCCACAAAGTGCGCATCGAGGAAGCCCTCATCGATCTCGAGATCATGAGCGAGGCCGACCTCCTCAAGTACATCGCGACGGTCCACAACACGCGGTTCGTCTCCACCGACAAGCTCTCCAAGGCGGTCATCGACCCGCGCCTCCTGGCCCGGGTCCCGCTGCGCCTGGTCGAGATCCACAACGTCTTCCCGGTGCTCTTCGACGACCGGAGCATGACGCTCTCGATCGTCACCGCCGACCCCGACAACGACGCGGCCCTCCATGAGCTGCGCCTCGCCGTCGGGGTGAAGGACGTGCGCGCCCTGGTGGCCCGGCCCGCCGCCGTGCTCGCCGCCATCGCCCTTCACTATCGGAAGGACCGACAGGCCTTCGCACCGCTTCTCAGAAGCATTGCGATGGATCTGCTCAACAACGATCCTTTCGCCAAACGCGGCACCCAGCCCGGGGCGCCTCCGCCCTCCCCGCCGCCTCAGGCCGCGCCCCCGCCGGCCCCTCCGACCGCGCAGCCCGCCAATCCCGCTCGTAACGCGACGGTGAACCGGATGACCGCGCCCCAGTTCACGACGGGGCCCCAGCCGCCTTCGGCGCATCAGTTCCCGCCCAAAGCCCGCTCGGTTCCGCCGCCTCAGCTCGATCCCTTCGCCAGCCAGCCCAGCGTGACGCAGGGCTATGGCCACGCGGCCCCGGCCTTCACCCCGGCGCTCCCCATCGTCTCGCCCGGTCCCGCGCCGACGCTCTCGAGGCCGCCCAGCTCACCCCCGCCGCCTCCCGTCGCGCCGGCGCTCGCCCCCACGACGACCCCGCAGTTCATCGAGACCCTCAACGTCCTCGTGAGCCTCCTCGAGAACTCGCGCGCCGACCTGCGTGGCCACTCGTCCACGGTCGCACGACTGGTCCGCAAGACCTGCGAGCGCATCGGGCTGAACCCCCAGCAGATCAACGCCTTCGTCGCCGCGGCCTACCTCCACGATCTCGGCAAGATGGGCGCCTACCACCTCACCGCGCTCAACGTCTCCGAGTACGAGGGGCATCGCGTGGCCGCCAGCAAGGCCACCGACCTGCCCGTTCATCTCATGGAGTCCGTCGGCCTCCTCCCCGAGACGTCCATCACCATCAGCTCGATGTACGAGCGCTACGACGGTCAGGGCATCCCCAACGGGCAGGCTGGTAAAGACATCCCCCTCGGCGCGCGCATTCTGGCGGTCGCGGACACCTACGCCGACCTCACCCAGAATCCGCGCAACCCCTACCGCAAGATCCTCCGCCCCTTCGAGGCTTGCGACGTCCTCCTCCAGTATCGCGCCACCATCTTCGATCCCAACATCGTCGACCTCTTCCGCCAGTCGACCACTGGCGAGGACATGCGGGCCAAGCTCCTCAGCGACCGGCTCACGGCGCTCATCCTCGACCCCGACCCCGAGGAGACCACCGTCCTCGAGCTGCGCCTCATCGAGCATGGCTTCGAGGTGAAGATCGCGCGGACCGCCGCCCAGGCTCGCAAGATGCTCTCCGAGGGTGAGATCGCCGCCGTCGTCAGCGAGATCGACCTGGAGACCCCCGACGCCGGGCTTCAGCTCCGTGAGGCGCTCAACAAGGAGGGCGCGGTCCGCGACGTCACCTGGGTCATCCTCACGAGCCGCACCGATCGCCTCATCGCCCAGCGCGCCTTCGACCTCGGGGTCGACGACTTCGTCCTCAAGCCGGTCTCCACCGACATCTTCGCCGCCAAGCTCCGCCAGCTCATCGAGCGCCGCGGCGCCACCACCAGCTCGCGCGGCGTCTCGGGCTCGCTGGCCGAGATGTCCCTCCCCGACATGGTGCAGATCCTCTGGCACGGCCGGAAGACTTGCGCCCTCAAGATCAGCGCCAACTCCAGCAACGGCGAGATTGGGTTCGCGGAGGGCCAGGTCGTCGATGCTCGCTGGGAGTCCCTCCGTGGCGAGGAGGCCTTCTACAAGATGCTGACCCTCCGCGAGGGCGACTTCCGGCTCGACCCGAGCTTCAAGCCGACCGTGCGCGCCATCTCGGCCTCGCCCGAGGCCCTCCTCCTCGAGGGCATGCGCCGGCTCGACGAGGCCTCGCTCTGAGCCTCTCCGGTTCCCCGGATCCACCCTCGCCCCTCGCCGGCTTCCAGCTCGAGACCGAGCGCCTCGTTCTGATGGTGCCCGAGGCCTCCGCCGCGCCTCGCCTCGCCGCCTACGCCATCGACAACGAGCGCCACCTCGGCCGCTGGGAGCCCCCTCGCCCCGAGGGCTATTTCACCGACCTCTACTGGGAGCGCCGGATCGAGCGCAGCCTCTACGAGCGCGACCACGACCTCTCGCTCCGCCTCGCCATTTTCCGCCGCGGCGACAGCGATCACGGCCCCGTCCTCGGTCAGGTCAACTTCTCGAACTTCATCCGCGGCGGCTTCCAGGCCTGCACGCTCGGCTACTCCGTCGACCGCCGCTCGGAGGGGAAGGGGATCCTCACCGAGGCCCTCCGCGCCGCCCTTCCATTCCTGTTCGAAGAGCTGTCCTTCCACCGGGTGATGGCCAATTACATCCCCACCAACGAGCGGAGCGGCCGGCTCCTCCGCCGGCTCGGCTTCGTGGTCGAGGGCTACGCGCGCGACTACCTGTTCATCGGCGGCTCGTACCAGGACCACGTCCTCACGGCGCTCACCAACCCGAACCCTGTGCCACCGAAGCGGTGACCTCGTTCGGTCCATCCTTCGATCATCCTTCGCTCATCCTTCGATCAAGCACCCTGCTCCCGGTGTGTGCCCGGCTGTGCCAAAGGAAGGGGGCTCGCCTCGGCCTCGTCCCAGAATGCTTGCGGGTTTTGGGTGGCACGCGGACTGCTTGGCGCCCGGTGGCACGCGGGGTCGGCGCGGCCAGAGGTCTTGCCATGAGAAACGCCAAAGCTTTCCTGGTCACGCTCTCGCTCGCGGCGGCCGCCGTGGTTCAGGCGCGTGACGCCTCGGCCTGTGGTGGCTGCTTCGGCCCCGAGTCGGAGACCACCTTGGTCACGGGCCACAAGATGGTCCTCTCCGTCTCCGAGGCGCAGACCACCCTCTGGGACGAGGTCGCTTATAGCGGTGACCCCTCGTCCTTCGCGTGGGTCCTGCCCATCAAGGGGGTCGCCACCGTCGGGCTCTCGTCAGACGCGCTGTTTCAGGCCCTCGACCAGCTGACCGCCGTCAGCGTCGCGCCCCCGTTCACCTGCCCTCCGCCTTCCGACGACTGCTTCTTCGGCGGCGGGGCGACGGGCAGCGGGGGAGGGACCGCCGTCGGCGTTACCATCATGGCTCAGAGCACCGTCGGCCCCTATGAGACCGTGCAGCTCTCGTCGACGGACCCGGGGGCGCTCAAAGACTGGCTCGCCACCAATGGCTACAACGTGCCGGCCGACGTGGCGCCTGTGGTCGATGCCTATGTGAGCGAAGGCTTCGACTTTCTCGCCATCAAGCTCGTCCCTGGCAAGGACGTCAGCGCCATGCGGCCCGTCCGCGTGACCACCTCGGGCTCGAGCCCCACGCTTCCTCTTCGTATGGTGGCCGCCGGTGCGGGCCCCGTCACCCCCGTCACGTTGTGGGTCATGGGCGACGGGCGCTACCAGACCACGAACGTTCCGACCTTCTCGGTCGACTCGAGCCAGCTCGTCTGGGACTGGGACACGCAGTCGAGCAATTACGCGAGCCTCCGGGAGGCGGGCTTCGCGGCCAGCAACAACCTCGGCTGGCTCACGGAGGACGCCGAGCCCTTCTTCCAGTGGATGCTCAGCAACCAGCTGGAGCTCGTCACGGAGCAGGATCCGGCCGCCAGCGGCTACGGTGACGACATGGGTCAGGGGGCCGAGGACGCCATGAACCAGGACCTCCAGCAGCTCTTCGCCGGCATCGACGGAGACGCGCTCTGGGTCACCCGCCTCAGCGCCGAGCTTTCGAAGGATGCGCTGGCGGCCGACCTCCTGCTCGAGGTCTCCCCCGATCAGAGCTCCGTCACTCGCTCCTTCACGACCATCAATGCCACCGGGACCGCGCCCACCTGCTCGAGCTTTGGCTGTGTCGACGATGGCACCACCAGCAGCGTCGGGGCGGGGGGCGCGAGCTTCACGCTCAACACCGGGAGCGGCGGGGGCACGGCCGGCGGCGGCACCTGCGCCATGACGGCGGGGGAGGGAGCCCCCCTGTTCGGTGGGTTCGCTCTCCTCGCCGGCCTCGGGCTGGCCGGCCGGCTGAGCCGCCGTCGTCGCCGGTAGGCCGGGCCCGTCCCGACGTCGGGACGACGCTTTCCCTTTCCCCGAGGGCTCGCTCCGACCATCCTTCGCGGGCCGCGTGCCGCTCGACGACCTGTTCCCCGCCTTTCGCGCCGAGTGGATCCTCCACGAGGACGCCGACCTCATCGCCATCGACAAGCCCGCGGGGCTCTCGACCCACGCGCCCGACCCCGGCCGTGAGGACGACGCCTTCACCCGGCTCACCGCCTTCTTGAAGGCCCGCGGCGCCCTCGACCCCTACCTCGGCATCCACCAGCGCCTCGACCGCGACACCTCGGGGGTCCTGGTCTTCACCCGCCGCAAGGAGGCCAACCGGGGCCTGGCCGCCGAGTTCGAGGGGCGCCACGTCAAGAAGACCTACGCGGCCGTGGTCACGGGCTACAAGGGTCCCGACGCTGGCGTTTTGAAGAACAAGGTCGCGCCCGGGAAGGACGGGGCCATGCGCGCCCTCCCTCCCCACGCTCGCGAGGGACAGGAGGCCGTCACGCGCTTCCGTGTGCTCGCGAGGAAGGGCGGCAAGGCGCTCCTCGAGCTGGTGCCGGAGACTGGGCGCACCCACCAGATCCGGGTCCAGCTCGCGGCCATCGGCGCGCCCATCGCCGGCGATCCCATGTACCAAGGCGAGCCTGCGCCCAGGCTCTTGCTCCACGCGGCCGAGCTCACGTTCAAGCACCCGAGCACCGGCAAGCCCATCACCCTGCGCTCGCCTCCTCCGCGGGAGCTGCGCGCCTTTCTCGAGGGCGAGACGCTCGGGCTGCCCAGAGACGCGACCGGCATCGAGGCTCGGATGCGCGCCGCCGCCGAGGCTCGCTACCCGGTCGCGCGCCTGCCCGAGACCACCGCGTTTCGTGTGGTCAACGGCGCGGGCGACGGCCTGCCCGGGGTCGACGTGGACCGCTACGGCGACTTCTTTGTCGTCTCGCTCTCGGGCGACGAAGCCGTGGCCAGCCGCGAGGCCGTGCTCGACGCCGCCTTCGCCCTCGGGCCCACGGGCGTCTACGTGAAGGTGCGGCCCAAGCACGCGAGCCGCATCGTCGACACGCGGCGCGACGAGGTCGCCCCCAAGCTCCCGGTTCGCGGGATCGCCGCCCCCGATCCGCTGGTCGTCCACGAGCTCGGCCTCCCCTTTCGCACCCGCCTCGGCGATGGGCTCTCCACGGGCGTCTTCCTCGACCAGCGCGAGAACCGGCGCCGGGTCCGCGAGCTGAGCAAGGGGGCGCGGGTCTTGAACCTCTTCGCGTACACGGGGGCCTTCACGGTCGCCGCCGTGCTCGGCGGGGCGCGCAGCTCGGTGACGGTCGACGTGTCGGCCAACGTGCTCGCCTGGGCCCGCGAGAACCTCGACGCGCTCTCCGCCGATCCGAAGCTTCATACGTGCATCGACGTCGATGCCCTGGCCTGGCTCGAGCGCGTCGCCCCCAAGGGCGAGCCGTTCGACATCGTCTGCCTCGACCCGCCGAGCTTTGCCACCACCAAGCACAGCCGGTTCAGCGCCGAGAGCGACTACCAGAAGCTCGCGGCCTTGGCCCTTCGCGTCGTCGCGCCCGGCGGCGTCCTGCTCGCTTGCACGAACCATCGAGGCATCCCTCGGCCCAAGCTTCGCAGGAAGCTCCACGAGGCGGCGCGTGACGCGGGGCGGCAGGTCGTGCAAATGAAGGACCTGCCCGATCCCGTCGACTACCCGCCCGAGCCTGGGCTCGAGTGCCACCTCAAGAGCGTGCTGGTCCGCCTGTCATGACGAAGAAGCTCCTCTTCACCATCCAGTCCTACGGGTACCTCGAGCCGTCGTTCCTCGCGGCGGGCGACTTCGAGCGCGGCGCCATCGAGCGCAAGACGTTCCCCGACGGCGAGCGCTACCTTCGTCTGGCCTCCGACGTCTGGGGGCGCGACGTCGTGCTCCTCGGCGGCACGCCCACCGACCTCGACGCGCTCGAGGTCTACGACCTCGGCTACGCCATCTCGCGCGCCGGGGCCCGCTCGCTCTCGCTCGTGATGCCGTACTTCGGCTACGCGACCATGGAGCGCGCCGTGAGGCCCGGCGAGGTCGTCACCGCCAAGACTCGCGCGCGGTTGTTCTCGAGCATCCCGGGTTGTGAAGGCGGCACGCGCGTCTTCCTCTTCGATCTGCACACCGACGGGGTCGAGCTCTACTTCGACGACTCCCACGTCACCCACCACCTCTACGGCGCGCCGCTCGTCACGGCCGCGGTTCGCAAGCACATGAGCGGGCGGCGCTTCGTGCTCGGGGCCACCGACGCCGGGCGCGCCAAGTGGGTGCAGAGCCTGGCGACCTCGCTCGGGGTCGAGCCCGCCTTCGTCTACAAGCGGCGCGATCCGGTCACCGGCGAGCTCGAGATGACGGGCATCAACGCCGACGTGCGCGGTCACGAGGTCATGGTCTACGACGACATGATCCGGACCGGCTCGTCACTCCTCCAGGCCGGCCGCGCCTACCTCGCCTCCGGCGCCACCGCGGTCCACGCCATCGCCTCGCACCTCGTCCTTCCCCCCGGCGCGCTCGACCGCATTCAGGGGGCCGGCGTGTTCCAGAGCATCCTCGGCACCGACTCGCACCCGGGGAGCCAGCAGCTCGCCGGCGTCCCCGGCGCGGTCACCCCGGTCGCCGAGCTGCTCGTCGGCGCGCTCGGTCGCTGACGCGATCCTGATACGCTCGCCCCCGTGTCCGCTCGGCGTCCGGCCCTCGTCGCCTCTGCGCTCGTCGCGCTCGGCGTCCTCGGGCCGACCGGGCGTGCGTTCGCCGACCCGCCGGCTCAGGCAGGCAAGGCAGAGAAGGCCGCTGAGGCCTCGCCCGAGGAGAAGGTCCGCTACACGCTCGAGGGCGTCGAGATCCTCGGCAACACCAAGACCAAGAGCAAGGTCGTCCTTCGCTACGTGCCCTTCAAGGCGGGTGACGTGCTCGCCGTCGGCGACCCCGAGATCGAGCTGACCCGCTATCGCCTGCTCGGCACCGGGTTCTTCTCGACGGTCGAGATGTCGCTCCGCAAGGGCAACAAGCGCGGCTCGGCCGTGCTCGTGATCCAGGTCGCCGAGCGCAACACCATCGTCGTCCAGAACCTGTGGCTCGGCATCGCCGCCGACGAGGACACGGCCGGCCACGCGCGGCCCCTCTCGGCCTTCGTGGGCATCCAGGCCGCCGAGACCAACCTGGCCGGCACCGGCGTCGCGCTGGGCGCCGGGGTCGGCATCGCGGAGGACCAGCTCGCCCTCCGCATGCACATCTGGGATCCGGCCTTCGCCGGCACCTCGTGGTCGGGCTTGATGAGCGTCCTCTACTCGGACGCGCGCGACTTCTTCGGTAACCGCGACGTCATCTTCGAGTCGCCCGGCATCAAAGAGAGCACCGTCGCCGACTACGCGACCGTGGCCTACAAGCGCTTCGGCGCCACGCTGGGCGCCGGGCACGCGCTCACGAGCACGTCGACCTTCTCGTTCGAGTACCACCTCGAGCAGGTCACCGCGACGGTCCCCGCCGCCGCCTCGCACCTCCGCGGCGACACCCGCGAGCCCATCGACTTCTCCATCAAGCCGGGGAGGAGCACCCTCTCCACCCTGCGCGCGGGCCTCGTCTACGACACGCGCGACACGCCGCTCCTCCCCACGCGCGGCACGCTGGCCACCGCCGCCATCACCGCCGGCATCCCGCCCATCGGGAGCGACTACGGCTACGTGCGCGTCGACCTCTCCGCGCAGAGGTGGTGGCGGCTCCCCTGGAACCACGTCATCCGCGGCTCGATCTTCGCGGGCGGCATCGCGGGGAGCGCGCCGTTCTTCGAGCGCTTCTACGTCGGCGATTTCACCGACCTGCTCCCCGACCGCGTCCTCGACCTCGCGCCCGATCGAAGGCAGCCCCCCAACTACCTCAACACCGACATCATCGAGGTCCGGTATGGCGACTTCGCGGCGCGCGCCGACGTCGAGTATCGCATCCCCATCTACACGGGGAAGAAGTCGATCTACGGCATCGACTTCTTCGCGCTCGGCGGCCTCTATTCGGTGGCCGGCAAGCGCGATCTCACCGACCCGCCCTCGGGCTACTCGGGCTTCCGCAAGGTCCCGATCGATCTGACCTACAACGTCGGCATCCGGCTCGACACGAGCCTCGGCGGCGCGACGTTCGCCTTCTCGAACCTGCTCGGCCTCATCCCCGCCAACATCGGGACGCGGAAGTGAGAGCGGCCGGCCTCGCGCTCGTCGCGGTCTGTAGCTTGGGCCTCCTCGCCACGACGCGAGGGGCCCTCGCCCAGCAGCCTCCGCCGCCTCCCACGCCGGCCTCGCTGCCCACGCGGCCCACGCAGATCACCAACACGGGGAGCCGGCTCGAGCTCACGGTCGCCTATCGAGACGTGGTCGACGCCGAGATCGCCAAGAAGCTCACCAACGGGCTGCCCACCGTCATCACGCTCAGGAGCTACCTGTTTCGAGAGGCCGGCGGCGATCCGCTCGCCCTCGCGGCCCAGAGCTGCCACGTGGTCTACGATCTCTGGGACGAGATCTTCCGCGTCCAGCTCGTCGAGGCCGGCGGCGCCAAGAGCTACGCCAAGGTCAGCGTGGATGCGGTCCTGCGGACCTGCTGCGAGGCCAACAAGATCCCGCTGGCCGAGGCGTCGATCGTCACGCCCACCGGGCGCTACTTCGTCGCCTCGCTGGTCGAGGTGAACCCCGTCTCGCCCAAGATGCTCGAGCGCATCAAGGGCTGGGTGACACGGCCCAACGGCTCCAACGCCATCGGGCCGGGCGACTCGCTCTTCGGATCGTTCGTGGGGCTCTTCGTCGCCCGCGTGGGGGACGCCGATCGCAAAGTCGCCTTCCGCTCGGCCACGTTCGTTCCGCCGCCTCCCCCGCCGCCTCCGCCTCCCCCGGCCGCTTCGGCCTCGGCGCCGCCTGCGCCTTGATGCTAGGAGCGAGGGGCATGTGGCACCTCCCCGTCGCCCTCGACCTCGCCGGCCGCTCCGCGCTCGTGGTCGGCTCCTCGGACGAGATGGTCTCCAAGGTGGAGCGCCTCCTCGACGCCGGGGCCGAGGTCGGCCTCGTCCTCCCCGCCGAGGCTCACCCTCGCTTCCTCGCGCTCGCCGGCGAAGGCCGCGTGAAGCTCGAGCGCCGCGCCGCCGAAGACTCCGACCTCGAGGGGCGCGCCATCGTCTTCCTCGCGCCCAGCCAGTCGCCCGAGGACGAGGCGCTGGCCCGCCGCTGGTTTCTGCGCCTGCGGGCCGAGGGCCGGCTCTTCTGCTGCGTCGACCGGCCCGAGGTCTCGACCTTCGTCAACGCGGCCGTGGTCCGGCCCGGCGCCTCCGGGCTCACCATCACCGTCGCCACCTCGGGGCAGAGCCCCGGTACCTCCCGGCGCATCCGCGAGGACCTCGAGGCCCTGTTCGCCGACCCGCGCTTCGAGCGCTACCTCGCGGCCCTCGGGCGCCTCCGTGCCTCGCTCCCCCGGGGCGAGCGGGCGGCGCGTCTTTCCGAGGCCGTCAGGGGCTTTGGCATCGACGCGAAGCTGCGGTTCCCCCCGTGGCTCGACGAGGCGTGATCCGATCGCGGCCCGGCTGTGTATCCTTCCCGCGTGAACGACGCCCTGCTCGGCCGAACGATCGCGCAGCGCTACCGCCTCATCTCGCGGCTCGGCCAGGGGGCGGTCGCCACCGTGTACCTCGCGCGCCACGTGCTCATCGATCGCCTCGGGGCCATCAAGATCGTGCGGCCCGAGCTGGTCGCCGACCCCGTCTACCGCGAGCGCTTCCTCCGCGAGGCGCGCGCCGTCAACCGCGTCAACCACCCCAACATCGTCGAGATCACCGACTACGGCGAGGCCGACGGCCTGCTCTACATGGTGATGGAGTACGTGCCCGGCGAGTCGCTCGAGAAGCTGCTCGCCCAGGGGCCCGT
>FTCO01000930.1_pt1 | contig 13605 bp, 6 predicted proteins | sample 1639701 | NCBI WGS metagenome assembly FTCO01 (sample SAMEA3914869, study PRJEB12502) | metagenome | biome: forest; material: soil | place: USA | collected 2012-03-12 | depth 0.1 m | reverse complement strand
GTTCGAGCTCGCCCGGCAACTCCTCGCCGATGGCGCCGACGTCGGCGCGCTCGTCCTCTTCGACACCCCGGCGCCGCCTTCGGCCCAGGGTCGCCCGCCGTCGCCGGACCTCCCCTTGGCAGCTTGGGTGGAGCGCTTTGCGACCCACCTCGCCCGAAACCTCGCCGAGCTTCATGGCGGCCGGCGCGCCGACGGCTTGCTCGTCGCGTCCGTCGATTTTGCCTCCCTGCCTCTCGAGGGGCAGCTCGGTCGCGTCTTGACCGCGGCTCGAGCCCGAGGTGTGGTGCGTGACGATACCGCGCTGGGTGAGCTCGCTGACGCCTTCGACTACTACCGCCGCAACAACCGTCGCAACGCCGAGGTCATCACCCGATATACTCCGGGCCCTTATCCAGGCAGACTGACGCTCTTGCGCCGCCGGCAGCCGACCGGCGCCCCACCCTCCGACCCGACGCTCGGCTGGCGGCACCGGGTCTCGGGACCGATCGAGGTCCACGAGCTCGACGGAGACCACGAGACGATGATGGAAGAGCCGCACGTGAAAATCCTCGCCGAGGTGCTGGGGCAGCGCCTGGACGAGACCGATGCGCTCCAAGAGATGCTCACTGGCCGAAGCTACGCGCGCCGAGGATGACCATGGTTGCACCCAAGCTCAACATCATCGACACCCTCCACGTCGGCACCCATACGGCCGTCTATCGAGCCGAGAGCGCCGCCGAGAAGCGCACGGTCATCCTGCGAGCGCCCAAGCACCCCGACAGCGCTGCCGACCTCGCCAAGCTCCGTCACGAATATGAGATCCTCCTCATCCTCGGTCTCGAGAGGTTCCTCACCTCCCCCGATCCGCGCAAGCTGAGGGGTGGCGCCTTGCTGGTCTCGGAGGACATGGGAGGCGTCCCGCTCCGCCGGCTGCTTGCGTCCGAGGGGATGGACGTGGCGACCGCGCTCCAGATCGCCATCCGCCTGTGCGACCGCCTGGGTGAGCTACACAACCGGCGCATCCTTCACAAGGACGTCAACCCCGACAACATCCTGGTCAACCTCGACACGGGCGAGGTCACCTTGTTGAGCTACGCAATCGCGTCGCGCCTTCCCCGTGAGACCTCGAAGATCGTGAGCCCCGAGGTCCTCGAGGGATCGCTCCCGTACATCTCGCCCGAGCAGACAGGCCGCATGAACCGGTCCATCGACTACCGGACCGACTTCTATTCACTCGGTGTGACTCTCCACGAAATGCTCACCGGCCGCCTGCCCTTCCCGCGCGGCGAGGCCATGGAGATGGTTCACGCGCACATCGCCCGTACCCCGCCGGCGCCGCACGAAGTGAAGCCGTCGCTGCCCCGTCCGGTCTCGGACATCGTCCTCAAGCTCTGCGCCAAGAACGCCGAGGATCGCTACCAGAGCAGCCACGGCGTGGGCGTCGACCTGCGCGAGTGTGCCAGGCAACTCGCGGCGCACGGCACCATCACCAACCTTCGCGTGGGGGCGGGAGATATCTCTGACGTCTTTCAGATCCCCCAGAAGCTCTATGGGCGTGAAGCCGAGGTCGCGCACCTCATGGCCGGCTTCGACCGAGCCCGCCGCGGTAAGCAGGAGCTGGTGCTGGTCGCAGGCTACTCCGGCATCGGCAAGAGCGTGCTCGTGCACGAGATCCACAAGCCCATCGTACAAGAGCGCGGGCTGTTCATCTCCGGCAAGTACGAGCAGTACAAGCGCGATATCCCCTACCTCGCCCTCACCCGCGCTTTCCGCGAGTTGGTTCGACAGCTCCTCACGGGGAGTGCTCAGTCGATCGCGCGATGGAAGGACAAGCTCGGGGGGGCGTTGGGTGCGGAGGGGAGCGTCATCGTCGACGTGATCCCGGAGCTCGCGCTCATCGTTGGAGATCAACCGCCCGTGCTCGAGGTCGACCCCGCCGCCGCGCAGAGCCGCTTCCGTACGGTGTTCGTCAACTTCGTGCGCGCGCTGGCTGGCCCTGATCACCCCCTCGTCGTCTTCCTCGACGACCTTCAGTGGGCCGACTCGGCGTCGCTGAAGGTCATCGAGCTGCTCATGACGAGCGCCTCGGATCAGAGCCTATTGCTCGTCGGCTCGTACCGTGACAACGAGGTGGGAGCCACCCATCCGCTCCAGATTGCGCTCGACGAGCTCACCAAGGCGAACGCCAACATGACGCGCATCGCGCTGGGGCCGCTCGAGCTCGAGCACGCGACCCAGCTCGTCGCCGATACCCTGCATTGCGATGCCGCACGGGCACGGCCCTTGGCGGAGCTCTTGCTCCACAAGACCAACGGCAACCCCTTCTTCCTCATCCAGTTCTTTCAATCGCTGCACGACGAGGGCCTCGTCGACTTCGATCCCTCCAACGCCGTCTGGCAGTGGAGCGTTCCTGAGATTCAGCAGAAGGCCCATACGGAGAACGTCATCGAGCTCATGGTGCAGAAGCTCCAGCGGCTCCCTTTGCCCACCCAGCACCTGCTCAAGCTCGCCGCCTGCATCGGCAACCAGTTCGACCTCCGCGCTCTCGGCGTGGTGACCCAGCGCGAGCCGGCGCAGGTGGCGGCAGATCTCTGGGGCGCGGTGCGCGAGGGGCAGGTCATCCCCCTCGTAGGCGACCTGACGCCCGAGGCTCGCTCCATCGTGGAGGCCGGCCAGCTTGCCGAGTCGGCCGCGGAGCGAATGCGCGGTCCAGGCCCTTTGTCGTTCACCTTCGACTCCTCCCCCTCGGTCGACGACGCGCCACGCGACTCGGTCCGTCCCGCCCTCTCGGCCAATTTCGATGCCTCGTACCGCTTCTTGCACGACCGCGTCCAGCAGGCGGCCTACTCGCTCTTCTCCGAGGCCGAACGTCGACAGACTCACTACAAAGTCGGCCAGCTCATCCTCCGGGGCACCCCCCGAGAGCACCTCGAAGATCACATCTTCGACATCGTGAACCACCTCAACTTCGCGGCCGAAGGGCTCGAGGGGGCTGAGGCGCGGCGCGAGCTCGCCGAGCTCAACCTCATCGCGGGTCGGAAGGCCAAGGCCGCCACCGCTCATGAGCTCGCCAAGAAGCACTTTACCTTGGCGGCCTCCCTCCTCCCCGCGGACTCGTGGGAGCGCGAGCACGACCTCACCTCGCAGATCACCATTGGACGTGCGGAGTGCGAGTACCTGACCGGCGCGCGAGAGGCCGCAGAAGCCCTCTTCGAGGAGCTCCTCGCGCACTCCCGCACCGTCCTCGCCAAGGGGCACGTCTACAGCCTGCGCACGACACTCTATCGCCATGCCACCAAGTACCCCGAAGCCATCGACGTGGCCGTCGCGGGCCTGCGCCTCTTTGGGCTCGACATCCCCGATCGCGTCGACGAGCCGGCGCTCTTCGGGGTCATGCAGCGCGAGCTGGGGGCGCTACAGGGCCTGCTCGGCGGGCGCGACATCGAGGAGCTCGTCAACCTTCCGGAGATGACCGACCCCGCGGACCTGGCCATCATGGACTACTTCGAGGAGCTGGGCCTCCTTGGCATGTTCGTCAGCCCACTCCTGATGCTCATCGCTGCCTTCAAGGGCATCGCGTTGACCATCGAAAAGGGCAGCTCCCGCGCTTCGTCGCCGCTCTACAGCACCTATGGGGTATTCCTCGCCACCGAGCTCAAGGACTACGAGTCGGGTTACCGATTCGGTCGTCTCGCCCTCGAGGTGAGCCGCCGCCGTGGTGACGCCCGCGCCGAGTGCAAGTCGGGTTGTTGGCAGGGCATCTGCATCGAGCACTGGCGTGCGCATCTGGGTCAGGGGGTCGCCGTGCTCCGCAGCTCCTACGAGATCGGCGTCCGCGTGGGCGACGGCATGTTTGCGGGGTTCGCGGCCTTCGCTCTGGGGATGAACTGCCTCCACCGCGGTGACCCGCTCGATGAGGCCCTCGTCGAGCTTCAGCGCGCCATCTCTTCACTGGCCGATCCCGAGTCGCGCGGCGTCGACATTGCCTTCCGGCAACTCGCGCTGTGCCTGCAAGGCCTGACCACGGGGCCCGGGGAATTCGACAGCCCCGGCTGGAGCGAGGCCGAGTTCGTCGCGGACCTGGCGGCACGCGGTCACATCATGACGGCCCAGCAATACTACGTCGCAAAGCTGCGCGGGCTCGTCGCCTTCCAGCGATGGGGCGACGCGAAGATGCTGGTCGAGAAGGCGATGGCCGAGGGTGACATCCACTCGATCATCCGCGGCCAGTTCTCCACGGCCGTCTTCGTCTACCTCCATTCGCTGGTGCTCGCGTGGGAGCTCGGGCGGGCCACCACGGACGAGGAGCGGGCGCTCATCGACGAGAAGCTCGCCAAGAACCAGGATCGCATCTCCAAGTGGGCAGAGAACTGCCCGCCCAACTTCCTCCATCAGAAGCTGCTGGTCGAAGCGAGCGTGGCCCGCGCCCGTGGCCGAGACCTCGAGGCCATCGGGCTCTACGAAGGCGCCATCGACGCGGCCCAGAGCAGTGGCTTCGTGCAGGACCAGGCGCTCGCCGCGGAGCTGGGCGCCGAGCTGCATCTCGAGCGCGGTCGCCGTGGCATCGCTCGCTCGTACCTCACCATGGCCAGGGAGGCGTACGGTCGCTGGGGGGCCTTGGGAAAGCTGAAGCAGCTCGACAATGCCCACGGCGATCTGTTGCCGGCGCTGCCCTCGGCTAGCTCGGGACAACAGCTGGGCGCCACGCTCGACATGACGGCGGTCGTGAGGGCCGCGCAGGCCATGTCGGGTGAGATCGTCGTCGAGCGGCTGCTCGGTCGGATGATGCGAATCATCCTCGAGAACGCTGGCGCGCAGGTGGGGTTCTTTCTTCGCGACCGTGACGGCGAGCTGCTCATCGAGGCGACTGGGCGCGCCGATGAGGACGACATCCTCGCGCTGCGATCGATCCCCTTCGAGCAGTGCCCGGATCTCTCGGTCGGCATCGTCAAGTACGTCGCACGCACGGGCGAGCGTGTCGTGCTCGACAACGCCGCAGCGGAGGGGCGCTTCCAGGCGGACCCGTACGTGGTCGAGCGCCGCCCCAAGGCGGTGCTCTGCGTGCCCATCATCACGCAGAACAAGCGGCTCGGTATCCTCTACCTCGAGAACAACTTGGTGACCGGCGCGTTCACGCCGGGCCGCCTGCGCGTGCTCGAGGTGCTCTCGAGCCAGGCCGCCATCTCGCTCGAGAACGCGTGGCTCTACGAGACGCTGGAGCAGAAGGTCGAGACGCGCACCAGCGAGCTCCAGCAGAAGAACATCGAGCTCGAGGCGACCATGCAGCGCCTCACCGAGACCCGGCACCAGCTCGTGGTCCAGGAGAAGCTCGCCTCGCTCGGCGCGCTCACGGCAGGCATCGCGCACGAGATCAAGAACCCCCTCAACTTCGTGAACAACTTCTCGGACCTCTCGGTGGAGCTCACCGAAGAGTTGTCCGAGCTCAGCCGGCGCTTCGCCTCACAGATCGACGCCGAGGACCGCGCCGACCTCGAGGACATGCTCGACAGCCTGCAGCAGAACGTCGCCAAGATCAGCGAGCACGGCAAGCGCGCCAACAACATCGTCAACGGCATGCTGCTTCATTCGCGCGGCGCTGCCGGTGCGCGGGCCCCCGCCGAGCTCAATGCCGTGCTGGCCGAGAGCGTGAACCTCGCCTACCACGGCATGCGTGCCAAGGATCCGACCTTCAACGTGGGGATCACGACCGAGTACGACCCGCAGATCGGTCAGGTCGAGATCGTCGACGCCGACGTGAGCCGTGTCTTCATCAACCTCGTCAACAACGCCTGCTACGCGACGCGCCAGAAGCAGCGGGTGCTCGGGGCCGCGTACGCTCCGCTGCTGTCCGTGCGCACCAGTGCGCTCGGCGATCGTGTCGAGGTTCGCATCCGCGACAATGGCACCGGCATTCCCGCCGGTATCGTCGACAAGATCTATAACCCCTTTTTCACCACCAAGCCGGCAGGCGAGGGCACGGGCCTGGGGCTCTCCATCGGCTACGACGTCATCGTGCAGGGCCACCAGGGCAGCATCGAGGTCGACTCGACGGAGGGCGAGTTCACCGAGTTCGTGGTCACCCTCCCGCGTCGCGCGCTCGCCTTGCCGAGGCTATCGGGAGGAAACGCCGGGCCTCGATCCTCCGACTCGGCCAGCTGAAGAGCCGAGCGAGCGCTCACGAGGGCTCCTCCCGCGGCGCAAGCGCCTCGCGCAACGCCGTGGCGAGGCCATAGGTCGCCCCCACCGTGAGGAGGAGCAGCCCACCCGGCCACAGCAGCAGCTCGATCCGCGCGGGCTCGGCGGCGCCCTCCGCCAGCGTCTCGCCCCAGGACGCCGAGCTGCTAGGCGCCCCCATCCCCAGGAACGAGATGGCGGTCTCGAGGAGGACCACCGACGCCACGCCGAAGACCGAGCTGACGATGGCCGCGTCGAGCGTATTGGGCAAGATGTGCCGCGCGAACACCCGAAATGGTGAAGCGCCCAGCGCGCGCGCCGCCAGCACGTAGTCCTCGGCGCTCTCGCGGAGCACGGCTGCGCGAACGAGCCGGGCAATCTCGGCCCAGCGCACGAGGCCGACGGTGATCACCAGCGAGAGCGCCGACGGCTTCTCCTCGATGGCACGCACGAGCGCAACGACGAGGATGGCTGGGAACGTGTCGATTGTCTCGACGAGCCGCACGAGCCGGTCGTTCCAGAACCCGCGCTCGTACCCGGCCAGGCCACCGAGGAGCAGGCCGAGAAGGAGTCCCAGCGTGACTGCGGCGCTGGCGAGGCCGAGCGCCGTGCGTGTGCCGTAGATGAGGCGGGCCCAGAGGTCCCGGCCCTGGGCGTCGGTCCCGAGCGGGTGCCCCACCGGCGTGTCATCGGCCATGGCCGGTCCGAATCGCACCAGCGGCCACACCACCGTGTTGCCGGCGTGGAGGCGATCGATGTCCCGCCGGGATCGTCCGTCGTACTCCGCGGCTCGAGTCACCGCGGGGAAGAGAGAGGTGCCCCGCGGGCCGAACGAGAGCAGTGGTGCGGGGGAGGCGAGCACCTCGGCGAAGACGCCGACGAGACAGAGCAGGCAGAGGACGACGACGGAGGCTCGCGCGAGGGGCCGGCGCGAGACACGCGCCCACACACGCGTGATCGAGGTAGCCCTCACGAGCTGCCCTTCCGCGCCAGGAACGAAGGTGAGAGACGCGGGTCGATGGCCACGTAGGCCAAGTCGGTGAGCAGCACGAAGGCCGCCGCGATCACCGAGGCGCTCATGGCGATGGCCATGAGCCAGCTGTTGTCGCGCACCGCCACCGCCACGAGCGTCGCCTCTCCCACGCCTCTCAGGTCGAACACCTTCTCGACCACGAAGGCACCACCGAGGGCCATGGGCCCCTCCACGGCGGCGAGCGTCGCGATCGGCAAGAGCGCCCGGCGCAGCGCATGGACGAGGAGCGCGCGCCACCGGCTCGCCCCGCGCGCCCGAGCCCCGGTCACGTGGTCTTCGCGCAGAGCCGCCTCGAGGGCTGCGCCCTGCTGGGTGGTCGGCGCCGCCAAGAGCGCGGCGGCGAGGACCACGGTTGCCAGCAGCGTCCGGTCGCCATCGGCGCCGAAGGCGCGGTGGGCGAAGACCGCCAGGACCGACACCGGTATGACGTGGAGCGCGATCGCCACGAAAGTCACGACCGAGAGCGCCCGGCTCCCTCGCCGCGACGCACGGAACACGCCCAGCGCCACCCCCAGCAGGTTGGCCAGCGAGATGGCGCCGAAGACGACGACCATCGTGACCTTGCCGCGCGCCGCCAGCTCGTCGAAGACCGGCGCCCCGATCGCGCTCTTGCCGAAGCGCCGCGTAGCGGCGCCGAGCGCCCACTTGCCGTAGCGCGTCTCCTGAATCATCGAGGCCACACGCGAGATGCCGGTCTCCGCCACGTAGTCGCCGCGGTAGACGAGCCAGAAGTCCTGCCAGCGTTCGACGCACGCGCGCGCCGTCTCCAGGTCGTCGCCCGGCGCGATGCGGTCCTCTCGCCCCGTGACGTGCGAGGCCACGTCGAGCAACGCCCGCGCGCGCGTGATGCCGGCGTCGTCGTTGGGCATCTCGAGCGCCGCCAGCACGTCGTCGAGCGCGAAGGTGTCGAGCTCCACGAGGTCACTGACTCGCGACAAGGTCCCATAGCGCACCAGCCGGGCCACCGAGCTGCGCACCCCGGCCTTGCGAAACTCGATGCTGCGGTCGTCCCAGAAGCGCGCCCAGAAGGCGACGGTGCGCAGCGGGTCGCGCGCCTCGCCGCCGCTGTCGATGCCCATCCGCTGGGCCATCGGAGCGAGCGCGAGCGAGAGGCGCACCCGCCGGTCGGGTGAGAGCGCGTCGAGCCGTGGCAGCACGAAGGGAAGAGCGGCGCCCCCCAGCCTCGTCAGCTCCTCGCGCGCCTCCTCGGCGCCCCGGCCCTCCTCGATGATGGCGTCGACCGCCGCATCGGCGCGCGCGTGGACGTCGAGAGGCGCCAGGTTCAAGAAGCGTGGCAGATCGAGGAAGCGCTCGCGTCGCAGCCGCTCGAGCTCGCTGGGGGTGAGTGAGGCCGCGAAGGCCTTGTCCTGCGTCGGATCGGGCACGTACGACAGGAAGAGGAACGTGATGATCGAGACCACGATCAAGGTCGGGATGGCCCAGAGGATTCGGCGCAGCAAGGCGGGCCCGACCTACCGCAGCAGCGAGTTGATGAGATCGATCCGCATCCCGAACTTGTACGGCGATGCCTTGACCACCTCGGTCTTGCGGCCCGCGATCGTCTCGTCTTCGCCCTCGGTGTAGCCGCCGGCGTTGATGGCGACGACCTTGCCCTTGGCGTTGAAGATGGGGCTCCCGCTGGTCCCGTGCGTGGTCGCGCCATCGTGCTGGATGAGCCAGGTGTCTGCATAGCCGCCGGGCCTCCCTTGCGCGTTGGTCACGCGCCCCACGTGAGCGCCGAGGAAGGTCGCGGTGGGGTTGCTCGTGTCCATGAGGCGGCCCGGAAACCCGATGAGGTAGATCTCGTCCCCGGCTCCCACGCCCGCGAGCTCGGCCTGGCTGGCGACGCTGAGCACGGTGGCCGCGCGCCCCGAGATGGTCACGATGCCCACGTCCTGAGTCAGCGTGTGTTGGTCGGTCTCGCGGAAGCCCGGATGTGCCTTCATGTCGACGACCGCGAAGCTCACCTGGCCGCGCCCCTCGTTCTCGAGCGCCGAGAGCGTGCCGCCGCGCTTCTGCGCCGCCAGCACGCAGTGCGCGTTGGTCGCCAGCACGCTCGGTCGGATGGCGAAGGCCGTACAGAAGCCCTGCCCCCCGGCCGTGAGCATGAAGATGCCCTTCCGGTTGGCATCGTAGAGGTTGCGCCCGAAGTTCGCGTTGGGCGGGTGCAACGAACCGAGCCGGCTCTCGATGTCCTTGCGCCGCGGGTCCTCCGGAGAGAGCCCCGCGAGCTGCGAGCGCAGCCGGTCGATGTCGTCGTTCGAGCGGCTGTTGAACACGAGCAGCCCCCCGAGCCCCGCCAGCGCCACGACCAGGAGCAGCCCCAGCATCCTGGCCGTGCGCTTCTGGCTGGCGGTGGCCGCGGTGACCTCGCGATCGATCTGGTCCCGCAGGATGCGGGTGTTCTGCCGGGCCGGCATGCGGGCCCGCGCCGCGTCGACGGCCGAGGAGATCATCTCGGCGATGGTGCGCTGCCCGACGCGCCGCTCGCTCGGCGGCGCCCCCGCCATCGGCGCCGGGACCGCCACCGGTGCCCGCGGAAAGCCGGCCCCCGCGCTCTGGCGTGGATCGGAGGGCATCGAGCCGCGGCCTGGCGGCGGCGCGGGGATCGACGCGCGTGGCTCAGGCGCCCCTGCCGGCACGGGAGGCAGCTGAGGCGACGAAGCCTCGCGAGGTCTCGGCGGGGGAGGACGCTCGCGAAGAGGCACGGCCAACGGCGCCGCGCCCGCCCCGGCGAGCGCCATCACCGGGATCGCTGCCGTCCCCGGGAGGGGCCTCCTGGCTCCGCCGTTGGCCTTCGGCTTCGCGGGCTCTCCCGCGCGCGCCTCGGCCCCGTCGTTCAGGATCTCGATGCGCACCCGTGGCCCCTGGGCGCCGAAGGTCACCTCGTCCCCCGAGCGGAGCGCGTGCCGCTCCACGCGCTCGCCCCTCACGAAGGTGCCGTTGCGGCTCTTCAGATCGACGAGCACCCAGCCTCCGCCCTCGAGGCGCGCCTCCGCGTGAGCCCCGCTGGCGTCACGATCGTAATCGGGGTCGAAGACGACGTCGTTGTCGGGCGCGCGCCCGAAGCGCACCACCTTCTTGGCGAGCTCCTGGACCACGCCGGCGTTGCGCCCGAAGGTGTGGGTGAGCTTGAGGCTCACGGCTGCGGTACCCCTCGGAGGAGGTCCGCGCGCATCCCGATACGAAACGGCGAGGCGTTGGTCACCTTGGTCTTCTGCCCGTCGACCTTCACCTCGTCCTCGTCGTCCAGGTGAGCCGCGTGGACGCCGATGACGTGCCCGTACTGGTTGAAGATGGGGCTCCCGCTGTTGCCCCCGCGCGTCGGCGCGTCGTGCTGGATGAGGGTGAGCTCTCCGGCCGCCTGGTCATCCATGTTCGTCAGCCGCCCCACGCGCCCCTGAAGGAACGTCACCGAGGGGCTCAAGGGATCCATCACGCGCGCCGGGAACCCGAGGACGAACACGTCGTCCCCCGAACCGATGGCGTGCAGCTCTGCGTCGTTGGCCAGCGTCACGGTCTTGGGCATTCGTCCGTCGATCCGCAAGAGGCCGACGTCGGGCGAGCCGGCCGCAGCCTTGCCCGATTTGTACCCCGGGTGGATGGTCGAGGCGAGAACGTGGAACCTCACCTTACCCCCCGAGTCGTTCTGCGTGACGATGGGCGTCCCGCCTTTCTCGCGGAGCGTGGTCACGCAGTGAGCGTTGGTCGCCAGCAGGTTCGGCTGGATGGCGAAGGCCGTACAGCAAGCCCCGGTGATGTTCCCTTTCAGGTAGCCGATCAGGTACACGGCCGACCGGTTGAGGTCGTACACCTCGCGCCCGGTGTAGATCCGCGTGGGGATGGTCCCCTTCGGCGCCGCCGCGCCCGGCGACCGGTCGATGCCCACGTCGGCCGAGAGCTGGTCCGTCGCCTGACGCGAGCGCCACAGGAGCACCCCCGCGTAGACCGCCGCCGCGAAGGTGAGCACGATGCCGAGCGCGAGCAGGCGATTGTAGAGCCGCGCCCTGCGCCTCGCCGTGCCCACGCGCGCCGACACGATCAGAGACGCCTTCTCGTTGGCCGCCGGAACCCCGGCGGTCGCTTGGAGCACGGCCGCCTTCACCATGCGCTCCGCCGTCGCCAGGTCGACGCCACCTTCGCTCCCCGTCGCGATGGGTGGGGGAGCGGCGGCGGGCGGTGGGGGTGCGGCCGGCACGGCAACGGCACGTGAGCGTGGGGGAAGGATCTCCACCCGAAACTCAGGCCCGTCCGGCCCCCCGAGCGCGATGGTCTCGCCCCCGCGGAGCGGTTGCTGCCCGACACGCGCCGGCCCCACGAAGGTCCCCCCGGGGGACCCGAGATCGATCACGTAGTAGGCGCCGCCCTCTTGTCGGATCTCGGCGTGCCGCGGCGCCACCCCTGCCCCCGCCGGCCCCGCGAAGAACAGCTCGTTGCCCGGCGCGCTCCCGATTCGCAAGCACGGCGTCGCGAAATGCTCGACGGCAGGGGCCATGCGCCCCCGGGTGTGCGTGATGCGCAGCATGCGACGCTCGAAAGCATAAAACGTCGCCGCCGCCGCGCCGCAAGGGAACGCCGATCGAGCACGGATTGTGCTCGACCGGCGGTCGGCGGCGTCACTTGAGGAGGTAGTAGCCCGCGATGGTGACGCACGCGACGGCGCTGGCGATCATCATGATGAGCAGCCACTGGGGGGCGCCTTCGGTGGGGATGTCGATCGAGTCGTCCCCGTGGCGGTGCGAGCCGGGGGCCGCGTCGTCGCCGTCGTCGGTGGGGTCGTCGCTCGGATCATCGCCGTGCCACGACGAACGCGACGGCGGGCGGGATGAGACCTTCGACTGGTTCAGGTCCTTCACGCGCCGGCTCGGCTCCGGCATGGTCGCGTTCGACGGCGGGGGCGGGGGCAGCTGGTACTTCTGGTACTTGAGGGTCTCGATTTCGAGCGCGCTGGGCTTGGCCAGATCGCCCTCGAACTTCGAGACCACCACGGTGATGTTGTCGTGGCCCCCGGCCTGGTTGGCCCGGTCCGTGAGCGCCTTACAGGCCTCGAGCGGGTCGTCGATGGTGCGGAGCACCTCGCGGATCTCGTCGTTACGCACCATGCCACTGAGCCCGTCGGAGCAGAGCATGAGCGTGTCGCCGTAGCGCAGCTCCACGAACGTCAGGTCGACCTGCACCGTGTCGGCGGTGCCGAGGGCCTGGAGGATGATGTTGTTGTGCTCGAAGGTCTCGGCCTCTTCCTCGGTGAGCTGGCCGGCCTCGATGAGCTGGTTCACGAGCGACTGGTCCCGCGTCACCTGCACCAGCCGGTCGCCACGGAGGATGTAGGCGCGGCTGTCGCCGACCTGCCCGAGGAACAGGTGGTCGTCCATGAGCGCCGCGATGGTCGCCGTGGTGCCCATGCCCCGCCGAGTACGGTCGAGCTTGGCCTCGCTGAAGATGCGGAGCCCGGCCGACTCGATCGAGTGGACCAGCCGGGCCGCGAGCTCGTCGCGATTCTTGGGCACCTCGGAGGCCGCCATGCGCTGGTAGATGATGTCGACCGCCAGCTGGCTCGCGACCTCACCCGCCGCCGCGCCGCCCATCCCGTCGCACACGCCCATCAGCGTGCCGCGCTCGCCGACCAGCTGGTTGCGGTCGGTCTCCATCAGCCCGCGGCTCTCCTTGGAGAGGTCGGCCACGATGAAGTTGTCTTCGTTGTGCTCGCGTACCTGGCCGACGTCGGTGCGGCCGAAGAGGCGGAGCCGCACCTCGGTCTTGGCCTTCGGGGGCTCGGGTGTGGGGTCCTTCTTGGTCTCCGCGGCCTCTCCGGCGCCGTCCTTCGCCTCGTCGCTGGTGCTCGCGCCAGCGCCGTTGGGCTTCTCGCTCGCGGCGGCCTCGTCGCTCGAGTCCCCCTCCGAAGAAGAGGTCTCGATCTGCGGGTCGGCCGGCCCCTTTTCGGGCTCGGCGTCGGTCTCGGGTGCGGAGGAGTTGTTCATGGCCTACCCGAGGTCCACTCGGAAGAGGTGCTGACCGATGCGCAGGAAGTCGCCGTCCGAGATCCCCACCTCGCCGCGGATGGCGACGTAGGTGCCGTTCGACGAGTCCAGGTCCACGAGCGAGAAGTCCGACGTCACCGGGTTCCTTCGGATGGCAGCGTGCCGCCGAGACAAGAACGGGTCGGCCGTGAAGACGATGTCCCCCGTCTCCCGGCCCACGACCGTCTCGTCTCGGAACAGATGGTACACGTCACGGGTCACGCCTTCGACCGTTCGCTGACACAGCCGAGCCCTCCTCGGCGTCGCCGGGGAGCCGAAGAGGAGGGTTCCATGCTGCATCGCATGGCCTAGCCCACGCTCCCCGTCGCTCACGGCTTGAAACTGTAACACCTCTAGCCCCAAGAGAAGCAAGTCGCCGTCTCTCAGGGGGTGGCTCTTCCG
>FTCO01001693.1_pt1 | contig 13615 bp, 11 predicted proteins | sample 1639701 | NCBI WGS metagenome assembly FTCO01 (sample SAMEA3914869, study PRJEB12502) | metagenome | biome: forest; material: soil | place: USA | collected 2012-03-12 | depth 0.1 m | reverse complement strand
CTCGTCGCTGCGCTGCTCAAAATACTGCGAGTATTCTTCCGCTGCTCGCTCCTCGGGCGCGCGCCGCACCGCCCAACTCCCTCGTTTTCACTCGGCTTTCAACCCGTTCGGTGCTCTAGCCGCCTCGTTCGCGAGGCCAACTCCGTCTCGAGGTTCTCCGCGGCCAGCGCCGCGGGAGAGGTGTCGTCCATGCTTCGTTCGATGCTCGCCGTCGCCGCGCTCGTGCTCCTGCCCGCCTGCGGGAGCGCCGTGATTGAAGAGCTCGCCACCTCTTCCGGGAGCGGCGGGGCCGGGCCGGACGCGGGCACCGGGGGCGCCTCCGCGGCCTCGAGCGCCGCGAGCTCGAGCGCGGGGGCCGGCGGCGAAGGAGGCTCGGTCGTCATCCCCAACCCCTGTGGATTCACCGTGTCGGGCGCGTTCTCGAACACGTTCGCCGAGGCCGAGACCATCGCCCAAGTGGGCGGCTTTCTCGAGTGCTTCGGGAGGGTCGGCGGGCAAAACCACGTCGTCGAGCTGGCCTTCGGACCCATCCACGGACCGGGGCACTACGTGGGGACTTCTTACGAGGGCTATCAAGAGTACAGCTGCCCTTCCGGGGGCGACGGCGACTGCGACGTGAACGACTTCTCCCTGCCGCCCGGCGGCATGCCCTGCGAAGTGGACCTCGATATGGCGCCGGCCGACCCGGAGGTCGGCGACGCCATATCCGGCACCTTCTCGTGCGCGCTCTTCGTGGGAGACGACGACGCGACCAGCACGGTGACGATTCAGAGCGGCTGGCTCTCCGCCACCCTCGGCCCCGTGCCCGATTGATCGAGGCTCACGCCGCCTTGCGGCCCGTGTGCTTGCCCTCGGCGATCTCCTCGATGAGCTTCTTGCAGAACGCCGGGAGGTCGGCGGGCTTGCGGCTCGTCACCAGACCTTGATCGGTGACGACCTCTTCATCGACCCAGTTGCCGCCGGCGTTCTTGATGTCGGTCTTCAGCGACGGCCACGAGGTCAGCTTCTTCCCTCGAACGACGTCAGCCTCGACGAGCGTCCACGGCCCGTGGCAGATGGCGCCGATCGGCTTCTTGGCGTCGAAGAAGCTGCGCACGAAGGCCACAGCCGTGGCGTTGGTGCGCAGGGTATCGGGGTTGATGACCCCGCCCGGAAGAATGAGCGCATCGAAGTCGGTGACCTTGGCCTGATCGACGGTCAGGTCGACATCGACCTTGTCCCCCCAGTCCTTCTCCTTCCAGCCCTTGATCTTCCCGCTCTCGAGCGAGACGATCTTCACCTCGGCCCCGGCCGCTTCGATGGCCTTCTTGGGGTCTTCGAGCTCATGCTGCTCGAACCCGTTGGTGGCGAGGATGGCGACACGCTTACCTTTGAGATCGTTGGCCATGGCTTGGCTCCTCCTTGGACCGAGAAGGAGGAGCAAGCGCGATGCCGCCGGTGATGGGGGGTAGCTTACGAGGCTTCCGGCGTCCCGTCGCTCTCGGGCGAGGCGGGGGGCGCGGAGACGGGCGGAGCCGCGCCGTCGCCGAGGCTGTCGGGCGGGGAGGAGTTGATGCCGCTGCCCGTGTCGGGCTCGGCCTCGAAGGCCTCGATGGCGACCACGCGCTCGCCCTCGTCCACGTTCATGACCCTGACGCCTTGCGCGTTGCGGCCGGTCTCGCGGATCTCGCTGACCTTGGTGCGGATCATCTGGCCGCGGTCGGTGACGAGGAGGACCTCGTCGGTGGGGGCGACCATGGCCACGCCGACCACGGCGCCGTTGCGGTCGCTGGCGTCGATGAGGATGACGCCCTTGCCGCCGCGGCTCTGGAGCCGGAACTCCTCGAGGGCGGTCTGCTTGCCGTAACCACGCTCGCAGATGGTGAGCACGCGATCGCGCACCTCGCCGCCGTCGCTCGCGCCGGTGACGCAGAGGCCGACCACGTGGTCGTCGTCCGAGAGCTCGACGCCCTTCACGCCCATGGTCGCGCGGCCGGTGGGGCGCACGTCCTTCTCCGAGAAGCGGATGGACATGCCGCCGCGGGTGGCGATGAGCAGCTCGCGCTCGCCGTCGGTGAGGGCCGCCGAGTGGAGCTGGTCGCCCTCCTCGATCTTGACGCCGATGATGCCCTTGTCGCGGTAGTTGTCGTACTCGTGGAGGGCGGTCTTCTTGATCTGGCCCTGCTTGGTCACGGTGACCACGAACACGTTCTCGGGGAAGCCGTCGACGCCCTTGCCGAGGCCGGGGACCGGCGTGATGGCGGCGACCTTCTCGCCCGCCTCCATGCCGACGAAGTTCACGATGGCGCGGCCCTTGGCGTTGCGAGCGCCCTCGGGGATCTCGTAGACCTTCTTGACGTAGACCTTGCCCTTGTCGCTGAAGAAGAAGACGTAGCTGTGGGTCGAGGCCACGAAGAGCTGGCTCACCCAGTCCTCGTCGCGGGCCTCCATGCCGACCTTGCCCTTGCCGCCGCGCTTCTGGGCGCGATACGTCGAAGCGGCGGTGCGCTTGACGTAGCCGGCGTGGGAGATGGTGACGACCATGTCCTCTTCTTGGATCAGGTCCTCTTTGAGGAGCTCGGCCTCCGTCGGCACGATCTCCGTACGACGCTTGTCGTTGAAGCGAGCCTTGATGTCCTCCAGCTCGCCGACGATGACGTTCATGAGCAGCTCGGTGGAGGCGAGGATGGCCTCGAGGCGGGCGATCTCGTTCGAGAGCTCGCCGTACTCGCGGGCGAGCTTCTCGCGCTCGAGGCCGGTGAGGCGCGAGAGGCGCATCTCGAGGATGGCCTTGGCTTGGCGCTCGCTGAGCACGTAGGCGGTGCGCTTGTCGGCCTCGAGGACCTCGGACTCCGGGCGGCCGGCGCGGCGGAGGAACTCGCCGAAGCCGGAGAGCTCGAGCTGGAGGAGGTTCTGCTTGGCCTCGTCGGGGTCGGCGCTCTTGCGGATGGTGGAGACCACGAGGTCGATGTCGCTCGTGGCCATGCCGAGGCCTTCGATGATCTCGCGCTGGGCCTGGGCCATGCGCAGCTCGTAGCGGCAGCGGCGCGTGACCACCTCGCGCCGGTGCTCGATGAAGTGGACCAGCGTCTCCTTCAGGTTGAGCACGGCGGGGCGGCCGTTGGCGATCGAGAGGTTGATGACCCCGAAGCTCGATTGGAGGTCGGTGAGCTTGTAGAGGTTGTTTTGAACGATCTCGGGGTGAGCGTCTTTGCGCAGCTCGATGACGATGCGCATGCCCTCGCGATCGCTCTCGTCGCGGACCTCGCCGAGGCCCTCGATGCGCTTGTCGCGGCCGCACTCGGCGATCTTCGCGACCAGACGAGCCTTGTTGACCTGATAGGGGATCTCGGTGACGACCAGCTGCTCGCGGTCGCCCTTGCCCATGGTCTTCTCGACCGTCATGCGGCCGCGCATGACGACCGTGCCGCGGCCGGTGCGATAGGCCTGCTCGAGGCCGTAGCGACCGTAGATGAGGCCGCCGGTGGGGAAGTCGGGCCCCTGGATGTACTGAAAGAGATCGTCGATGGTGAGATCGGGGTTCTTGATGAGGGCGATGGTGCCGTCGATGACCTCGCCCAGGTTGTGGGGCGGGATGTTGGTGGCCATGCCGACGGCGATGCCGCCCGACCCGTTGACGAGGAGCTGGGGGAACTTGGCCGGGAGGACCGTCGGCTCGAGCTCGGTGTCGTCGTAGTTGGGGGCGAAGTCGACCGTCTCCTTGTCGAGGTCGGTGAGCGACTCGACGGCCAGGCGCGACAGGCGTGCTTCGGTGTAACGCATGGCCGCGGGCGAGTCGCCGTCGACCGAGCCGAAGTTCCCCTGCCCGTCGATCTGCGGGTAGCGGAGGGAGAAGGGCTGGGCCATGCGGGCCAGCGCGTCGTAGACCGCCAGATCGCCGTGGGGGTGGTACTTGCCGAGCACGTCGCCGACCACGCGCGCGCACTTCTTGTGGGCGCCGCCGGGGCCGATCTTCTGCTCGTTCATCGAGAAGAGGATGCGGCGGTGCACGGGCTTGAGCCCGTCGCGCACATCGGGGATGGCGCGCCCGATGATGACGCTCATCGCGTAGTCCAGGTAGCTCGTCCGGAGCTCATCCTGAATGCTGACGGGGACCTTCTGCGTGGTGTTGGTCGGATCGGTCATGACTTCGCTCGAGCCTGGGTAAACCTCGCTCCCTCATCCGCGGAAAACGCGGCGGCTGCGAGCCCCCGAATGGCTGCCCAGTGAGTAGCCCAGGCCCCTCCCCGGCGCAACGTTTGGAGGCCGATTTCTCGCTGAAATTCAGCCGATTTGGGTCCCCGCGGCTAGGGCGAGGGGATGGGCGCCAGCGGGTCGCAGACCGCGACCACCTGCACCCCGCTTTCGGGGGTCGCAAAGCAGGCGGCGCGCTGCGTGGCCGTGGTCCCACCCGTGTAGGCGTCGACGGTGAAGCGGTACTGCTTGCCGACCTTCACGCCCTCGAACACCAGGTTCATGGCGGCCGAGCAGTCGATGCCCGTGGTGGCCTTCAAGCTCGAGTCGGTGGGGGTCACGTCGAACTTGGTGACGGTGCCGCCGCTCGCCGAGCACGCCAGGTTGCCGAGCGTCGCCGCCGGGTCGACGGCGATGGTGGCGGCGGGCGGCGAGACGGCGTTGTCCTTCAGCCGCAGCGCGCACTCGTCGATGGGCATGTCGATGTCGAACTGGGTGACGTTGGGGTTGCCCGCGATGTCGAAGCCCATGTTGCAGGACGAGCCGTCGACGGTCGTCCAGCGGGGCTTGACGTTCACCCGCATGCCGAAGGGGCCGGTCTGCATGTGCCGGTCGCCCGGGCCCACGGGGAAGAGCGCGTCGGCGGGCTCCTCGAACCCCTCGACGACGGCCGTGTACTGGTGGTCGACCTGCACCGACTCGAAGTAGACGCGCTGCGAGCAGGGCAGGGCGGCGGACGAGGGGAGGGTGTACGGGTTCTTCAGATCGGTGACGTCGGTGACCGTCGCCACGTAGCTCTGCATGGCACCGGGCACGTTGGCGCAGGGCACGTCGTAGAGGAACGACGTCGGGTCCACCGAGACCGAGGTGGCGACCAGCACGTTGTCGTTGGTCAACGTGTCGGCCGCGCTGGGGCAGCCGACCTGTCCGAGGCCCAGCGCCACGGCGAAGAGGACGCCCCCGAGGCCCGCTCGCCCTTGCTTCCCTGCGCTCGCCCGGTCCGCCATTTTCACCCGGGAAGTACCCGAGGAAGGGGGCCGGCGCCAGCTCAAAAGGGCGCGAAGCCCGCGTCGTTGAGGGCGGGGAGCGAGCCGCCGTCGGTCCCCGAGCTCCCCCCACCGACCACGAAGGCGCAGTTGGGGAGGAGGTAGGGCAGCGACTTGAAGATGTCGCACGGGGTATAGATGTTCGTCGATTGCGTGCCGCCGTCGATCACGAGGTCGGACGTGAGGTGGATGCCGCAGGCCGCCAGGCTGCCCCCGGCGTGGGCGCAGTTCATGACGTCGGTCAAGGAGTCGGTGCAGGCCTTGATGGCGTCCGTGTCGGTGCCCCCGGCGTCGGTGTTTTCGAGGCCCGCCAAGCAGGCGTCGCGGTAGTAGCGCTCACAGCCGTCGACCGTAAAGTTCTGCTGCGTACCGCAGGCGTACTCGACGTTGTCGCAGCGGAAGTCCTCCAACTGGCGGCAGATGTCGACGCCGACCGCGTCCGTTCCGCAGCCGGTGACACCGAACCAAATGGGCCCAGCGGCCACGGCGACGGCGAGAACGAGGCGAAGAGCGAGGCGCACGAAGGGGGCCTTAGCACGCACCTCGAGACCCCCACCAATTTTCGGCTACGTTATTTTGTCGACCATGACCGCTTCGCCCCTCGAGCCGTCGCGCGCCCCGTTTCCCATCCAGATGGAGGGGGGCGCGGAGCTTTCGGGAGTGCTGCATCGGCCCGCGCGAGCCACGCCCCCGTCGGGTGCGGCGATCGCGCTCGGTCACGGCGCCGGGGCCGACATGAACAGCGCGCCGCTCATCCCGGTGGCCGATGGGCTGGCGGCGCGCGGGCACCTCGTCCTTCGCTACAACTTCCCGTACATGGACGCCGGCAGGAAGCTACCCGACCCGCCGGCGGTGCTCGAGAAGGCGGCGCGCGCGGCGGCGGCGGCGCTCGGGAGGGAGGCGAAGGGCCCCGTCTTCCTCGGGGGCAAATCGATGGGCGGGCGCATGGCCTCGATGGCGGCTTCGAGGAAGGCGGCCATCCCGGGCCTCGCCGGGCTCGTGTTCCTCGGCTACCCGCTGCACCCCGCGGGGCAGCCGGAGAAGCTCCGCGATCGGCACCTGCCCGCCGCGGCGGTGGCGGCCCCATTGCTCTTTCTCCAAGGGAGCCGGGATGCCTTGTGCGACCTCGACCTGCTCGCACCGGTCCTCGAGCGGCTCGGGGGGAGGGCGACGCTGCACGTGGTCGAGGGGGCCGACCATGGCTTCGCGGTGCGCAAGAAAGACCAGCGCGAGCCGGAGGGGGTGGCCCGCGAGATCATCGATACCACCGACGCCTGGGTGCGCGCTCGGCTCCTGGAGACGCGGTGAGCGCCCCTCGATCCCTGGGGGTGCGAAGGGCGCTTCGTGTCCTCGGGCGCGCGGCTGATGCGGGGGTGGAAGAATTCGAAGCCGCGATGGCGCCCGCGTTCAGGGGCGATCCGGCGTCCGCCGCGCGCTGGGGCCACCGGCTCTTCAACGAGGCCGAGGAGCGCAGTCGCCGCGTGGGTGACGCCGAGCCAGCCTGCGCCGCCGGCTGCTCCTACTGCTGCCACGTCCATGTGGACGCCTCGAGGCCCGAGGTGCTCGCCGTCGCCAGCTACCTCGAGGCGAGCCTGACGGCGGATCAGCTCTCCGCCTTTCGCGCGAGGCTGGCCGACCATGTCGACAAGGTCGACGTGCTCTCGGACGAGGAGCGCTGGGGGGCGGGTATCCCGTGCGCCCTGCTCGATGAAGGCGGGCGCTGCTCGGTGCACCCGGCGCGTCCCTTTCGCTGCCGCGCCTTCGAGTCGCCTTCGGCCGACCTGTGCCGCCGGGCGTTCGAGGGCGAGGACGTCGACGTTCCCCGGGCGGCTCCGAGGAGGGCCCGTGCGCTGGCGTCGGTGGAGGAGGGGTACGACCGAGCGCTCGCCCGCGAGGGCATCGACCCGACGCCGGTCCGGCTCGAGGCTGCGCTCCTCACCGCCCTCGCGCGCCCGTAGAGAGCCGACCAACCAGCGCCGTAGGCGGCGTGATGCGGCAGTGAACCCTGCGGTACGTGCGCAAATACGCCCGAGTATTTCCTGCGCGCGCTCCTCGGCTTCGGCACCGCCGGACACCACCTCCGACGCTGGTGATCCCGTCTCCCGCCCGGCAGATCAGGCAGGGTTTCTCATGCACCGGAAGCCGAGGCCGGGGCGCTGGTAGTTCACCACCGCGGCGCCGCGGAACCAGACGGTGATCCCGATGCCGCTCCGGTTCCAGCCGCCGCCGCGCACGACGTGAGGCGAGAGCTCGTCGGTCTTGTAGAGCGGGTCCACGGCCGGGTCCGCCTTGAAGCGCCAGTAATTGTCGAGGGTCCACTCCCAGACGTTGCCGGCGAGATCGTGGATGCGGCCCGCGGGCCAGACCTTGTCGCCCTTGGGGTGCGAGCCGACCTTGGAGCCGCCCCCGCCCCCGCAGCCGCAGTCGCACGCGGGCTCGGGCAGCGGCCCCGGGCTGAAGTCGGCGTGCTCGCAGGTCGGTGTCTCGTTCCCCCAGGGCCACTCGCGGCCGTCGCCTCCCGAGGCCGCCCACTCCCACTGCGCCTCGGTGGGCAAGGTCTTCTCCTTGGTCTTGCAGAAGGTGACGGCCTGCTTCCAGTCGGTCATGTTGACGGGGAAGTCGTCCGCGGCCATGCGGTAGTGGTTGAACACGCTGCGGATGTCGGGCGGCGTGCACACCTTCGCCTCGACGCACGCGCGGTATTCGCCCACCGTCGCCTCGTTCTCATCCATGCAGAAGGGCTTGGTGAGGACGACGTTGTGGGGCGTGTCGGCGATGCCCGTCCCCTTGATGCCGCTCGCGCGCGAGCCGAAGCCGAAGGGCTCGCGGCCCCGGCCCATCGTGAACCCCTTGGGGCCGGTGGCGGGCACGTAGACCTCGCCGGAGGGGCAGGCGGGGGCGCACTCGGCCTTCTCGGCGTCGCACTTCTCGATCGAGAAGCACGTCTGCACCTCCGTGACCTTGCCGGCGAGGTCGTCGCATTTGACGAGCTTCTGGCCATCACACGCCGAGGCGCCGGGCTTCTTGCCCTGGCAGGGGCCGGAGGCGATCACGTCGGCCGGCGGGGCCGCGGGCCCGGCGGCCGAGCCTGCGGCGCCGTTCGAGCCCGAGGGAGCAAGGCGCGGCTGCGCGTCGGCCGGGAGCGCTTCGTGCTTCGTCGGCTCCTTGCACGAGGCGAGCAGGAGTAGGGCCCCCGTCGCCACGATCGATGGGGTGAATCGAACGATCATGGTTGGGGACCAAGCTAGTGGAAGGGCCTTCGGGGGGACCAGTTATGGGATACCCTCGCAGGGGTGCGCACCGCTTACGGCTACCTGGGGGCGGCGATCTTCCTCGCGGCGTGCGGCGGCCGCGCCGAGGCCCCGACGGGCGGCGGCGGCCATCAACAGGGCAGCGGTGGCGGTGGTGAGGGCGGCGGCGCGATGAGCTCGGGGACGGGTGGCGGCGGGTCGTCGAACACAGGCCCGGGGAACGTGACGAGCGCCGCTGATGGAAGCACCGCGAGCGCCGGGCCGACCTCGGGGAGCGCAGGGCAGGGGACCTCGAGCTCGGGCGCGGCCGGGGCTCACCTGGTCGTGCCCAACCTCGTCGACCTCCCCTACGTGGTCGCGGGCCAGGGCGGTAGCAGCGCCATGGTGACCGTGAAGAACGACGGGCAGGCGCCGCTCCAGGGCCTCTCGTGGTCCATCGAAGGGGACGCGAGCATCACCCTCGGCGCCGCGCCCGCCGCGCTGTCGCCGGGGGAGAGCGGGACGGTCACCTTGAGCTTCGCCGGCTCGTCGCAGGAGGTCATCGCCTCGGCGAGCTTGAAGGCGACCGGCAGCGAGACGGCGGCCGTGGTGCCGGTCTTTGCGGTGGCCGGCGACCCGGGGCTCGGGGCCGCGGCGTGGGCCGACGTGAAGGCGCCGAACGACGTGGTGGCCGGCTCGGGCGCCACGGTCGCCATGCCGGCCGCGCCCTATCCGACGAGCGGCGGGAGCTTCACGGACCCGAGCGTGCGCGTGTTCATCCCCGAGGGCTACCGCGACGCGGGTGGGCACGACGTCGTGGTGCACTTCCACGGCTTCAGCACCACCCTGGCCGCGACGCTGGCCGGGCACCTCTACGAACAACACGTCTACGCGAGCGGCAGCAACGCCATCCTGGTCGTGCCCCAAGGGCCGGTGAACGCGGCGAGCGGCGACTTCGGCAAGCTCATGCTGAAGGGCGGGCTGTCGAGGCTCCTCTCGGAGGTGCTGGTGCTCCTCTATCGCGAGGGGAAGATCACGAGCCCTGTGCTCGAGCGGGTGGCGCTCACCTCCCACTCCGGGGGCTACCAGGCGGTGGCCTACAACCTCACGGCGGCCAACGCGCCGCCGGCGGTCGGGCAGGTCGACCTCTACGACTCGCTCTACGGTTACGACGCGACCTTCGAGTCGTTCGCCACCCACGGCGGCGTCCTTCGCTCGAACTACACGACCGACGGGGGCACGGTCACCGACAACCAGTCGGTCGCGACCTACCTGAGCCAGAACGGGCTCGACCCCGAGACCTCGCCCGCGCAGACCGCCTGGGCGAGCGGGGAGCCCGTGATCTGGTTCTCCGACTCGACCCATGAGGGATCGACGCGCACCTTCGGGGCCTATGGCGAGGAGCTGCGCTGGAAGGCGCCGCGCTCGCGCCGCGGGCCGCGCATCGAGCTCCGGTCGGTGGTCGAGAAGAACGGAACTGCCGAGGTGAAGTTCCTCGCTCCCCAGGACGAGGAGCTCACCGGCTACTCGATCGAGACCTCGGTCGACGGGGTGACCTGGAGCGAGGCGGCGTCGGCCGCGCCGGGCGCGAGCTCCGCCTCCTTCGCCCTGCCCTCGGGGCGAAGGGTGCGCGTGAAGGGCAAGATGCCGGGGATCGACCCGGCCGACGTGCTGCCCTCGGACACCTACCGGATCGATCCGGCGGCGAGCATCCTCGTCGTCGACGGGTTCGATCGGATCCTCGACGGCTCGTTCGGCGGGCTCCACCACGACTTCGCGGCGCTCGTGGGCGAGGGGGCCGGCAAGGTGGCGAGCATCTCCCACCGCGCCCTGACCGAGGATGGCTTCGACCTCTCGCCCTGGCCCACGGTCGTGTGGCTGGCGGGCGACCAGTCGACCGCCGATCGCTCCATCACGACCGCCGAGCAGCAGCTGCTCACGGCCTACGTGGACGCGGGCGGGTCGCTGCTCGTGAGCGGGAGCGAGGTGGGCTACGACCTGTCGGCCACGACCGCCGGGACCACGTTCCTCGCGCACTGCTTCGGCGCCAAGTTCGTGGCCGACAACAGCAACTCGCTGAGCGTGACGGGGCAGGGAACGCTCGCCGGGCTCGGCGCGTTCGGCTACGCCGGGGCCGGCGCCGCCTACCCCGAGGACTATCCCGACGTGCTCGGCGCGACCGCGGGCGGCGTCGAGATCCTCCGCTACGCGAGCGGCCAGTCGGCTGCCGTCGGCGTGGCCGGCAAGGGCGCGCTCGTGGGCTTCCCGCTCGAGCTCGTCGATGCCGGCACGCGCGCCGCGGTGGTGAAGGCCCTGGTCGGCTTCGTGCAGTAACGCGCGACCGGCAGCGCTTCAGCCGGGCAGGGTCGCTTCGATGGCGAGCTCGCCGCTCTCGACGCGCGCGAGCACGGCGGTGATATTGTCGGTGCCCCCGAAGAAGTTCGCGCGGTCGATGAGCGTCTGGCAGCCCTCGTCGAGCGTGCTCGAGCGCATGACGATCTGGTGGATCTCCTCGTCGGAGACCATGCCGGACAGGCCGTCGGAGCAGAGGAGGAACACGTCGTCCTCCTGCGCCTCCTCGGTCATGATGTCGACGACCACGTCCTCGCGGATGCCGAGCGCACGGGTGATGACGTTGGGAGGCAGGAGGTTGATCTCCTCGGTCGTCATCCACGGGGCCATGTGACGGGCGTCGCTGATGAGCGAGTGGTCGCGCGTCATCTGGCGGATCTCGGTGCCCCGCAGTCGGTAGCAGCGGCTGTCGCCCACGTGGCCGATGGTCACGCGGTCCGCGCGCTTGTTGAAGATGCAGGCGACGATGGTCGTCCCCATGCCGAAGTCGGCCATGGCGCGCAGCGATCGGTCGAAGATGCGCCGGTTCGCCAGGCGCAGCCCGGTGACGATGTAGTTCTCCTCGTCCGTGAGCGCCGGGTCGGCGGGGAAGGGCCAGGTGCCGTCGCGACCGACCACGACCGAGAAGAAGTCACTGAGGGTCGAGATGGCGAGCTGGCTGGCGACTTCGCCCGAGTGATGACCCCCCATGCCGTCGGCGACTGCGACGATCCCGTACTCGGGAAGGAGAAGGAGGTTGTCCTCGTTATGCTCCCGGAGGAGCCCAACGTCGGTCATCCCGGCGAACCGGGTGTGCATGGGGCGACAGTAGACGCGGAGGGGGGGCCGGGCGCAAGGTGAACCCGCAGGAGGCGCTCGGGAACCATGACGAAGAGCACGACGAACCGCACGGGAAATTGGGTCGGAGGCGTGGTCCGCGGGGAAGGCGAGGTGCTCACCGTGAAGAGCCCCTTCGACGGCGCTGTGGTGGGCGAGGCCGTGCTCGGCTCCCCCCAGCTTCTCGACGAGGCCACGGACGCGGCGGTGCGGGCCCAGCCCCTCATGGCCGCGCTCTCGCGAGGCGAGCGATCGGCCATCCTCGAAAAGATGGCCGACCGCGTGGAGGCCGAGAAGGAGTCGCTCGCCCAGACGCTCTCCGCCGAGTCGGGCAAGCCCATCGCCTACGCGCGCATCGAGGCGGCCCGGGCGGTGGACACGCTGAGGGCCACCGCCGACGCGGCCCGAGCGCTTTCGGGCGCCGAGGTCCCCCTCGACGCCGCCGCGCCCGGCAAAGGGAGGCTCGCCTTCACCCGGCGCTTCCCCGTGGGGCCCATCGCGTCCATCACGCCCTTCAACTTCCCGCTCAACCTGGTCGCGCACAAGGTCGGGCCCGCCATCGCGGCCGGCTGCGCCAACGTGGTGAAGCCCGCGTCGGCCACGCCGCTCTCGGCCCTCGCCCTCGCGCGCATCGCGGGCGAGTGCGGGCTGCCGAAAGGAGGCCTGTCGGTCGTGGCCTGCGATCGCAAGACGGGCCAGCGGCTCGTCGAGGATGAGCGCTTCAAGCTGCTCACGTTCACGGGGAGCGCGGAGGTCGGTTGGCGCATGAAGGGGCAGGCCGGCAAGAAGCGCGTCGTGCTCGAGCTCGGTGGCAACGCGGCTGCCGTGGTGCTGCCCGACGCCGACCTCGACGACATGGCGACCCGATGCGCCAACGGCGGCTACTACCAGGCGGGCCAGTCGTGCATCTCGGTCCAGCGGGTCGTCGTCCACGAGGCGGTCTACGAGCGGGCTCGCGAGGCCCTCGTGAACCGAACGCGCGCGGTGCCCTTCGGCGATCCGCGGCTCGACGCGACCGTATCCGGGCCGGTCATCGATCAGGGGAACGCCGAGCGCGTCGAGGAGTGGATCGCGGAGGCGGTGGCGGCGGGGGGCAAGAAGCTCACGGGCGGGGAGCGAAAGGGCAACGTCATCGCGCCCGTGCTCCTCGAGGACGTGCCCCGCTCGGCCAAGGTGGTGGCCGAGGAGGTCTTCGGGCCGGTCATCGTGCTGGAGCGCGCGGCCTCGCTCGACGCGGCGCTGGCGGTCGCGGGCGACACGCGCTTCGGGCTCCAGTGCGGGCTCTTCACCCACGACCTCGGCGCCGTCATCAAGGCGTGGGAGCAGCTCGAGGTGGGCGGGATCATTCACAATGACGCGCCCGCCTTCCGCGTCGACCTGATGCCTTACGGCGGGGTGCGGGACAGCGGCCTCGGCCGCGAAGGGCCTCGATTCACGCTCGAGGAGATGACCGAATCCCGGCTGCTCGTGCTGCGCGCGTGAGGCGCTGACGCGGCGCGTTCGAGGCGCCGAGGGGCGAGGCCGTGCCGGGGCGTGACAGCCTCGGTGCTTTTCGCTCTACTGAGGGAATGCAGTCCAAAGCTTCACGATCGCCTTGGTCTCGCGGCGCACCCATCGTCCTTCTGAGCGCGGTGGTATCGCTCCTGGGTTGTGCGGCGGGGAGTGACACCAACTCGTCGATTTCCGGGGGCTCGACCGGGAAGACGTCCGGCGTCCACACCACCGGGACCGCCACGGGGACCGGTGGTCACGGCGGCGCGGGTGGTGGAGGCGGCGCCGGCGGGGGCCACGGCGGAGCTGGGGGCGCGGGCGGCGGTGGAGGGGCCGGGGGAGCCTCCGGCACCGTCGCGCTCTGCGTGCTCAACCAGGGCAAGCCCAACGACGCTTGCGATACCGCGGGCAAGCTCGACTTCGGGTCGCTGGCGGCCGGCACCACCGAGATGCGGCTCTTCCGCATCGACAACGGCACGAACCAGGACGTGACCTTCAAGTCGGTCG
>FTCO01000224.1_pt1 | contig 13618 bp, 9 predicted proteins | sample 1639701 | NCBI WGS metagenome assembly FTCO01 (sample SAMEA3914869, study PRJEB12502) | metagenome | biome: forest; material: soil | place: USA | collected 2012-03-12 | depth 0.1 m | reverse complement strand
GTCCCAGAAGGCCACCGCGGCGATGGCGAGGACCGAGAGGACCATGAGCGCCACGAGGCCCCACGGGCCTCGCCGCGAGCCGCCTTCATGCGACCCGGCAGAGGCATCCAGCGAGGCCGCGCGTCTCTCCATTCGGGGTGGTTCTCGTCTCGGCATCGACGGGGGTCGGGCTGAGCCCAACCCCGCCTTCGGCAACATTCGATCCTAGCAAAGCGTGGCCCGGCGAAGCCGCGGGCGCCTCGAGTCACACGGAAAAATTCCGGGCCCCACCCGGAGAAACTCCGCGTCGAAGCTTGGTGGGGCAATCAAACGAGCCAAACCAGCCCCGAGACCAGGCGGCCCGAGGCGGCACACAGGTTGCGGAGGGGGCCGCCACGATGACCTTCGTACGACGAGCCTCCGCGGTCCTCCTGCTCGTGGCGGCGAGCGCTGGGGCAGGGGGGAGAGCCGGCGCCCAGGAGCTCCCGAAGCCGGTCACGCCCCGCGTCGTGACCCTCCCCGAGGCCATCGCGTACGCGCGGGCCCACGAGCCGACGATCCGCGCCGCCCAGGCTCGGGTCGCGGCCGAGGAGCAGGCGGCGCGCATCCCACGGGGACAGTGGCTCCCCTCGGTCGGGGTGACGGCGCAGCTCTTCGCGGCGTCGGCCAACAACACGACCGCGAGCTTCGTGGGCGGGGCACCCTACGTCGAGATCCCGCGCATCAGCTCGGGGACGGTGACGGCGGGGGGGACGATGCGGCCCTACGCTTCGAGCCTCGCCGCGGCCGGCGTCGTTCAAGAGGTCTTCGACTTCGGCCGCATCGCCGCGCAGTCGGCGGCCGCCGATGCGCTCGTCGAGGTCACGAGGAGGAGGCTCGGCGCCCGCGTTGTCGACGTCGACTTCGGCGTGGCCGAGTCGTACTACGCGGTGCTGGCGGCCCGCGGGGTGGTGAGGGCCGCCGAGGGCGCGCTCCTCCGAGCCCGCGCGCATCGCGACCTCGCGGCGGCCGGGGTGACCGCCGGCATGCGGCCCCCCGTCGACCTCACGAGGGCCGAGGCGGATCTGACGCGCTTCGAGGTGGGCCGGGTGCGCGCCGAGGCTGGGCTCGTCGTGGCGCAGAGCGGGCTCGCCGCGGCCATGGGCGCTCCCGAGGCCGCCGTCGACGCGGCCGAGTCGCGGCCTGCTTCCCCCAAGCTTCAGCCCGTGGAGCAGGCGGTGCAACAGGCCATGGCGAAGAGCCCGCGGGTCCTCGAGGCCGAGTCGAGGCTCAGAGCCCAGGAGCAGCGGGTCACCGCCATCGGCGCGCTGCTTCGGCCCAACCTGACCGCCACCGGCAGCCTCTCGCTGGTGGCGGGCGGCGCCCCTCCCTCGGGTACGGGCGAGCCGGCCCACGGGAGCGGCTTCCTCCCCGACGTGCCGAACTGGGACGTGGGGCTCGTGCTCACCTGGCCCATCTTCAACGGCCCCATCCACGCGCAGAAGCGCGCGGCCCGGGCCGGGGTCGAGGTGGAGCGCGAGGAGCTGGCCGCCGTTCGCTTCGGCGAGGGGGCGGCGGCGCGGCGGGCGTACGTGGGGGTGCAGGTCGCCGAGGCGGCGCTCCCGGCCCTCGGGCGCGCGGCGGCGGCGGCGCGCGCCAACTACGAGCAGGTCGACGCGCGCTTCAAGACCGGCCTCGCGACCAGCGTCGAGCTCTCCGACGCCGAGGCCCTGCGATCGCAGGCCGAGGTCGAGCTGACCCTGGGCGCGTTCGACGTGGCCCGCGCCCGCCTGGGGCTCGGCCGACTTTTGGCGGAGGAGCCGTGAGCGACCCGAAGATGGAGAGCCCGATCGAAGAAACCCCAGCGCGGCCCAGCGAGAAGGGGAGGAGCCTCGTGCCCGTGGTCCTCGGCGTGGGGGTGGTCGCCATCCTCGTGGGAGGCGGCGTGCTCGTCTACCGCGCCGAGGCGAAGACCAACAAGGTGGCACTCACGGCCGCGCCCAAGCCCGTGTCGGTGGTCCTCGCGAGGGCGACGACGTTCAGGCCCGCGCGCTCGTACGTGGGGACGCTCGAGCCCTGGCTCTCGGCCAACGTGGGGCCGCAAATGGTCTCGGCCTACGTGGACACCGTCCTGGTTCGGCCGGGCGCCGAGGTGAAGAAGGGCGACGTGCTGGCGACCCTCGACTGCCGGAAGGAGAGCGCCGCCTCGCAGGCCATGGCGAGCGAGGCCCGCGCCGTCGACGCCAAGAAGCAGGCGCTCAACGCCGAGTCGGCGCGCCTGCAAGAGATGCTGGCCGGCAAGTTCGTCTCCCCCAACGAGGCGGAGCAGAAGGCGGCCCAGAGCAAGGCTCAAGGCGCGGAGCTGGAGGCGACGCGAGCGCGCCTCATGAGGACGACGCTCGAGGTGAGCGACTGCGTCCTCCGCGCGCCCTTCGACGGCGAGGTGGCCACCCGCACCATCGACCCCGGAGCCTTCGTGCGGCCGGGCGTCTCCTTGGTCTCGGTGGTCGATCGAGGCACGGTCCGCTTCACGGCCGACACACCCGAAGGCGACTTCGACGTGGTGGCGCCGGGCACGCCCTTGAAGATCCACCTGGTCGCCACCGGCAAGGAGGTGACGGGGAACATCTCGCGGCGCGCCCCCTCGGCCGACGCGGCCACGCGCACCGTTCACTTCGAGGTGGACCTCGCCGACTCCACGCGCGCCATCCCCGTCAACACGACGGGCGAGGCGCGCATCGAGGTGGGCTCGCCCATCCCGAGCGTCGAGGTCCCCCTCCGCGCCGCGCAGGTCCGCGGGAAGAAGGCGACCGTGTTCGTGGTCGAGGGCGACGTCGTCCGCTCGAAGAGCTTCGAGGTCAAAGGGGAGAGCGGGGGCAGCCTCTTCCTCGCGACCGACCTCGCCGATGGCGCCAGGATCGTCACCGAGGGCCGCGCGCTCCTGGTCGACGGCGACAAGGTCACGGCCAAGGTCGAGGGGGAGAAGTGACGTCGCTCTCGCTCAAGAACCCCATCGCGATCCTGATGATCTGCATCGCGCTGGTGGTCTTCGCCGGCGTGGTCACGCCGCGCATGAGCGTCGACACCTTCCCCGAGCTCACGCCGCCCGTGCTCGTCATCGGCACGCTGGCGCCCGGCCTCGGACCCAAGGACGTCGAGAAGACGCTGACCTGGCGCCTCGAGAAGTACGTGAGCGCGACCCCGGGCGTCGACCACGTGGAGAGCGTGTCGCGCAACAACCTGAGCATCATCTACGTCTGGCTGAAGTGGGGGACCGACCTCAACTCGGCGCAGACCTTGGTGCAGCAACAAGCGGCCTTCGCCATGGCGGCCGTGCCCAAGTCGCTGGGCGTGCTGCCGCCCTTCGTCCTCCAGTACGACCCGTCGAACGCACCGGTGATTCAGGTGGTGGTGAGCGGCGCGGGCTTCTCGGGGCCACAGCTCTACGACTACGCGTTCAACAACATCGAGCCCTTGCTCGAGGGCATCCCCGGCGTGGCCAGCGCAGCGCCCGACGGCGGGAGGCTCCGCCAGATCAACATCCGCGTCGACCCGGTGAAGGCGCAGGCTCGCCGCGTCACCTCCGCCGACGTCTCGGCGGCGGTCGCGAGGTCGAACGCGCTCCTGCCCTCGGGCGAGCTCATCTCGGCGCGCTTCGACGCCAACGTCTACACGAACGCCATCCCGCCCAACGTGGCCACCATCGGCGAGGCGCCCGTGAAGACCGACGGGGCCAAGACGGTGCTCATCCGCGACGTCGCCCTCGTGGAAGACGGCGGCACCCCGCCGACGCAGGCCGTGTCGGTCAATGGGCAGGACGCGGTCTACCTCAACGTGCTCCGCGTCCCCGGGGGCAACACCATCGAGATCGTCGACGCGGTGAAGAAGACGGTCGAGGGGCTGAAGGATCTCCCGCCTGGGCTCGAGGTCAAGGCCTACTTCGACCAGTCGACCTTCGTTCGCACGACCTACCACGGGCTGAAGAAGGAGATCGTGCAGGCCCTCGGGCTCATCGCGCTCGTCATCCTGCTCTTCCTGCAGAGCGTGCGCGGCACCGTCATCGTGTCGGTGGCCATCCCGCTCTCGTTCGCCATCACGCTCATCGTGCTCTACGCCTCGGGTCAGACGCTCAACGCCTTCACGCTCGGCGGGCTCACGCTCGCCATGGGGCGGCTGGTCGACGACGCCGTCGTGGTCCTCGAGTCGATCCATCACCACGCCAAGATGGGCAAGGGACCAAAGGAGGCTGCGCTCGATGGGGCCAACGCCGTGGCCCTGCCCGTGCTCGCGTCGACGCTCACGACCATGGCCGTGCTCCTCCCGGTGCTGCTCCTCGCCGGGCTCGCCAAGAAGCTCTTCGCGCCCCTCGCGCTCACGGTCGCCGTGGCGATGATCGCGTCGTACTTCGTGAGCATGGCGGTGACCCCCGTGGCCTGCCGCTACTTCCTCGGCCACGCCGAGCCGGGCCGCGTGGCCAAGCGAGTCGAGGGGGTGATCCTCGGCGTCGCAGCTCGGTACGCGAGCACGCTTCGCAAGGTGCTGCCCCATCGCGTCCTGGTCCTCGGCTGCTCGCTGGTCCTCGTCGTCACCAGCGGCTGGGCGGCGGGGCGTCTGCCGAGCACCTTCTTCCCCGAGATCGACGAGTCGATGGATCAGATCTACGTGCGCTTCTCGCCGGGCACCTCGCTCGAGGACGCGAGCGCGAAGATCAACGAGATGGGCAAGGCGCTGTCCGCGGAGCTGCCCAAGGGCTCGGTGGAGATGGTCATCGCCAACGTCGGCTCACCCCAGAGCGCGCGCAGCGCCATCGTGAGCCCCAACGCCGGGCCCCACACCGGCTTCCTCCGCCTCGCCTTCGCGGACGCCGAGGAGCGCAAGCTCTCGCAGGGGGAGATCTCCGCCCGCGCCCGCGAGATCCTCGGCCGGCGCTTCCCCGGTGTCGAGACGTTGCAGTCCCCCGGCGGCCTCGTCGCCAGCGTCTTCGCCAACGGGTTCATCGCGCCCGTCGTGATCGAGGTGCGCGGCGAGAAGCTCGAGGAGCTCGACGCCAAGGCCAGGGCCATTGCCGAGGTGGCGCGCACGGTGCCCGGGGTTCGCGACGTGCGCGTCTCGCTCCAGATGGACTACCCCGAGATCCGCGTCGAGACCGATCGCCAAAAGGCCGGGCTCGTCGGCGTGAGCCCGCGCGCGGCGGCGCAGACCACGCTCGAGGCCACGCTGGGAAACATCAACGGGCCCAGCGTGTGGATCGACGGGCAGAACGGCCAGTCGTACTACGTCGTCACCTCGTACGAGCGCGACCGCGTCACCGACACGCAGGCGCTCGGGGCCTTGCCCGTGCTCGTGAGCCCGACCGGGCAGGCCGTCTCGCTCGGCGCCTACAGCGACATCCGAAGAAGCCTCGGCCCCATCACCGTCGAGCGAAACCAGCTCCAGCGGGCGGCCCATGTCCTCATGCAGACCGAGGGGAGGGACATCGGCAGCGTCTCCAAGGACCTCGAGAAGGAGCTCGCCGGCGACGCGCGCACGGCCCACATCAAGTACGACTTCGCGGGGCAGGTCGAGCTCATGCGCACCACCTTCTCGGGGCTCGGCCTCGCGCTGGGCTTGGCGGTCATGGTGGTCTTCATGATCATGGCGGCGCAGTTCAAGAGCGTGCGCCTCCCCTTCGTCATGCTCTTCACCATCCCGGTCTCGCTGGTCGGGATCGTCCTTGCGCTGGTCGCGGCCGGGCAGGGCTTCTCCATCACGGCCTTGATGGGCATCCTGATGGTCATCGGCATCGCGGTCTCCAACGGCATCCTGCTCGTCGACGACGCCAACAAGAGGCTGCATGAAGGCGCCGAGCCCGTGGAGGCCATCGTCGCCGCCGCGCGCTCTCGCTTCGTGCCCATCGCCATGACGAGCCTCGCGACGGTCATCGGGCTCTTGCCGACCGCGTTCGGTCTCGAGCGAGGCTCGGAGGCCAACCAACCCTTGGCGCTCAGCGTCGTCGGAGGGCTCACCTCCTCGACGCTGCTCTCGCTCTTCTTGGTGCCGGTGATGTTTCTGCTGTTCGCGAAGCGCGAGCAGCCCGACGCCACCTAAAACTGCAGCCAGATGCGCCCGCCGAGCTCGTGGATCACGTGCGAGCCGGCGGCGACGCTCGGGTTCGAGCTGGCGTTGCCCGGCACCACGGCGAGGTTGTCTTTGCTCCCGCTGCCGGGCGTGTCGTAGCGCATGTAGTTGAACGACGCGCGGAAGTGGCGCGTCACCCAGTAGTTGGCGCCCACCCCCACGTTGTAGATGGTGATGTCGCCGTCGGGGGTCTTGGGATCGCGCACGCCGGCGCGCGAGGCGCCGTCGTAGTGGGCGTTGACGCCGCTCACCGTGACCAGGGTCTCGAGGCCACGTTTCACCTTCGGCTTGGTGTTGGTGAGGTCGAGGACGCGCGGGCGGCTGATGCCGTTGTCGTTCATCACGTAGGAGTCGCCGAAGGGCCAGGCCGAGATCGTCGCGTACCAGCCGACGCCCCGCATCGTTCCCGTGCGCTCGATGCTCGTGAGCTGGTAGCCGTCCACCGCCTCGCGGGTCTGGTTGCGCACGTAGTAGGCCTCGCCGCGCAGATCGAAGCGGCCGATGGGGACGCGCAGCTCGCCGCCGATCGCGTCCTGCGCGCCGGATGGCAGGATGTGCATCGTGCGGCCGAGCGAGTCCTTGTACGTCGGGTCCCAGAGCACGAAGCCCTGGTTGGTCGTGATCTGCGTCAGATCGTAGCCGACGCTCTTGGGATCGCGGTCGCCGTGGTGGGCCGAGGCGCCGACTTGGATGTACTCGAAGTCCGATGAGTGGGCGAAGGGGCGCGCGAAGACGCGGCCGAAGAAGTCGACGCGCGAGTCGACGTTGGGCCGGTTCGACCCGTCGCCGCCCGAGACCATGACCTCATAGTTGAAGGTGCCGCCGTCGATCACGCCCCACGCCGTGATGCCCGACTCCTTCTGCGATTGGATCACGAACGAGCGCATGGCGAAGTTGCGCTCCATGAACTGGTAGTTGCCCTCGGCGATGCGGTTCTCGAGGGAGAAGGGCGTCTGGTACTGCCCGATCATGAACTGGAGCTGGGGGACGACTTTGACGTTCACCCACACGTCGGCGAGGCTCGCGGTGGGGGCCGCGGTCTCGATCGCCGAGAAGCGCGCCGTCGTCGCGGTGGGCGCCTCGCCGACCTTGGAGGCGTAGTTCTGCGCCTTGCCGTTGACGTTGGTGATGCTCTGACCGCCGAGGTCCACGGAGGCGAGGAAGCTCACGCGGGCTTGAAACAGATCGCCGGCCAGCTCGAGGCGCAGGCGGCGCACGCTGAATTTGGAGCCGAGCGCCGAGCCGCCGTCGGACCCCGCGATCTCGGGCACGCTGGGGCCCGCCGTGGTGCCGAAGTCGAGGTACATCCGGCCGCGGGGATAGAGGCGGAAGAAGTCCTTCGAGTCGTGGAGGTAGAAGCCCGTGTCGGCGTAGCCCGCCATGGGGATGGGCGGGGGCGCGATGGGATCGGTGATCTGGATCTCTTGCGCCCTCGCGACGGAGGTGGCGAGGAGCAGCGAGGCGGTCGAGGCGAGGAAGATGGCGCGTCGGGGGTTCACGTCTCGCTCCTCAGAACTGCACGCCGAAGCGGCCGCTGATCTCGTGAAGCACGTGGGCGCCCTGGGCCGCCGCGATGTTGCCGGGCACCACCGCCTGGTTCTGCTTCGTGTCGCCGCTGCTCGGCGTGACGTAGGCGAAGTAGTTGAGCGCGACGCGGAAGAAGCGCGTGGCCCAGTAGTTCACCCCGCCCCCGACCTGATAGAGCGTGATGGCGCTGTTGGGGGTCGAAGCGTCGCGCGCTCCCTGGCGCGAGGCGCCGTCGTAGTGCGCGTTGACGCCGGCGACGAGGCCGGCGACCTCGATGCCCTGCGGGTACTCTTCGGGGCTGTTGAGGTCGACGTGGCGCGGCCGCGTGTAGCCCGGGTCCCCTTGCACGAACGGCGTGCCCCAGGGCCAGAAGCTCAGCTGGCCGTACCACGCCACGCCGCGGATGGTGCCGTAGCGCTCGGTGTTGGTGAGCTGGTAGCCCTCGATGGCCTCGCGCGTCCCGTTGGCCAGGTAATAGGCCTCGCCGCGGAGATCGAAGCGCTGGATGGGTATGCGCAGCTCGCCGCCGACCTCGTTCTGCGCGCCCGAGGGGAGGATGTGCACCGTGCGGCCGGCGGTGTTCTTGTAGGTCGAGTCCCAGAGCACCCAGCCTTGCTGGCTCGTGACCTGGGGGTAGTCGTAGCCGACGGCGGTGGGGTCACGGTCGCCGTGGTGGGCCGAGGCGCCGATCTGAAGCTTCTGCAGCGCGCCGCCCTTCGCGCCGGCGAGCGGTTTCACGAACACGCGGCCCATGAAGTCGAAGCGGGAGTCGACCTGGGGCCGGTTCTGGCCATCGCCTCCGAAGACGCCGACCTCGTAGTTGAAGACGCCGCCGTCGCCGACCTCGCCCCACGCGGTCACGCCGGTTTCCTTGCCCGAGGGGAACGCGAAGCCACGGATGGCGACGTTCCGCTCCATGAACGTGATGTAGCTCTCGCTGGTTCGGTTCTCCATCGAGAAAGGGGCCTGGTACTGGCCGATCATGAAGCCGAGCGCGCGGCTCGGCTGGATGTTGAGCCACACGTCGGCGAGCGCAGCGGCGGTGCTGGCCGACTGGATGGGCGCGAAGTGCGCCGTGCTCGAGGTGGGCGCCTGGCCGGCCTTGGAGAAGGTCTGCTCGGTCTTGCCGTTGCTGTTCGACAGCGGCTGGCCGCCGAAGTCGGTGGCGATCCAGAAGCTTGCCAGCTGGTGGAAGAAGTCGCCCGCGAGCTCGAGTCGCACGCGGCGGAAGAAGAGGCGGGGGGCGAGGGCGGTGCTCCCGTCGGCGGCCTTGACCTGACTCACGCCCGGGCCCGCGAACCCGTACATGTCGATGTTGATGCGGCCACGCGGGTAGAGCCGGAAGTTGTCGTCCTGGTCCCGGAGGAAGAAGCCGTCGTGGAAGCCGGCGAGGGGCGCGTCCTCGGGCTGCGGCGGCAAGAGGCCGGGGCTCAAATCGGCGAGCGCGCCACGAGCACAGAGGAGCGTGGCGGCGCCCAGGCCCGCCATGGCAGTGAGTTTCATGTGGATGGTCAGGGAGAGGCGTCCGGCCCTTCGGCGCGCGGCACGATAGCCCGTACCGCCTGCCCGTTGGAAGCGGCCACCGGTTCCAGCGGCCCCGGAGGCTCGGCGCCCCGCCGCGCTTTGCCCTCGATGAGGCGCTTGACCACGAGCGAGACGAGCGAAAGGACGACGAGAATCGACGCCACGGCGAAGGCCGCCGAGAAGCGATACTCGTTGTAGAGGACCTCGACGTGGAGGGGCACGGTGTTGGTCACGCCGCGGATGTGTCCGCTGACCACGCTGACGGCGCCGAACTCGCCCATGGCCCGCGCGCTCGCGAGCACGACGCCATAGAGCAGGCCCCAGCGAGCGTTGGGGAGGGTGACGCGAAAGAAGGTCTGCCAGCCGCTCGCCCCGAGGACGAGCGCGGCCTGTTCTTCCTCCGAGCCCTGCGCCTCGAAGAAGGGGATGAGCTCGCGCGCGACGAAGGGGAAGGTGACGAAGGTGGTCGCGAGGGCGATGCCGGGGGTCGCGAAGATGACGCGGATGCCGTGGGAGACGAGGTGGTGGCCGAGCACCCCGCGCGACCCGAAGAGCAGGACGTAGAGCATGCCGGCGATGACCGGCGAGACCGCGAAGGGCAGGTCGATGAGCGTGACGAGCAGGCTCTTGCCGCGAAACTCGAAGCGCGCCACGGCCCACGCGGCGGAGAGGCCGAACACGGCGTTGAGCGGCACGGCGATGGCGACTACCTTCAACGTGAGCCAGAGGGCCGCGAGCGTCTCGGGGTCGGTGACGGCGTGGAGGTAATTGGCGAGGCCGCCACGCAGCGCCTCGAAGACGACCAGCGCCACCGGCAAGAAGAGGAACAGGGCCAGGAACACGAGCGCGATCGTGATGAGCGCGATCCTCGTGACGGGCGAGTCGAGCTTGGCGCCTCGTCGGCCGGGGCTCATCGCGGGGCGCGCCTTCCGCTCCAGCGCTGGAGCCGGTTCACGAGCAAGAGGAGCGCGAACGAGGCGACCAGCATCACGGTGGCGATGGCGACCGCGCCCGCGTAATCGTACTGCTCGAGCTTGGTCATGATGAGCAGCGGCGCGATCTCGGTCTTCATGGGCATGTTGCCGGCGATGAAGACCACCGAGCCGTACTCGCCGAGCGCGCGCGCGAACGAGAGCGTCGCCCCCGTCACGGCGGCGGGCGCGAGGGCCGGCAGGATCACGTGTCGAAAGGTCTCGTAGCGCGTGGCCCCGAGCGTCGCCGCGGCCTCCTCTTGGTCCGCATCCAGCTCCTCGAGGACGGGCTGCACCGTGCGAACGACGAAGGGCAGGCCCACGAAGGTGAGCGCGAGCACGACGCCGAGGGGTGAGAACGCCGCCTTGATCCCGAGCTTGCCGAGCACCCCGCCGAGCCAGCCGTTCTGCGAATAGATGCCGGTGAGCGCGATGCCGCCGACCGAGGTCGGGAGCGCAAACGGCAGATCGACGAGCGCGTCGACGAGCCCGCGCCCGGGGAAGTCGTAGCGAACCAGCACCCACGCAAGCAGGACGCCGAAGACCAGGTTCACGAGCGCCGCGACCAGGGCCGCGCCGAAGCTGAGCTGGTAGGCCGCGAGCGCGCGGGGAGAGAACGCCGCCTCCACGAGCTTCGCCCAGCCACCGTCGATGGCCTTCCAGGCGATCATCGACAGGGGCAGGAGGACGATGAGTGACAGGTAGCCGAGCGTGATCCCCATCGAGAGGCCGAAGCCGGGGAGCACGCTCTTGTGGAGCCCGAAGATCCTTCGGAGGGCGGCCGTCACTTGCCGACCCGGTAGATTCGATCGAACACGCCGCCGTCGGCGAAGTGCTTCTTCTGGACCACGGCCCAGCCTCCCAGCTCCTCGATGGCGGCGAGCTTCAGCTCGGGGAAGGGCTCTTTGGCGGCGGCGAGCGCCGACTTCGATCGCGGCCGGTAGTAGTGGCGCGCGGCGATGCGCTGGCCCTCCTCGGTGCCGAGGAAGGCTAGGTAGGCTTCGGCGACCGCGCGCGTCCCGTGCCGGTCGACGACCTCGTCGACGACGGCGACCGGGGGCTCGGCGAGCACGCTGACACTGGGGACCACCACCTCGTACTCGCCCGGCCACAGCTCCTTGGCGGCGAGCAGCGCCTCGTTCTCCCAGGAGATGAGCACGTCGCCGATGCCGCGCGCCACGAAGGTGGTGGTCGATCCCCGCGCGCCGCTGTCGAGGACCGGCACGTTGTCGAAGACCTTGCGTACGAAGTCCTCGCACCGGGTCTCGTCACCACCCGAGGCCTGTAGCTCGTAGACCCAGGCGCCGAGGTAGCTCCAGCGCGCGCCGCCGCCCGTCTTGGGGTTGGCCGTGATCACGCTGACCCCGGGCCTCGCGAGGTCGGGCCAGTCGCGGATGCCCTTCGGGTTGCCCTTCCGCACCAGGAACACGATGGTCGACGTGTAGGGCGCGGCGTGGTTCGGGAGGCGGTCCTCCCAGCCCTTCTTGATCAGGCCGGCGCTGGCAATGGCATCGATGTCGTACCCGAGGGCCAGGGTGACGACGTCGGCCTCGAGGCCATCGAGGACCCCGCGGGCCTGCTTGCCCGAGCCGCCGTGGGACATGCCGAAGCGGATCGTTTGCCCCGTCTTCCCCAGCCAGACCCTACCGAAGGCATCGTTCACGTCCCGATAGAGCTCATGGGTCGGGTCGTATGACACATTGAGCAGCTCCACCGTGCCCCCACCACCGGCCTGGCCGCATCCGCCCAGTCCGGGGAGGACGAGCGCGGCAACGACCGGGAGGAGGAAACGAAGCCGGGCCACGGAAGCGGACGCAGTATCCGTTATCGCGGAGCCTGGTCAAGGGAGCCGAGGTCGACGGGGGCGACCGAGGGGCTCCGCGGCTGAGCTCAGGCCCAGCCGGAGGCTTGAAGCTGCCGCTCGTCGCGGGTCTGCATGGCCTCGAGGAGGCTCTGGAACCTCGACGGCCCGCAGTGGTGGACGACCAGGCACCCGCGGCCGGCCTTCTGGGCGAGCTTCTTGGCGAGCAGGACGGCGCCGTGGCTGTTCACGCCGGTCACGATCACGAGGAAGTCCGAGCGGTCGACGATCGACCTCAGGTCCCCCGAGCCTCGTCCCTGCATGTGGCCCGAGTGAAAGTCGAGCGTGTGCCCCGCCTTCTCGGCGAGCTTCTCGAGTTGCTTCTCGTTGCGTTCCACTCCCCCGATCCAGCCGATACGCATGACTCCTCCTCGACGCCGCTTTCGCTTGGCGCCTGCTTCCTTCCCCGCCTGGTCAACTCGGCTCGCGCCGGTTTCATGCCCTTCGTGGCGCCGGCTTGCGTCCGAGGGTGTTTTTTACCCGCGGGCGCCAGCCGGCCCGAGACAGCGTCGGCGGAAGAGCGGGTGGGTAGGGGTGCTCATGGCGGGGCTCGGGTCGGGGACGAGATGAATATCCGTTATAGCAGACGCTCTGTCAAGGGGCCGGCCCCCACATTCCTGGCGGGGGAGGGTCGCGTCGCTCGACACCTGAACGGTTGGCTCTGGAAGTGACCCGCACAGTAGATTCGAGCCAACGTTTTGCTCGCGGGCTACTGCGCGGAGTAGATTCGAGCCAACGCTTGGCTCGCGGGCTACTGCGCAGAGTAGATTCGAACCAACACTTGGCTCGCGGGATACTGCGCGAAGTAGATTCGAGCCAACGTTTTGCTCGCGGGCTACTGCGCGGAGTAGATCGGTTCGGACCAAGAATCTTGCTCGCGAGCGAGAGGATCCTCGGTTTGGACCAAGAATCTTGCTCGCGGGCGAGCCGATCCTCGGTTCGACCAAGAATCTTGCTCGCGAGGCCACGGGCGGGGCGCGCCTTGGTCGTCCTCCGGCGGAGGCTTCCCATCGCCCGGCGCCGCGACTACCCGGGGAGCATGTTCGACCGGGTGACCGACTGGCCCTTGCCCCTCGGCTACGAGACCGAGAAGGTCCGCGCCGCCGACGGCACCAGGCTCCGGGTCGTGGCCACGGGGCCGAAGGGTGCCAGACGGGTCGTGCTGCTCCACGGGATGCCGCAGACCTCGTATGCCTTCCGCCACGTCATCCCGTTCCTCGCCGGCCGCTACCGCGTGATCGTGCCCGACCTCCGCGGGACCGGGGCGAGCGACCTCGCCGAGAACGGCGACTACGGCCTCGAGACCCTGGCGGGCGACGTGGGCGCGGTGCTCGATGCGACCGGCGAAGGTCCGGCGCTCGTCACCGGCCACGATTGGGGCGGGGCCATCGCCTGGGCCTTCGCAACGCGGTTTCCGGCGCGGGTGCGCCACATCATCGCCGTCAACGGGCCCCACCCGGCCGCCTACGCCCGCGAGATGCTGACGCGCGCGCAGGCCTCGAGGGCGGTCTATATCGGCCTCTTTCACCTCCCGGGCGCGGCGCGCCTGCTCTCGCTCGGCCGCGCGTGGAGCTTCGGCAAGATGATTGAGGGCTCGTCGGCGCCGCTCGCGTTCTCGAAGGTCGACCTCGACCTCTACCGCGACGCGTACGCGCGGCCC
>FTCO01000824.1_pt1 | contig 13717 bp, 11 predicted proteins | sample 1639701 | NCBI WGS metagenome assembly FTCO01 (sample SAMEA3914869, study PRJEB12502) | metagenome | biome: forest; material: soil | place: USA | collected 2012-03-12 | depth 0.1 m | reverse complement strand
CTACTGGCACACCCTCTCCAGCGCACCCCTCCCGGGTTCGGTCGATGGGCCGGCGCCGCCGGGGTTCGAGAGCGTTTTCGCGGCCCCCGTCGTGGTTTGAGCGGGTTGCCTTTGGCGACCCACATCACCCCGGGCACCGGCTTGGCACGGGGGGTGCTCAGGAGGGGTTCGATCCAACCCATCCACGCGGGAGGAAGACGCCGGAGCGCCACCTTCCCGCCATGGAGCCCGGCCATGCTCCCGCCCGACCCGATGACCATCACAGGAGAGTGCCTATGGATGGAATGAGCGTCACCCCGACCGATGCCACCTGGCCCACGATTCAGGTACCCACCAAAGACGATCCCGCTCAGCTTGGGGTCCGAGGGCTCATGGTCCTCGCCCGCCAGCTCGCCGACGGCCTCGGAGCCCTCGCCGAGCGCGAGCCTCAACACTGCACCGCGCTACGCTTGTCCCGCGCCGTCGCCCTCAGCCTCGTCGACATGCTCAAGCCCCTGACCTGAGCCGGCAGACCCGCCGGCTCCACCTCGGAGAAGGCCATGCACGAAACAACGTCCGCGAACCCTTGCCGTCCTGCCACGAGGGCGACCGCGAGGAGGCTCCTCGGCCTCGGCGTCCTGTCCCTCGCCGCGCTGGCCTCGTGCACGAGCTACCCCGACCCTCAGTCCCCGCCCGAGCCGCGCGACGCGCCGCCGGGCTGGCAGGCAGCACAACCCTCCATGCCCATCGATCCCTCCGGAGGCGCCGTCGCCGAAGGCGTCCCGCCGCCCGCGAGCGGGCTGCCCAACGAAGGCTTCGTCTCCATCGGCACCCGCGGCACCGTCGAGGTCTTCCGGCGCGAGCAGCGCCCCGGGCTCGAGCTGGCCGCGGTCGGCACCATCGCCGCCTCCCCGGAGCGCGTCCGCAAGGTCCTGACCGACTACCCCAGCCACCAGCGCTGGCAGAAGCACTTGAAGGAGTGCCGCATCCTCGCGCGCGGCGCGGACTCGCTCGACGTCTACCAGCGCCTCGATCTCCCGGTCATCGACGACCGCGACTTCACCCTCCACGTCACCTGGGGGAACGAGAACGACGTGACCTGGATGCGCTTCGCCGCCGCCAACGACAAGGGCCCCGGCCCGGTCCGCGGCGTGGTCCGCGTCGCCGAGCACCAGGGGAGCTGGAGGCTCGAGCCCATCGACGGCGGTCGCGCGACCCGCGCGGTCTACCGCTTCCACATCGACCTCGCCGGCTCGGTCCCCGGCTGGCTCGGCAAGGGCCAGGCCGCCGACGACCTCGGCGAGCTGTTCAACAACGTCACCCGCCAGCTCCCCGCCTACCCCTGAGGTTCGAGCCCTCGGGGTTCCACCGCGCCGAAACAGCGAGGCAATCGAGTCGTGCGCGCTCGATCCAAGGTGGCCGACCACCTCCGATCGAGTCGTGCGCGCTCGAGCGAACGTGATTCACCCCCTTCGCTTTACCCCTCGCGTTTGAAAAGAGGCGGTCCACCACCTGTTTTCGACCTTGCGCGGTAGGCTGAGGGTGGAGAGCACTTCGTTTGGACCTCGCGCCGCGGGTCGACGGTGCCTCGGTCAAGCGGTTCGACCCGGCGCGCTGGGTCTCCCCGGGTTTACCCGCGGGCGACGACCAATCCTTCGAGGGGGGCGAGGCTGTAGCTTCGCGAGGAAGGGGGCGCGTCGTCCCCGCGGGTCGAGAAGAGCACCTCGGCGCCCTCGAGGTCCACCGCGCGCTCCTTGCCGGAGAAGCTCAGGTACACGTCGACGGCGCGCGAGCCCTCGCCCTCCTTGGGCGCGCGGCGGAAGGCGACCACGTCGCGCGGTAGGCCCTTGGCGGGGATGATCTCCAGCTCGCCCTGGTTCAGCGCCGGCAGCTCCTTGCGAAGCGCGAGCAGCCTCCGGTAGCAGCGGAGGAGCGAGGCCGGGTCCTCGTGCTGGGAGGCGACGTTGTTGTCGGCGCTCTCGGGGTGGACCGGGAGCCAGGGCGCCGCGTCGGCGTGGGAGAAGCCCGCGTTGGGGCCGCCGTGCCACTGCATGGGGAGCCGGCACTCGTCGCGGTTCAGGAGGATGCCGAGGCCTCGCAGCCAGCGCGCCATGAACTGGGGGATGAACTTGCGGAAGCGGTGCGCGATGGGGTCCTTGCCGATCGCCATGGGGATGTCGCCGCCCTTCATGCCGATCTCGTCGCCGTAGTAGATGAAGGGGACGCCGCGCGCGGTGAGCTGGAGGGTGGCGAGGAGCTTGGCCTTGTCGGGGCAGCCGCCGAGGCGGTGGCTGACGCGCGGGCGGTCGTGGTTGCCGAGCACGAAGGTGGGGAGCAGGGGCGCGGGGAAGGCGCGCTCGAACTCGCCGAGCAGCTCGCGCACCGACCTGGCCGTGAGGCGGGTGCGCAGCGTCTTGAAGAGGAAGACGAGGTGGAGGCCGTCGGCCTCCTCGCCGCAGTATTCGCGGAGCTTCTCGGCGTCGCCGAAGACCTCGCCGACCATGAAGCGCGGCGGGCCCGGGATGGAGTCGACGACGGCCCGCAGCTCGCGCGCGAAGGCCAGCGTGTCGGGGTGGTCGAGGGTGTGGTGATAGCGCTGGAAGAACCCGTGAGGGTTGTCCTCCGAGGGGAAGGGCCGGAACGAGAACGGGTTGTGATCGAACGACGCGTCCTTGTAGATGGCGTTGAAGAGGTCGAGGCGGAGGCCGTCGACGCCCTGCTCGAGCCAGTGGCGGACGACGCCGAGCATGGCCGCCTTGACCTCGGGGTTGCGGTAGTTGAGGTCGGGCTGAAAGGGGAGGAACGTGGCCCAGTACCACTCGCCCGAGGCCTCGTCGTAGTGCCAGCCGCGGCCGCCGAGCATCGAGCGCCAGTTGTTGGGCGGGGCCTTGCCGCCGGGCTTCTTGCCCTCGCGCCAGATGTACCAGTCGCGCTTGGGGCTGCCCTTGTGGCGGGCCTCGCGAAACCACGGGTGCTCGTTCGACGTGTGGTTCAAGACCATGTCGAACACGATCTTCATGCCGCGCGCGTGGGCCTCGTCGATGAGCCTCCGCACCTCGGCGAGCGAGCCGTACTCGGGGGCGATGGAGAAGTGATCGCTGATGTCGTACCCGAAGTCGGCCTGCGGGCTCTGGAACACGGGCGAGAGCCACAGGGTCTCGACGCCGAGGTCGCGGAGGTAGTCGAGCTTGCCGATGACGCCGGCCAGATCACCGACCCCGTCGCCGTTGTCGTCGGCGAAGGAGCGCGGGTAGATGTGGTAGACCGTGGTGCCCTTCCACCAGGGAGCCGCGCTCGACGACGGGGGCGCGGTCGAGTCGGGCGAGGGCGTGGACGAGGGGCTCGAGTCGGCGGGGTGGTGCTGCATGCCGTCGTTTCTCCGGAGGCCAAGAGTAGCTTCGGATCGGCCGTTTGCCAGCCGCGCGCGAGGGTTTCGAGGGCAGCGAGCTCGCCGTCCCCTGGCGGCGCAAGGGCTGCGCGGCGGGCGCAGGATGCGCGCGGAAGGCGCCGCGTCGTGCTCGGCTCGGCCGCTGCGCGCGCGCCTTTTTCGGTGGCGCGGCGGCTGCAATTGCTCGCGCCCGTGACCGAGCCTTCCACCGCACCCGCCCCGCTCCTCGAAGCTCATGACCTCGTGAAGAGCTACACGCTCGGGGACGCGCCGTTTCGCGCGCTCGACGGCGTGAGCCTCTCCGTCATGCCCGGGGAGCTGACGGCCATCATGGGCTCGTCGGGGTCGGGCAAGAGCACGCTGATGAACATCCTCGGGTGCCTCGATCGACCCACGAGCGGGAGCTACCGGCTGGCGGGGCGCGAGGTCTCGTCGCTCGGCAAGGACGAGCTGGCCGACGTGCGCCTCCGCACGCTCGGCTTCGTGTTCCAGAGCTTCAACCTGCTGAGCCGCACGAGCGCCCTCGAGAACGTCGAGCTCCCGCTGGTCTACGCCGACGTCCCGCGGGCCGAGCGAAGGAGGAGGGCCGAGGTCGCGCTCGCGCGCGTGGGGCTCGGCGAGCGCCTCGAGAGCCACCCTTCGCAGCTCTCCGGCGGCCAGCAACAGCGGGTCGCCATCGCCCGAGCCATCGTCACCGGGCCCAAGCTCGTGCTCGCCGACGAGCCCACCGGCAACCTCGACTCGAAGAACAGCGTCGGGGTCATGGCCCTGTTTCAAGAGCTCTGGCGCGAGGGGCTCACCATCCTCTTCGTGACCCACGACACGGCGGTGGCGCGCTATGCGTGCCGGGTCATCGTGATGCGCGACGGGCGCGTCGAGTCCGACGAGGCGCAACAGGCCCGCTCGGCGGCGGCCGATTTGCCGGCGACCACGCCGGTGGCGAGGGCCGCGTGAGGATCACCGCCACCTTCCCCATCGCCGCCCGCGCCCTCCTCCGCAACAAGACGCGCGCCCTCCTCACCACGCTCGGCGTCGTCATCGGCGTGGCCTCGGTCATCTCGATGGTCACCGTGGGCGACGGCGCCCGGAGCCGGGTGGAGGCGGCCTTCAGCAGCATGGGCACGAACCTCCTCGTGGTGCTCTCGGGCTCGTCGAGCACCGGCGGCATGATGGGCGGCTTCGGCTCGATGCCCACCCTCACGTGGGACGACCTCGCCGCCGTGCGCAAGGAGTGCCCCGCGGTGCGCGCCGCCGCGCCCCAGATCTTCACCAAGGTGACGATCGTGGGCGACGACACCAACTGGACGACCTCGATCAGCGGGACCACGCCCGAATTCTTCGGCATCCGCAACTGGACCATCGAGCACGGCGCCTTCTTCGGGCCGGAGGACGTCGAGACCAGCGCCAAGGTCATCGTGCTCGGCCGCACCGTGTCCGAGCACCTCTTCGGGGCCGACGCCGATCCGGTGGGCCGGCAGGTTCGCATCCGCGGCGTGCCGTTCGTCGTCGTGGGTTTGCTCCAGCGCAAGGGGCAGTCGCCCATCGGCCAGGACTACGACGACGCGACCTTCGTGCCCTCCTCCACCTTCCAGAACAAGATCCAGGGCGGGCTCCAGAAGTACGTGAGCGGCATCTTCGTCGTCGAGGCGGTGACGGCGGCCGACACGACCCGAGCACAGCGCGAGATGACCGAGCTCCTCCGCGACCGGCACCACCTCGGCCCCGCGGACGAGGATGACTTCTCCATCCGCAACCTGACGGAGATCGCCGCTGCCCAGCAGCAAGGCACGCAGGCCCTCACGGGGCTGCTCGCGGCCATCGCCATCGTGTCGCTGATCGTGGGCGGCATCGGCATCATGAACATCATGCTCGTCAGCGTGACCGAGCGGACGCGCGAGATCGGCGTGCGGCTCGCCGTGGGCGCGAAGCCCAGGCACATCCTCGCCCAGTTCCTCGTGGAGGCCATGGCCCTCTCGATGGTGGGGGGCGCGGTCGGCGTCGCGGCGGGGCTCGTCCTCGCCCACGTGGTCGCGAGCCGCCTCGGCTGGCCCGCGGGCAGCCGGCCCGACATGATCGCCCTCGCCTTCGGGTTCAGCGCGGCGGTGGGCGTGGGCTTCGGCCTCTACCCGGCGCGCAAGGCGGCGAGCCTCGACCCCATCGAGGCGCTTCGCTACGAGTGAGGCCGAGCCATCATGGTGCGCCTTCGAGCAAGAAGACGGTGGGCGCTCCCGGCGCGCCGGCGGTGGAGAAAGAGGGCGCCGGCAACCCGGGGGTGTGCGGCCCCCGAAGGAGCATTGCTGGCTCGGGGGAGAGGGCGCGTGCCCCCTCCCGCGACTAAACGAGGAGCTCCTCCAGGACCTCGGTGAGCTCGTCGACGCGCACGGGCTTGGTGAGGTAGCGGTGGAAGCCCGCCTGCTCGGCGCGGCGCTTGTCGCGGTCCATGGCGGCGGCGCTCAGGGCGAGCACGGGGATGTCGCGCGTCTCGGGCCACTCGCGGAGCTTGCGGAGGGCCTCGAAGCCGCTCATGCCGGGGAGGTTGATGTCCATGAGCACGACGCGGGGGAGGCGAGCGCGCGCGATCTCGATGCCGATCTCGGCGGTGGGCGCGGTGACCAGCTCGACGCGGTCGAGGTCGGCCATGAGCTCCTGCATGAAGGCGATGTTCGACGGGTTGTCTTCCACGTAGAGCACGAGGAGCCGCGGGCCCTCGCCGTCGAGGAGCGGCGAGCCTTCGTTCAAGGAGGGGCCGGCGGCCTCCATCGAGGGGCCGGGCTCGGCCGAGCGCGCGGGCAGCTCCACCCAGAACTCCGAGCCGGCGCCGGGCACGCTCTGGAAGCCGACGGCGCCGCCCATCAGCTCGGCGAGGCGCTTCGTGATCGAGAGGCCGATGCCCGTGCCCTCGATGGGCCCCGTCTCTTGCCCGGCGCGCTGAAAGGGTTGGAAGAGCTTCGACTGCTTGTCCTCGGGGATGCCGGGCCCGTCGTCGGCCACCGTCACGCGCACGCCGCCCGAGACCGTGAGCTTCACCTCGAAGGCGACGCGGCCCTGGGGCCTCCCGTACTTGATGGCGTTCGACCCGTAGTTCATCAGGATCTGCGAGAAGCGCGTGCGGTCGGCGAGCACCATGGGCAGGCCGGCGGGCACGGGGGCAAGCGCGAGGGTGATGCCGGCGCGCGAGGCCATCGGGTCGAGCGTCGCGCGCACCTCGCCGAGGACCTCGGGGACGCCGACGGGCTCGGTGGAGAGGGCGACGTTGCCGGTCTCGATGCGGGCGAGGTCGAGCACGTCGTCGATGAGGCGGAGGAGGTGCTCGCCGCCCTTCATGACCTGATCGACCATCCCGCGCTGGCGGGGGTTGAGCGGCGTCTTCTTGTCGCGCTGGAGGAGCTGCGCGAAGCCGAGGACGGCGTTCATGGGCGTGCGCAGCTCGTGGCTCATCGACGAGAGGAACTCGGTCTTGGCGGCGCTGGCGGCCTCGGCGGCGGCGCGGGCCTGTCGCAGCTCTTCCTCGCGGGCGACGTCGTCGGTCAGGTCCCAGATGGTCGTGACCGTGCCCCCCTCGGCGGTGCGCCGGTCGATGATGCGGTAGCTGTGTCCCTCGGCGGTGCGGGCGTCGAAGGTGCCCTTGGGGCCGCTGCGGTAGGCGAGGCGGCGGGCGCGGTGAGACTCGGGGGGCTCGGCGCCGAGCTCGAAGTGACCGGCCGCGAGGCTCGCGTCGAGCAGCTCGGTGAAGGTGCGGCCGACCGCCGGGCCCTCGAGGCTCGCGGGGAGCGAGGCGCGGTAGACGCTGTTGCAGAGCACGAGGCGGTCCTCGGCGTCGAAGAGCGCGAAGGCGTCTTGAATGCTCTCCACGGCGCTCAGGAGGCGCTCGGTGGCGAGCCTGGAGGCGGCCTCGATCCGACGGCGCTCGCGAATGTCGCGGATGGCGGCGGCGACGACGGTGCCGTGCGGGGTGACCACGGGGCTCAGGCTCACCTCGATGGCGACCTCGCTCCCATCCTTGTGGCGACCGGAGAGGGCGAGGCCCGAGCCCATGGGCCGGAGCTTGGGCGCCGCGGTGAAGCCGCGTCGATGCGCCTCGTGGCCGCCGCGAAAGCGCTCGGGGACGAGCATTTCCATGGGGCGGCCGAGCAGCTCTTCTCGCGGGTAGCCGAAGAGGGCCTCGGTCTGCGCGTTGGCGAAGGTGATGCGCCCCTCGGCGTCGACGACGAGCATGGCGTCGGGCGCGGCCTCGAGCAGCTCGCGGTATGGGATGTCGAGCCGCTCGCCGGCCGTCACGCGGGGAGCCTCAGGCACATGGCGGCGCCGGGGCCGGCGTCCTCGATCCAGATGGTGCCGCCGTGGGCCTCGACGGCGATCTTGCAGAAGGCGAGGCCGAGGCCCCGACCGGCGCGGCTGCTCACCGGGGATGCGTGGTCGAGCTGAACGAAGCGCGCGAAGACCTGCTCGCGGGCCTCCGGGGGGATGCCGGCCCCGCGATCGGTGACGCGGAGCTCGACGCCGCCGCCCTGCGCCGCGGACGAGAGCGTGACCGCCGTGCCCCGCGGCGCGTGGCGGATGGCGTTCTCGACCAGGTTCTCGAGCACGCGGCGGAGCAGGTCGGGGTCGGCCGTGACCTCGGCCGCCTCGATAGCCAGGGCGAGGTCGACCTTGGAGGCCGCGGCGGTGGGCGAGAGGCCTTCGCGGACGTCGGCGGCGAGGGTGCGCAGATCCACACGCGCGATCCTGGGCACGAGCTTACCCTCCTCGCTCTTGCTGAGGTCGAGGAGGTTCTGAACCAATCGCCCGAGCTGCCTCGCCGAGCCGCGGATGAGCGCCGCCGTCTCGCGCGCCTCGGCGGGCAGCGAGCGGTCGCGGATCAGCGACTGGGCGAGGAGATCCATGGCCCCGACCGGGTTCTTGAGGTCGTGGACCACGAAGGCCATGAGCATCTCCTTTTGGAGCTGCAGGCGCATGAGGTCGTCCCGCTGCCGCCGGATGAGGGCGTAGTGCTCGCGCAGCTCGGCGCCGAGCCGCCGGATCTCGAGCGCGGCGTGGAGGCGCACGGCGAGCTCGGTGGGGAGCACCGGCTTCGTGAGGAAGTCGTCGGCGCCGGCCGCGAGCGCGCGGTCGAAGGTCTCCACGTCACGCAGGGCCGTGAGGAAAATGACGGGCACGTCGGCGCCGCCGGGCGACGCGCGGATGTGCTTGCAGACCGCGAAGCCGTCGATCCTCGGCATGCGCACGTCGAGGAGCACGCAGTCGGGCTTCTCGCGATCGAAGGCGGCGATGCCCTCCTCGCCCCCCGCGGCGAGGATCGCTTCGTGGCCCTCGGCCTCGACCGTGGCTTCGACGAGCGCCCGGTTCTGCTCGTTGTCGTCGACGACGAGGATCCGCGCGCGCGACGCCGAGGCTTCCGACACGAGGCGGGACCATGCTCCCCCGGGGGCTCGTCCGTCAAGCGGGCGCACCAACCGCGCTGAAACGCAGGCCTTGCGCGGCCGGCGCGAGGGGAGACGGCGGCCGGCGCGTGACGAAGGGGTGGCGCGCGGGTTGCGAAGGGCGCCGCGCACCAGAATGAGGAGACACACGCCATGCAACGCACCATGAAGGCCGCCGTCGTTCACAGCTTCGATGAGCCCCTCGTACTCGAGGAGGTCCCCGTCCCCACGCCCGGCCCGGGTCAGGTGCTGGTCGCCGTCGTGGCGAGCGGCGTCTGCCACACCGATCTGCACGCGGCCCGCGGCGACTGGCCGGTCAAGCCGAAGCTGCCCTTCATCCCCGGCCACGAGGGCGCGGGGCACGTCGCGGCCCTCGGGCCCGGCGTCACGGGCTTGAAGGAAGGGGATCGCGTCGGCGTCCCCTGGCTCCACGGCGCGTGCGGGACCTGCGAGCATTGCCTCGGGGGCTGGGAGACGCTCTGCGCCTCGCAGACCAACACGGGCTACTCGGTCGACGGCGCGTTCGCGGAGTACGTGCTCGCCGAGGCGCCCTTCGTCGCCCGGCTCCCCGACCAGCTCACCTTCGGCGACGCGGCGCCCATCCTCTGCGCGGGGGTCACGACCTACAAGGGCTTGAGGGAGACCGAGGCGCGGCCGGGCCAGTGGGTGGTCATCTCGGGCATCGGCGGGCTCGGCCACCTGGCCGTGCAGTACGCGCGCGCCATGGGCCTCCGGGTCGCCGCGACCGACGTCGGCGGAGACCAGCTCTCTCTCGCCCGCACGCTGGGCGCCGAGGTCACCGTCGACGCCCGCCGGCCCGACGCTGCCGCGGAGATCCAGCGCCTCACCGGCGGCTGCCATGGGGCCCTGGTCACCGCGGTCTCGCCGGTCGCCTTCCGGCAGGCCGTGGGGATGCTCCGAGCGGGGGGCACCGCCGTGTTCGTGGGGCTGCCGCCGGGCGAGCTCCCCGCGCCGATCTTCGACGTGGTCCTGAAGCGGCTGACCCTCCGCGGCTCGATCGTGGGCACGCGGCTCGACCTCGCCGAGGCGTTCGACCTGGCCCTCGTGGCGCGCATCCGGCCGGCCGTCGAGCACCGGGGGCTGGCGAGCGTGAACCAGGTCTTCGCCAGCATGAAGGAGGGCGCGGTCCACGGCCGTATCGTGCTCACGCCCGAGCACCGGAGCGCCCTCGCTTCCTAGATCGTGCCGGCCCCGATGCGGCCCGAGGGCGCGGCGAGGGGGAATCGGGGGCGAAGGGTGCGAATGACGCGGTGACCTCGCCGGGCGATGACTAGGCTTCGGCCGAGCCGCCGTGCCCCCTCGCCCCGCCCGCCTCTCCTTGCGCCGAGCCCGCGGCGCGCTCGCCGCGTGGCGAAGGGGCGCCCGCGCCTTCCTGGCCGTGGAGGCCGCGAGCAGCCTGCTCCTCCTCGCGGGCGCCGTCGCCGCGCTCGTGGTCGTGAGCTCGCCGTGTGGGCCGGGCTTCGAGCGGCTGCTCGCGCTCGAGCTCCCCCTCCACCTCGGCGGCTTCGCCTTCGATCGGCCCCTCCGCTTCTGGATCGACGAGGGGCTCATGACCCTCTTCTTCCTCACGGTGGGCCTCGAGATCCGGCGCGAGATCGCGGGGGGAGAGCTGTCGACGGTGCGGCGCGCGGCCCTGCCCTTCTTCGCGGCGCTCGGCGGGATGCTGGCGCCCGCGGGCCTCTACCTCGCGCTCGGCGGCTCCGGGCCCGGCCGCGCGGGCTGGGGGGTGCCGATGGCCACGGACATCGCCTTCGCCGTCGGCGCGCTCGGTCTCCTCGGCAGGCGGGTCCCCACGGCCGTGCGCGTCCTGCTCCTCGGGCTCGCGGTCATCGACGACGTCGGCGCCATCGTCGTCATCGCGGTCTTCTACTCCCCCGGCATCCGCTGGGTCGGGCTCGCCGTCGCCGTCGCGGGGCTCGCCGGCGCCCTCGCCCTGCGCGCCGCCGGCGTGCGGAGAGCGCTCGCCTATGTGCCCGCCGGCGCCGTCGTCTGGGCCGGCCTCCTCCACGCCGGCGTGCACCCGACCCTCGCCGGCGTGGTGCTCGGCCTCGCGACCCCCGCGACGCCCGATCGATCGAAGGGCGAAGAGAGGTCGCCCGTCGAGCGCCTCGAGGCCCGCCTCCACCCTTGGGTCGCCTACGGCATCCTGCCGCTCTTCGCCCTCGCCAACGCGGACGTCGATCTCCGCGGGGTGGATCTGCACGACGCCACGGCGCGCCTCGTCTCGGTCGGCGTCGTCCTCGGCCTCGTCGTCGGCAAGCCCGTCGGCGTGCTCGCGGCCAGCGCCGTCGCCGTGCGCCTCCGCCTCGCGGCGAGGCCGAAGGGCGCCTCGTGGCGTGGGGTCGCCGTGGTCGGTTTGGCCGCCGGCATCGGCTTCACGATGGCCATCTTCGTCGCCGGGCTGGCCTTCCCCGGCTCGCCCCTGCTCGGCGCGGCCAAGCTCGGCGTGCTCGCGGCCTCCACCCTCGCCGCCGGCCTCACCGTGCTGGCGGGCCGCTTCTTGCTCCCCCATCACCCCGCCCCGGAGAAGGCTTGAGCTCCAAAGATCCCGCCGACCCGCAGAAGAAGAGCGTCGACCTCGGCCCGTGGATCGGCGGGGCCGGCACGCTCGGGGCTCTCGCGGCCTTCATCTTGGCGCCCGGGGCCGCCAAGACCGCCACCGGGCAGGCCTGGCCTCCCTTCGTGCTCGTGGCGGGGCTCCTCGTCATCGGTGTGGTCGCGGACCACGATGGGCTCTTCAAGGCGGCCGGGGCGCGCCTCGCCAAGCTCCCGGGCGGCGCGGTGCCGCTCTACCTGGGCCTGATGAGCCTCGTGGCCCTGGTGACCATCGTGCTCAACCTCGACACCTCGGTCGCCTTCCTCACCCCGGTGCTCATCCACACCGCGCGGCGCCGGAAGCTCGACGAAGGCCCGTTCCTCTACGGCGCCGTCTTCATGTCGAACTCGGCCTCGCTGCTCCTGCCGGGATCGAACCTCACGAACCTGTTGGTGCTCGCCGAGAGGCCCATGCCCGGCCTCGCCTTCGCGGGGCGCATGGCCGCTCCGGCGGTGGCCGCCATCGTGGCGACGTTGCTCGTCGTGGCGCTCTTCCACACACGCGCCCTCACCAAGGCCCCCGAGGTAGCAGAAGCACCCCTGCCCCCGATGCGCCTTCGCCTCGGCGCCCTCGGGACCCTGGGCGCGGCGGTGGCGCTCGTGACCATGGACCACCCGGCCCTCGTGGTCCTCGGCATCGCCGTCGTCGTCGTGGTGCCGCACCTCACCACGCGTGGCATCTCTCCACACCAAGTCGTCGAAGCGCTCGGCCCGCCGACGCTCGTCGGCCTCTTCGGCGTGAGCGTGGGCTTGGGCGCCGTGGCCCGATCGCTGAGCGCGCCAGCGGCCTTCCTCGAGCACGCGAGCGCCTGGATGGTCGCGGGTGTGGCGGCATTGGCGACGGTCGTGATGAACAACCTCCCCGCGGCCGTGCTGCTCTCGAGCTGGGCCCCAGGCGACCGGCGAGCGCTCTTGATCGGCCTGAATTTGGGGCCGAACCTCGCCATCACGGGGGCGCTCTCCGCCCTGCTGTGGCTGCGGATCGCGCGGCAGGCGGGCGCCAGACCCTCGGCGCTCCGCTACTCGCTCATCGGGCTCGTGCTCGTGCCCGCGTCCATCGCCGCCGCTGTCTGCGCGGCGCAAGCGACGGGCGCCGCGCCCCTCTAGCGAGCGATCGCGGAGAGCTTGGCACGCGAGTCGCAAAGGGTTTGGTCATCGAAAGGAGGCCACCCATGCAACTCAAACTCATCATGGCCCCTGCCCTCTCTCTGCTTCTCGCTGCTTGCTCCGTCGCCGCCCCCAAGCAGGTTGCCCCCGACCCCAAGCTCCCGGCACCCGATGGCGACAACGAGTACCAGGTCATCTTCCCCGAAGAGGGACCCTACGCCACGCGGACGCTTCACGCTGCCGTCGGCGAGGACCTGGCGACGAGCTGCGGCCTCATGAGGGCACACTTCCAGTTCGACTCGAGCCAGCCCCTCGCGGAGGACGCGCTGGCCCTCAAGAGCCTCGTGGACTGCATCAACAAGCCCGAGCTCAAGGACAAGCCGCTGACCCTCATCGGGCGCGCCGACGTGCGCGGCTCGGGTCAGTACAACGTCGCGCTCGGCCGGCGGCGGGCGGAGAGCATCAAGCAGGTGCTGATCGGCGCGGGCGTCGACGGCAACCGGATCAGCATCGCGACCCGCGGTGCCAAGGACGCGGTCGGCGATCAGAAGCTGTTCTCCTACGGCTATGACCGCCGCGTCGATGTGGTGCTCGTCGGGACGCCGCACGCGCCCGAAGGGTACGCGGACAAGCCTGGGTACTGAAACGCGAGCGTAGCTCGGCCGCGAGGCCCCGCGTGCTTGCGGGGCCTCTCGTCGGCGCTCCTCCTTCATTCGGCGGCGGGTGCTGTTCGATCGAGCGCGGCGTGGAAGGCATCGGCGAAGCGCGCGACGCTCGTCCAGTCGGTCAGCTCGTAGTCGTGTGAAGTGTCGGTCGGACCGCCCGCTCGGGCCGCGATGCGCTTCAGCATCCACCGTTTGAAGAAGCCGTAGCGCGAGTAGCGCAGCGCTCCGGCGAAGAGCGCCATGCGCTCCGGGCTCCAGCCCGTGTCGGACACGAAACGATCGGCGCACTCCATCGCGCCCTGTCGGCCTTCCTCGGTATGGTGGGCCTGGCTCAGGCTCACCGAGAAAAACCCTCCGTGGGCGCGGCCGAGGGACGCGCGGTGCTCCCTGGCGAAGGCGACCACAGCCCGCTGGTGCCTGCCGGCGTGGACCGAGCCGCCGACGAGCACACCGTCGTAGAGGCCGAGGTCCAGGTTGCCCGCGGCTCGCTCGGCACGCAGCGTCTCCACCGTGTCCCCCGCGGCGCGGAGGCGAGCGGCGAT